>JGI994J12354_10005873_pt1 | contig 10414 bp, 7 predicted proteins | sample IntmicLarv3ML3BL_FD_12354 | JGI IMG/M metagenome (IMG submission 12354)
CGATATAAAGCTTGGCGGCAAAAACGAGGAGAATTATGAGAAGGTTGCATCACTCGGCGGCCTTTATGTAATTGGTACTAACAGGAATGAGAGCCGCCGTGTGGACAACCAGCTCAGAGGAAGAGCGGGCAGACAGGGTGACCCAGGTATGACAAGATACTTTGTTTCACTTGAAGATGATATGATGGTAAAATACAATATTGATAACTTCCTTACAAAAGAGTATATAGTAGATGATGATGGACTTATAAAGAATAAAGAAGTTATTGAAGCCGTTACTTGGTTACAACGAAGGGTTGAGTCCTATAATGAAAGTGCACGTATTCAGTTGTTAAGATATACTTATGTTATGGAACAGCAGAGAAGAATTATTCATGAAAAATGTATGGATATCCTAAAGGATAAAATTGAATTTAATCTTTTAGAGCGTGAATGTTCTGAAAAATATCAGATGATGCTTGACGCATTTGGTAAGAAAGCGGCTAAAAAATGTGAGCGCGATTTGACTTTATACCATATACGTAAATCATGGGCGGAATATATAGATTATATGGAGTATGAAAAAGAGGGTATTCACCTTGTTATTATAGGGAGGAAAGACCCAGTTAATGAGTATAACCGAATTGCAGTTGAAGTGTTTGAAAAAGTGTTATGTGAAATTGATGATAATATAATTGATACATTCCTTGATTCTGAGATTAAGAAAAATGGTATAGATTTAGCGAGTATGGGACTTGAGGTTCCAGCGGCTACTTGGACATATTTGATTAATGAGAGTAAATCACAGTTTGCGTCAATGGAGGGGTTTGTAAAGTTTATTACCGGTAAAGCTAAGGGGTAATAAACAGGCTTTTGAAAGCAATGTGAGTAAAATGGTTCAATGGGAGAAGCCTGTTGAACCATTTTTTTAGGTTAAGAAAATTTCTCATCAGGATAATGTGCGGTGCGGGGAAATGTCCTGATGAGAAAGAGAAAATTTTACTGGCTTTTTGGAAAAACAGTTGTGGTTTTTAGTGTTTCTCATCAGGATAGTAAGCGGCGTGGGGAAATGTCCTGATGAGAAAGAGAAATTTTGCTGGCTTTTGTGAAAAATAGCTGTGGTTTTTAGTGTTTCTCATCAGGATAGTAAGCGGTGCGGGGAAATGTCCTGATGAGAAAGAGAAATTTTGCTGGCTTTTGTGAAAAATAGCTGTGGTTTTTAGTGTTTCTCATCAGGATAGAGAGTGGTGTGGGGAAATGTCCTGATGAGATCAACTGGACTTTGAAAAATATGAATTTAAAAATTAAGCTAAATCAAAAGTGAATTTTTCATACAGGAAATATTTGTTTATATAAATTCGTATAAATGAAATATTTTTTATATAATAAAATAACAGTTGGGAAATTAATTGACTCAGCAAAGCTTATACCTTACAATGCTTGAAAAAGGAGTTTTTCATGGGTAAGATTGACAAAAAATTTGTTAACAGAGCAATTGAACAATATAAGGAAAACCTTGTTAATAAAGAGTTTTTTTGTCAACAGAATGGAGAAAATTTTCCCCAAGGCAGTTTAATAAAGAAAACATCTGTTAAGAGAAAAAATAACAAGATTTATAAATATGATGCATATTATTTGGAAATAACAGTTTATGAAAACAAGAAAAGAAGACGCTTTTACAAATATGTAAGGAAGAATGAAGTTGAATCAATAAGATTATTAATTTTAAAACGTAATAAATTCAAACGTACTTTGAGGGAATTGAATGCCAAATATAGACCTTGGGAGCGTATGGTAAAAAGATATATTAATAAAGGTTTAGCAAACCTAAGTCAAATATTAGTTGATGTAAATAAGAAAATTAAAAACAGAACAAATACCAACAATTACAGAAAAAAGAAGTTTACAGAGAGTAAATTTGATAAAAATTTTAAGGTACATACTTGTGCTAATGATCTAGTAAGGTCTAAAAATGAGGGGTTTGTGGCAGATTATCTGAATGAAGAAGGCATGGATTATATGTATGAATATAAATTAAATCTTAAGTCTCGTAAAATCGGAAATTATACAAAACAAATAGTATTTAAACCAGATTTTACAGTTTTTACTAATGATGATACAATTTATATAGAATTTCTTGGAAAAATGGATGATGAAAGTTACAGTGATGAGTGGCAGAGGAGAAAAACAGAATATGAAATAAATGGAATAAAAATGGGAGAGAATCTAATATGTTTTTCATGCAATAATGCACAGGAGATAGATTGTAGTAAATTAAGGAAAGTTATTCATAAAATTAAGATGGGAATTATACCGAAGGATATTGTGAATTTGGCTCTTCACTGAAATAATCTAAACAGAATGGAATGTAAATAACATCTTACCACTTTTTATTTGGTGTCCGAAAATAAGTAATAATCTAAACAAACTGGAATTTTCATATTGACAAATTAATTAGACTTTGCTACACTCATAACAGATTTTGTACAGATGATTGTGTTTAAATTTATAACAGAAGGTAATGATGAATTAGGGCAATAAGTCTTTTTTTATACATGAGTTAGCAAAAACTAACTCATGTATATACATCATATAGACAAATGCCCTTGAAAAGAAATAGCGAGTTAGGTGGTGCTAACTCGCGCCGAACCAAGTGTACTGAGCAGACTAATCCAAGTTGCACCAGATATACCAAGCCCGAACCAGCCATACCAATAAGAACCAGTTTGACTGATTCATATAGATAACCAATTAAATAATATTTTTCAATATAAGGAGGATACCATGTCAGAAAACAAAGAACAAAATCAGTCACCAGGAATGAAAAGAATGTGGGAACTGGCATTCACAAAAAAGCTTCTCGTCATTTTAGCGTGCGTGTTATCAGTTATAAGTGTTGTAATGTCATTTGTACCATTTATCGCAATTTATTTTATCATTCGCGAGATTGCACTCCACCTGAAAGATTTAAGTGCAATGGACGGCAGTTACATAATAAATCTTGGCTGGATTGCGGGAGGTTCGGCCATAGGGGCAATATTTTTGAATTTTTGTGCGCTCATGTGTTCGCACCTTGCCGCATTTAAAACACTGTATTTTTTAAAACTTAAATTCACCAATCATATTGCCAGTTTGCCAATGGGATTTCATACGGAAAACTCAACTGGTAAAATGCGTAAAATAGTTGATGATAACATCGAAAAGATAGAAGGATTCATAGCACATCAGCTTCCTGATATTGTAGGTTCATTTGCAGTTCCGATTGTAGTATTGATAATTTTATTTGTCTTTGATTGGAGGCTAGGTTTAGCAACCTTGGTTCCAATATTAATACTGTTTATACTTCAAAGTGTTCTTATGGGAAAAGATGTTGCAATGTCATTCATAAAGAAATATCAGGATTCACTTGAGGATATGAACAATTCTTCCGTTGAATATGTGCGTGGTATTTCCGTTGTAAAAGCATTTGGACAGACAATTTACTCTTTCAGAAAATTTTATGACTCCATTAAATCCTATGGAGACTTTGCACTTGCATATACAAAAACTTTTAAAACTGGTTTTGTTATGTTTATGGTTATACTTAATAATCTATATATAATCCTTATACCAGTTATGATACTAATATTTGGTGGAATTGACGATTATCCCAAATTTGCAATGTCAGCAATATTCTATCTCATCTTCTCGGTTGCAATCTCAGGACCATTTCTCAAACTTATGTACATATCACAAAAGAGCAGGCAGATAGCCGATGGAATAGAGCGTATGGATAAAATACTCAATGAAAAACCTTTACCAGAAACCAACAATCCCCAAACGACGGGAAGTTTCAACATCAGTTTTGAAGATGTGAGTTTTTCATATGGAGAATCGGAAGCATTGTCAAATGTAAGTTTTACAGCAAAACAAAATGAGGTTACAGCACTTGTGGGACCATCTGGGTCTGGTAAATCCACTATTGCACACCTTATACCAAGATTTTATGATGTGAATTCTGGTGCTGTTAAAATTGGTGGGGTTAATATCAAGGATATGCAAAGCGAATATTTAATGAGTATAGTAAGCTTTGTTTTTCAAGATGTATTTCTCTTTCAGCAGAGTATTTTAGAAAACATTAAAATAGGCAATAAAGATGCAAGTCGTGATGAGATAATTTCAGCGGCTAAAGCGGCTCAATGTCATGAATTTATAGAAAAGCTACCAAATGGATATGACACTGTTATTGGAACAAATAATGTGCATCTTTCAGGAGGAGAAAGACAGAGGATAGTTATTGCAAGGGCGATTTTGAAAAATGCCCCGATTATTGTGCTTGACGAAGCAACTGCTTTTGCTGATCCGGAAAATGAACATAAAATACAAATAGCATTTGAAAGTCTTATGAAAAATAAAACAGTAATTATCATTGCTCACAGACTTTCCACTGTTCGAGGAGCAGACAACATAGTTGTAATGGATGAGGGGCAAATTGCTGAACAGGGTAAACATGATATCTTGACTGAAACCAAAGGGCGATACAGCAAAATGTGGAATCAATATACATCTGCTATGAGTTGGACAATGATAGAGGAGGTGAATGGTAATGATTAAAAAATTACTCCATTTAACAGCCAAAGGAGAAAAGGATTTTAAACATGCAATATTTACATGTACTTTGACAAATGTAACTTTATTCTTTTCATATATGGTTATCATGCAGGTACTTCATACCTTAGTGGAACCGCTGGCTTTGGGAGAACCAGTCGATACCGGACGACTGTGGATATTGTTTGGTCTTGGAATTGTTGCAGCGGCAATATATTGGATTGCATATGCGGTGGAATATGACAAGACATATACAACTGCATATGAAGAATGTACAAACATTCGAATTGAGGTTGCTGAAAAAATCCGTAAATTGCCACTTTCATTTTTCAATCGTAAGGATTTATCGGAGCTGACAACAAACATTATGGGTGATTGTGCAACAATTGAACAGATGATGAGTCATGCAACACCGCAATTATTTGCAAATTCAATTTCTATTTTAATTGCCGCAGTTATGCTCACTATTTATGACTGGCGTATGACATTGGCATTGCTGATAGTACTTCCTTTTTCAATCGGAGTAATCTGGCTTTCGCGGAAAATACAAAAGAAATTTGGAGAGAGGCATGTCATTGCAAAACTTGAAGTTTCAAGGCAAATACAAGAATATTTGGATGGAATAAAAGTGGTAAAAGCATTTGGTCTTTCTGGTGAAAAGTCAAAAGCTCTTAAAAGTTCATTAAAAAATATGATGAAAGAATCGATAAAATTCGAGGGTATTGCAGGAAGTTTTGTAACTTTAGCATCAATGATATTGCAAGTTGGAATCGGAATTGTAATTCTAGTGGGTGTGAATCTTTTTACAAAAGGGGATTTAGATGCGGTTAAATTACTTTCGTTTACAATGTTGAGTACTCGTATATATGCACCAATGCTCTCAATTCTAACAATGACTTCCGAAATCATGTATTTCTTTACCTCTGCAAAACGTATGCAAACATTAAGACAGGAACCGATAATGGAAGGAAATACAGAAATAGAATTACCAGATTGCAATATAGAATTCAAAAATGTAACATTTGCTTACAATAAAGATGATGTTATAAAAAATGTGAATGCATTACTACCACAAAATTCAGTAACTGCGCTTGTGGGTCCGTCAGGGTCCGGTAAATCCACAATCTCACGTCTTATTGCAAGATTTTGGGATGTAAATAAAGGTGAGGTACTCATAGGCGGTAAAAATATTCGCGAAATTGATCCAGAAACACTCATGAAGTATATGTCCTTTGTTTTTCAAGATGTTGTACTCTTTAATGATACTGTAATAAATAACATTCGTATCGGAAAAGAAGGCGCAACAGATGAAGAAGTGAGAAATGCCGCAAGAATTGCACATTGTGATGAATTTATAAATAAAATGGAAAACGGTTATGAGACCTTAATCGGAGAAAATGGATGTACACTTTCAGGGGGTGAGCGCCAGAGAATATCAATCGCAAGAGCCATTTTAAAGAATGCTCCAATTGTATTACTGGATGAGGCAACAGCATCACTAGACCCAGAAAATGAAGTGCTCATTCAAGAAGCAATATCAGAACTTATAAGAAACCGTACAGTTATTGTAATTGCTCATAGACTAAAAACTATTGCTGGAGCAAATAAAATACTTGTACTTGAAGATGGCATTCTATCCGAGCAGGGAACTCATGAAGAATTACTTGATATGAATGGATTGTATGCAAAATTATGGACAATTCAGCAGGAGAGTTTAGGATGGAGTGTATAAAAGAGAGAGAACTGGAATTTGTAAAAGAACTCAAGTGTCTTGAGCATAAAAAATACATTGAGAAATACTTTTTATTTTCGGCAGCTCCGGTTCTTACTGGAGGAAAGTTTGGAAGGAACAAATGAACCAGCTTGAAAATATTACAGGGTTGTTTACAAAGGAACTTTATAGAAGTTGTGAAACCTTTTCCGTACTTATATATAATAAGGAATTGTTGGAAACGAGGGTGAATAATCCGATAGTAAAAGAGATTCTCAAAAGGCATGATTATCCTACAGATGATTTGAAAAATATGCTTGAGCATTTGTCAATGCGTTTTACCTCATGCAGATTTCCGCATGAAATAGGTGTGTTTTTGGGAACTGAAGGTGCAGGCGCATCAGTTACAGTTAAGAATGTATCAGAGGCGAGCATTGATGATATCAACTGTGATATAATATGTTTAGGCTGTTCATCAATGGGAGATGAAGTTCTGGAAGAAGTAGAATTTGAACCTTATGTTGTTTCCATTGAAGGAAGTGTAAGTGGTAAAAAACTGGCACTCTTCGGTTCTTATGGATGGGGTGATGGTCAATGGATGAGAGATTGGGATGAGCGCATGAAAAATGCGGGTGCCGAGCTTGTGTGTGAAAGACTTATTGTTAATGAGATGCCGTCAGGTGATGAATGTAAAACATTTGGGGCACAGTTGGTAAAATAAGACATGTAAAATTACAAGAAGTGAGTATACAGACTTACATTATTGTGATGTATACTCATTTTTATGCTTTATCAGTGGAGGAAGTGAATGGAAAAGGGAATTGAATTTAAAAATATTACTAAAGAATATGATGTAGGAGAACATAAATTGACAGCACTCAATGATGTCAGTTTTAAAATAAATGAGGGTGAATTTGTTGTAATACTCGGACCCTCAGGTGCCGGAAAATCAACAATATTGAATTTGCTTGGAGGTATGGAATATGCTACAAGTGGTTCTTTAACAGTAAATGGCAAAAATATTGTTGGAATGGGAGATAATGAACTTACTGAATATCGCGCGGAAAATGTTGGATTTGTCTTTCAGTTTTACAACTTAATACCTACACTTACGGCGATTGAAAACATTGCACTTACAAAAGATATTGTAAAAAATCCAATGGATGCCAGTGAAGTAATAGATATGGTAGGATTGTCCGAACATGCACAACAATTTCCAACCCAACTTTCAGGAGGAGAACAACAGCGTGTTTCAATAGCACGTGCGGTTGCGAAAAATCCGACCATGCTTTTGTGTGATGAACCCACAGGTGCGCTTGACAGTGAAACAGGTATAGTTGTTTTGTCCATGTTGCAGGAAATGAACCGTAAAAATGGAAAAACAGTTATAATTGTTACTCATAATGCAGTACTTGCAGAGGCGGCAGACAGAGTAATCCGTATAAAAAACGGCAAGATAAGGGAAATCATTGAAAATGATTCACCAAAGGCGGTTAGTGAGGTGAATTGGTAATGCTGAGACGTAAAATGCTAAGAGATATTCTAAAGCACAAAACGCAGTTTATCTCTATTTTTCTAATGGCGTTTTTGGCAGTATTCATATATACAGGAGTTGGCGGAGAGTGGAGAGGACTTGAAGAAAACTCAGAGGATTTTTATAATCAGACAAATTTGGCTGATGTCTTTGTAATGGGAAGTGATTTTTCGGATGAACAATTGGATAGCGTATCCGATATTGAAGGGGTTACAGAGATAGAGCGTAGAACTGTTATCGAAGCAGTTTTTGAAAAATCTGCTGAGAAGCCGTCAATATTATCTCTTCACTTTGTTGAGAAAAATGAAGTTTCAAAGATGTACCTTATTGAAGGAGAAGAGTTTAATGTTGATGATGAAACTGGAATATGGCTATCAAAACGATTTACTGATGCCAATAATTTAAAAGTAGGCGATAAAGTTGACTTGCATTTTTCAAACATTCAATTTGAACGGGAAATAAAGGGAATTATATATTCCTCTGAATATGTGTTTACAGAGGGGAATGGAACACTGACTCCGAATTTCAAGGAGAATGGATATGCATATTTGTCGCATAAAGCATTTCCAGTGCCAGATGGGTTTGTATACAATACTCTTTTGATTAAAACTGATGTTTTATCGGAGTTTGAGGATAAACTTGACAGTGCGATTGATGGAAAATATGCTGTGTATTTTGAACAAAAGGATCATCCATCTGTTGCAATGTTCAATAATGAAACTCTGCAGCACAGGATGATGGGAGATGTTTTTCCGGTGGTGTTTTTGGCAGTTGCACTGCTTACTATGATGACGACCATGACAAGGATAGTTACAAGTCAAAGGGTGCAAATCGGAACACTTAAAGCTATGGGATTTAAGAAGAGTAAAATCATGATGCATTATGTTTCTTATGGTTTTTGGCTTGCATTGCTCGGTTCAGTTGCAGGATGCATTGTGGGACCGCTGACATTGCCATTGCTATTTTATCCGTCAATGTCAGGTTTTTATACATTGCCTGTTTGGGAGCCGGCATATCATTTTTCATTCTTTATAATAACGGCGTTAGTAGTTGTTTTATGTACGGCAATAACATGGTTTACCTGTTCAAAACAGTTGAAAGATACACCTGCGGCAACTCTTAGACCAAAGTCACCAAAGATTTCAAAGCATAGCTTTATTGAAAAAACAGTGCTTTGGCAGAAAGTTGGATTTAATACACAGTGGAATTTAAGAGATGCAATGAGGAATAAAATACGTTCATTTATGGCGGTTATCGGAGTACTTGGATGTACAGCACTTCTGGTGTGTGCATTTGGTATGAACGATAGTATGGAAATTTTAAAGAAATGGCAATATGAAGATATATACAAATTTGAAAGTAAATTGCTTCTTGAGGAAACTGTACAATCGGATAGAATAGATGAATTGTTAAAAGAGGTGCAGGGCGAGGCTGTAATGGAAAGTGCCATTGAAATTAGAGTAAATGATATAAAAAAAGGTGCTTCAGCTCTCATTACTGATGAAGTAACATTGATTCAGGCTACAGATACCAATAAAAGACCAATTTCTCTTCCTGATGGAGTGTCAATGACTGAAAAAATGGCATCTGTTTTGGGAGTGAAAATAGGAGATAAAATTGAATGGCATATATATGGCAGTGAAAAATGGGTTGAATCAGAGGTTAAGGCATTATATCGTGACCCTTCTTCGCAGGGATTGACAATGACAAGGGAAGTATTTGAAAAACTCGGATATTCTTTTGTTCCTACAAGTATTGTAACAGCCGAAAAAGTAATTGATAAATATGATGATGTGAGTGCTGTTTTGTCAACCTCGGAAATTATTTCCGGATGGAATGAAATGACAGAGGCTATGATGACAATGGTGTTTGTTTTGATTGTCGGAGCGGCTATCCTATCCATAGTGGTGCTATATAATCTAGGTCTTCTATCATTTACCGAAATGGAACGGGATATGGCAACATTGAAGGTTATGGGTATGAAAACAAAGAAGTTACGTTTATTGCTTCTTACACAAAATATATGGTTTTCTATTATCGGGTTTGTAATTGGCCTACCATGCGGTTTAATGCTTATACAGGTGATGACAGATGCATCAGGCGATACATTTGATTTTCCGGTACAGCTTACATTTAATACATTGATATGTTCTTTTGCAATTACTTTTGGGTTGTCAGTATTTGTCAGTTTGTTATTTTCGAAGAAAATCAAACGGCTCAATATGGTGGAATCGTTAAAAGCAATAGAGTAGAAATAATTGTTATGAAAAAAGAGTTTGCTCTGTGCAGACTCTTTTTTTTATCCAGCATAAAATCCGTTCCCGAATGATTTGAACCACATAATCCAGAGGTCAAAAATAAAACAGGTTTTCAACTACAAGTCCTGCAAATTGCAGGTATGGGATTGAGGAGTTTGTGGCGTATTACTCGAAGGTAAGAGAATATTTGTAAGTACTCTAAGTGGAAAATAAAGGAGTAAGTATGGACAATAATGATATAAATTATGATTGCACTTTATAAGTATTTAAGGTAATATAAATGAGATATATTCCAATTTGGTATATTATTACATTTGTTAAGGAGACAATTTAATGGACAATTTT
>JGI994J12354_10005874_pt1 | contig 10414 bp, 10 predicted proteins | sample IntmicLarv3ML3BL_FD_12354 | JGI IMG/M metagenome (IMG submission 12354)
ATCTTTTGAAAGAGATGCAATCATCAAAGCTCTGGCGGAAGCTAAAGGAAATAAAAGCAGTGCGGCAAAAAAATTGGGCATCTCAAGACAAACGTTATATGAAAAGATAAGAAAGTTAGATATAGGAAAACGCGATAACTTATGATAAGGGCTGACTGTTACATACATCACAAAAGATAAATGAATATAAATTTTTAAACTTTATAAAACGAGTGAACACGATTTTATTTGAATTGCATTAATTGCATTAATAAGAATAATATATCGGCGGACATAATATTTTATGTCAAATATGTCAATAAAAAATGACAAGTGTAAATTTACACTTGTCATTTTTTATTAACTTTAATTTTATTTTCAAAATTATTTTAGCATAAAACACGGCTTTTTTAATAGTGGCACGCAAATTGCTTTTAACAAAATTACGTAAGGGATTATAAAAAACAAGGAGGTGCAAATTTTAGTTATTCGGTAATGAAATCAAAAACAGATTAAAATTTGAAAGGAGAGGTTTACAATAATGAGAGTGGCACTAATCGGCGCAGGAGCTATGGGAACGGTAATCGGTGCGTACCTGACAAAAGGCGGCGTAGATGTGGAATTGTTTGATGCTTTTGAAGCGAACGTAAAAGCTTTGCAAGAAAAAGGCGCGACGGTAATACACCAAGAGCCGGAAAATACGTTTACCATTCCCGTAAAAGCGTTTACGCCGGATAAAATGAACGGCATTTATGATTTAATTTTATTAACAACAAAACAAACTTCCAATGCCGTGGTACTTCCGCAGTTGTTGAACCACATGAACGAAAACAGTATTGTGTGTACGTTACAAAACGGTATTCCGGAATCTTCCGTGGCTGAAATTGTCGGAGTTTCCCGCACAATCGGCGGCGCGATGATGTTCGGCGCGACATGGGTTGAACCCGGAGTTTCCACGGAAACGAGTAAGTTTGAAGCATTTAAACAATCCGCTTTTGAGATTGGCGAAATCGGAAAACCTGTTACGCCTCGTCTTAAAGAAGTTCAAAAAATTTTACAAAACGTGGGCGGTACGGCGGTTATGGATAATCTTATGGACGTTCGATGGACAAAGTTAATGATTAATTCTTGCGGAAGCGGCATGAGTGCGGCATTGAATTGCACATTCGGAGAAACGGTGGAAAATAAAGAATCGTTGCTCTGTGAAGCTTTTATCGCAAAAGAATGTACAGCGGTTTGTCGTGCGGAAGGTTACAGAATGACCGAAGTTTTGGGAATTGATTTTGACAAAATGTATTGGACGAACGAAGAAGAATTGCTCATGGTTACGGATTCGTTTTATAAACTGTATTGCACGGCGAAAAACGGAAAAGCGAGCATGTTGCAAGATTTAGAGAAAAAACAAAAAACCGAAATTGAATTTATTAACGGACACGCATCAACTTTCGGAAAGAAACACGGAATACCGACGCCTTTTTGCGATAAGGTCGTTGAACTTGTACAAGAAGCCGAAGCGAAACAAGGCTTGAATGACATGAGTTACATAAGTCGCTTTGACGAGCTGTTAAAAGATTACAAAGATGTAATTGAAAAAATGTAATCCTAAAATTTTTTTGTATTAAATTTTTTTGTATTATTTGTATTAATCAAACAAAAGTGAACTACCTCGCCGCAAGCGGACGAGGTATCGGTTAATATGCACGCGACAAGCCGCGAGATATGAAACCTGTTCACTCGCGGGCATTCGCAAATGTGAGAGCACGCTCTCTCGCTTGGCTCATTGCCATCGCGCAAATAAAAAAATAGCAATTATAAAATTAAGGAGGATTAATTTATGCAATTTGAAATCATTGGTCTACTTATCGCCATTATAGTCCTGATTGTCGGCGCTTATAGAGGTATCGAAGCAATTCCGATAACNCTTTTGGCAAGTGCTGTTGTTATTTTGACCAACTCTTTGCCGGCTTGGGAAACTCTTTCTACCGTATACGCTCCGGGATTCGGCGGCGTTATCGGGTCGTATTTCTTTATATTCGTATCATCTGCGATTTATGCGATGATTATGGAAAAAACCGGCTGTGCCTCTGCTATCGGTTATCAATTTATTGAATGGTTCGGAATAAAACATGTCATACTTATTTGTATTTTATTTGTAGGTATACTTACTTACGGCGGCGTAAGCTTATTTGTTGTTATTTTCGCAACATTGCCGGTTATGTTTATTCTTTTCCGTGAAGCGGGTTTACCGAGACATTTACTTATGCTTGTTATTTCTATCGGTTCAGGTACTATCACGATGACTACTTTACCGGGAACACCGGCTCTTACTAACGTTATTACCGCTGAATTTCTTGGAACACCTATGACGGCTGCTCCTATATTCAGTCTTGTTATGGCAGTTATATTTTTCGGTTTGGATTATATATATTGTATTATCGCCGAAAAGAAAGCTCGTGCGAATAACGAAGAATGGAGTTATCCGGAAGGATATGACGCCAGTGTATTGGAAGTTGATAAAAGCGGTTTGCCGAGTGCCGGCGTTGCTTTCACACCGATTATCGTATTACTTTTAATCATCGTTGGTTCATCTTTATTGAGAGACAGATTTAATTTAACATACGCAAAAGATTCTACACTTTTAACTGCAATGGCTATGTGTGTTGCGTCAATCTTATGTCTTGCGCTTAATTGGAAGAAGATGAAAGAACTCGGTGGACTTTCAACTTTAAAAGATATGGTTGGAGAAGGTTCTCTTAACGGTATCTCTGCAATTATCGGTTTAGCATCTGTTGTTTCTTTCGGAAGTGTTGTTTCTTCTACAGCTGCTTTCCAAGATATCATCGCTTGGGTTCTTAACCTTGAACTTAGCCCGTATTATAAAGGCGCGGTTGCGACTTCTGTTATTTCTGCGATAACAGGCTCTTCGTCCGGTGGTGTAAGAATTATGTTACAAAACATGAGCGAATATTTCATCGAATCGGGAGCTAACTTAGAAGTGTTGCATCGTTGTATAACTATTTCTTCGGACTCTTTGGACAGTCTTCCACATTCATCGGGTATCTTCCTTATGTTATCGTTACTCGGTTTAACTCATAAAGAAGCTTACAAACATGTTTGGTGGAGTACTTGTGTAATTCCTATATTCGTAACGGTTTTAGCGACTGTTGTTGCAACTATAATTTGGTAATTTAAATTTTATAAACAATAATTATTGGTCGTATCTGAAAATTAAATTATGTTTTCAGATACGCACCGAAATTTTTTAGGAGGTTATATAAATGGATAATAAAAAAGTAATTATTTCCGCGGCACTGACGGGCGGAGCAACATCGAAAGCAAAAAATGAAAATCTTCCGGTTACACCGAAAGAAATCGCGGAAGACGCTTATAGAGTTTGGAAAGCGGGAGCGGCTATCGTTCATCTTCACATGCGCGACCAAAATAATGTTGAAGCGGGAACTATGGACGCGGCATTATTTAAAGAAACCATAGACCTTATTCGCGGATATGAAGATTGCGATGTAATAATTAATTGTACATCTTCCGGCGGATTATTCTCTGATGATGCAAGACTTGTTGCACATTCTACGATTCCGGATATCGAAATCGGTTCTTGCGATATCGGAACTTTTAATTGGAATGACCAATTTGTATTTTATAACACGCCTGAATTTTTGCATAAACTTTGTGATGTTTATAATAAAAACGAAATTAAACCGGAAGTTGAAATTTTCGATTACGGCATGATAAAAAACGCTGAAATATATATAGCGGCGGGACGCATCAAAGAGCCTATGTTTTGTCAACTTATGCTTGGCGTTGGCGGCATGATGGAAGCCAGTGTGGAAAATTTATTGTATTTGGTAAGACATTTGCCTAAAGGAAGTATCTGGAGCTGTAGCGGAATCGGCACGGGACATTTGCCGATGATGTATGCATCAATCGCGTTGGGCGGAAATATCCGCGTCGGGTTGGAAGATAATATTTATTATGACCAAGGCGTAAAAGCTACAAACTTAATGCTTATAGAGCGTGCCGTGCGCGTTGTAAAAGAATTTAACAAAACGCCCGCAACATCTGCGGAAACTCGTGAAATGTTGGGCATCAAACCTTTGACGCGTTAAGTTTTATATAGATAATTTAGGAGGATTTTGAATGGATTTTTTTGAAAAAAGCACACCGCTTGATGGTTTAAAAGTTATAGACCTTTCAACGGCGGTTGCCGCGCCTATGTGCGGGCGTTTGCTTGCAGATATGGGTGCTGACGTAATTAAAGTCGAGACGCCGAGCATTGATATAAACCGCGCGTTGGGTAATGTTTATAATGTACCATCGACGCCGGAAAGCAATCCTTTTCATGCAACGGCTAATTCAAATAAACGCATTATAACTATGGACTTACGAAGCGACGCAGGCAAAGAAATTTTACATCGTCTTTTGGAAGATGCCGACGTGCTTTTAACAAGTTTTCGCGTTAAAGCGCAGGAAATTTTGGGCGTTAGTTATGAGCAATTGAAAGAAAAATATCCGAGATTAATATTTGTTCATTTTTCCGGTTTCGGAAGCGAAGGGCATGAAGCAGAGCGTCCGGGCTACGATGTCGCGGCATTTTGGGGACGAAGCGGCGCTTTGGTAGATTGGGTTCAGCCGGGAACATTGCCTATAACTCCGGGGCTCGGCACGGGCGACACGATAAGCGGCACGGTTCTTTTTTCGGGAGTATTGGCGGCTTTATACGCAAGAGAAAAAACAGGCAAGGGCACTCTTGTAAGTTCATCATTGCTCGGAAGCGGAATTTGGGCGAACGGTAATTATATATTTATTACTCAGCCGGGTTACGATTATCAAGCACCCGCAGACCCCGCAAAAGCTACGAATCCGTTTTTTAACAGTTATCAATGTAAAGATGACGAATGGATAACCGTTGTTATGCCCGGTCCGATAACTCCGATATGGGAAAAAGCCTGCAAAGCTTTTGGAATGGAAGAATATTTGGAGGACCCGAGATTCGGAACGGACGAAAATGTTATAAAACATAATTCACAAGAGATTTTGTATGGTTTGGTGACTGATATAATTCGCAAAAAAACTTTCGCGGAATGGAAAGAAAGACTCTTGTCTTTGGAAGTTGTGCACGAAAAAGCTTATCATTGCAGCGAAGTAACAAGCGATGAGCAAGCATTGGCTAACGGCTATATCGAAAATGTAGTTTTGCCGGACGGTAAAGAAGCACGTTATCCGGCATCACCGATTAGATTTTCGGAATATAAAACAAAGCCCGTACGAGCTGACGTTAACGTCGGGCAGTATACCGAAGAAATATTAAAACAACTCGGCTATACGGACGAACGAATTAAAGAAATGTATGATAATAAATCAGTTCTCTAAATAATAATTTATAGATTTTTCAAAAAGAAGTAAGGTTTAAAATGACCTTGAACAAATCGTTTTTTTAAAGGATTTATTCAAGGTCATTTTTTTGTTTTGATATTTTTTAAAAATAATATAAATTTATATTATCCGTCGTCAGGTATGGGGACGGAGTTCGGAAATTTTTTACATTACATTTCTTTAAAATCTGTAAAAGTAAGAACATAACCATCGATATCGATTACCGCAAATTCACGTGCGCCATAAAACGAAGTGTGCATTTCCGTGTTAATCGGATGTTTGCTTTTTATTTCTTCATAAAGCGAATCCAAATTGTCAACCGCGATATATATCGTGATTGACGGCTGTACTTTATCCGTTTGAAGCACCGGATATTCTTCAATCAAATTGCTTTTTTCCTGCAACATAAGCGAGAAGTTGTCCTTTGATAAAATCGCAAATTGAAATTCGTTATTTTTTCCGGGGACTGTGACGGGAACTTCAAATCCCAAAACGTCTTTATAAAATGTAATTGCCTTATCCACACTGTTAACCATAAGATTTGTTGTAATACTTTTATACATAAAAAAATCCTCCTTGTGTTTTTTTATCAGTCTAACAAAAAGGCGAGGATTTGTATTGTAAATATGCGTCAATTTTTATAAACGCGAATTAATTCAAGCGGTGTGATTCCGATATTGCGCTTAAAATCTTTAATAAAATGCGGTTGGTCGTAATAATTTGTTACGTTTAAAATATCGGCGGGCTTTGCATTTTCGGAAGTTAAAATTTGCAGACATTTTTGAAAACGCAAAATACTCAATGCGGTTTTGGGCGATATTCCGTAATGTTTTTTAAATAATCTTTGGCAATTTCGCGGTTTTAAATTTAAGTATTCGTAGAGCGAGTTTGCGTTTAAGGGAATATTTTCAAAAAGCATATTAAAAAGAGTTGTGTATAAATTCGGTTTCAAATTTTCAAATTTAAGGGCAAGATAATTTTCAAAATATTCTTTAGCCTGCTCAAAATTCAAAGAGAAAAAATAATCTTTATCGAAGTCCGAAAAAACTTTCTCAACGGGAAGCAAAACTTCCATCGCGTCCGTCGCGGGCAATCCCGTAAGCTGGTGAAACGCGCCGGGCATCATTCTGACACCGAATGAGCGGTTTGGAAGTTTCAGAATAAAATGAAATTCGGTTTGGCTCATTCCCGCAAAACAAATTTCTTTTGCGTCAAAATCAACGACGATATCGATGCAGGCATCGGCAACAATAACGTTTTCTATTGATACATTCGCGTCTGTTAAAGGTTGCATCTCCCAAAAACAAATCGCGAATCCGTTGCATGTTTCGGCTGATGTTTCTGCATATTTAACGTTTTGCGAAAAACTTTTGCTTAATGTATGCGGTATCTGTATCGGATAATACATTTGAACTCTCCTCGAATTACTAAAATTTATTTTTCCTTTTTGAATTATGTAAACATTTTTTGTTTTTTAAAATTAATTTTCAGAATATTTAAAAACATATTTGGTATCGCACTCTTTGCAGACGATTTCACCGCTGTACGATTTTAAATTCTTTGAAACGGCGGAAAAGAGCGCAGAGTCGTCATTGGCGCAACAAAATCGTTTATTTGAAGAGTTATTTATTAAAGCACCTGTTTTTAAATTTTCCAAATCAATTTTATTTGTTCCATCAACTTCACAATAAGAGTTTTCAACTTTTCCGTGTGAACCGCATGAACATTCAAACGAAAATGAAAAATAACTATAAGTAACGTAACATAAGTATGCGACCGTTTTATTGCAGTTATCGCAATATAACCAACTCGCGTGACCTTTTAAAAAATGTGCGTTTTCTGTTTTTACAATCGGTTTATCTTTTTTCATTTTGCTCACCTCTCAATGCCTATGAATATCGAATATATTTTCTTGTTTTAATTATATCCAATGAATAAATAAAAATCAATCAGCTTGAGATTGTTTGATTTAAAGATTTTTTAAAATTTTATTTATTTTTAAAATTTTAAAATTATATTACAATTCAAAAATATTTATAAAAAACTTTTTTTAAAAGTTGATTGAATGCGGACGGAGAGAAGAGTTTAAAAAAACTTTCAATTTTTTTTTGTAATTTCTTGCAAACACTAAAAACTTGTAATTTTTATGCCGATAGTTTAAAATGTGGAGAGAAGTGGTGACGAGTGGTTGAATAAAAATTTCGGTGGAGCGGGAGGGTTAACTATGTTGGGCAGTGTTTTACATAACATCGATGCGAAAGGACGCATCATCATACCCTTAAAATTCCGTGAGATTTTGGGAGATAATTTTATAATCACCAAAGGATTGGACAGATGTCTTTTTGCGTATACGATGTCCGAGTGGGAAATTATTTCGGATAAAATTAAAAGCCTGCCCGTGACAGACCCGAGCGCACGAAAATTTTCTCGTTTTTTCTTTGGCGGAGCGACAACTTGTATTCCCGATAAACAGGGGAGAGTTTCGATACCGCAAAATTTACAGGAGTACGCGTCAATAAATAAGGAAATTGTTTCGGTGGGGCTTGTGAACAGATTGGAAATTTGGAGTGCCGAAAATTGGACGGACTACAGCGACGAAAGTTTTATTGATGATGAACTCGCGATGCATGTGAGCAATTTGGGAATTTAAAGAAAAGATTTTTTTGTGTTGCCAAGCCTGTTTATTTTAAAAAAAGTAAAGCAAAAACTTTTGCACTTGTGCCGAACAGATGATGCACTTTGCTTTGAGGAACAAAAAATTTTTTGCGGTGTTAACTTAGAAAAAAACCGCACAAGGGTGTGATGAAATTGAATTTTAACCATGTTTCCGTTTTGCGTGAGCAATGCATAACGGGGCTTTCGATAAAAAAAAGCGGCATTTATGTTGACGGAACTTTAGGCGGCGCGGGTCATTCGTTTAGAATTTGCGAGGAACTTTCAAGCACGGGGCGACTTATCGGAATCGACCAAGACATAAACGCGATTAATAAATCTAAAGAGATACTGAAAGATTTTTCAAATGTTACATATGTGCGAAATAATTTTTCTAACATTACAAATATTTTGGACGAGTTAGAAATTGATTTCATAGATGGGATTCTTTTAGACCTCGGGGTTTCATCGCATCAGCTTGACGAGCGCGAGCGCGGATTTTCTTATATGCAGGACGCACCGCTTGATATGAGAATGGACATAAGGCAGACTTTTACGGCTTATGATGTTATTAATAATTATGAAAAAAAAGATTTGGAGCGGGTTATTTACGATTACGGCGAAGAAAAATGGACGAAACGAATTGTCGAGTTCATAATAAAAGAGCGAGAAATAAAGCCGATTGAAACAACTTTTGAACTTGTGGAAATTATCAAAAAAGCGATACCGAAAAAAGCGCGCGAGGACGGACACCCCGCAAAACGAACTTTTCAAGCCGTTCGCATAGAAGTTAACAATGAACTTTTAATTATAAAAGATACAATAAAAAACGTGTGGGAGAGAATGAATATCGGAGGTAGAATTTGCATAATTACATTTCATTCGCTTGAGGACAGAATAGTTAAACACACATTTAAAGAACTTGCGGAATCTTGCATTTGTCCGAAAGAGTTTCCGATTTGCGTTTGTAATAATAAACCGAAAATAAAGCTCGTTAACAGAAAGCCTATTGTGGCGGACGAAACGGAAGTTTTAAATAACAGTCGTTCTAAAAGCGCAAAATTACGAATCGCAGAAAAAATTTGAGGACTCACAAAAGTGAATAAGGGAGGAAAAAACCATGTCTAAACGAAGAACAAGGGAAAACACCGCAAGAAACAGAAAAAATTTAAATGACAATTATAATCAATATTACTCAAATTCATCTGAAGCCTATGAAGTTGAATACGATTATGAAGATAATACGGAAGAAGTGCGCACCACAAAAAGAAAAGTTAAAAAAGTTATCAGAAAGAAAAAGAAAATCGGAGAAAGATACAGATATGATACGGAAAACAAAGTTAAACTTTCGTTAACGACGTATTTAATCGTAATCGTTATTTTTTCGGGGCTGATTTCGTTTTTGAGTTTGAACGCGCAAAAAAGTTATTTGATATTAAGCATCGAAGAATTGCAAGACAATTTGAAAGCGAAACAAGAAGAAGTTGATGAAATAAAAGTTTCGGTTGCGGAGGGATACGATTTGAGAGAAATCGAAAAAATCGCATCAACAAGATTGGGAATGAGCAAACCTCAACCGCATCAAATAATTAATATTACAATAAATAAATCGGACACAATATCTCACGGAGATGCGACTATAAATACGCAAACGAAAGAAAACACAAACATTTTGGGCAGGATAAGCACATTTTTTAAATAAATTTAATTATGAATTCAATTTATCAAAAATACAAAGTGTGAAATTTAATATGCGGAAAGAGGATAAAAAATTTATGAACAGCTTTAATGAAAATAAATTTACGGGCAAAGCGGCGGTTTATTTAAAATACAGACCGACATATCCGAGCGATTTCATTGATTATCTTTATACGCAAACGGGATTTACAAAAGAAAGTGTTATCGCGGATATCGGAGCGGGCACGGGGATTTTCAGCGAACTTTTAGCGCGCAGAGAAAGCAACGTTATATGCGTTGAGCCTAACGAAGATATGTTAAACGCGGCGAAACAAAATTTAAAAGATTTTCCTAAATGTGAATTTGTAAATAAATCCGCGGAGAATACGGGCATTTCAGATAATTCTGTTGACTTTGTAACGGTAGCGCAAGCTTTTCATTGGTTTGACGCGGAAAATTTTAAAACGGAATGTAAACGCATATTAAAGGAAAACGGTGCGGTGATTTTGGTTTGGAATATAAGAATCGAAAGCGACGAACTGACATTGCGCACAGCAGAAATAAATAAAAAATATTGTCGAGATTTTACGGGATTTTCGGGCGGTATAAATAATGATTTAAGCAAAATAGAAAAGTTTTTTAATAATAATTACGAAATCCAAGAATTTCAAAACGATTTGATTTTTGACGAAGAGGGATTCATCGGGAGAAATTT
>JGI994J12354_10005875_pt1 | contig 10413 bp, 10 predicted proteins | sample IntmicLarv3ML3BL_FD_12354 | JGI IMG/M metagenome (IMG submission 12354)
CTCAAACCGTCGCGCAGGGTGCTGTTTGCTCTTCATGCGGAAAACAAAACAATGTGGGTCAAAAATTCTGTGCGGACTGCGGTACGAAACTACCGTCAGCCATTGCGGAAGAACAGGCGGCGATTGCAAAAGACGCTGCAGTGCTGGTTAAATGGGATCAATTGATACCACAATATCCCAAATGGAATTTCGGCGGGAAAAATTTTTCCTTGGAAATATACGACGACAGCGAAAGCATACCGAGATATTTATTTTGTGCGGACGGCGTCAATAACAGTCATGTTCAGCAATATCGAAATTTATGTATGCAAAACGGTTTTGTTAAAGCGGGCAAATATCCGACAGAAGATATGCTTTATAAAATGATCGACGGACAATGTTATTATTTCGAAAGCTGCGATCCTTTTGCGGGTGACGGAATGTGCGTTTCGTTCGGTATCGAAGAACCTTCCGGTGGTTTTTATTACAAAGAACCCGAAAAGAAAAAACCGGCGACACTTTTTGATTTATTTAAATAATTTAATTATATAAGGAGATTTTATATGGCTTTTTGTACTGAATGCGGGACAAAAGTCCCAGATGACGTTAAATTTTGCACCGAATGCGGAAAACCGATAGTTCCGCCGGCAGCAACCGAACAAGCGGTAATGGCTCAAGCTCCTGCCGCACCCGAAGAAAAACAAGAACCGATGCAAGCCCAGCCTGTTCAACAACAACCGTTGCAACAACAGCCTATTCAAGCTCAACCGGTAACGCAGCCTGTTCAGCAACAACCTATTCAACAACCCGTTCAAGCTCAACCTGTAGCACAGCCTGTTCAGCAGCAACCGGTTCAACAACCCGTTCAATCTCAACCCGTGGCACAACCTATTCAACAGCAACCCATACAACAACCTGTTCAGCAACAGTATGTCCAACCTGCATATGTTCCTCCACAGGCACCGCAGGATGTTCCTCCGCCGAAAGGCAGCCGTTACGCACCCGTGGGCCCGTTCGGTTATATCGGAACATTTATCGTGCTTTCATTGCCTATCATTGGTTTTATCATGATGTTTGTCTGGGCGTTCAGCAGTAAAGTTAAAATAAACAAACGCAATTTAGCCCGCGCATATCTGATTATAATGCTTATTATGGTTATATTGTCGATTGTAATCGGCATTTTATTCGGCGGTCTTATTGCGGCGGCAATAGCGGAATCGGGGGACTCTTTTAATTGGAATTTTACTTATTAATTTCGAAAATTCCGATGGAATAACCCTAAAAACTATCTTTACTTTAATTGGAGATTTATAATGAAAAAATTAAGCATATTTTTAATCATAGTATTGTTGTCTTTCACTTTGTCATCATGCGGCGAATTGACGGAATTAACGAATAATTTAAACAATCTTGTAGATGAACTTAACGATTCTCTCGGCGAAATCACTAATTCATTGAACGACGAATTAAGTGCGTTAAATGACGAACTGAATGCTTTAAATGACGAATTAGCTCAGAACGAATGGCCTGACAATCAATTTACAAAGCTTGTCACGAAACCTGATTTTGAAATCACTGCCGTAGACGTCACTATTATTTTCGGACTCGGAGCATGCAAAATAAATTTTGCCAACGTTACGTTCGAACAATTGGAAGCATATGCTCAGACATTAAAAGCCGACGGTTTTAAATATCATGTTGATGAAGATACGGATATGACGGGAACATATACTTTCAGAGCAGGAAATGTTGAAAACGGCGACGGTTACATGGTTGTCCTCGGCCCGGATGTTTTCGAAGACGGAATGTATCTTGAAATTTTGTCTTCGACATTTGAATAAGGGTTAAATTTTAATCGGATTGGAAACTATTTACGGTATAAATAAATTTGATGCTTTGAATTAAATTTCGAAGCATTAAATTTTATATAAACAAATTATAATTAAACCACTTGAAAACTGTGAACAGTTTTCAATTACAAGTGAAGCATGTAAAGCGGCAAAAGCCGTTGTGGATTAACTATGAATTCTATACCAACAATGCTTTGCATTGTCAACGATTCTTCTAATCGTTGCTTAAAAGTGCCTCACTTTTTAAGTGGTATGAGTATAAGAAAGAAAAAAATGATAACTTTTGATCAAACCGAATTTGAAAATGTTCAGCCTATATTCGAAAAATATTTAAAAACACTTTCGGGTGTCAACGATGATTTTTGGGAAGGACATATACTTGACAGCCGAATTTATTTAATACGAAACGACAATTGCGATATTGGCATTACAGGTATATACAATCAAGAAAATCTGACTTTTTTTTATATTTCAAATGAGTTCATAAAATTTTCACAACAAGCATTTTCGCTTGTTTTAGAAATTTTAAAACCTAAATACGCTTTTACGCCGACAAATGATGAATTGTTTTTGTCTCTATGTTTGGATAAACATATAAAAATCGATAAACAAGCCTACTTTTTCAAAATCGGAAACGCTTCCGTTCGTTCGGCTGAATTCGGTCGGGAACTACTGACATTGGCTAAGCCTGAAGACGAAAAAGATATTCTTGATAAAGAAAATGTTGCGGAAAATATTTTATTAAATAAATATTATATACTACGAAAAAATGGTGTTTTCCTCGGTCAGGGTTTTTTCAATCCCAATCAATTCACAAAAAACAGTGTATCAATCGGAATGAGTGTACACCCTGAACACCGGCAAAAAGGTGCGGGACGCAGTATAATCATGCACCTTGCGGATATTTGCCGTGAAAAAGGGTTGATTCCATGCTGCGGTTGTTGGTATTACAATCATGAATCTAAACTAACATTGGAAAGCGCAGGGTTTATTACAAAAACACGGTTATTAAAAATTTGGTTTGTCGAAAATCAATCTTAAAAATCGAAATTTTCACCTCACTGTTTTAAACAGTGAGGTGATTTTTTATTCATCCGTAACCGAAATCGCCGTCAGCGACTGCTTTTGGTCTTCTGTCGGTAATTTTAATCTGCCTGAATTAACGAGATTTTTCAGACAATGTATTAAAAACCAGCCGTCGCTGTAAAAAATGTATTGCAAACCGAATTTTTGCATAGTTTTCAAGTGCGGCGGTGTGTTTTCCATGACGGTGCGGACATACAGTTCTTTTAATTTTTGTAATTGTTCATGATATTTTCTTTTTATTTCATCGCCTATTTTTATCAGCCGTTCTTTTGCCGTTTTTCCTTTTAACCATACAATTTGCAGCGATATTTCTTCGCTTATTTTCGATTGTTCGTGTTTGAAATATCCGCGGCTGATTAAGTGTGCAAGTTCGTCTTTTGATAATTTGTCTCCATTAAAAAAGCGGTTTAAATATAAAAAATCTCTGCCGACAGTAGAATTGTAATCACCCACACGATTACCGGACCATTCCGTATCAACGAGCCATAACAAAAATTTTTCGCTGCTGTTCCAGCACGGACCGTTCATATTTTTCATGCTTTCCCAATATTTCGGCGGATTAACATAAGACGGTAAAATCGAACAGTTACAAATATTTTGTCCGCCATCGGGACGAATTACTGTTGTTTGTTCGAACGAAATTTCGTTCGGCATTAATTCTTCGCCGCTGAATGCAGCAACATACGGAAAAATCGACCACATCGCAAAATTTTGATCATCACGCGGGCAAATTATTCCGTCTTGTCCGAGTTTTATTTGCGAATTCAAAACGTCAAATAATTCGGGTGCAAGTAATCCCGCCGCTTTTTCATACATTTCTTCGCTTAATTGAGTCAATTCATTTGACGCTATGTCAATCAAACAATTGGAAATATACTTTTTTCCTGTTTTTATCAAAAAACAATTTTCCGTTAAAAATTCCGCTTCACTTTCGATATAAACAGGCGAAACGCCCAGCATATCGGCAATTTCGTTGATTGAAAACGCTTCGTTCCGAACGGCATACAAGATATTTTGCGATAAAGACGAGCGTAAAAAATTGCTGATGTGCCCCAAAGTTCCCGTCGAGCCGTTGCAACCGATTCCATCGAATTTTATCGGGTTAAATTTCAATTCATTGTTATTTCTCATCGTATCTATACTCCTTTTCAAGTCGTTTTTCGCTTCATAAAGATGCCACTTGACCATATTCAACGAAATACCCAGTTTATCGGCGATTTGCTGTTGTTTCAGATTATCGTAATAATACATAATCACTACCTGCCTTTGTGTTTTAGACAGATAAGCAATCTCGATTTGCAACTTTTGTTCTATTTCTCGTTGTTCAAAATTGTTGTATAAATCGATATTATCGGCGATATCATCAGTCATTACACCAAAACCGCTTTTTTCTTTTTTTCGGTAATAATTTGACAGCATATTATGCACAACCGTCCAGCAATAACGTTCGGAATCAGCCAATTCATCGTGCTTTGGCAATATTCGAAACAACCGAAGAATGATTTCCTGCGTCAAATCTTCCGCGTCTTCGGGCGTAGCGCAACGTTTACGAGTATATGCAAAAATCGGTTTTAACAACTCTGTAATTATTGTTTCCGCTTGTATTAATGTCAAATTCGGCACCCCTTTTTAATTTTTTGTAAGCTTACACTAATATAGACACCAAACTATAGAAAAGGATAGGAAAATTTATAATAAATTACAACATTTAATAAATCTTTTCGGAAAAAATTCAAACAGAGATATGCTCACGATTTTTGCGTGAATCGGTTTAAAATTTTCCGCTAAAATCGGTAATGCACGCAAAATATTTGTATATTCGTCAACTAAAACCGTCGCATGAGCCGTCCATGGATGGTCGCCGTTTCCGCAATTTTCAAAGAAAAATTTTTGTAATGATAATAATTCAAAATTCATGTTAGGTTCGACAAAAAGCACATCAAGACCGAAAAGCCCCAAATGATCGAGTTTTATTTCAAAAATTTGTGTAGAACCGCACACTTTTTCCATTTTTTCAATCAAAAATTCTTCGCAGCCGCAATCCATATTTCCCAAAGTGAAATGATACGGAATATCTTTGGTTTGATTGCCGATAAAGCCGTGATTTTTTAATATTTCATAGTAATCGGATAAAATTTTTTGCGTTTCGCCGTCAAATTCCGCTAATAAATAAAGGTTTTTGTCATTCATTTTAATACCTCCGTAAATTAATTTATTATAGCATATTTTAATAAAAAAATCTCGGAAAATTCCGAGATTTTTGGCTTTTTATATCTTTTTTGCGTAAATAATCACATATTGCGAATCTTCGTCAATTGGTTTTTTATCGAAATTTTCGTATTCGAATTCAACGGCAAAACCTGCGTCTTTCAGCCATTTATGTAAATGTTCGAGAGTGGCGTAATGTTTTTCGCAAATTGATTCTTCTCTGATTATTTTTCCGTTTTTTAATTTTTGTTCGCAGATTCTTTTAAATTTCAGGATTTTCGTTTCTTCGTTAAAAGAACCTTTCGTATTCGAATTTTTTTCGTAGTTTCCGTTTTCATCTGTGCCGTCCCAACTCCAAACTATGCTGCCGTCGTCTTCGCAAGATTGATTTGCTCTGATAAGCGTGCGTCCGTTCGAAGCAAACGGTGAATAACCGATATATACGTGACCGCCCGAAACGAGTGAACCGGCAGCTTTTTTTATAAAAAGTTCCTGTGCTTTTGCGTAATTCATGTCAGATTCTATATTGAATAAAATATTTCCGGCGAGAATTACCAAGTCAAAACCCGAGTCCCAATCGTCGTGAACAGCGTCTTTTTTTTGCCATGTTATATTTTTCAGATCTTTCGCTTTCTGCGGAATTCTGTTCATCATATTTTCATCGAAGTCAAAACCGATGACGTCGTGTCCTGCTTTTGCGAGCGGAACCAAAATACGTCCGCTCCCGCAGCACGCTTCGAGCACTTTTTTCGGTTGTTGTCCGATAATCGACAGAATAAAGTTTACATCATCAATGTCAGTTTCATGTTGGTCATATAATTCGGCTTTAAAATCTTGACTGATTTCATTTTCGTTTGACAAAATGTTTCCTCCATTTTTCAGGAGAGCTAAAATATAGTCACCCTCCCGGATTTTTCAGCAACTGTATATTTCATGTAAAACACCCTTTCGTTGGTTGATAAATTCAGTATAACAGAACAATTTTGGTTTTTCAATGTAAAAAATGGATTTAATTGAATTTCACATAATATTCTTTAAAATACAATCCAATTCGTATAAAGCCGTTTTGTTGCTGTCCCATTTCAGTTTATCACGGGCTTGGGTGTAGGTATTCCATGAATAACTGACATGTTCGTCGGAAATTATGATTTTTTCTGTTTTCAATTCTATTGCGAAAGCGTGTTCGGGGATAATGTAGATATTTCCCCATTCCCTGCGTTGTTCTTCGGAAAAAATGTGCGTGGGGATATAACACATAGAAGTTAATTTTATGAAATTATCGGTTTGTATTTGCGCTTCTTCGAAACTTTCCCGTTTCGCCGCTTCAATGGGCGTTTCATCGTCTTCGCCGCCGCCTGCGATGAACTGGAGTTGTCCGACAGGACTTTTGCGTTCGAGTACACAGTATTTTATTTCATTATTTGTTTTGATATATGGGATAATCAGGACTTGGAATGGGGCTCTACCCAAAATTTACCTCCGAAACTGACATGGGAACGAAAAACTTTTCGTTCCCAATAATCTTATATTAGTGCTTGGATTTCTGCGAATAAGTCGTATGAAGTAAATGATGAGATTTATGTCCGCATGGTTCTTTAAGATATGTGTCATAAATTTCTTTTACTACAGGATTTTTATGCGATTGACGGAGAGTCATGGCTTTATCTTCGTCATAGAGAGCTTTTGCACGCAGAGCTTTGATGTCTGTCGTGGCTCTGGTGTATGCCGACTGTATAGGTTGGCCTCCGCCGTTTACGCAGCCGCCGGGACATGCCATGATTTCTACGAAATGATAAAATGCTTCGCCGCTTTTGATTCTGTCCAATAATTTCGCTGCATTGGCTGTTCCGCTGACAACAGCTACTTTCACGTCAATTCCCGCTACGTTATATGTCGCTTCTTTTATTCCTTCGATACCTCTTACGTCGGTGAAATCGAGGCTTTCGAGTTCTTTGTTTTCCAAGATTACTTTAACTGTACGCAATGCCGCTTCCATAACGCCGCCCGTTGCGCCGAATAAGTGTCCTGCACCCGACGCTATACCGAAAATCGGGTCGAATTCTTCGTTGGGAAGTGCTGTAAAGTTTATACCGGCTTTTTTAATCATTTTGGATAATTCGCGTGTAGTGATAGCCGCATCGATATCGGCTAAGCCGTCCACATGATTTTCTTTACGTGTGCGTTCATATTTTTTTGCCACACACGGCATTATTGTAACCACGAATATATCTTTGGGATCTAAATTGAATTTTTCTGCGTAATAAGATTTCATTAACGCACCGTACATCGCTTGGGGAGATTTGCACGATGAAAGATTGGGAATAAATTCAGGGAAATAATGTTCGCAATATTTAATCCAACCGGGTGAACAGGAAGTGATAAGCGGGAAAGGACCGTTTGCCTTCACTCTGTTGATGAATTCCGTGCCTTCTTCCATGATGGTGATGTCTGCCGCAGTGTCGATGTCAAATACTCGGTCGAAACCAAGTCTTCGTAAAGAAGCGGCTAATTTGCCTTCAACATTCGTGCCGATCGGCATTCCGAAACATTCGCCGAGTTGAGCTCTGACAGCAGGTGCCGGTGCGACAACAACGTGTTTTTTCGGATCTGCTATAGCGTCAAAAACGATTTGCGTGTCGTCTTTTTCTGTAAGAGCACCTGTCGGACATACAACCGTACATTGACCGCATGCGATACAACCGATGTCTTTGAGATCTCTTTTATTTGCGCTGGAAATATTTGTTTCAAATCCTCTGTCGTTTGCTCCGATAACGGAAACTGCCTGGTTGTGTTTGCACACAGCTACGCATTTACGGCAAAGGATACATTTATTATTATCTCTGACAAGATACGGGTTGTTGTCTTCGATTTCGAATTCGTTCATTTCGCCGTCAAAGCGGCTTTCATCAGCGATTCCGAGATCGTGAGCAAGACCTTGCAATGTGCAGTTTGTCGAACGTGAACAACTCAGACAATTGCGTTTATGGTCGGAAAGAATGAGTTCCGTAGTCATTTTACGGGATTTAATGACGGCAGGTGTGTTTGTTTGAACTTCCATACCTTCGGAAACAGGTGCAACGCATGATGCTACCAAAGTTCTTGCACCCTTGACTTCAACCACGCAAATACGGCAAGCGCCGATAGCGTTGATTTCTTTTAAATAGCATAATGTCGGAATTACAATGTTCAACTTAGCCGCTGCTTCGAGTACTGTCGTACCTTCAGGCACGGTTACAGGCATATTATTAATTTTTAAATTTATATCAGCCATATAAAAACCCTCCTATTGTTTTACTACAGCGTTAAACTTACATTTTTCCATACAAACGCCGCATTTTATACATTTATCTTGATCTATTACATGAAGTTCTTTTACTTTGCCCGAAATAGCGTTAACAGGACAATTTTTCGCACACAGAGTACAACCTTTGCAATTGTCCGTGATGGAAAATTTCAACAAATCTTTACAAACGCCCGACGGACAGGTTTTATCGACAACATGCGCAACATATTCATGCCTGAAATAACGCAATGTGGATAAAACGGGATTGGGTGCAGTTTGACCAAGACCGCATAAAGAATTGTTTTTTATGTAAGCTGATAATTCTTCGAGTTTATCCAAATCTTCGAGAGTACCGTTTCCGCTGGTGATTTTATCAAGAATTTCGAGTAAACGCTTGTTACCGATACGGCATGGCGTACATTTACCGCAGCTTTCTTCAACGGTGAATTCGAGGAAGAATTTAGCGATATCAACCATACAGTTGTCTTCGTCCATAACGATAAGTCCGCCCGAACCCATCATAGAACCGATTGCGGTTAGATTATCATAATCTATTTCGATATCCAAATGTTCTGCAGGAATACAACCGCCTGACGGTCCGCCAGTTTGAGCTGCCTTGAACTTTTTGCCGTTGGGTATGCCGCCGCCGATGTCTTCAATTACATGACGCAATGTCGTACCCATCGGAATTTCAACGAGTCCTGTATTGGTAATTTTGCCGCCGAGAGCGAATACTTTTGTACCCTTGCTCTTTTCTGTACCTTTTGACGCAAACCAATCAGCGCCGTTGAGGATGATTTGCGGAATATTTACGTATGTTTCAACGTTATTTAACAATGTCGGTTTGCCGAAAAGTCCTTTGACGGCAGGAAAAGGAGGACGTGGACGAGGTTCGCCGCGATTGCCTTCGATGGAGGTGAGCAATGCCGTTTCTTCGCCGCAAACGAATGCGCCTGCGCCCAAACGGATATCAATATCAAAATTAAAATCTTTTCCGAATATATTATTACCTAAAAGTCCGTACTCACGTGCTTGAGCAATGGCAATATTTAAACGTTCGACAGCGATGGGATATTCGGCTCTGACGTACACATAACCCTGTTGTGCGCCGATAGTGTAACCGGCTATAGTCATAGCTTCGATAAGAGCATGAGGGTCACCTTCCAAAACGGAACGGTCCATGAAAGCTCCTGGGTCGCCTTCGTCGGCATTACAAACAACGTATTTGACGTCATTTATGGATTTTTTTGTGAATTCCCATTTCAATCCTGTTGTAAAACCTGCACCGCCTCTGCCGCGCAAACCGGATTTTTTGAGAATATCTATGATTTCGTCGCCCGATAAATCGTTCAGGCATTTTGCTAAAGCGGCATAACCGTCACGTGCTATGTATTCATCGATGTTTTCCGGGTCGATAATACCACAGTTACGAAGAGCTATACGAAATTGTTTTTTATAAAAATTTGTGTCATCAATTGATTTAATAATCTGCGAATTAGCCATTTTTTTCCTCCTATTTCTCGACGCTGCCGATAGTAAAGTCATCAACCGCTTTATTATTGACAATATGGTCGTTGATTACTTGTACAGCTTTTTCCGGCGTCATTTTTATATATGTTACTTTTTCGCCATTCGGCATTATTACATCAACCATCGGTTCGAGTTTACACATACCGATACAGCCTGTCTGAGAGACAATAACGTCAAGACCTTGCTTTTTAACTTCGTCCGTAAACGCCGCCATAACGGGTTTTGCTCCTGCCGCGATTCCGCATGTTGCCATGCCGACAACTATCTTGATTTTTTTAGATGAATCATTGTTTTTTACTTTATCTTTAATTACGTTTAATTCTTGAATAGTTTTCACTGATTTTAACCTCCACATATTATTTTATATGATTTTTACTTATATTTCTTAATAATATCTGCTACTTCAGCAGCCGTTAATTTGCCGTAAACATCGTCGTTTACAGTCATAACAGGTGCAAGTCCGCAGCAGCCGATGCA
>JGI994J12354_10005876_pt1 | contig 10413 bp, 14 predicted proteins | sample IntmicLarv3ML3BL_FD_12354 | JGI IMG/M metagenome (IMG submission 12354)
CATTTAAAGGTTACAGCACTATGATTTATCTGATATGTAGTAAATTGGCTTTTGCTCCTATTCGGCTTTTTGAATAATCTTTTCACGGTTTTAGGAAAAGAACCCTCAGAGATTGCCTATTGACAAATTCAAACGGCGCTTATATAATGTACCGCGTTGAGAATGGAGAGTATGGCAATTGGATTATAACGGAGAACAGAAGCATATTGATCTTTCGGCTTTTCGAGCGAACGAAACAGAGGATGTTCGGTTTAGCCGTGATATAGTTTTGCCAAGTTATCTCGGTGTTTGTCAAAACGGGGCAAAGGTTTCATTTTCAGGAACAATTACGTTTAATGACGAGGTTTTTACATTGAGCGGAAGCGGAAATATTTCATATGAAATTCCGTGTGCGCGTTGTTTAAAGCCCACAAAGGAAAGCTATGATTTTCAATTGGAAGAGAAATTTTCGAGAACACTTGACACGACGGGCGAGAAAACGCTGATAGTTGACAACAAGATTGATGTTATTGACGCTGTTACGCTTTGCTTGATTTCAGAAATTCCGCGAAAATCGGTTTGCAATGAAGATTGTGAAGGATTGTATCATCTTATTAAGGAAGAAGTTTCGCTTATGCGAGATTTTGAATAAATTTCTTTACCGAGGTAAAGAGCAAAAACAAGGAGAGTGAAACACCATGGGCGCTATAGGTCCTAAAGGTAAAATTTCAAAGAGCAGAAGAGACAAACGCCGTGCACAAAGCTGGACGATCGTTGCTCCGACGCTTCACGCTTGCCCGGCTTGCGGCGAGTATATGATTCCGCACAGAGCTTGCCGTGCTTGCGGTTCTTACAACAAAAGAACTGTTTTGAACGTAGAAAAATAATAGCTTTGACGGGGCGGTTGAATGAACGATTTTATAGCGGTTGACGCTATGGGCGGTGACAACGCTCCCGCCGCGATAATTGAGGGATGCGTTGCGTTTTTGAAAAATAACGACGCGAGAATATGCTTGCTCGGAGACATTGAAAAAATTAATGCCTTTGGAGGGGCAGTTCTTGATGACCCTCGAATAACTGTCGTTCACGCACCTGAAATAATCGGGTTTGACGAAGTGCCGACGGCCGCGGTTAGACAAAAGAAGAATTCCTCAATTGTTGTCGGAATGAATTTGCTGAAAAAAGGATTGACAATCGGCGAAAAAACCGAGAAGGTCGGCGCGTTCGTTTCGGCGGGAAGCACAGGAGCACTTTTAACAGCCGCGACTTTGCTGGTCGGTCGGGCAAAAGGGGTAGAACGCCCCGCGTTGGCGACGCTATTGCCGTGTGAGAAAAAATCAGACGGTGATTTGGGCTATGTTTTTGTAATGGATGTCGGCGCAAACGCCGAATGTAAACCGTCTTATCTTTGTCAGTTCGGGAAAATGGGTTCTGTCTATATGGAGAACATTTTGGGCGTTAAAAACCCGCGCATCGGGCTTGTGAACATCGGTGCGGAAAAGGAAAAGGGCAACACACTGACCAAAGAAGCATATGAACTGTTAGAAAATTCGGATATTAATTTTATGGGAAACACCGAAGCTTGCGACATTCCGAGAGGAACTGTCGACGTTGCCATATGTGACGGTTTTGTGGGGAACGTAATTTTGAAGTTTGCTGAAGGCTTTTCAAAATCGTTGCTTTCGACGATAAAGAAAACGCTTATGTCAAACTTTTCAGGAAAAATAGGCGGTCTTTTCGCAGGGTCGTCTTTCAAAAAACTAAAAACGATGTTTGACCCGTCTGAAATTGGCGGCGCGCCGTTTTTGGGGCTTAACGCACTTGTTGTCAAGGCTCACGGTGGTTCAAATGCACGCGCGATAGAAAGCGCATTAAAGCAATGCAGTTTGTTTATCGAGAAAGATATAGTTAAAAAAATAGAAGAAAATCTTTAAATCTTAAGGAGTGACTGAAAATGGAATTTGAAAAAATCAGAGAAATTATTGTTGAACAAATGAGCGTGTCAGAGGACGAAGTAACCATGGAAACATCGTTTACGGACGATTTGAATGCAGACTCGCTTGACCTTTTCCAGATTATTTCGGAAATAGAAGAAGCATTTGATCTTGAATTTTCTAACGAAGCCGCTGAAAAAATTAAAACAGTCGGCGACACGGTTAATTATATTAAAAGTATTGCGAAATAAGCGAATAAAATGACCGATTTGGAAAAAAATATTAAATATGTGTTTAAATGCGAAGATATCAAAGAAACGGCGCTTTCTCACTCTTCGTTTGTAAATGAGAAGAAATTAAGCCCGGTCGAAAGCAACGAGCGGCTTGAATTTCTCGGCGATGCTGTTTTAGAGCTGGTTATGACGGATTATTTATATAGTAAATATCCCGATTTTCTTGAGGGTGAGCTGACAAAGTTTCGGGCAAGCGTGGTTTGTGAGCCTATGTTGGCAAAGGTCGCCAAAAGGCTGTCGCTCGGCGAATTTCTCAAGATGGGAAAAGGCGAGGAGCAGACAGGCGGCGGAGAGAGGGATTCAACGCTCAGCGATTTGTTCGAGGCTGTGATAGGCGCAATTTACCTTGACGGAGGGTTCGAGAGTGCAAAGGCGTTTATTCTGCGCGAATTGGAACCCGAAGCAGAGCATATGCAAACAAGATTCAATCAAAGCGACGCGAAAACCTTTTTGCAGGAGAAGCTTCAGAAAAACGGTGCAGTGAACATTGAATATAAGGTTGCTTCCGAAAAAGGACCCGAACATGAAAAACATTTTTCGGTGACGGTTTCTCTTAACGGAAAGGTTTTGGGCGAAGGTGAAGGGCGAAGCAAAAAAGAGGCCGAGCAAAACGCGGCGGCGAACGCTCTTTCCGACATGAATTTTGAATAAAAAGAGCAAAAATATAAATTACAACATAGGAGGAGAAAGCTGTGGAAACATTGAAGGTCTCAAAAGATTCAAGTCCAAAATCGGTCGCGGGCGCAATCGCGGCTATCGTCAGAAACGGTGAAAGAGCTGAAATTGACGCAATCGGGGCAAGCGCGATTAACCAAACGGTAAAAAGCATTGCCGTTGCGCGCGGCTATGTCGCACCAAACGGCATAGACTTGGTTACACTGCCGTGCTTTGCTCAGCTTGAGGTTGACGGCGTTGAAAAAACCGCGATTAAATTTATCGTTGAGAAACGGTAAACAACGCAATTTGACACAAATTAACACGGGTTTTCACACTAATCAACAACGGTTTAGCCGTGTGGATTCGTATGATTATTCGTGTTAATTTTTTTACATTTTGTTATTGAAGAGGATATTTTATGCGAAACTATAATGAAGAAATAAAAAACAGAATAGAATTTATCAGAAACGTCGTTGAAGAAGCGGGTGCAGACGGCATAGTTTTCGCCAACAGCGGCGGTAAAGATTGTGCGCTTGTCGGGATTTTGTGCAAAAAAGCCTGTGACAACACGATTAGTTTGATTTTGCCGTGCAGCTCGCGCCGAAATTACAACGAGGACAAAAATGACGCAGAGGCTCTTTCCTCACAATTCGGAATCGAAAACATGATTTTCGATCTTACAAACGTTAAAAATGAGTTAGTAAAACAATTAAACGAAAGCGTTTTGATGAACCAAACGGCTTCGGTAAATATAGCGCCAAAGCTCAGAATGACGACACTTTACGCCGTGGCGAACAGTCAAAACAGGCTTGTCGCAGGAACGGGAAACAGAAGCGAACGCCACATGGGATATTTCACGAAATGGGGCGACGGTGCATGTGATTTCAACCCGATTGCCGATTTGACGGTTACAGAGGTCTATGAATTTTTGGAATTTTTGGGCGCACCAAAGCAGATTATAAAAAAAGCACCGTCGGCAGGGCTTTATGACGGGCAGACAGACGAGCTTGAAATGGGTATAACCTATAAAAGCATCGACGCGTTTTTGCTTCATGGCGAAGCAACCGACGAGGACATGGAAATTATCAATAAATATCATTCAAGGTCGAACCACAAACGGCAAATGCCGATTGTATATGAGGGGTAAAATAATATGGCGGGAAAAATTGCTGTAATTGATTATAAAGCGGGAAACGCGCCGAGTGTGCTTTCTGCCGTTAAAAAGCTTGGACATGATGCTTTTTTTGCGAAAGAAGCAAACGAGCTTGAAAATGCAACACACATAATATTACCGGGAGTAGGAACTGCCGGCGCGACGATGGAATCACTTAAAGAAATGGGTTTTGTCGAAGCATTGGAAAAGCTTGTGCTGAAAGAAAAACGCTTTTTTCTCGGCGTTTGTGTCGGCTTACAAATATTATTTGAGGAAAGCGAAGAGGATTCGGCGCATTGCTTGGGCTGGTTTAAAGGAAGCGTCAAAAGATTTGACGACAAAAAAATCAAAGTGCCGCAAATGGGTTGGAATGAGGTTGAGTTTGTTAAAAAAACAGCGATAAGCTCAGCAGTCGAACCGAATTATTTCTATTTTGTAAATTCTTATCGTGCCGTTCCGATCGACAAGAGCGTGATTTGGGCAGAAGCGGATTACGGAGGCAAATTTTGTGCGGCTGTAAATTCAGAGAATGTTTACGCGGTTCAATTTCACACGGAAAAAAGCGGAGAAGCAGGGCTTAGACTTCTTGACGGATTTTTAAGGCTCTGATTGAAGAGGAGACGGGTGAATTAAATGAGAAAAATAAAATTTGATAAAAAATATTTGAAGCTGAGCATATACGCGTTCGGTGTTTTGGCGGCTCTCATCATTCTGGAAAAGATATTGGGCAATTCTGCTTCTATTTTCAACGGCATAAAATCGGCGTTAGGCTATGTCATGCATGTTCTGATGCCGTTTGTCTACGGTTTTGTCATAGCATATTTTTTAAACACTCCTGTCAGATTCATTGAACGCAAAATCTTTTTGAAATTTGATTTTTTCAAGAATAAACGCAAAAAAATGGCGAGATTGCTTTCTGCAGCACTTATTTATGTCATAGCAATCGGCGCAGTGGCTTGGATTGTCGCCTATTTGATTCCGGAAATAATTTCGAGCATTCAAACCTTGGTAACGACTATTCGCGATGTGGGAACGTCGTCGGAGGGAATTCCGATGGAGGACACATTAAAGGGCTTTTTAGACGAGATTAATGCCATACTTTCAACGAATTTCACAACAAAGGACATTTTTAATTCGGCACTCGACCCGATTGTCGCCGCACTTTCGAGCATTCCTAACATAACAAAGGATTTGTTTGACAGAACGATGAGCTTTGCTGCGGGCTTCTTCAATGTAATTCTTGGGCTTGTCATCGCGTTTTATATGTTGTGTGAAAAGGAAAACCTTGCAGGATTTTCGAAAAAAACACTTTTTGTAATTTTCAGCCGCAAGTTTTCGACTCGCGTCGTTTCTTTGGCAAAACGTTCGAACACAGTGTTTGAAGGTTTCGTCGTCGGGCAAGCGCTTGACGCGACTATCGTGGGTTTGATTTTCCTGCTGTTCGCCAGAATTTTCAATCTGCCTTACTATGCATTGCTGAGTTTGATAATCGGAGTGACAAATCTTATTCCGTTTTTCGGACCGTTCATCGGCGGCATACCGGTTACGTTGATTGTTTTAATTAACAACCCGATGTTGGGCATAGGAACGGGCGTTTTTATTATAATATTGCAGCAATTCGACGGCAATGTGCTTTGCCCGAGAATATTAGCAAATTCAACGGGATTGAAACCTATAGGCGTAATTTTCGCCATCGTGGTCGGCGGTGCGTTTTTCGGAATTGCCGGAATGTTTTTCGGCGTGCCTGTTTTCGCCGTTGTTTCAAGCGCAATTTCAATGTTTATTGAGGACAAATATAGAAAAAAACAAATTGCCGCTCAAATTTCCGACAATAACGATTCGATTGATGAGGACAACGATACAGATGAGTGAAGCTAAAAGAACGAATCTATTCATGTTGATTGTAATTTTAAACAGCATTTTCGCGGTGTTTCTCTATTCAGGCATTGTTTTTTGGCTTGGAAATTTGGGAATAACCGTTTCTACAGCCGCAGGGTTGGTCTTATCGCAATTGTTGACGCAAGCGATACCGTTTGTCCTTTACATGGCACACACTAAGAAGAAACTGACGGAAGTGCTGCCGCTGAAGAATCCGGGCTTGGCAAACATCGGATTAATCATTTTAATGGCGATTTTAATTCAACCGATCATGTCGTTTCTGTCTGCATTTACAAGCTTGTTCTTTAAAAACAATGTTTCTGCAACGGTCATAAGCATGTATACAAGCCGACGTTCAACGATTATCGGCATTATGATTATATCAATTTTGCCTGCTGTGTTTGAAGAATTTGTCTATCGCGGAATAATATTATCAGGATATAAAAAAGCGCCGCTTGCATTGAAAGTGCTTGCAAGCGGGCTTTTCTTCGGAATTATGCACATGAACCCACATCAGTTTTTATACGCGTTTGTGCTTGGCTGTGTTTTCGCGTTAGTCGTTCATTACTCAGGGTCTATTTTCTCTTCGATGCTTTTTCACTTTTTGGTAAATTTTACGCAATCCATGCTTGCTGCGATTTTAATGAAATTTTCACAGTCGTTACCCGAATCTGCTGAAATTGCCGCGTCAACAACCGAAGGATCATCCATTCTTGCGGCAATAATTTTCACCGGTATTATAGCGGCGATATTTGTGCCGTTATTCGCGCTGGTTTTTGTCGGTTTTATATCTCATAACAAACGCTGTAATGCTCACGAAGTTTTGCAAGAAGCCGACGAAATTGAGGAAAAATTCAAAATAAAAAGAGTGTTTGACACACCCTTTTTCGCTGTGATAATTATTTTTATATCATTCGTTTTCTTGCAATACTTCGCGTATTAACGAACTGCCTTGTCAAATATTTTTTCCAATTCAGAAGCATTACCACTTATTATTAAAAGGCAATAATATCCTATCGTTTTAGTTATGATGTTATTTGCTTTTTTTTGTTGATTGCTGTCGTTTTCAAGAGCGTCAACAAGCCGTATTTTTTCCGAAGACAGTGCCCTCTCGATTTTTTCGACGCTTGAGTCGCCGTTTGCCTTGATTATTATCACTTTATCGGCATTGATTGGGTTTCTGTCGTAAAAAACCTTACCATCTTTAATGCTTTCGAGCGAAATTCCAAACTTTTCGGCGATTTCGCAATCGAGAAGATTCTCTTCTGACGGCTGTGAAAACGCCGCAGTCTCGCGCATTTTCTCCCAAATAGCGTCAACAGACACGTTGGAAGTGGTTTCTCTTTGGCAGGAAATTGCCGTCAACAAGATTGCAAATAATGCAAGAACAATTAAAATTTTTCTCATTTTACCGCACCTCCAAAACAATCTATGCTTATTTTGGCGTGTGATTAAATAAAATATACAGATTATTCGGTAGAAATAATGTAATAATAAAGCGGCTGACCACCATCTTGAACCTCAATTTCGCAATCGGGATGTTTTTCCGCCGCCAATTGAGCGAGTTTGTCGGCGTCATCATTGTTTGAGGGTTCGCCGTAATAAATCGTCATAATTTCACAGCCGGCTTGTTTAACCATGTAGTCGATAAGCTCGGAAGTTCCCTTTTCAACATCATCAGAAACGAGAGCGATGTCACCGTCATACAGGCAGAGAATGTCACCCTCGTTGATTTCCTTGCCGTTAAACTCACTTTTTCTGACGGCGTAGGTAACCTGACCGCAGTGAACTGTTTCAATTTGATCGTTCATCGCGTCTGTGTTTTCGTCAAGAGCAAGCATATCGGAATAGCTCATAAGTGCCGTAACACCTTGAGGAATTGATTTTGTCGGAATCACAACGGCATTTTTGGCTTCCGTCATAGTCGCCGCTTGATTAGCTGTCAAAATAATATTTTTGTTATTAGGAAGCACAAAAATATTTTCGGCATCAACCTTTTCTATCGCCTTTAAAATGTCCTCAGAGCTTGGATTCATCGTCTGCCCGCCCTCGATAACGACATCAGCGCCAAGGCTTTCAAAAATTTCCTTAAAACCCTCGCCCATCGCCACAGCGACAAAGCCGAATTTCTTTGACGGAGGTTTAGGAGGCAAGCCGGCATCATTATTGGCAAAACCGATTTTTTCAGTGTGTTGTTCTCTCATGTTTTCTATTTTTATACTGCTCAATTCTCCTGCGGTCATTGCTTTTGCCAAAACATGCCCCGGGTCGTTTGAGTGAACATGAATTTTTATAATTTTCTCGTCACTTACAACAACAATCGAATCGCCAATTGTGTCGAGATAGACTTTCATTTCGTCAACAAATCGCTCGTTCGCGTCTGTTTGTCCGAATTTATGGTTTATGAAAAATTCAGTGCAATAAGTAAACTCAATGTCTGCGTCCTCAATAGAAGCTAAAGCGCCATAACTTATTTTGTCTTTATCAGGAAGCTTAGCTGTCACGACGATTTCGGCGGTGTTTCCCGAAAGCACTGCAAATGCTCCCTCAAGAACGCACATTATTCCCTGACCACCCGCGTCAACAACATTGGCTTGCTTCAAAGCAGGAAGCATTTCTGTAGTCTTTTTTAAAATCTCATTTCCTGCGATTATAATTTCGCCTAAAAACGAAGAGATGTCGTCGGTGTCCAAAACGGCTTGCTCGGCGTGTTCGGCTATTATTTTAGCGACAGTGAGCATTGTGCCTTCTTTCGGCTTCATAACGGCTTTATAAGCGGTTTCGGCGGCTTTGGCAAATGCTGCTGCAAGGTCGTCAACTGTTGCCGTATCGTTTCCTTCCAAACCTTTAGAGAACCCTCTGAAAAGCTGTGATAAGATTACGCCGGAATTGCCGCGAGCTCCGCGAAGAGAACCGTTTGAAGCGGCAACAGCCACCTCGCGCACATCGTTTGAAACGATTGAATCGACTTCCTTTGCCGCCGCGAGAATCGTCATAGACATATTTGTTCCCGTGTCGCCGTCAGGCACGGGGAAAACATTGAGCGCGTCAATGATATCTCTGTTTTGATTCAGCGCGTTTGCTCCGGCGATAATCATGTTTTTCAACAATTTTCCGTCAATATGTGTTAAAGACATTGTTTCCTCCCTTTTTCGCTAAAAGCCTTATGAAGCTACGTTTAAGCCATCGACAAACACATCGACTTTCTCAACCGGAAGCCCGACATATGATTCGATATTATATTGAACCGCACCAATCAACGATTCGCAAATCGCCGGAATGTTCGTGCCGTATTCGACGATAATGTGAAGTGTTATGATAATACCCGCTTCAGATGTTGCAAGCGAAACGCCTCTTGTCACATTTTCTCTTTTTAAAAGCTGAACAATGCCGTCCTTGACGTTCTTCGACGCCATTCCGACAATGCCGTAGCAATCCATCGCGGCGTGCCCGGCTATGCGAGCTATTACATCGGTTTCAATGTTTATTTCGCCGTAATCATTATTGATTTTACAAGACATATAAATTTCCTCCTTGTTTACTTATATTTTGCTCGCGAATAATGTTCCGGTAAATTCTCCGCTCAAAATATCGAACAACACCTTTGGGTCCTCGCCGGAAGCGATGACCGTATTGATTCCAACCTTGGTCGCCATTTGCGCTGCGCTTAGTTTTGTGTGCATTCCACCCGTTCCGAGAGAAGAGCCGGGTGAACCGGCAAGGTCAAAAAGCTTGTCGTTTATTTCATCAACCCTGCTGATTATTTTGGCGTCGGGGTTTATTTTTGGGTCTGATTCTCTCAAACCGTCTATGTCGGAAAGAATTATAAGCAATTCTGCCCCAACCAAACGCGCGACATAGGCCGAGAGAGTGTCGTTGTCGGAAAATCCAAGCTCGTCTGTCGAAACGCTGTCGTTTTCGTTTACAATGGGAATGACGTTCATAGTAAACAATGCTTCTATCGTGTTTCTCGCGTTTCCTCTCTTTTCTTTATCGTCAATAACATCCTTTGTCAATAATATTTGGGCAATCTGCTGATTATAACCCATGAAAAAATTTTCATATATGTGCATCAACGCCGCTTGACCCACAGCCGACGCCGCTTGTTTGCCCATAACGTCGCGGGGGCGTTCCGAAAGGTTGAGTCTCTCGGCACCAACGGCAATGGCGCCCGATGACACCAAAACCACCTGCGTTCCGTGGTTCATCAAATCGGACAAAACCCACGCCAGCTTCTCGAATTTCCGAAAGTTTAGTTTGCCGTTGTCATAAACCAAAGATGTCGTTCCGATTTTAACAACTATACGCTTGTAATCACTCATTTTCCGCAACCACCGTTCGCTATTAATGTTAAACTTTTTCTATTCTACCATAACTGTTAAGAAATTTCAAACAGAAAAATATTGTGAGAGTTTGGTTCTTTTCTTTATTCCGTGAAAGAGGTATAATGTTCATGGTGATTATTGATGAAGGAATTTGGGAAATTCGAAGAAATGTTCGCACAAAGCATAGGTATAGA
>JGI994J12354_10005877_pt1 | contig 10413 bp, 6 predicted proteins | sample IntmicLarv3ML3BL_FD_12354 | JGI IMG/M metagenome (IMG submission 12354)
ATATTACTTTTTCCATTTTCATCTGCTGATACGATCAATCCTGCTGGAGATGGGTATACGGGACGAAATGGTACATTTACTCTGGTTTTTTTCATAATAAGCACTTCCTTTTGTATGTATGCATTGAAAAGTTTCTTTCATAGTGTTTCTCCTGTTATTTTATTATCTAATATCATAAACACTTCGAACTTTAATCCCTGAAGTATCACCACTTAATACTTCAATGGTTCTTTCTCCTGATTCCATATCAAAATAATTGTCTGATAAAACAATATCTTCATTTTCATTCAATATCTCTACTGCTTTAGCATATCTTTTAGCTATTACACTAATTTTTTTCCCCTCAACTTTAACTTTGAGATGAGGATTTTTATATTTATAAAATTTAGGCATTGTAAAAATAGCTGTTCCTTCTGAAATAATATCAGCACCCATCGCACAAGAATAACGTATATGATCCGTGAATATATCCGCATCGCTACACTCCACTTTATCTAACCAAACTGCAGATAATGCTGGTACTACTAACTTGACTTTTTGTTCTTCGCCAATCACTTGAGAATCGGCATTTCTAAGACTATAATTGACAATCACTTCTTGTTCTGTCAATGTTTCATTTGTCACATTTAGTTTGAAACTCTTTTCCAACTGATATGGTCTCGCATTTGGATTCGGATCTTGAGATAATTGTCCTTCTTCATGGCAAGAAATCATTATCGGTGCAAAAAAACGTTTTTCATAATAGTGTAAAGCTTTCCATCTGCCAAAGCAGTCAATAGAAGACCATGAAGCTACTGGCCAACAATCGTTTAGTTGCCAAATAACTGCCCCCATGCATTCCCCTCTATTTCTTCGCCAATGTTCAACTGCATATTTCATAGCTTCTGCTTGCATAAGTTGCGACGCATATATTAATGTCTTGAAGTCCGTCGGATATAAGAATGTCTGTGCCATATAGTTCATCATTTTAGCATATCCCATATTGCTTTTTTGATGGCGCTCCATTATGTAAGAGAAAATATTGCGATCCTCTTCATTTGTAAAAGACTCTATCGTTTTATACGCTGGTAATGATTCAAACCCAAATTCAGAAGCATATCTAAAATTATGTTTACGATACTCCGAAAATGGTTTAAACGCGTGCCACACTTTCCAATAATGAGCGTCACCTCTTGTCGCATCATTCGGATTATCAAAATTTCCACCCGATGATGGACTCGATGGCCAATAGAAAGTTTCTTCACTCTCCTTTTGCATGATTTCAGGAATTACTTGTTCAAAAATTTTCAAATAATCTTCTTTGAGCTCATCAACTTCCCCAAACCAACCATCATAGAAAAATCCTTCTATTTCATTATTGCCACTCCACAACCCGATCGACGCATGGTTTCTCAATCGACGTACATTTTGAGTAATCTCTTTCGTTATATTGCTGATAAACTCTGGTGTCGCCCGATATGTCGAACAACAAAACATAGCGTCTTGCCAAACAATAAAGCCTAGTTCATCGCAAAAATCATAAAACCACTCATCTGGATAATAGCCACCACCCCAAATTCGAATTGTATTATAATTTGCAAGAACACATTGTTCTAATAATCTGCGCGTTGTCTCTTTTGTTATGCGAGGAATAAGACAATCCTCTGGGATATAATCTGCACCCATTGCAAAAACTCTTATTCCGTTTACTTCATGTGCAAAACATTCTCCCCATTGATCTTTTTCGCGAGCAACTGTCATTGTGCGTAGCCCTATTCTAGTTGTGTAAATATCTTGCACTTCATCATCAAAATATAGTTCAACTTTAACTTCGTACAAATTTTGTTCACCAAATCCTCTAGGCCACCAAAGTTTAGCTTCTTCCACCTCAATTAATTGAGGAGATTTTTCATAAACACATTCTTGTCCCATCGGATTTTTGATAGTCACTGCATATTCTGGTTGTGTCTCTTTTGTCTGCTTAGAATTAGATTCAACTTTGACATTTAAATCGAGAAAAACTCTTCCCTTTTCATGTCTTTGCCGAATTCTCACATCTTCAAAGCGTCCTTTATCTTCTATTATGATAGAAACTTCTTTATAAATTCCCATATCTGGTAGTCTAGGCGCCCAATCCCAGCCAGACATACAGCTTGCTTTGCGCAAATATGGATAGCCATCTAATGTATCTGTATTACATGGTATTTTTCCATATTTTTCATTTTGTTCATTCATGTAGCGAATCGGTGATATGAATTCTACTTTTAGCTCATTTTTTCCTTTTCTTAAGGCCTTGTCCACTTCAAATTCATGAAAGCAAAACATATTATCTGTACTTCCTACTAATACTCCATTCAAATAAATATCCGATACAGTATCGACACGATCCATAAACAATATGTACTTTTTATTCGCATCAATATCATTATTGAACTCAAATTCGTTGCTATATACATAGTCTTGTTCAGACAATGGCATCAGTTCTGTTTCATTATCACGATAAAACGGATCATCAATCACTTCATTACTGAGTAAATCATAGTAAAGTGAAAAGGGGATACTCGTCTGATATTCTTTTTGTTCATAATGTAATCTCCAATTTTCATTTAATACCTGTTTTTTCATCTAAAGCATTCTCCTTTTCATAAATTCAATCAAGAATATATATCACTGTCCTAAATTACCACCTAATTTGTTCTTTCTAAATCACTATATTACCATCTTTTACTTCTAACTCGCAAGAAGATAATACCATCTTTTAGTTTCTTATCTTGATATAAATACATTGTTTACCCCTACTATTTTACGAATTCTATCATAAAAGTTTTGATTTCAAACGGTTGAATATTAAATTCGAATTCATTTTCACCACAACCTACTTCTGCAATTTCTTCTTCCATTAAATCACACTCGGTCACTTTTGCCACTTTGCTACCATTCCCAAAACGAATAGTTGTAGTAGTTTTAGCGTTCTCACATTCATACACACGAAGTACAATACCTGTACCTGTTTCTGCTTTCTTTACAGTTTCAACAATTACATTTTTTCGGTCGATTGATAAGAAACTATCATTTTTCTTATCTGCACACCCCAAAATCACATGACTAGGATAATTGAGTTTGTAACCCTCTCTAATTGTTTCACCCTCGTACACTCCACCATCATGTGGATAAATTGAATACGTAAAATAGTGTTCCTCTTGGTCCGTTGTCGGATTCGGCTCAATTCCAGATTTGATTAGAGTCAAAGAAATACAACCCTCCTTTACAGAGTGCCCATATTTACAATCATTAAGTAGGCTAACTCCATAATGTCCCTCACTTAAGTCAATCCATTTTTGTCCACAACTTTCAAACCTTGCCTGATCCCAACTTGTATTTTGATGTGTCTTTCGCTTAACATTACCAAATTGTATATCAAAAGTCGCTTCATCAGTGTGAATATCTACTGGAAATTCTACTTTTAATAAATGCTGACTTTCTTTCCAATCAACATATGTCTCAAAATCAATTCGTTTCATATTTTTATAGAAATAAATCTTCTGCTTAATTATGGACTTACTAATTTCGCGTCGAATTTCTAGCACTGCACATACTGCTCCATTTTCAAGCCACTTAAAGGAACTCATTGCATCTGCCGCCCAACTTTTCTCTGTGTAATAGATGTCTATATCCCAATTATCGTAGTATATCGGTTTATCTTCAAACATTCTAAAGAGATTAGCTCTTTCACCAGCCCTAATCAATTCACGATTTGCCTCTTTATCAAAAAGCGAAACAATCATTCCATTTTCGTCCAGAGTAACCTTATAATAAGGCGTTTCAAAAAATTTTTCCCCTCCACAAAATGAAACTGTGTTTTGTAATACTTCTTCGTTTTCAGCAACCACATAACTTTGATACCCCTTAGATGGTAATTTTTCAAGGTAGACTTTATTCTGCTCTTCACCAATTTGAATCGGGAAAATATTGCCACACTCATCTTTCAAGGCTCCTGTCATTTCCTTTGGTAATAAGACTACATCATCTCGCTCAAACGATAGGGTATTATACACTGTAACTTCTCCTGCTTTTTTGAATAATTCATTTTGAGCTGCTTGTATTAACCTGGTTCCCTCTTGGGCGATTTCTTCATATTCTTTTTTAGTAACTTCATATACTTCTGCAATCGAAGAACCTGGCAAAATATCATGAAATTGATTAAGTAGAATAACACGCCATATACTATCAAGCTGTTCCTTAGGATAATCCATTCCTTTCCTAGCCGCCAATGTCGCAAAAAATTCTGCATCCATCATCATAATTTCACTTTTTCTGTTTGAACGCTTATTACGTGCCATAGATGTATATACCCCTCTATGGTATTCAAAATAAAGCTCACCCTCCCAAAGTGGTAGCCTTTTATTGCCTTTCGTTCTAGCATATAGGTCATCAAAGTATTTTCTCGAAAACTTTTGCTCTACTTTCGGAATCCCCTTAACACCTTTCTCCATTCGTTTAGAAGTTTCAAGCATTTCTCTAGTTGGACCACCGCCACCATCACCATGACCGTATGATATAAGAACATCATTATTAATTTCTTTATTCTGATAGCGCTTCCATGCACCGATAATAGCGTCTGGGTGCAAATCACCATTATATGTTGTAAAAAAGTCATTCTCACTTTGTCCAATGCCTAAAGTAGTAATCATATGTGTAAATATTTCACTACCATCAATTCCACGCCAAATAAATGTGTCAAACGGAACCTTGTTAATTTGATTCCATGCCAATTTGGTTGTCATAAAGTAATCAATACCACTCTTCTTCATAATTTGAGGCAATGCCCCTGAGTAACCGAATACATCTGGTAACCATAGCTCTTTACAAGTTTTACCAAATTCTTCCTTGAAAAATTGGTGACCAAATAAAAATTGGCGTACTAGCGATTCACCTGAAGTCAAATTCGTATCAGCTTCAAGCCACATTCCACCCTCAACTTCCCAACGTCCTTCAGCTATTCGCTCTTTAACTTTTTGATAAAGTTCTGGATATCGTTCTTTTAAATAAACATATAGTTGTGGTTGGCTCGACATAAATTTATAATCAGGGTATTCTTCCATGAGTTTTAACACGGTAGCAAAACTTCTTGCAACCTTTTCTCTAGTTTGCTCTACGGTCCACCACCACGCTACATCAATATGGGTATGGCCGATACAGCTTGCAATTACATCATCATAGCCTGCCATCTCCTCATAAAGGGCTTTTTCTATATAATCAGTTGCTTCCTTAACAGAAACATAAAATTCTTTTGAATATGGAGTTCTAAGATCTAAGTAATTGATTGTATTGTTCAAAACCGTTTCTATATCAAGACGAATTTTATCGTCTTTTTGCATTCTTGAAAATGCTTGTAATGGCACAACCAAATCAAAGTATAGCCTTTCAATCGCCAAATCGATTTGTTGCATCTCTAGAATCAAGTCAAATTCAGAGTGTAATGTCCCTGTGTATGACTGCATATCAATCATATACTCGTCTCCCGACACTGCCTCATCAGCTAAATGAGCTGTTCTATGATTCATATCTAGTCCTTGCATTATCTCTTGATTTACAAATAGTAAAAATTGCGGATTCTTCGCATCATCCCATTCTTCTATTTGTGTACGCACTCCCAAACGTAAAGTTTTTCCTTCGAATTCTTGAGGCACGCGATATTTGCTACGAAACCAATAATGTTTATCTGGCCCGTACCATTTCATTTTTTTCTGATCAAAATATTCCCAATTAGTTTCTGCTTCATCTGCCTCTTGAGGTGTAAAAAAACGTCCTGTTTTATATTCTACTTTTTCAAGTTGTTCTTTTTTTACTATTGTCAACTTTTTTAGTTGTTCGCAAATTCCAGCAATTCTTTTATCAATAAACCACATTGCACATTCTCCTCTTTAAACTCTGTCTCGTTATATAAATATAAGGGGCATTTTAAAAACTGCCCCTTATATTTCGTTTTTTATTTATATTCTACTTTTTATTGAAATGCATTTACTTGTTCTTGAGCCGCTTCAAGAATTGTTTGGTATCCTGCTGCATCTAATTCTTCTTGCATAGCCTCAACTAAAGCACGAGGTTCTTGCGCACCAGTCCAATACTCATATCTGTATTTTTCATAAACAGCATTGACATTTGCAAGTTCTGTAGTCAATTCACTTATGTCAAGGTCAAAACCTAACATAACTGATGGAACTGCGTTTTCATTTTGTGCTCTTACTTCTTCCCATGGATTTCCTTCATCTGTTGTTAAAATAGATAATTCAAAAAATGTCCCTTGAGTATACCCAGCCATACTCCAATCACTATTGATTTTATCAATTTTCCCATCTACATAATTAAAATTTTCACCCTCGACACCATAGTATAGCCAGTCCCTTACTTTAATATCAGTATTTACTAATTGTAAGAATTCTAACGCCTTTTCTGGGTGTTCTGAATTAACAGAGATACCATTCATAGAACCACGAACAGTAGTATTTGATACAACTGTTTCGCCAAATTGAATAGCTACGCAGTCATCAATTCCATTATCAGGTCCCCAAGTACTTGGAGCTGCTCCTGGCCAGCCTTGTGCTGTAAAGAATGTTCTATATTTGTTCGAATCATCTGCAGTTGGTGCATCACTATTAATAATACCCTCTAGATACATTTGGTGGATAATATCCATGTTCGCTAGAAGTTCTTCATCTGCTAGCGGATTGACAACCGTTCTCGTTTCATCGTTATATTTAATCCCTAATGCAGGAAATCCTGCTCCGATTTGATCAAAATAACCTGTTACCAAGAAGTCAGCTCCGTTTCTAGACATGTAGTGAGGTGAACCACCCTCACCCTCTTGAATTATTTTTAACGCTTCATGAAGTTTCGCATAATCGGTTACTTCTTCAACATTAATACCGTACTCTCTAGCAACTGCATTGTCCCAAATAAAGAATTGTGTTGCAGAGCTATCTTTATATGTTGGTACTGCATAAATTTGTCCATCAATCTTAGCCGCACCCCAGTAATCTTCGGGTAGCATATCATAAAGTTCTGGCGTCTTTTCTTGTACTAGATCAGTAATATCCAAAAATGCTCCTGTTGAAACTTCTGCAGTGTAACGATTTTGATCGGTAAATAAGATGTCAAATGCTTCACCAGAATTGACAATAATAGCACGTCTACTATCCCAATCTCCCCATGAAACAACTTCAATATCAATATTTACACCAATCTTTTCTTCTAGGTATGGATTGATTTGTTGTAACCACGATTCATAATTATCAGGCATTGCATTGCCAACCTGAATCCATTTTAGAGTTACTGCATCTCCTGTTCTTTCTGCTGATTCTGGTGTTTTCTCGGTTGAACCTCCACAAGCACTTAACAAAGATGCACCCATTGCTAATACCATTACCAATGCCCAAAACTTCTTCTTTAACATTTTCTTTCTCCCTCCTGTTGCTATTTTTTGTTTTATTCCTTGACTGCACCTATTGTCAAACCAGATATAAAATACTTCTGAAAAAACGGATAGGTACAAGCTATAGGTATTATAATTATGATTGCCATTGCCATTCTAACGCTGTCTCTTGGCATGTTTCTCATATGTTGTTGTAAGGTTACCCCCATTGCTGGGTTATTCGCCATCATCTCAAGATTTCTTTGAATCTGATCAAGTAAAGCCTGCATTGAATATAATCTCTGATCGGTAATATACAACGACGCTTGAAACCAGTCATTCCAATATCCAAATGTCAAAAACAGAGCAATGGTCGCAATAATTGGTTTCGATAACGGAAGAATGATTTCTCCATAAATCGTGAAATGACTTGCGCCATCTATCTGTGCCGACTCCACAATAGACGACGGAATATTAATTCGGAAAAATGTTTTGCAAATAATAATATTGAAGGAACTAATCGTCAGTGGTAAAATCAACGCCCAAATAGTATTGCTCAATCCTAATACTTGTGTATTGATAACGTATGAAGAAAGCATACCTCCATTAAATATCATCGGGATAAACACTACCATTGTGAAGAACCCTTTGAATCTATAACTCTTAATTGATAATACATATCCCATCAGTGTTGTCAGAAGAACTCCCAAAGTACCACCAATCACTGTAACCACCATTGAAACCCAAAGTGCTCTAAAGATAACTTTAGCTTCTTCAAATAAAAACTTATACGCATCTAGTGAAAATTGTTCTGGCCAGAATCTATACCCATTCATTTTAATAGATGTTTCTGATGAAATCGAAATTATAAATACGAATATTACTGGCACAACACAAAATACAACAAACATCAAGAAAATAATATTAAATATCACATTGGTTGACGGTGCAATTCTATTTAGTGTTAATTCATTTTCTGCATGTCCGTCTTTTTGTTTTTTCATGTTACCCCTCCCTCTAGATAATCGCACTGTCTTTGTCAACTTTACGGACAACAGCATTGGCAATTAATATCGTTATACAACATGCCACAGATTGAAAAAATGTCGCTGCCGCCGTCATTCCAATCGGTGTTGTCGACTTTAAGGCATTAAAGACATATGTATCTATTGTAGCTACCGAATTAAAAATCGAACCTGTTGCTCCTCTTGATAGTTGATAAAAAAGACCAAAGTCTGAATAAAAAATCTTTCCAATATTCAAAATGAACATCATAATGATTACATTTTTCAGACAAGGCAGTGTAATATTAAATATTTGTTGACGCTTATTTGCTCCGTCAATAACTGCCGCTTCATACAATGTCTGATCTATTCCAGAAATACTAGACAAGTAAATAATCATGCTATATCCCATATTTTTCCAAATATACATGATAATCAAAATGAATGGCCAAGCGCCTTTATTCATATACCACTGTATAGGTGTTCCTCCTGCATCCGCAATCATATTATTTATAAGACCGCTGTTGACATTCAGAAAAGCATCTAAAAAATATGCTGCTACTACCCATGACATAAAATAAGGAAAAAACATTAATGTTTGGTAAATTTTTGCGCGTTTCTTATTATATAATAGGCTAATCATAATCGCCATTGTGACAGCCATTCCTGCACCTATTACAATAAAAAACAGATTATACAAAATAGTATTACGCAAAATAATGCTCAAATCATTTGACTTAATTAAGAAATCGAAATTCTTAAAACCCACCCATTCACTACTAAAAACATTTTGAATAAAACTTCTCCCTGGTTGAATTTTGTAATCTTTAAATGCAATAACTAGGCCAAACATTGGCAAAAACGAAAATAACACAAACCATATTGTCGTCGGGAGTGCCATTATTGTTAATTGCAGATCTCCCTTTCTTAATCGTTTCTTCATCGCCACTTTTTTATTCCTTTTCATACGCTTTCATCTCCTTCACCGAATCTCGGAAAATAATCTGTCCTTTCACTCGTAGCGTCTCATGTTTTTTGCTAGGTCTTTCAATATTTTTTTTCATTAATTTCGCAACATTATCGGCAATATCTTTTGCATTAACAGCTACCGTTGTTAATTTAGGAATACAAATTTCTGCAAATATATCATTATCAAAACTAGCTACCGAAATATCATCTGGTACTGCATAACCATTTTCAGTCAATACACGAACCAATCGAAAGGCAGTTTCATCACAATTACAAATAAAGGCACTTGGCATTTCTTTCGGTAACTGCAGCTCTATGGATTCCCCCTCCAATGTTCTATCTGGGATAATCCATTGTTCTTCTATCCGTAGTTGTCTTTCGTACAATGCTCTTTTAAAACCTAAGTAGCGATCCGTAATACTCGTTGTAGCCTGAATGGTACCGACAAATCCTATTTCATTGTGTCCCACATCAATAACATATTTTGTAAGATCGTAGACACTGTAGAAATTCTCCGTTACAACTGAATCTGATTGTTGTGTACGATCATACATATCCACATAAATCTTAGGTATGCTAATTTCTTTGAGTCTTTCTCTTACACCATTTTCTAACAGTCCCAAAATGATAATTCCATCAAATAATTTATCATCTGTTATCAGAGCAATATCTGTATCAACCGTTGATAAGCTAGGTGTTAGCATTATTGATGAATAATTTCTTTCGGCAAGTTCATGAACAATATTTTCATACATTCTAAGATACATCTTTCCCTCACCGTTTTCGCTGGCAAACCTAGTGTTCATTATCACACCTATTTTTTTAACTTTGTTTGCTGCTATTCTGGAAATAGTGTAATCTTGCTGTTTTGCTATTTCTTTTATTCTTTCCCGCAAGCTCTCGCTAACGCCCTCTTTATCATTCAAGGCTTTCGATACAGTTACTTTACTAATTTTTAATTCATCTGCAACACTTTGCATTGACGCTTTACTTTTTTTCATGATAGTCCTCTTTTTTGTTAGCTTTCATTTTGTAATTGTTACTTTACCA
>JGI994J12354_10005878_pt1 | contig 10412 bp, 5 predicted proteins | sample IntmicLarv3ML3BL_FD_12354 | JGI IMG/M metagenome (IMG submission 12354)
AAATTTGGGGTAAAATTTTTATCAAACTGCCGTTAACTAGCCTTTCTAAAAAGGTTTACCTTTTTAGAAAATCTACATAAATACAAAAATTTAAGGAGAAAACATTATGAAAAAGTCTTATCGCATATTACCCATTATACTGGTAATAACATTTATTGTGGGGTTGATTCCCATGATGTCTATACCCACAACAACCATAGTAGTTGCTGCTGACGCAACGAAAAATACCAGAACCCGTGCGTCCATTGTTCAAATGGCAAAAGCATTGCAGCATGAAGAATTTGATTACAATAAAGATTTTCAAGAATATCTTGACGATTGTATCGATGATGATATTTTGGGGTATTTAGAAGATGAGGAAGGCTTTGAACAGCGTGTTGCGATAGAATATGTTGAAAATATGTATTACAAGACGAACCCGTTTTTAACCACGCCATATCTTTCGGGTTCTCTTGAAACCAAGCCGTTAAATGATGCGTTAAATGCAATGAAAATGGTTCGGTATTTAGCAGGTCTCTCGTATGAAGACATGGCACTGACCGAAAAATTAAACAATTCCGCTCAACACAGGGCTGTTTTAGCGGCGGTAACAGGAAAAGTGGGTCACGATCTGCAAAAGCCAACTGATATGAGTGATATATTTTACAACGCCGGATTAAATGATGGAATCGATCAATGCGAATTGAATCATGTATTAGGCGGCAATCCTATAAAAATAGAAAGTACAGCTAAAGCGATTATTGGATTGGTTGGCGACGGTGGTTTTAACAACATTGAAAGTGCCGGACATAGAATGGCGATTTTTAATCCGAACATGAAAGAGTTTGGTATCGGCTATGCAAACGATTTTAACGATCCCCATATTAAAATCGGCAATAAAGCCTTATATACCAATTATCTTTATGCTCATACAAATCTTTCTTCCGGTTCATCAGAAACGGTGGATACATACACGGCATGGCCTAATTCAGGTGCTTTCCCTATTGAATATTTTGATGACTCGACACGCCCGTGGTCTATAACGCTCGGCACAGAATATCAAGCCCCAACAAAAACGAATATTTCGATTACATTAACAAGAACACGAGACAGTAAAACATGGACATTCAATAACAGCACCCCTAATCTTGGCGCCAGCAATACTGATTACGATAACAAAGCGCTTAACCATTTAGCTGTTAATGGAAAGAACATTATTTTCCGTCCCAATCTTAATGACCTCGGCGAAATCAAGGCCGGCGATTATTTTACACTAAATCTTTCCGGAATAAGAAATTCTAATAATCAAGCGGCAACATTACAGTATAATATAGACTTTTTTGATTTGGAAAAAGCAATGGAAGATGAAGGAGGACAAATGCTTCTTGAATCTGCATTACCTGCTTCCGGTTCACGCTATGTTCCCTGTGATACTATAATAGAATTAACTTTTAATCGTCCGATTAGTCTTGTTGTTCCAAGCGTAGATGAGAGGGTTAGATTATATAAAAAAGCAACCAACGAATTAGTTGCGATAACATACGGGAAACACACTTCAAATCAGTTTGTGCTTCAAATTATCCCCAAAAGCCTATTAGAAGAAAATACGGAATATTACTTGGAAATTGATAATAATGTCATCATGCCTAATGATAATAACTATTTTGATGGATTTGCAGGCAACCAAGGCTATTATTTCACAACTAACGATGGCGAAACTCAAGCCGATGTGCCGGTCATTTCAACCCAACCAAAAGATGTTTCCTGTAATCAAGGTCAATTAGCATCGCTTTCGGTATTGGCAAGTGTATCAAAAGGAAATTTATCGTACCAATGGTATAGCAATTCAAATCGCTCAAATATAGGCGGCACACTTATAAACGGAGCAACTAAATCAACTTATCCTGCACCAACAAATGCAACCGGGATTAAATATTATTATTGTATAATTAGAAACACTGATAGTACCGCCACAGGGAGCAAGATAGTACAGGTTATCAGCGATGTCGCACGGGTGACAGTATATGAAATGACTCAAGTGAAACTTGCTTTTGAAGATAAATACATAAGCATTCCTTGGGAAATAGATTATTTTTTCAGTAAGAGCGCTTCGGAGGACGAGCCAAAAACGTCATTAGCTGTTGCTGGGCTTGCTCTAATAAATGCTTTGTATAAAGATACTAATGGAAATCAAACAATAGGAAATCGCCATAAGGAAACTTTTGGAAAGCTTGGGTTCAATGAAAATGAAGTTGAACTTCATGGGCGAAGCGCATACGATTTTCAAAATGCATATCATGCAATAGCTCATTCAAGGGTTATGATAGACGGCAAAGCATGCAACATTATTGGTGTTGTAATCAGAGGGACAGGTGGTGACGAATGGTTAAGCACATTAGATATTAGGGGTGATAATAGAGAAAACACTCGTAAAAATGTTGAGGATATCGAAAATTGTGTATATAATATTGAAGATAATATTAGGCAATATATTAGGAAAAATGTAGCAACAGGCGAAGAACTCAAATTTTTTATCACAGGACATAGCAGAGGCGGAGCCGCAGCTGACTTGTTGGGATATAGATTAACAGATTCATATAATAAAGGGGAAGTTTTGAGTTATAAAACTCAAAACAAAAACGGAAAAGACAGTGTGTTTGCTTATGCTTTTGCTTCTCTTAATGCAAATTTTCAAAAAGATATCAGCTACAAATACAAAAACATCATCAATATATCTAACAAAGAAGATGTTGCCCCCAGTTTTCCATGGTCAATATATAAGTTCGGCAGGGTAATTGAGGTTAATCGTGAAAACAATCCAATCTTTAATGACAGATATAAAGAGTTAACGGGAAACAACTACCCATTATGGAATAACCCGCTTAATGCTCATAGCAATGTAACTTACATGGCGCTTGTGTTAACAGAACAATTTACTAACAATAGAACTCCAGTGAGAATCACTAAAGTTAAATGCCCGGTTGATGTTGAAGTGTATAATAGTTTGGGTGTGCTTGTTGGTAAAGTAGTTGATAATAAGATTGACGAAAGTTTTAATCAAGAGATATTGATTTCAATTATTGACGATGAAAAAAGTTTTTTGCTGCCTTTTGATGAAGATTATACGTTTAAACTTCTTGGTACCGATAATGGCACAATGACCTATTCTGTCGAGGATACAAATCCAGATACCTGGGATGTATTGAAACAAAATGAATTTAAAAATGTTTCCTTGTTCGCAGGAAAGACGATGTTGAGCGAAGTCAGGAATGGCATGGAAGTATCAGATGTAAAACTTTTTTTGACCGATGGAAATAAAATCATAGGAGAGATAAATGAAGACGGAACAGAAGTGTTGTATGCCAATAATTCTAACGGGCCAATCCCCGCAACAGGCGATATCCGCAATTACTTTTATTTCCTTCTGGTTCTAATTGCTTTCAGTGGCATTTTGCTAATGTCCATAAAAAAGCGCAGAAAAGTCAAGGTGTAATTTATAACCGAATACGGCGTATTAAAAAGCAGAATCAAGTAAAATCGATTCTGCTTTTTATTATTTGAAAATATTTTTCGAAAATTAGACATTTATCCTTGACAAAAGCTGTGTTCTCAGACTGAAGAAAAACTAATAAAACGGAATATTAAATCAAAAAATTCGGGGACATGCGCACCGAATTTTTCTCTTGTTACAGTTTAAAGACTGTCACAATACGGGGTGTTTTTGATTCCGTCTGCGTTTAAGCTTTGCACAAGCAAATCAAGTCTTTTTTGCCAAAAACGGTTAAACCATTTCTTTTGGCCGAACAAGTTCACCAGACAGGGGCTTATAAAGTAATAAATAAAAATAAAAGCCCTGCCGTACCATTTTTTTGAAAGAACGGTATCGCGGTAACGGCGCAGTGTCCAAACCTTCGGGCAGTCATAAGATCCGTAAACGGAGGTTGCTATATAGCAGCCTTTTTTGCTATGTTTTATATTGCAGTATTTTCGAAGAAATGAAGATTTTAGTGAGGTGCAGCCATAAAATGCATCATATCCGATTTCCGGTACATTGCTGCCGGAGAATATAAGTCCGGTTAAAGCGGTGCAGCCCTCAAAAGTCCAGGGTCCGATTTTTGTGACGCTTTGGGGAATTGTAAGAGATTCAAGAGCGGTACATGAAGAAAACGCACAGTACTCTATTTCTGTGACGCTTTGAGGAATTGTAATAGAGGGCAAAGAAGTGCAGCCAAAAAATTCATTATATGAAATTTTTGTGATGCTGTCGGGAAGAGTAACAGATGTCAATGCGACGCATCCCGAAAACGCTTCGCCTCCAATTTCGGTTGTACAGTCAGGAATTGTTACAGAGAATAAAGACCTGCAGCCGAAAAAGGCTAAACATCCGATTTTTGTTATGTTTTTTGAAAGTGTGACAGACGTCAAAGAAGTACAGTTTGGGAACGCGTTGTCACCGATTTCCGTTACGCTGTCCGGAATGGCTATACCGGGTAAAGAAGCGCAGCCAGAAAACGCCCAGTTCCCTATTTTTGTGGCGCGCTGGGAAATAGCGACGTCATTTAAGGCGGTGCAGCCGAAAAAAGTATTGTGTTCGATTTCCGTTACGCTGTCCGGGATAGTAACAGAGGTTAAGGAAACACAGCTTGAAAATGAGCCGCTTCCAATTTTTGTAACGCTTTGAGGAATATTAATATCGGTTAAAGAAATGCAGTTTGAAAACGCATTATCCTCGATTTCTGTTACGGAGTCTGAAATCGAGACAGAGACCAAGGATTTGCAATTGTGAAATGCAGAATTTCCGATTTTTTTGACACTATCCGATATAATTACCGAAACAATCAGTTGATCCGAAAAAGCTTCCTTTTCGATTTTGACAACATTAGAGGGGATTGTAACATTTGCGGACATTCCCGAATATTTTATTAAAATGCCGGCAATAATTTTAAAATCCTCATGTTTTATATCTAAAGGATATTTATTTTGTGAGGAGGTATCGGACATCATTTTCTTTGCTTCTTCAACAGAGTATTTTGTGCCGCAGTTTTGACAAATGAAAACCCCATCGTCTTTTAGCAGGTCTGTTTTTCCGCACATTTCGCAAATAAACTTTTTTAAAAGGAACACCTCTCTTTTACAGCTTTTTAAAGGGAAATTTGCCAAACTGTATAAAAATAAATCATATAGTTGAATAACTTAAAAACCAAGTTGTCTATTTGGTCTATTTTCCGCCTTGCTTCGTTGTCGTCCTTGCCGGGCGAAAGCCTGCCCGCGGAAGTCGGTGTGACTTTTCGGAAATCGTTTCCGAAGTTCCCTTAAAGGAACCCGCGTCCTCCGCCTCGCAAGACAAAAAATATCCTCAAAAATCCTGCCCTGTTTTTCAAGTTAATCAACTATAGTATTAAACAAATATTTTTCAGCGGCCTTAATGAATATGCAAACAGGATAATTTTTATCATAAAATTTATTTTAAAAGTAATCTCCGGAGTAATCTCCAGGACCTTTTGTTGACAACGATTCTATCACAAAAAGCTTTTAAAATCAATACTTTTTTGATGGTAAAAGTAATTACCCGATAACCTTTTTAAGTACCTTGCCTGTGATGTTGGCTGCCGAATCGGCTCCCGCTCCGCCGTTTTCAACAACAACAGCGAACGCATAAGGGTAATCCTCACGGTCCATGAACCCTACAAACCATGAATGCGGCTTGTCGGATTTTTCTATTTCGGCCGTTCCGCTTTTTGCGCAAAGATTCATATCTTTAAAGCGTGTTTCCTTGTAATTTTCAATTACGGTTGCCCTCATGTAATCTTTAAGTATGTTTGCAGTTTCTTTTGAAAGCATTGTTTTGCCAAAGCCCTTTGAAAATATAACCGGGAAGCCGTTTTGTGTTTTAATGCTGTCTATAACAGACGGCTCGGGAGCAACTCCCTCATTGGCAATAGCCGCAACAAATCTTGTAAAATGAAGAGGGTTTACCATGTCGTGGTGTTGTCCGATTGCCGACCAGCCAAAATCGATATTTCGCATATCCTCAAACGGGTAGAGCGACGAAGAAAGCTTAATTCCGTTTACGCTGTACCGGTCGTTAAAGCCAAGCTTTTTTGTGTATTTTTTCAATGTGTCCTGTCCGAGCATCAGAGCAATTTGCGAAAACGATGAATTGCAGGACTCAATAAGAGCTTTTTTAAAGTTTATTGTGCCGTGGTTTGAATGGCAGGTAAGCACTTCGCCATCAATTTCATTGCCTTTTCCGCACTTGAACTTGGCGTCAAATATATCGTCTATATTGTCAATTGCCGCTGCTGCCGTAACTAGCTTAAAAATCGAACCGGGGGCCATAAATCCGCTGAACACACGGTTTACGTAAAGGCCTGTTTTCTTTTGGGTTTCTTTATCAACATCGGGAGGGTTTTGCGGGTCAAATGTCGGGCTGCTTACCGAGCATAAAATATCGCCTGTTTTGTAGTTCATTATAACAACCGCGCCGCTGCTTGAACCGAGAGCGTTTAACGCCTCCACACAAATGTCGGAATCAATTGTCGTTGTAATATTGTTGCCGTTACCGTAAATACCGTTTAAAAAGTTAAAGCCTGCAAGCGTGGAGCGGTAGGTTGTGTGAAGCCCTGTACTTACAAATCCGTCAAGATCTCCGACTATGTGCACGGTTGCTTTTCTTACGTTTAAATCACCGGCAAATTTCCGCTCTCCTTCCACAGTTTGCGAGAGCATTTTGCCGTTTATATCGGTTATTTCGCCAATTCCTGTTAGTATTCCATTGGTATAAATGTTTTTATTGCCCGGATGCACGACCCACGATTTTGCGTTTGTTACAAGGTTAAAGCCAAGCAAACCAAGTCCGCCCGTAAACAACACTGCAAGTAGCAAAAGTGCTTTTGCTCTTTTTTCTAGGTTAATCATAGCTGCTCCTCCTTTTGTACTGAAGTTGACTTTATAAGCGAAAGCATAATCCAACACGCAACAATACTTGTTCCGCCATTACTAACAAAAGCAAAAGTAACGCCGGTAAGCGGCAATATGTCGGTTGAACCAAACAAATTAAGCGCCGTTTGAAACAAAATGAGCCCGGAGGATGCTACCGAAATAATGATGTAATAGGGTGATGAAGCACTCGGAACTCTTTTAACCGTATGTACAAACAAAAGAACAACTAAAAGCGCTGCCACAAGGCCTATAATTATGCCCCATTCCTCACACAGTATGCCAAAAACCAGATCGGTGTCAGAGGCTACAACCTTACGCAAAAAACCGTTGCCGCCGCCTAATCCCAAAAGTCCGCCGCTTAGTATTGAAATCAGTGTGCGCGACTGCTGATATCCATGATTATTTGCGTCGGCGAAGGCTTTTCCCCACACAGAAAACCTGCGCGAAACATAGGGGACAAAGGTTAGTGCGACAAATCCTCCTAAAGCCGAGCCTCCCAAAACCGTACATATGTAAAGAAGACTTTTACACGAAAGAACGAGCACAATAATAAATGTAACAAAAAAGAGAAGCACGCTGCCAAAGTCAGACATATATACAAGCATTCCCGCGTACACAAGCGTAAAACCTGTTAAAACCGCAGTGGCTCTGAAATTTCGTTCTCTGCAAAAAAATCCGGCGGCCGCCAGTATAAATAAAGATTTTGCAAATTCTGACGGCTGAACCGTTACAAAACCCAAATCTATCCAATTTTGCGCGCCGTTGCGCACCTCTCCGAAAATAACCGTAAGCAAAAGCAAAAGCATTCCTAAAACAATGAAAACGTAACGGCTTTTCATTATAAAAGCTTTTTTACGAACAGCAAAAAGTGCAATTCTAAAAATAACCGGGCCTATAAGCGCCGCTATAAGTATTTTATATTGAGCTGCAGGTTCAGCCGACGCCGCAACACAAAAACCCAAGGTTGAAAGAAAAAACGCCGCTAGCTCGACTCCAACACTTTCTTTGAGTATTACCGATGTAACCGCTGTGTAAACGGCCGTAATAAGCAAAAGCGCGCCAAAGCATATAACCGTTTTAAGCATGTTTTCCGCGCTTACAAAGAGAACCATTTCTATCATTGCAAGAAGCTGAAACAGAAAAAGCATGATAAAACAAAAGCCCTGTCCCGGTTCTTTTTTTATTTTTCCGGTTTTTTTATCGGCTTTTTTTGTATAAAGAAGGCTTCTTGCAAGCGATAAAAAAAATAAAACAGCTGTTACAGGCAGCAAATATCGTACTATATCCAAATATGACTGACTTACTCCGCTCAAATTTTGTTCATCCTTTTTTGTAGAATTAACGGCTGTAAACCGACCCTTTATTGACTTGCCAACAGCTCCTGCGAATTAAGGCTTTGCTTGCCCCGTTTGTCTATCCTGCTGTAGCTTCCGTCTTCCTGCATAACCCTTGCCTTTATTGTATCGTTTGCCGTTATTTCCAAAATTTCTATAATGCGTTCTTTAAGAACAGGCTCTTCAACAGGGAAAATTGTTTCAATACGCCTGTCTAAATTTCGTGGCATAAGGTCTGCGCTGCCCAAGAATATTTTTGGAACTCCCGAATTTTCAAAATAAAAAATTCTGCTGTGCTCCAAAAGCTTTCCAACAATTGAAATAACCGTAATGTTTTCGGAGAAGCCCTTAACCCCTGCCTGCAAGCAGCATATACCCCGAACTATAAGAGTTATTTTTACACCCGCCTGAGAAGCTTTATAAAAGCGGTCGATAATTTTTATATCCACAAGCGAATTAACCTTTACAATGATTTTAGACGGTATGCCCTGCTTTGCCATATCAATTTCGTTATCAATATACCTTAACAAAGTATCCCTCATATCGTTTGGAGCAACTAAAAGCTTTTTCCACATAGGCGGCTTTGAAAAACCTGTAAGCATGTTAAAAAGAGCCGACGCGTCACTGCCAAAGGCCGTTCTGCATGTAAACATACCGATATCGGTGTAGAGACGCGCGGTTGAGTCGTTGTAATTGCCTGTGCTCATGTGTACATAACGCCTTATTTCACCATGCTCTTTGCGTACAACCAAAAGCACCTTGCAGTGAGTTTTAAGGCCCGGAACACCGTAAATAACGTGACAGCCTGCATTTTCGAGTTTTTTGGCCCACTGAATGTTATTTTCTTCGTCAAAACGAGCCTTAAGCTCGACAAGCACCGTAACCTGTTTGCCGTTTTCAGCCGCTTTTATAAGCGCCCCTATGACAGGTGAGTTGCCGCTTACCCTGTAAAGAGTTTGTTTAATTGCCAAAACATCAGGGTCGTTTGCCGCGGTGCTTATAAACTTTATTACACAGTCAAAGCTTTCGTAGGGATGATGAACCAGGCGGTCGCGTTTTCTTATGGCTTCAAATATATCGCCATATTCTAAAAAATCGTTTGCCGCCTTTGCTTTAATCGGGCTTTCGCGCAGCGTGTCAAAACCTTCTAATGACGAAAATTTAGCACAAAAGGTAAGGTCAAGCGGCCCGTTTTGCTCTGCGATATCCTCCTGTGACACATTAAGCTCTTTTATTAAAAATTCTTTTGTCTCTTTATCGGCCTTTGAATTTATCTCAAGACGGACAGGTTGGCCTTTTTTTCGGTTTTTAATTGATTTTTCGATTGCTCTGAGCAAATCCTCGCTGTCTTCGTCGATATCTAAATCGGAGTCGCGCGTAATTCTAAAAGGACACACTGCGTCTATTTTAAGAGGCTCAAAAAGTGTGTGGAGCTGACAGATAATAGCGTTTTCAAGCAAAATATAGGTCTTTGAGCTTGTGGACGGCAACTCTAAAAATCTTGGCAGTATTGACGGTACCTGAACAAGTGCAAACTTTTTTTCGCTGTCACACAACCGTAGCGCTATATTAAGGCTTTTGTTTATAAGAAGCGGAAAAGGACGGCTTGCATCAATAGCAAGCGGTGTGAGCACCGGATAAATAACCTTTTCAAAGTAGCTCTTTACAAAATCCTCCTGTGCCTTGTTAAGCTCGGAGGGCTTTAGTATTGAGATGCCGGTTTTTTTAAGGACAGGCAAAATTGAGCGGTTGTAACAGTTGTACTGTCGCGCCATAAATTCATGTGATTTTGAAACAACCTCTTTAAGCTGTTCTTTTGGGGTAAGNCCGCAGTGGTCTTCTTTTTTCAGCTTGTTGTGCACCTGTTCTTTAAGGCCTGCTACTCTTACCATAAAAAATTCATCTAAATTTGACGCTGTAATGCTTAAAAATTTCATGCGCTCAAGAATAGGATGCTCATGGTCCATAGCTTCTTCAAGCACTCTGAAATTAAATTCAAGCCAGCTAAGCTCACGGTTTAAATATTTTTTTGTGCTCATAATAATCACCCTGTCTCTTTAGACAATTTGAGTTGCGCCATTTCTATTCGTAGGGGCAGACCTTGTGTCTACCCAAATTCCTGATGCCTGTGACTATTGGGCAGACACGAGGTCTGCC
>JGI994J12354_10005879_pt1 | contig 10408 bp, 11 predicted proteins | sample IntmicLarv3ML3BL_FD_12354 | JGI IMG/M metagenome (IMG submission 12354)
CTTTTTTAATTGGTAGTAGGTTCGGGCGAACAAATGCCGTAAATTGTGAGGGAACACCTTTTCTTTATCCACATCCGCTCTGCGGCTCAATTCTCTCATTTCCCGCCAAAGATTGCTGCGGTCAAGGGATTTGCCGTTTCGCGTGACAAATAGAGATCCGGTTTTAATGCCATTCTTTCTGATATAGTCAAGCAGCAGTTCTCTGAGCTGGTCATGGATAAAGATTTCCCGGATTTTGCCCTTGCAGTTCACCGTTACTTTTCCGGTCTGCACAGCTTCTGCCGTGATGTAGGCCAGTTCGCTGATACGGATTCCGGTATTGCAAAGCGTCTGCATGACTATGCACAGCCTTTCCTTGCCCTCTTTTTTCGCAAGCGCGATCATTTTTTCGTAGGCTTCCTGACTTAACTGTTTATCCTCACTTGCAAATAAGCGCCGTTGTGTTTTGAGCGGTTTGACCTTGCAATCGCCAAACCCCAAAAAATCAAGAAATGTGTTAAGCGCTGCCAACATGGAATTGATGCTGGATATTGCGAACAGTCCGGTCAGTCTTTCCTTGTAGGCAAGGGTGAGTTCTTTGGAAACAGCTTGTCCATCTGCAAAAGCTAAAAATGTGTTCGCGTCACGAATATACTTTTCTACGGTATTCCGGCTTTTTTCTTCCTTTATTAAAAATTGTTCAAACAAAGAAAGAGTTTCTGCGTTTATTGTCATTTCTTATCCTCCTAAAATTCATCAGATATCCTATCATTGTACGAAAATATCAATGAATTATCAAGGAAAAACGGCACTCACTGTGGTCGGTTGCGACTGATAAGCTGTCCTTTTTGGGTTCCCGGCTCATACACGCCGCGGTTTCCGTTCAATGCTTTGCGTGTGCGGTTCGATACGGTTCTCAAAAGAATGCCGGTAGGAATAATCGACGCTGCCGCCGTAAAAGCCAGCAGATTCATGTAGGTGATGTCCGCGATAAATAGTTTCAGAATCATAGGAAATCCGACAATGAAAATGGCAAGGAATGCGGCACATAGGGAATATCGGATTTTCAAGTTCCTTGCTTTTATCTGCTTGCACCGTTTGCGTAAATCCCAAAAGATTACATACAAGTCGGAAAACAAAAATGCAGTGAATAAGAACACTAATCCGGTATTTACCGGAGCCATCACCGCGTCGGTGGCGTTCAGCTCCAAAGTCACAAGCTGCGGAATGTTCTCGCTTATCATGTGTTCGGGGTCGTGCTCACAAACCTTGTGACGGTGACCGCGGGCAAACAATGTCGGTTCGCTGTCAGTAATCCATTCGCCGTAGCTGTGTCCGGTTGCAGTCATGGTATCGGTATACTGGTCTCCGCAAATGGTACAGGCGAACGTCTTAAATCCGTTCTGCTCGCAATCCGCTTTCATTTCCGACTGCATCTTATATATATGTTCGTGTTCGGTTATTTTGGGAACCGGTTCGGTATAGCTGTCGCCGCAATGCTCGCAGGTAAAGGTTCGGACGCCCTCTTTATCATATGCCGGCAGCGTGGTTATTTCGTCCTTGTAACTGTGGCCGATCGCCTGACCGAAAGATTCGCTGTAGCTATGACCGCATTGCTTACAGGTATAGGTTTTCACGCCGGCCGTGGTGCAGGTAGGGTCTTTATTCGCAGTTTTGTAATCATGACCGAGTGCCGGAATGGACTGCGTTTCTCTATGCGGAATGGCCGTGGCTGTGCAGGTTCGGTGTCTTTCCCCCTGCTCGGTGCAGGTCGGCGGTTTGTCGGTAATCCATTCACCCCAGTGGTGCTCGGTAGCCGGAAGTATCTGCGTGTACCTATATCCGCAAAGGTCACAAGTCGAAGTTTTTTCGCCGTCAGTTGTCGCGGTTGGGTCCCGAACGGTTACGCTGTATTTATGCCGTCCCGCCGCGCAGTCATAATCATTGGCCGCGAACACAGGGGGTGATAATGAAGTCATAAGCGCCAGAATCAATATTATTAGAAGGCTAATGGTTACAGATTTACCTTTCAATATACCATCACCGCCTTTCCGAGGTACTTTTGAGTGTTTCCTTTAACTCGGCATACTTATGGCGGCTCAGAGGAATTTTTTTACCATCCCGCAAGGTGATTTCGGTATATTTGATGCTGTCAATGGCGGCCAATGCCACAAGAAAAGATTTATAGTTTCTAAAAAATCCGTATCCCGACAGGTCGTTTTCGATTTCCAATAAGCTCTTTTGCGGAAATTTGAAGCTGTTATCCTTGTCGTAATATACCGTTACAATCCCGCGGCGCATTTCATAATACCGAATAATGCTGAGTGGGATATTGCGGGTTTCGCCGCCGCCGCAGTAAGAAACATATTTTTGTTTCTTTTCACTCTGAGATTGAATCGCCCGTATAAATATCTTCTCAAATCCTGCTTCGGTGGTTACGCCCTTAACTACATAATGCAGTGCTTGCACATCAAAAGCCTCTTGAAAATGCTTTTGAGAAACTGTCAGGAACACGATATCATTCACATAGCCGTTTTCCCGCAGACGGCGAGCCGCCTCGTCGCCGGCAAGACCGGGCATATTGATGTCCATAAAAACGAGGTCGGCAGTGAAACGGGAATCCTGAGATTCAAACAGCAGTGATGTAGCTGAATCGTATGTAAACAGCTCCACCGGTACGTCATGCTTGGCAGACAGCTTTTCAAGCATCCCGGAATACCGCTCCCTCTCTTGCGGCTTGTCGTCGCAAATAATGACTTTCATATATATGACCATTCCTTTCGTCAATGAAGAATTGTCTTCATTCTTTTTCTTCCAGTTCCGGGTCGGTATGCCGATTGTCGGGGATAGCCTCTGCGATTTCTCCAATATCACATTTCAACGCTTCACATACTCGAAGCAGTACAGACAGCGACACCGATTCGTCTTTTTTCAGTTTGGCTACGGCAGTGCTGGAAATACCGGAAATACGCGCAAGCTCCATTTGTTTTATATTCCTGTCAACCATGAGATGCCGCAGTTTCTTGTAACTGATTTTCATGCTTTTTCACTCTTTTCCCGCACAATGCGACAATTTTATCTTATACAGTCTATCACATTTGCGAAAAAGAATCAAACGGTAAATCATTCCTTTGCCGAAAAAATCGTCTGAAAGCTTGAATATTTAAGTAAACAATGCGGTTATAAAGCTATTCTTTGCGTGAGGACGCTATGGATTCCTTTACAGCGGCTAATAAATCAGGATCGAAGTCATTCGCGTTCAATGGTACAGAAACACTTTCAAATGTTTCCGGTTCATCCGGCAAAACAGACGGCTCAACCGGCAACGCGGTATTTTTATCTGACGATTCTTTTTTTAAACATTCACGAACGATTGCAGATACCATGCTTTTTAAGGCGGCAGGGTTGATTCCGGCAGTATTCGATTGTGATTCTCCGGTGTAATGCAATACCGCCTCAGCGATAAAATTTGCTTTGCGGCGCCCCTGACCTTCCAACAGCTCAACGACTTGCAGGTGTCTCGGATCAGCAGAATTGAACTGAATACAGAACCGTCCGCAATACTTCTTTTCGCCCAATTTCATCACCGCCTTATTGCATACGGTACATCAATTCAAAGCCCTTTACATTGGCGGCGATGTCCTCTATAAAGATATGATTACCGATTTTATTGCAGGCGTTAATATAGTGCCTCAGCGTGATAGAACCGCCGCCGACAAATACCGTTTGACCGATTTTTAAATCCAGTCCGCGCTCCCGAAGCGTTCCAATAAGATTATCAACTGATTCGGCTGCCATGGTATGAACAATGCTCTGAACCGATGTCGGGAACATCTGATCCCGCCCTTGGATAATAGCATCTATATCCGATTCCTCCAGCTTTATATCCAAATCCGAATTAACCTTTTTTGCGATGTCGTTATAAAGCAGGATAATGCCATGCTCCAGCGAATCACACACTGCAAAATCGGCTTTGCCGTTTTTCATCTGAACATAATCGGCAGTATATCCGCCAATGTCAATGACAATGGTTTTCGGCTGCGATTTGATTTGAGCAAACACAGTCCATGCTGCCGCAATCGCCTGCGGAAAGCACACTGCTTTTTCAATGCGGATAGCATACGGCTTATTGTTATATTTGAAGTTGACCACATTTCGATTTTTGAAGTATGCTTCAAACTTTTTATACAACGATCCGTAATGAAGAGGCGGCAGGCCAACGGCAAGAGATACCGGCATAATGATGTTCGGCTTGTAAAAAGAGTCCAGTTCGCAGGCGATAGCAAAAAGTGACAGAATGAAAAACCGTTCATCGGAGGATTTATCCCGGAGATACGGAATCCGCTTATCCGACAAGCTGTAATATTTGCCGTTGTAATGTATGACTTCATCGCCAAAAGGCGGCTTAGTGTCGCTCTCCAGCAGACCAGATGTAAAAATGCGGTTCTTGGTTTTGATTTGCTTATTACCGTGATCAATTGAAATTAACATATGAAAACGCTCCTAAAAAATTGTTATGCGTATTCTATACGTTTTCAATGCGTGATTATCAACAGCCAAAGACAAAAAAATAAATTCCGGCTTGATTTTTTATATCAAAGCCGGAATTTTTTGCGTTTTTGCATCTTTTCTTAAATTCCTTATATCTTTCCTTTTTGCCGGGGATAAGACAAGCCCTGCGCGTGAACCTTGAAAAACAGCCGCAGCGCGGCTCATAGCATCTTACCGGAAGTTATACAGATTTTACGGATAGTTTGTCACGATACGAGCACGCCCGTAAATTAAACAGTGCATAGCACAGTCTGCAAATACGCGGCGACAACAAGGCGCAGGAAATGAGCCGGTGAGGTGTGTTGATTTTATTAAAAATACGAGGAGGCTGAATATGGGATATCAAAACACTTCACCTATGTTTGAAGAATATCCAGATGTGGTTGGCATTGAAGATTTATGCAAAATGCTTGGTATTGGTCAAAAACTCACTTACCGTATTTTGCGGGAAAACAAAATTCCTTCCCTCCGTATTGGAAGGGAATATAAAATTGCAAAAATTGACGTTATCAATTTTATTCTTCAGCGAGGGCAACCATTTGAAGAATAATACTGGCTAAGCTTGCCCTTCCATGCTATAATGTGTTTGTCATAGATAGGGCAATACTTACCTGAAAAGGAGGATCAAGAATGGTAACAGGTAGCCCTCAATCAAAACACAAACTATATTATGCATGCCTCAATACCTACCCGAACGGAAAAGAAAGCGGGAGAAAAACCAAATGGATTCCTACCGGTTTGCCGGAAAGAGGTAATAAGCGGAACGCTGAGCAGATAACTGATTTGCTCAAAGCATTATTTAATCGGGATGGTTCGTTTATCGACAAATATGCCTATGTCAGCAATCCTATCGAGAAAATCTCACAAGATTTTCCGAATTTACCGGAGGTGGCATTAGAATCGCTTCGTGAAATGATTGGTGCAACTAATCAGATATGCGATCCAGATTTGGAAAAAATCATCTTGCAAGCCGATTCTGCATCTACGGCAGATCAGGAACGACCTGAAATCATACGCAAAATGTTCTTCTGTGATTATCTGGTGATTTGGCTGGAACGGATAGCTTCAACACTTGAACGAGGTACATACGGTGCATATAAAGCACTGATTCATGGCCGTATCTATTTCTATTTCCGAGATTTGGGAGTGACAGTGGAAGAACTCCGTCCCGGACATATTGAAGCTTTTTACCGTTATCTGGTAAAGCAGTTTAACCTTTCACAAAACTCCATCCTGCATTACCACTGCAACATACGTAAGGCTCTTCAGCAATTGTATATTAAACAGACAATTCCTAATAATCCGGCTGACCTGATTGACAACAGACCTGACAGAACTATGTACCAAGCAAGCTATTATGATGAGGATCAGATGAATGAATATCTACGTATTGTAAAAGGCACGAAAATGGAATTGCCCGTTTTATTTGCCAGTTTTTACGGTTTTCGTCGGTCAGAGGCATTGGGAATTAGAGATTCAGCAATTAATTTGCGTAGACGTCTGTTGACAGTACAACATACTGTTACAGTTGCAAATGTAGATCATGTTGTTGAAATCATACGGAAGGATCGGACTAAAAACAAATTCAGTTTACGGAGTATGCCTTTAGTAGATGCTATGGAGACGGCGATTATGCAAGAAAATGAAAGGCAGGAGCATTATCGGCGTAAGCTGGGTAGTTTTTATTGCAAAACAGATCAACATTACGTATGTAGAGATGAACAAGGTCAGCTTCTCAAACCTGACTATGTTACCTCAAGGCATAAGATTTTATTGGAGCAGAATCGACTTCCGCACATTAGGTTTCATGATCTTCGGCATAGCTGTGCGACTATGCTATTGGCTAAAAATGTGTCATTGGAAAAAATTAAAGAATGGCTGGGACATGCTGACATTCAAATGACTCAGCGATATGCCCACATGAACGTAAGTGCAGCAAAAGATGAAATGGCGGGGATTATGAATGACATTATTCAACTGGGATAAAGAAAAAAAGACACACCCTAAATGCGTCTTTTTCCCCTGAAAAATGGTGCACCCAAGAGGACTTGAACCTCCACTCACTTGCGTGAAATAGAACCTGAATCTATCGCGTCTGCCAGTTCCGCCATGGGTGCATATTAAATTTTCGGTGCACAAAGTCTGCAAATTTGTTAGACCAAAACCTCAAATTTCCATCCCACCGAGAGAGGAGATGAGGCCGGAAACACTGATGTAGCAATGGTTTCCGAGAAAATGACGGTGGTGAAGCACGTAAGTACCTGAATCTAGCGCGTCTGCCAGTTCCGCCACGAGTGCATATGGTGTTTCTTTGAATTTGTTACACGGATAAGAAACTTAAAACCGGGTTCCCGATCGTCATCGGATTCGCGCCGCTATTGCTTCGCATTTTATAAAAACGAGTTTCCACTCGGATTTAACATACATTGTGTTCTTTGCCCAAAACGGCATCGCACAACTTCTTTCACAATGCATTATAATCATAAGCAACGGAAAAGTCAATACTATACCGGAAATTTGAGAATAAAAAAATTAATTTTCGTCGGAGCCGTTAGAAAATTTAATGAAAACTCTTTTAAAACGATTTTTTGTTATCTCTTTCGCAGGATTTCCGCTTGCAATAACACAATCATCAATGTCCATTGAAACGACGCTTCCAAGACCAATAATCGTTTCGCTTCCTATTTTTACGCCTTCTTTCACCGGAACACCCACCGCAATATAGGTGTTGTCCCCTATTATGCAATGACCCGAAATCGCTGTTAAAGACGAAATTACGGTGTTTTTTCCTATTTTAGCATCATGCCCGATGGTGCATCCAGGCTGCAACAAACTGTTTTCGCCAATACAAACATCACTTGAGACAAAAGCGTTTGGTGATATTATTACGCCTTCTCTAATTTTTGCTGTAGACAAAACAACCGCATTAGGGTCTATGATTACAGCAAAAATAAAACCATCTGCTTTTATTTCGTTATACATCTTCGCCCTGACGTCTGGTTCGCCGATCGCCATTATTATTTCTGAATTACTTTTTTCGGAATCTGTTATGCTTTGATAGCTACGTAATACCGCTCCGCAGAAACTTGTTCTGTTTTCTGACATATTTTTTTCATCAATAACGAAAACCGTTTCAAAATATCGCTTTGTGACTTCATTCATTCTCAATGCGTAAGCGTATATTTCTTTTCCTAAATCTCCTGCACCGTATATATATAATGTCAAAACAGGCACCTCAAACTCCCTTTATTTTATAAAAACCAAAACATGGGTTTTTGCGGGAAGTAATCTCGGTTCAATCCGCCTTTTCTTCTACGAGTTCAATTATTCCCAAAGGTTTGTTATGTAAAAATGCAACCATAGCGTCACCCATCGCCGGAGCCGGAGCCTTTTTCAAAATCACAACCCAGCCCGATTTTTTCAATTCTTTCAGCGCATTGTCGATATCGCATACACTGTAACAAATATGATATGGGGTAGGTCCATTCTTCTTCAGTATTTCATCAACAGGAGAATTTTCTCCATACGGCTCTATAAGTTCAACCAACGTATCGCCGTTTCTTATAAAAGCGATTGATATCTTTCTGTTCACATCAACTTGGGTATCTTCTTTTACAAAACCCAAATTCGAAAAGGACTCCATAGCGTTTTCGATATTGTTGACCGCATAACCCACATGATGAACCCTCATGACACATCACCGTCAATAAGCGAATAAAAATCCTTTAGGGTTTTCATGTTTGGTACGTCGTCTATCGCAATTTCTATACCGTATTCATCCTCGAATTCTGAAACAAGACGCAAATGCATCAACGAATCCCACTGGGGAATGGACGCATATGCCAAATCAAGCGACAATGTTTCTTTGTCAACTTCAAAAATGTTTGCAACGAATTCTAAAAAAGTATCCATTATAATAATTCTCCATATCCAAGTAGTGTGGACACAAGACAAGAACGTACGTCTTTTAGCGGTTCTTCCGCCGACCTGCGTTAAATTTTCCTGCAATACGCACGCATTAATTCAAAAATTCGCCTTGTTTGACGAAAGGTCCATTCAAAATCTGAATATCTCGTCCCGTGTCCCACACCACCTGATTTTATTTGATAATATTTTTGCCGAACAACAGCTTGCGTTTGGCGCCTTTTTCCTGCAAATCACGTACATACATTTTATTTTCGCTTACACTTTCGCACTCACATTTTCCATCGTAAACGGTCAGCAAACTGTAATCCAAACGTTCCATCAACATCTTAACCGGCGAATTTTTGGCGGTGGGTACATATCGGGCAAATATTTTTTCAACACCGTATTTCTCTCTAAGCTCTGTCTCGACAGAATTTATTACCGTGTCTTCAATATATCTTCCCATGACACGGCAGCTCATCAACATATTGTCAATCTCCGCATCTGTTCCGTCTGTAGATATCATTAAAACAAAAACGAGACCGCTATCTCCAAATTTGTCGGAAACCGTCGCAACAAATATATACTTGTTCGGCTCCGCATTATAATTTAAAATTTCCTCAGTCGTGTATCTTACAGTCATCAAATTAAACTGGTTTGTTTTTTGTGTAAGCTGTGCGACGCGAACCGCTTGTGCCTCGTGCATCTTTTCTATCCTTATATTGATTTCAAGACTTTTGAGATACTGTTCTAAAGATTCGAAATTGTTTTCAGTTTTTTTTCTGAGAGCAGCGTCTTTATATTGCTTTGTTTTGTCCTTATCTTCATCGGTAACTTCCGAGACGTAAAAATATTCTCTGGCAATATGCTTTATAACCGTTGGAAGCTTCGAAATATCCTTCGGAAATTCGACAACAGTAATATCGGGGAGAGCTATTTTCACTGCCTCTTGCTCAACCGGATTATCATCTAAAAACACAAAGGAATCCAATCCGAGATTTAATTTTTCCGCTAATGCGGAGATGTTAGATGATTTTTCTTCCCAATTTGCTGCTATTTCCACAAAGCAGTCTTTTCGCAACAACATATGCGGGTGATTGTCAATCACGTGCACAACATCATCGACATTATTTTTCGAAACGATCACCAAAAGAACGCCGGTTTTTTCCAGCTCGGATATTCTGCGCTGAGCATCCTTGAAAATCGAACCCGTCAGACTGTCCGAAAGCAAAATACCCTCTTCGCCGTCTTCGCCTATTACACCGCCCCAAAGCGTATTGTCCAAATCAAGTGCTAATACTTTTTTTCTGCTTATACGTCTATGCTCAATATGTGCAATAATTTCATCTGCAATCGCGGTAATCGCTTTCATGTTGTACGGAATGGAACCCATGTACCACATTTTGTCCGAATAGAAGTTTCTTTTTCCGTTTTCTTCCACCAAACCCTTTAAATCAAATAGATGGAGATTCGAATTTTCCGATATGAGCTTGTTTACTTCCAATCCCCAAAATCTCTCGATCTCGATTTCCGGTCTTACTGCATCTTCCGGAATTATCATTTTTCGAGCTATGTCAATATTCGATATAAAAACGCAGGAAAAAGGAAAGTTCTGCACTATTTTTTCAATATACGATATGTAATCAGCCAATTCATCATAAATATTATGCGGATTTTTTTCCCATATTGCGTATCCGTCAAGCAACAAGAAAATGTATTCTGGCGAAAACGACTTCAAATCTTCACTTGGATTCAACGCAGTCTGAATCCATTGCCCAAACCCTTCCTGATGATAAAGAGTATATTTTTTATCAAGCACACCCGTCAACAAATCCAAATTTACATTAGACAAAAAAACCATTTTCACAAGAACACCATTTTCGTTGTATAAACATTTTACAAAAGCTTTGATCTATATATCAAAAACGCCACCGAGGCATCATAGACTGAATCTAGCGCGTCTGCCAGTTCC
>JGI994J12354_10005880_pt1 | contig 10407 bp, 13 predicted proteins | sample IntmicLarv3ML3BL_FD_12354 | JGI IMG/M metagenome (IMG submission 12354)
GTATACAGCTTGCCCGCCGTTTCCATCACGCCTCGCCGCCCTTCGTGTACACCGGCTTGCCGTCACTCATGCAGTCAAACTCCAGCGCCGCCACGCTCGTCGCATCCCCGCCGTCCGACGCGGATACATTCACAACACAGCCCATCGCCAGCTTGCCGCCGTCCGGAAACTGCACTTCCAGCTTCGTCACCGCGTCCTGCCCGTTCTCATACGCCAAGCCCGCCACATAATCATTGCCTGCATCGCCGTAATGCCGCTTGCCCGACACACCCACCGTCACGGACTTTGCCGTCATCAGCCTGCGCACCCAGCCGCTCTGGTCAATCGGATTCCATTCCTCCACCCCGCTGTCAAACGAAATCGAGAACGACTCCATATCCTTCACCACAATCATGTCACTCGCCGTGCTCGCACTGCCCCTCTTGCCAATACGGAACTCAATGCTGTTCACAGGAAAAACACCTGTCATACTCATTCCAAAACCTCCCCTTCACTCGCTTCAAACACCTCGTAATACATCTCGAAATCCATCCGATACTCCCACACGCCAAACGGATCTGTCCCCAACGCATACGGCTCGCTGTCCATCGCCCGCATAAAACCCGTCGTGCCGTCCAACACCACCCGTTGGCGCGTCAGCTTCCTATGCACCGCAAACGCAAGCCTCTCCGCCTCTGCCGCATTTGTGCCCCCGCGCAGCGCCAGCATCATCCGCTTCTGCCGATACCCCGTGCAGCATACGCCGCCAATCTTCATGCCCGCTTCCATCCGCACAGGCGTTCCGTACAGGCACAGCGCCACGCTCTTCCGCAAATCCATCTTCGCCACGCCAAACCAGATACCCTCTACCGGTAACACACTCTGCAAATAATCACGCACCACCATCAGCGTCATTCCGTCTTCCCCCTCTCCGCCAGCAGCGCCCGCAGCCGCTCGCCGAACCGCTCCGCCCAAAGCCGCACCTTCGCCCCGCGAACATACGGCTCGAACCACAGCGGCCCTGCCTCCTCATTAAACGCACGCAAGTACCGCACATCCGTCCGATTGTACACCAACGCCGCATACGGCACCCGCGTCGCAATTTGCATCGCATTCTGCCGCCCATCCACCGCCTCTTCCCTGGTAGACTCCTCCAGCGCACCTGTGCGGTATGGCAGGGTTTCCGAAGCCTTCAGGTCATCCGCAACATCCTTCGCCGTCTGCGCAAACGCCTCCGTTTGCGCCTTCCGTAATACCGCCAGTTTCCCTCTATCAATCTCCGCCTTGCAGGAAATCCTTATCCGCATTCCACCAACTCCAACGCCACATACAATTCCCGCGCCCCTGGCACCCGCATCCGCCTCACGCACGCAATCCGCATTACGCACGCCGCCTCACCGCGCACTTCCAGCCTGCACAAGCCATTCGAAAACCGCTGTATATCCTCCGCCCGCACATCCTGCAAAAGCGCCTTCGCCTTCAACACGCCCTCCAGCGCCTCCGCCTTCACCGCGCTCGCCCCGCGTTCGCTCAACATGCACATCCCTCGAAACACCTGCGCCTCATCTATCAGCGGCTCACCCGTCACAGGGTCATTTGCCCCGCTCGGCATCAACACGCACGGCGTGTCAAAAAACCACCCCGGCAGCCGCATCAGCACACCACCCGTTCCACCAGGCCCGCGTTTCGCAGCAGCACAAGCGCCTCTTCACAAAACGTCCTCCCGCTTTCCGCATATGTCACGCTCGCGTCAAACACCTTAAAACTCTTCACGCCCGCCGCCGAACCATGTCCATCTGCATACTCTGCCTGCAAACAGCACGCCCCCTGCAACGCCGCACTCTGCATCTTGCTCAATGCCTTCGCCGCCGCCAGCCTGCGTGCCTTCCCCAGCGTCACGCCGTCTATCTGCCTGCTCGCCGCCGCCAATAACCGCGCCAGCGCCGCATCATCGCCTTCAAACACGCCGCCGAACTCTTCTCTGTAATATCTCACATCCGCATAGGACACCGCATTCCCTCCTTCCGCGCCCCGGTGATTGAGCAGACCTCTGCCTGCTCAACCACCGCACCGCCTCAACTCAAATCATATCCCGAATAATCCCCTTCATCGCCTACGCAACATGCATCATCAAGCCATCCTTGCGCGACGCAATCAGGAAAATGTCGCTGTACTGGCGATTCTGGTACAGCCAGCCGTCGCCCTGCGTGTGACTGCCCTCCGGCCACAGCTTGATATAGCTGTGCTTGTTCACCGCCAACACAGACTTCGGATGCACCAGCATCATGTCAATCTGCTTCGCGCCCGCCGCCGGCACAAATCCGTCGCTGAAATCATATGCCGTCTTCATGCGGCCCGGCGCCGCCTCAATAATCTGCACACCATCCAGCATGTAGATATTGCGGTCAACCTTGCCCGTTGCATTGTCCACCTGAATGCTATGCTGCACATTCGATGCCTGCTTCAGAAGCTTGCACACCGACGGTGTCACATACAGAATGCGCCCGTCCAGCGGCACTTCCTTCTCCGTCATCGCCTGCATATACTCGTCAAACACATCCATCACATTCTCCGCCGTCAGCACGGTTTCATCCGCTTCGCCGCCCAACGCCTCGAAATCCGTGTACAGCTTGGAAAATCTGTACGCATCCGTCTCCGGAATCGCAAATTCCGACTCGAACGTGTTCGTAATATTCGCCGCCGATGCCGCATGATTCGTCTCATCCACATCCATCGCATCCACGAAAAACTCCACATCCCGGTCATGCGCCAGCGTAAATGTCTCACTGCCGTTCTGCACATCCTGCCTGTTGAACCCGCCGTCACGACTGTGATTCTTGAACCCCTTCAGCGTCAAAAACGGCAACTTCACCGTCTTCGCCCCGCAGAACACCGCGCCCTCCGTCGTCAGCCCCGCCGTGAAAAGCTCGCGGGCATACTTGCTCTCCAATTCCTGCGAAAACTGCGTTGCATAATTCATTGCATTTGCCATTCCCATCTCTCCCATCTCATTCACATCGCTCTTGGCGGCCGTCCGCATCGCAAACCACCACCCTCATACCTATCTTTCCATAATGTCCGCCGCCACCGAGTCCGCACGCCTCGCGCCATCTATTTTTCGCACTCTCTATGCTCGTCACGCCCTTCGCGCCCTCGGACCCTGCCTCACAAACGCCAACAGCCACAACCGCTCCATACCCCGGCACAAGCACATGTTCCATCACAACATCTCCATGCCCAACTCAATCATATGCCTCGCCAAAACATCAAACGATCTTGCCTAACCCCTGTTCCCGAAAATCTCCGCAATCCGGTCGATTGCCTGCGCATTGCCGCCCATCGCGCCCACGCGCGGCATCACCTGCACACCCATCTGGCGCAGTTCAGGAAACTCCTTCAAAACCGCCGCCACTTCTTCCGCAACCGATTCGCCGATGTACTCGCCGTTCTCGTCGCATTCCGGCACCGCCAGCCGCATCGCCCGCTCCAGCTTCTCCGCGCCAACGCCAGCCAGCAGCATCGCCACCCGCAAACGCTCCGCATTCAGCCTCTTAACCAAATCCTCTGCCCGCAAGCCAAGCGTTTCCACTTCTTCTGACACCGATGCCCCTGGTGCCTCATCCACTTCCTGCGTGTCCACATTCTCCATTTCCAACATACCTCATCCTCCCTTCAACAAAATCCTCCCGCGTCACACGCCCGAATCGCGTCCGCAGCAGTTCCTTCCCTACAACCTTTCCCCGCCGCCCTCCAACAGGCAAACCCTGCCTGCTCCTGCACGGCGCAAGACCCTCTGCGCCGCGCAGGGAGACGGGCACGTTCTCGCCATCCCCCTCCAAAAACCAGAGGGGGATGAACTCCCCCGCGCCCACGCCGCTTCGCGGCGTATCCTTCCCTCCGGGCTATTACAATCCGCCCATCAGGCTTCCGCGCCGCAAGCGTGCAACCTCTTCCGCCTTTCGTTCCGCCGTCCAGTTGCTTCCGTACAACTCCTCAACCGCCGTCTCCGGCGACATAATACCGCTCACAACCGCCTTGCCAACTGTCTCCACCTGCGCCTCAAACGACGGATTCGCATACTCTCCAAATTCCACCGTCACATCGTACTCGCTCGGCATCCACCCGCGCATCCAATCTAGCGTCTGCAACGCCGCGCGCACCATCGCAGGAATCGTCTCCTGCAACACAGAAATTATCCGCAACCGCGTATACAGCGTCGCCTTCTCTTTCTCGCGCTGCGCCTCCGCGTTGTCCAGCTTCTTCACATCCACGCCCAGCGTTGACGGCGACAGCACGCCCTGCAAGCACAAATCCAAAAACGTCTTGTACGACTCCACCAACGCCCCCGTCGAGATGTCCGGCTGCACGACCTCAATCTGCGCCGCCTTGCCCTCCAGCGCCATTTCCTCCTTCAGCACAAACCGTGAATTGAAAGCATTCGGCCTCAGCAACTCGCCCGTCGCCGCATCCCGTGGCATGTACCCATCCGGAATATACGTCTGCACACGCCCATCGCGCATCGCGTCCACCCATTGCGACACACATTCATCCAGTGCATCAAATGCGCCCATCTTCCCGTCAAAAACGCTGCGCCCGCGCCCATCGAACCGCGGATTCTCATCAAACACAAGCGCCGCCGCCATCATGAACCCGCGCGGGTTCTCCACATCCGCCAGCCCCCGCGTCAGTTCCGTCGCCAATAGCGAAATCTCCTTGCCCTTCTGATCCGTCAGCCGATACCACACGCCGCTTTTGTCGTATGTCTCCCGCAGCCGATACGATTTCTCCTGCTCCGCAAACGCACTCTCGAAGCAAATCTCCGCCAGCCTCTGCTGCCTATACGCAAGCTCCACGCCGCTTCCGCCATGAAACGATACAATCGGCATATCAGAAACCCCCGCGTCCACCGAAATCTTAAACGCCCCGTCTCCCTCTGCCAACGTCGTCCGCACCGCGCGCCGCAATAGCCTGTCGAACTGGTTCTCCTTCGCAATCGCATCCCATTTCTCCTGCCCCTCGCCGCTCACGCGCACAGCCAGCAACTCCGAACACACAATATCGGACAGCACATCAACCATCAGTGCCGGCAAACCGCAATGCAACTTCCGAATCATCAACCCCCGATTCGTCCGCGCCCCCCAGAATGCCGTGTTCCCCACATGGTCATCATATTGTTCGTAATATTGCTGCAACTCTCCCGCACGCCCCCGATACCACAATCGATTGCGAAACGCCTCCGCCGCAAACGATCCTTCCGTATCAATCAGCATCGGCATTTGTGTACTCTGCCGAAAATTCGCGCGGTTTCCCTTCATCTTTCGAAACCACTCCATTTCTACACCTCCTTCACTCGATCTATATTGNNTCGATTAAACATTCACTATATAGAACATTTAATCTATTTATAGTATACCACCACCTCGCCTTTCAAACAATGTCTATCGTAATAATTACGAAAAACAAAAAAAGGGCTTCAACCGCAGCGCTTTCGCACGATTGAAACCCTTCTTTCTCATTGGACTATCCAATTAACACATTATTTCAAAATGCTCTCTTCCCACACGCTCGGCGCCTCCAGCCCCAGCATCATCGCCACCGTAGCCGCAACATTCGCCAGCCCGAACTCGCCCTCCTTCACCGCATACTTCGCATCCTTATCCACCGCAATAAACGGCACAGGATTCAACGTATGCGCCGTCTTCGGCGATAACGCGCCCGATTTCGACTTCTCCAGCATCTCGTCCGCATTGCCATGATCCGCTGTAATCAGCACCGCATATCCCAGTGCCTCAGCCGTCGCTAACACCCGTGCCAGGCACAAATCCACTGTCTCCACCGCAATCTGCGCCGCCAGCATGTTGCCCGTATGCCCAACCATGTCGCCATTCGGATAGTTCGCGCGAATGAACCCGTACTCCTTCGATTCCATCGCCTCAATCATCAAATCCGTAACCTCCGCCGCCTTCATCCAAGGCCGCTCGTCAAAGCTCACGCGATCCGACGGCACTTCCTCAAAAACCTCCAACGCCTCGCTCGTCTTCTCGCTCCGATTGCCGTTCCAGAAATACGTCACATGCCCGAATTTCTGCGTCTCCGACACCGCATACTGTTTCACATTGTTCGCCACCAACAGCTCCGACAACGTGTTCTGAATGTCAGGCGGTGTCACCAAAAAGTTCTTCGGCAACCCCAAATCCCCGTCATATTGCAGCATCCCCGCATACACCACGTCCGGCCGCCGCTCACGATCAAACGCCGTGAACTCATCATTGTCAAACGCCATGCTCATCTCAATCGCACGGTCACCACGGAAGTTGAACAACACAACACTGTCGCCATCCTCCACCGCGCCCACAGGCTTGCCATTCTCTGCCACCACAAACGTCGGCAAATCCTGATCAATCATGTCCGGTTTCGCCGCGCGTGCCGCCAAAATCGCTGCCTCGGCCGATGCAAACTGCTCGCCCTTGCCCAGCACATGCGTGTCCCAGCCAAGCTTCACCATCGACCAGTCCGCCATATACCGATCCATCGTAATCTTCATCCGTCCGCCGCCGCTCGCAATCCGCGCGTCAAACGCCGCGTCATTCAGCCCCGCCAGCGTCGCCTCTAAGTCCTGTACATACTCCAATGCCGACTGCGCAGGCACGTCACGCCCGTCCAGAAGCACATGCACACGCACCGCCGCCACGCCGGCCTTCTTCGCCTCCGCCACCATCGACTTCAAATGCTCAATATTCGAATGCACGTTGCCGTCCGACAGCAACCCGATAAAATGCATCACAGCCTTCTTCGCCACGCAGTTCCCCGTCAGCTTCTTCCAAGTCTCCGACACATACATCTTCCCGCTCTCAATCGACTCGTTCACCAGCGCCGCGCCCTGGCTATACACCTGCCCGCATCCCAGCGCATTGTGTCCAACCTCACTGTTGCCCATATCATCGTCACTCGGCAGACCCACCGCCACGCCATGCGCCTTTATCTGCGTCCATGGACATTCTGCCATCAATTTATCCAGCATAGGCGTGTTCGCCGCCATCACAGCATTGCCCAGTTCTTTCTCACAACAGCCCACGCCATCCATTACAATCAAAACAACCGGTTTCTTCATATCTATTATCCTCCCATTCCAAAACATTTACTCATCAATTTCTTGCAGCACTCACAATCGGTATCCCAAACAAATTAATTGTCGTTTCTGTCACACCCCTCGGCTCTTCCTCCACCGCGAGGAATATCCCTTTAATCTCAACCGAATACCCCAGCCCTTGGTATATCCCAGAACCACCATCATCAGCCATGGCCCATGGCCGTGCGAAAATCGGTCTCTCAAACGCCAAAGCTCGCATACAATCCACTGCCCCCGCAATCGCCATAGTCGCAACCAGACATGCCACCACCACAATTCCTCTTTTTCGCCATTTCCTCATACCCGCACCTCACGCTTTCCGCTTCGAACCCAAAAACAACGTCTCTTCCGCTGCCAACGTCTCCATCATGTTCTGTCCGTCGCCCATCATCTGACACACGGCAAAGAATCCCGCCGCCCCGTCATCCTGAGCGCAGCGAAGAATCTTTCCTTTAGCCGCCAATAACCTCAAACGAAGCCAAACAACAAACCCCATTATACCCCAAAACCCATGGAGCACTTATGCTCCATGGGTTTCATAAAGGGTCAAGGGGCACGCCCCTTGCGGGTGGCAGAAGAGGCGCAAGCCTCTCCGAGGTAAGGGCAAGAAGCCCCACGGTTTTTATCTTGACTTTATTATCTGTTCGAAATCGCAGCCTGCGCCGCAGCCAATCTAGCAATCGGCACGCGGAACGGCGAACAGGATACATAGTTCAAACCAATTCTATGGCAGAACTCAATCGACGACGGATCGCCGCCATGCTCACCACAAATACCAAGCTTGATATCCTTGCGAACCGACTGGCCCTTCTCAACCGCAATCTGCATCAGCGCGCCAACGCCTGTCTGGTCAAGTCTAGCTGTCGGGTCAACCTCGTAAATCTTCGCTTCGATGTAGTCGTTCAGGATACGGCCCGCATCGTCACGCGACAAGCCAAATGTCATCTGTGTCAAATCGTTCGTACCGAACGAGAAGAACTCAGCTTCCTTCGCAATCGCATCCGCTGTCAATGCCGCACGCGGAATCTCAATCATCGTACCAACCATGTACTTCAGCTCAACGCCTGCTTCCGCGAACACAGCCTTAGCCGTCTCGTCGATGATATTCTTCACAAACTGGAACTCCTTGATTTCGCCCACAAGCGGAACCATAATCTCCGGCACAACGTCGTAGCCCTTCGACTTCTTCACTTCAACAGCCGCCTCGATAATCGCGCGTGTCTGCATCTCCGCCATCTCCGGATAGCTAACCGACAAACGGCAGCCACGGTGACCCATCATCGGGTTCAGCTCGTGCAACGCAGCAGCCTTCTCTTTCAGCTCGTCAACCGACTTGCCCATGTCCTTCGCCACAATCGCGAACTCCGCGTCTGTATGCGGCATGAACTCATGCAACGGCGGGTCAAGCAAACGAATCGTTACAGGCAAGCCCTGCATCGCTTCGTAGATACCGATAAAGTCGCCCTTCTGGAACGGAAGAAGCTCTGCAAGCGCAGCCTTTCTTTCCTCAACAGAATCCGACAAAATCATCTTGCGCATCTTCGGAATACGTGCTTCCTCGAAGAACATATGCTCTGTACGTGTCAAGCCGATACCTTCAGCGCCGAACTCAATCGCCTTCTGTGCATCCTTCGGCGTGTCTGCATTCGTGCGAACCTTCAGCTTGCGCACTTTGTCAGCCCAGCCCATGAACACAGCAAAATCGCCCGAAATCTCGGATTCCTTCGTCGGAATCGCCTCGCCGTAAATGTTACCTGTTGTACCGTCAAGAGAAAGCATGTCGCCTTCCTTGTAACGCTTGCCGTCAAGGTCGAAATACTTCTCTTCCTCGTTCATCTTCATAGCCTCACAGCCCGATACACAGCAAGTGCCCATGCCGCGCGCCACAACGGCCGCATGGCTCGTCATACCGCCCTTAACCGTCAAGATACCCTCGGAAACGTGCATACCCTCGATATCCTCCGGCGATGTCTCCAAACGAACAAGGATAACCTTCTCGCCCTTCGCAACCGCTTCCTTCGCATCCTCGGATGTGAAGTATGCCTTGCCGCAAGCCGCGCCCGGAGATGCCGGCAACGCACGGCCAATCGGCGTAGCCGCCTTCAAAGCCTTCGGGTCGAACATCGGGTGCAGCAACTGGTCAAGCTGCTTCGGCTCAACCATCATCAGAGCCTCTTCTTCCGTGCGAAGGCCTTCCTTCACAAGGTCAATGGCAATCGCAAGAGCAGCCTGCGCTGTACGCTTCGCGTTACGCGTCTGCAAGAAGAACAGCTTGCCGTTCTCAATCGTGAACTCCATATCCTGCACGTCTCTGTAGTGCTTCTCAAGAAGCTGTACATAGTCGTAGAATTCCTTGTAAATCACCGGGTTCTGCTTCTCAAGGTCAGCAATCTTCAGCGGTGTGCGCACGCCGGCAACAACGTCCTCGCCCTGCGCGTTCATCATGTACTCGCCATAAATCGCATTCTCGCCCGTAGCCACGTCGCGAGAGAACGCAACGCCCGTGCCCGATGTGTCGCCCATGTTACCAAACACCATCTCCTGCACGTTAACCGCTGTACCCCAGTCATACGGGATGTCGTTCATTCTTCTATAGAAGAACGCGCGCTCATTATCCCACGAACGGAATACCGCGCAAATTGCCTCGTACAGCTGCTCCTTCGCATCCGCCGGGAAATCCTTCTTCTGGTCATCCTTGTAAATCTGCTTGAAGATTTCGCAGATTTCCTTCAATTCGTCCGCGTTCAACTCAAGGTCATCCACATAACCCTTTGTTTCCTTATACTCATGGAAACGACGCTCAAACTTCTGCTTGCTCACGCCGATAACCACGTCAGAGAACATCATCAAGAAACGTCTGTAGGAATCATACGCAAAACGCGGGTTGCCCGAATTCGCCGCCAATGCCTCAACCGCCACATCGTTCAAGCCGAGGTTCAAGACTGTGTCCATCATACCCGGCATCGACGCGCGCGAGCCCGAACGAACCGAAACCAGCAACGGGTTCTTCATATCGCCAAACTTCTTGCCCGATGTCTTCTCAAGCTGCGCCATGCAATCGTCAACCTGACCCTTAATCTCGTCAGACATCACCTTGCCCGATGTGTTGTACAGCGTACAAGCCTCCGTCGTCACCACAAAGCCGGACGGAACAGGAAGCCCCAAATTCGTCATCTCAGCCAAGTTCGCACCCTTGCCGCCAAGCAAGTTGCGCATTGTGCCATCGCCTTCTTTGAACATGTAAACATACTTAGTTGCCATTTCAAAAGCCCTCCTATAAAATCAAATTTTTAACAAAG
>JGI994J12354_10005881_pt1 | contig 10407 bp, 9 predicted proteins | sample IntmicLarv3ML3BL_FD_12354 | JGI IMG/M metagenome (IMG submission 12354)
CCTCTTCAGACTGCTTCTGCGGAAGTTACAGTTACTCAACAAAATCGTAAGGTTACTGGTAGCGTTAAAGACACAACCGGGGAACCTCTTTACCTTAGATTTGTAGAGAGCAAGAAAATAGTAGAAAACTATTATATTGTGTGGAACAAAACGCAATCAAAAAGAAAGGAAACCAGAGAGTGAACTATGCCTCTGAAAAGGTTTTAAGGCTTATACCCCTATTTAGAACTCTTCTGGCTTTTCCTGAAATAAAGACCTGTATAAGAATTTATCCTTGAAGTATTAAGGTTGTTAGGATTATTTCAAGTTCCCTTCTTTTCTTTTTGGTTCTTAAAAACAAAGTTATGAAAATGTTTTATTTGGGTATTGATGTTAGTAAGGAAAAGCTTGATCTATGTTTGATGGAGAACTCAAATGTGTTGGAGGAAATGGAGATAAAAAACAACACAAAAGTTATCTCGAAAACAATCTCTTCGCTGTTTAAGAAGTACAAAGATACAATGGATAATATGCTGATCTGTGCTGAGTACACAGGGCAATATACTTATCCCCTGTGTTGTGTTTGCGAAGAGATGGAGGTTAGTCTATGGTTGGAGAATCCGTCACAGATTAAGTACAGATCAGGCGTACAACGCGGTAAGTCGGACAAATTAGATGCTAAGAAGATTGCAACATACGCACATCGTTTTGTAGAGGAAGCCAAGCTGTTTAATCTACCACAGAAGTCAATCGAAGCATTAAAGCATTTGGTTAGCGAAAGAGATTTGTATATGGTAGAAAAAGGAAAACTGCAAGGACAGCTCACCGACCAGGAGCGTTTTATGGACAGCTCATTATACAAGAAGAAAAAGAAAAGGTACGAAGCAATTATACGACAATTAGACAAAGCTATTGCCGACGTAGACAATGAGATAAAGAAATTGATGGCGAGCGACAAAATGTTGTCAACACAACATGAGTTATTATGCTCCATAGACGGAATAGGCGAACGTACTGCTATTAAAATGATTGTGGAGACGAATGCATTCAGGGACTTTAAGGATCCGCGCAAGTTCTGCTGTCATGCAGGGGTCGCACCATTCTCATTTACCTCCGGGAGCAGTCAATACACAAGAAACAAAGTATCAAACAGGGCAGATAAAAGTATAAAAGCACTACTGCACATGGCAGCACTCGTAGTAGCAACAAGAATGAATGGAGAATTGAATGAATACTTCCTCAGGAAAGTAGCGGAAGGAAAGAATAAAATGTCTGTATTAAATGCGGTTAGGGCGAAACTTATATACAGAATGTTTGCTGTTATCAGAAATCAAAGGCCGTACGAAAAAATTTATATGCAAGGACTTGCATAAATCATAAGAATAGGGGTCGATTCCACCCTGCAATATACGGAAAAAGCATCAAATAAAAATGTTACGTCGGGCGAAAAACAATCCAATGGTGTATTTTGCACGACAATCGACAGACAACAAACCAGATACGAGTGTAAATACTCTGTTGACAAACCATCTGAGGAAGGGTATCCAGTTTGTTGTTTCTTTTTGTGTGACTGTGGCGACCAACCCGTATCGGGCAATGTCATTCAGTTAAGGATTCTATGTTCACTATTNTGAAATAGTGATAGTGTTTGTCCCATTGTATTGGGACGAGAGGATGATAAAATCTTGGGACTTTTCCCAATATGTTGGGAATACTTTTTCATTGTGTTGGAAAAAGATTCCCATCACTATGGGAAAAGAAGACAATAAAGATTCACCATTGTGTAGAAGTGAATGTCTTTTCGTCCTACAGGGACGATTGATACTAGCCCAACNGCTTTAGCCTTGGGTCTCATCATGCAATAAACGAATGCGTGCTGTAAGTACGCCGGATACAGGTTTNCGGCGTACTTACAGCACGCAAAATATATGCGAGATACATTAAAACCCAAGGCTAAAGCCGTTGGGCTAGGTTCACGGGTCCATACAGGACCAAAAATAGAGTCACTTCTTGTGTAATAGTGAGTCAAAAGCAACATCTCGCGTCATTGCGTGTTGTGAATTTGTAATACGTAATTTCTTTTTCCTAAAGATATTTAGCTCCCTGCCTTATAGCGGGTCTACATCATAGTGGGCTATGATTTGTCGGAAGGATGGATATGATTGCATTTCTGCGGAAACGGCATCAAGTAGTTCGCGCATTGAGGCTATTGATGCAGAGATTTCTATTTTAAGAACGATATGTCGGACATAAAAAGTTTGCACGCGAGTGACCGCCGGAGTGACCGGACCTAACACACGCTCGCCAAGGCGCGACTTTAGCTTATCGGCATACAGAGCAGAGGCTTCCCGCAACGAAGTCTCATTACGACTACGAAGGACAAGCGTTATGATACGATAATATGGTGGATAGCGAAACATACTCCGCTCGCTAAGTTGCAGGCTGACCATTTCTTTGTAGGCAGAACTTTTCACCATACTGATAATAGGATGCTCCGGTTGTGCTGTTTGGAGGATTACTGTTCCGGCTGTCTCCCCTCTCCCAGCCCTGCCGCTAACTTGCACCATCAGCTGGAAAGCACGTTCGTGCGACCTGAAATCGGGAAAGCTCATAAGACTATCCGCATTGAGAATACCGACAACACTAACTCGTCCGAAATCCAAACCTTTAGACAACATCTGAGTTCCGATAAGTATTTGCGTGCGACCTTTATCGAAGTCTCCAATTATACGTTCGTATGCCGTGCGAGTGCGGGCAGAGTCAAAATCCAGCCGCTCAACCTTGGCTGTCGGAAACAAAGCGGAGACCTCCTCCTCTACTTGCTCAGTACCAAATCCTGCCTTCTGCAATTCATCGCATCCACAAGCAGGGCATGATGTAAACAACGGAATTGAGTAGCCGCAATAATGACACACTAAGCGATTCTGGAATTTATGGTAAGTAAGACTGACATCGCAATTCACACAATGAGGCACATAACCGCAATCCTTGCAAGTCACCATCGGAGCAAACCCTCTACGGTTCTGAAACAGGATAATCTGTTCTTTACAAGCAAGCGCAGCCTCTATTTTCTCTATCAATAATGGGGAGAATAGCGAATCGCGCTTCATAATCTTTTTGCGCTTCAACTCCTTTGTATCTACAGGGATAATCTCCGGAATACTTCCCGAGCCATAACGGGCGGTTAGTTCCACAAGTCCGTATTTGCCGGCACTGGCATTGAAATAAGTATCAATAGAAGGAGTCGCCGAAGCCAGCAACGTCTTCGCCCCATGCATATTGGCAAGCACGATTGCAGCATTCCGTGCATTATATCGCGGTGCAGGGTCTTGCTGCTTGTAGGTAGTTTCATGTTCCTCATCCACGATGATAAGTCCCAAGTCATTAAAAGGCAAAAACAGCGAAGAGCGCACACCGAGCACAAGCATCGGCTCATTAGACTGCAACAACTTATTCCAAACCTCTACACGTTCATTATCCGAAAAGCGAGAATGATACACAAGCAATCGATCGCCAAAGTGGTATGCAAGTCGCTCGGTAATCTGTGTCGTCAATGCTATTTCAGGCAACAGATAAAGCACTTGCCGCCCTAACTTTAGGATTTCTTCTATCAGATGAATATATATCTCGGTTTTCCCACTTGATGTAACACCATGCAGCAAACAAACTTCCTTGCTCTCAAAATTCTCACAGACCTTATTATACGCTTCGTTTTGTTCAAGCGTAAGTGGCTTTAACGGTTGCAGACGACAGACTGGCACTTGCAAACGTCCGACTTCTTTTTCATAGATTTCCAGAACGCCGTTTTTCAGAAGACCATCCAATACCGCCGGCGAGCAACCGCTTCGCTCCAACAATTCCTTTTTGGATAACTCCTGTCTTAGTTCCGGGTTCAGAGCATGACTTAAATCGAGAAACGAAATCAATAACGCTTCCTGCTTCTTTGCTCGTTTCAAACGATCAAAGGCAGCCTGCAAACTCCCTTCGACAAGGTATGGTTCTGACAAACGTACGAACGCCTGCATCTTGGGTTGATAACCCTTTCGCAGCTCTTCGCGAATCATAACTGCTCCCTTATTTATCAATGAAGTGATAGCAGGCAGCACATTACGCAGCCCTGTTTTCTTCTCCAATTCAGAGACAGTCAATTTGTCATCCCGTCCAAAAGCATCCAACACAGCCTGCTCACTTGGTTTCAAAGGAGCGTCAGCCTCAAAGTCGGCGTCGTAAGAGACTACTGTTTCACTCTCAAGTTTTAATCCGGAAGGAAGTGCAGCCTTATAGACATCACCCAATTTACAGAGGTAGTATGACGATATCCATTGCCAGAATTTAAGTTGCGGACGACGCAGCACAGGAGCAGAATCGAGCAGTGCGTATATTTCCTTAATCTCATACGCAGTATCAGGGCAACGCTCATGCACTCGCATCACAATAGCAGTATAAAACTTCTTCTTCCCAAAATGAACAATAACCCTACAACCCGGAGTCACTAATGAAACCATATCACTCGGCACACTATAAGTATAGCTGTTCTCTAATGGAAGAGGAAGTATTACATCTGCGTATGTCATCTTAGCGTTTTTAGAACAAGATAGCAGCAGTGACTGACCATGTACGGTTTTTACCGCTAATATCTCCTCCGCGATAATTATTTGTCAAGCCTAATCCATAGTTCAAACCGACTTGCAAATGATTAATCGCCTCAACGCCTGCGCCGAAGTTTAATCCTGTGGCAAAGTTTTTTTGTTCTATCTGAAAAGCGACCGCATCCCAAACCTTCTCACCACCAAGTCTGAAGCCGACATAAGGTCCTGTAGTCAAATAACCTTTAACGATAGGCAATCCAAATTTCCACTTCAGATTAAAAGGCACTTCAAGGAAGTCGGACTTAAAATCGTCGCTCATACGCCCATCAGCAAATTGCAAACCTTTTTGAGTATAAAGAATAGCAGTCTCAACCCCTACTCCAAGCAAAGGAACACCAACCTCCATCATAGGACCAATCTGAAATCCTGTAAGGTTGTCCGAATCTATTATACCACTGTTGAAGTGAACCTTAGATATATTAAGTCCACCCTTAACACCCAATCTAATCTGAGAGAAAGCAGGCAGCACACCTAATATCAACGCCATAAAAGAGAAAATAAGAACCCTTTTCATTTTTCATCAATTTAATTGTTTCAGCACAAAAGAAACAATATTTAATGTAAGAAACAAATACCAAAATGGCTTTAACCATCCATAACTTTTATGTCTGCCAACACATTTTTCGGACAATATAAAAAGGAGTATCTTTGATGCATACAGAAAAACAAAGGATATAATGCTGGTTAAAACGCGTGGAATAGTTCTGCATACTACTGCCTACAATGACAAATATGCCATTGTACATATATACACCGAATCGTTCGGCAGAACATCGTATATCATCCCACGCAATAGGAGTAAGAAAAGTAACCTTTCGAGAGCTTTATTTATCCCGCTTTCAGTCGTCGAAATGGATGCCGACCATCTTAACAAAAGGGATTTACACCGCATCAAGGAAATCAAGCTCTGCTTCCAGCAGACGGAAGTGTTCAGTAACCCTGTCAAGAATGTATTGGCATTATTCCTTGCAGAAGTTCTATTCCGCGTAGTAAAAGAGACTGAGCCTTCGCCACAACTATTTGGTTTCCTGTATAAATCAATAAGTCTGTTGGAAATAACTAATAGCGGAATCGCTAATTTTCACATTGTATTCTTGCTGCAACTGCTGAATTATCTCGGCATCTTTCCAAATAGCGAATCGGTAAAGAATAGCCTTTATTTTGATATGTTGAATGGAGTTTTCACCAATATCAGACCGACCCATCCTCACTATTTGCAGCAGGCAGAGAGTGAAGCGTTCGGCAGATTACTTCGCATCAGTTTCGAGAATATGTCGTTATACACATTCTCCAGACACGAACGCGTAGCTATTGTAAATCGTATAATAGAATACTACCGCCTTCACCTGCCTGAGTTTCCGGAAATCAAATCAATATCAGTTATGCAGAGTCTATTCGACTAAGCACTTTGCAAACCGAATGTTTGCCATTCTAAGGAAAAGATTATACTTTTGCACACCACACAAAACACAATGGCCTTGTAGTTCAATGGATAGAATAGAAGTTTCCTAAACTTTAGATTCGAGTTCGATTCTCGGCGAGGCTACATTTTTTCCATATCACGAAAAAACCGTTTATATAAGGTATCTGGCATCCCTCTATATGGTTTATCTTTATTACAGTCTTTTGATAAATCCAAAATAGACACACACTCCAATAATCGAAAGAAATAGGAATTGTCCTACTGATAGCGTTATTGCTAATACTATTACTATAAGCCAGAATATTATTTCAAGAATATATCCGAATTGATTATTATGTTCTCCCATTTGTGAACGTTATTAAGTAATTCTGTTAATAGACCAAGTGGATGTTGGCTAAGATTTTCTTTGCACAAGATAAGATAAAAATAAAACCTAGAGCTCACAAGGAGTCTAGGTTTCTAATTACTTTTTTATAGTGCAGATTGCAATGCTTGCGTACAATATTACAAGGGCACTTTCACGATGTAAATATAATCCACTTTGGATTTATAAAACAAATTTATTCTGTTAAAAAATTATTCATTGAATTTATATCCAATGCAACTCTCTATAATATATCGAATTGATGGATTATCCTTATACTCAGAAAAAAGAGCTTTTATTTCGTTTTTCATATCTTGCTCTCTATTCTCGGAAATCTTACTCAAGAAAAATTGAATAATACAGAAAATCGATTGTAAGTTGTTCTTATTTGTATTATCAATTTTTAGCGCAGGTCCATTTTTAAGAGATTTAGCTAATTTGCAATCAAACAATGCTGCTCCGTGTGCACAAACATTTCGTACTTGAACTATGCTGTAGATGTAATTTTCTAACACTTTTGTGTTATTAATATCATAATGTTTTGCAATCAAAGATTTTACTTCTTCACTTTTTAGATTTTTGAATACTGTAAGGATGCCACCAAACGTTACAAATTCCATTGTTTTCCAAGCTGGCGCATACCTGTCATTTATATAATTAGCGTGATGTAATTTGATTACATTTTTATTTCTAAAGGCGTCATTATAAACCTTAATCCCAAAATCATCAATGTATTTTTTTGTCATAACGTTAGTGTCGACAAACCAAGTATTGGAGTTTTGATAAAGAATAGAAACCTCATAAGTAACCTTTGTTCTAAAATTGACTTCTATGCGGTTAATATATTTCGTTAAAATATGCCTTAGGTTAACATCCAGATAGTACAACTTAACGACATCTGAGAATTTAGTCCCTTCCCTATATTTATGTGTGCGATTTTTAATCTGCGGATAATTTCCCTCGAAAGGGAAACAATAAAATCCTAAGCGGAAATATCCTATATCAAAAAGGATCTCTCGTATTTTCTTTTTATCAAAATCAAGGCTCATTCCTCGAGCCTCTAGTCTATTTATTTGTTCATCTATCGTTGTTGCTTTTTTCATAAACTCACATAATAAAGTATCATAAAGAAATTCGACATTACAAGCATTCCTATTGTATATAATCCTGCAAGATCCATAACACGTTTTTTAATGATGCGCAAAGATATAAAATATAGGGTGTGAAAAATTAAATGAACAAATAGTTCTTCCAGAATACCTATCTTTGCGATAAATTAATCTTATTCAGGATGAATATTTTCCGCATTCTTATTGTTGGTTTAGCTTGTTTTTCTGCATCTGCTCTTGCTCAGGAGAAGGATGCTACATTATATAATATAGAGGTGTATGGCTCGGCTGCTGCCGGCAGCACCACTCCTTTCTGGTTAGTAAGCAACCGATATGGTGTTGTGCCTTTGGAGACTGGCAATGGCTTTCTGAGAAGTGGCGTATTTCACAATAGTAATATTGGTCGCAATTTTCACTTCAATGCCGGCTTAGACTTGGTAGGCGCTGCTCCTCGTCAGAAGAATGTATTCATTCAACAGCTTTATGCAGAGGTTGGCTATAAGTCTATTGCGTTAAGCATCGGCAGCAAGGAAAGATATAATTCGATTGTGGACAGACAACTTAGCTCCGGTGATATGGTTTTATCACCTAATGCTCGTCCGCTTCCTGAGATAAATATTAATATCGCCGAATTCACTGCTGTTCCTTTTACCAACGGGTGGTTACATATAAAAGGAGATTTTGCAGTAGGTCGCTCTTTCGATTCTGAATATTTAAGAGACTTTACTTCTTCTCAATACACTTATATTGAAGATGTACTTTGGCATCACAAATCAATCTTTGCCAGAGTCCTCGACTCAAACAATGATTTTCCGCTATCTACCACATTAGGACTTACTCACTGGGCACAATGGGGCGGCTCCTCTACCGATAATAGAATTGGACAACAGCCTCAATCGTTCAAGGACTTCATTCGTATTGTAAAAGGCAGTGAGGGAGGTTCTAATGCGACAATCTCTGATCAGATAAATGTCTTAGGCAATCACTATGGTAGTTACTATGGACAATTACAATATAAGACGGCAAGCGGTATTGCTGCACAAGTGTATTATCAGCATTTCTTCGATGATAAATCGGGGATTGAATTCAGCAATAAATTAGATGGACTATGGGGAGTACAATTGGATTTACCTCAGACACAATGGCTGAAAAAGATAGTTGTCGAACTTCTGACAACAAAGCATCAAAGCGGTCCCTTCCATTTTATCGAATTCGATCGTGACTTATACCCTGACGGCAGAGGAGGTGGCTTCGACGATTACTACAACAATGGCGAATACACCACAGGAATCTCTTATTTCAACAGAGCTATTGGTTCGCCTTTAATTATATCTCCTGAATATAACGATGATGGCAGACTCGGCTTCCCCAACAATCGCGTACAAGCATGGCATCTTGGAGCAGAAGGCAATATCACTACGCAACTGTCATATCGTACATTATTTACCTTTATGGAAGGCTGGGGCAGATCGTTCAAACCTTTCAGAGATAAAAAAAACTCTACCTCAACATTGGTAGAACTCTCCTACAATCATCCTCGCCTTAGCGATTGGAGTTTCAAAGGTGCTGTGTCTCTTGATACCGGAGATATGGTAGAAAGCAATGCCGGATTCAGCCTCTCAGTAAGTAAACACGGAATATTGAAGCACTGGTAATCTTTTATTTGTACTTCTCCCAAAGAGCAGAAGCAATAGTCTCGCGAGTTTGATCTGCTAATTCCTGCAAATCATCAGAATCTATGTCTATTTGAGGATGGATAACCATTTCCATCCTATGGCATTGAAGATTCAATGTATCAATAGGCATCACATCAAATGGCCCGTTTAGGGTGATAGGGATTATGGGGATATTTTGATTGACCGCCATCTGAAATGCTCCTCTCTTAAAGCGAATCATCTTACCATCATACGTACGTGACCCTTCAGGGAATATTATAAGCGAAGCACCATTACGCAGCAAGGACTCTGACTCGACAATACTCTTCGTCGCACTCTTTGTAGAAGAACTATCCAAGAGAACAAAGCCTGCTGCCTTACAAGCAGCTCCAACAAAAGGGATTTTTCCAATACCTGCCTTCATAAACCACTTGACAGGTACTCCAAGAAAACCATAGATAAGAAATATATCAAACGCACCTTGATGGTTAGCAACAAAAATATAAGGCTGTCCCTTCTTAATATTCTCACGCCCCTTAATCGTTATCGGGCAAAGAGCTAGATAACAAGTCAGCCGTGACCATATCATACCCGGATAATAAGCAAATATTTTTCTACCTCCCAACAAACAACCAATAATGACTGATAGCGCCGTAATAAGAGTTAAAAAGAGGAAGACAGGCACAAAAAACAGCCAAACATAAACCTTATATAGGAGTCGCAACATAGTCGATAACATTTTGAGAGAAGTCAAGTAACTGAACACAAAGATAAAAGCTAAAATTAAAGCTTTCTTCATTTTTATTCTAAAATATTTTTACAATCGGGTTATTATTGCTTTATTTGCGAAAGAAAAAACAAATTATAAAACATATTAAACCATGAAAGGACTTATTAAAAACTTAGGAGTGATTATTCTCTTAATTGGTGTTGTGGTTCTTGCAGTACCAGCATTTCAAGGAATAAAGAGTAATATGATTCTTACTATTGGTATCGCACTTGTTATTGGAGGTTATCTTGGTCATATTGTCATCAACAAAAGAATTGAAGACTAACGAAGAGACTTTAGACAAGTAAGCAATGCGGGGCAGAATTAATTTTCTGCCCCGCATTGTTTTTATACATATAGGGAATAATGTCTTTTATATAAAGAGGAAGACAATCTTAAACGACCACAACAATACATAATATCTACATATCAAATACCTTAAATGCCTCATTATTTTTT
>JGI994J12354_10005882_pt1 | contig 10405 bp, 9 predicted proteins | sample IntmicLarv3ML3BL_FD_12354 | JGI IMG/M metagenome (IMG submission 12354)
TCATGCCGTTTTTGAACGCCTTGGCGGAAAGCTCCGACCAGGGGAGGTATTCCAATTCGCTCGCGCCGGAAAGGCCGAGGAAGGCGTTGCCCACACGGGCAAAGGCATGGCGGCCTTCCACGCGCACTTCGTCAAAAAAGGCCTCCGGCAAATAGGTGTGTGTGAATTGCGGTACTTTATACAGCTCCAAAAATCCGGAGCGTTTGGGGATTTTGAACAGAAGCAGCATCACGTTTTTGTGCTGAACGCTGTGCGGTGAGCGCCCGAAGCCTGCCCAATAGCCGGGATAGCCCGACACCGTGTTCGATGCCTCGTGCCGCGCGGGGTGCGTGGTGAATGCCACGGCCGGCCCGCTGAAGTTGGCGACGTTGAGCATCTGCTGCGCGCCGAACCCGCCGGGATGGTATTTTTGCACCGAACTCAGGGCATAAAACGGAGTCTGATAGCAATAGAGGTTCGCCCGTTGGATGGCAATGCCGTTGGGCATGGGGTTGAGCTTCCTTGATATAAAGGAAAGCGTGGACTTGTTGCGGATCAGGCGCAGATTGATGATCTTGAAATAGTTGACGAACTTGTTGGAGAACATCTTGTTTTTGGCGAGGTATGTCACCGTGTTGTGGATGATCTCCGGGTTGGTGAAGGACTCCATGGAAAGCTGGCGCATCATCTGTGCGTCGCCGTGCCCCACAAAGCCGCGTGCCGGGAACTCGGCGGTGTCCATGCTGTAGGAGGCGCGCAGCTCGCGCTCGGAGTGGTCGCGGCCGATTTCCTCAAGCACCTTCGGGAACTCATAGTAGGGCTTGCCGTCGGCGTCCCGCGCGGCCATCATGGCAAAAAAGTTGATCCACATGCAGTCGCTGCTGCCGGTCACGTTCTCGCCGCCCCACAAAAACGAGATGCCATCGCGCAAGTTGTTGCCGGGCTCGCCCACCATGTTATCCACATAGGCGCGGCCCGTGGGGGCGATGAAGCTGAACTTGTGCATGTAGCAGCTGATGTCGAACAACAGCAGGTCCAGGCACATCTTCAGGCGTTCGGCGATATCGCGGTCCTCCGGCGCACAGAACTGAATGACGTTCGCGGCGGGGCCGATGTTGAAGCGGTAATAGTTGCTGGAGTTGAATTCAGAATAGCCGAAGTCAAAGCGCTGGCGTGTCCAATGCTCCATGCGGGCGCGGCCCCGCGCCATGTGCTCGCGGCCGGTTGCGCCGTCGTTGGTGAAAATTTTATCCGCCCAGTATTGCCCCGCGAGGTATTCCGCCGCGGCAAAGAGCAGCTGGTGATTTTCCGACCAGTAGCACATGGAGTCTTCGCCTGGTTCGGTCATCCAATACTTGGCGTTCAAAAAGGTGTCCTCAATCAGCTGCGCCCCTTTGGGAGAAATTTCCCGCAGGGTATCGCCGTGGACATACATCAGGCGCAGCAGGGTTTGCATGCGGAAATCCATGCAGTCAAAGCGGCCGTCGATGATGATTTTCGCGGGCAGAATGGCGTTGACGACATAGTCGCTGTCAATCACAATGCCATCGCGTTCTTTTAGATCAGGCCGGTTCAGGTAGAGCAGCAAGTCGTGCACCAGCTGGTGATTTTCGTCGGTTTCCGGCAGATCGGGAATCTCTTTGATGGAAATGTTTTTTATGATATCATAAATCACAAACAAAAGAAAGCCGATGGCAGCAACGGCAATTGCCCAGGGCAGAACTTGCAAAAATTCCACGCGAACACCTCATCATTCTGTTTTATCATTAACGCTTAGTAATTGTAACAAAAAAAACGAATGTTGTCAATAGAATTGTGTTTTTATGATCAAATCACTTCCAGCGCCGCGTTTTTGCGCTGCCAATAGCGCGTGTGCGAGCCTTTGCCTTGCAGATTCGCCCACTCAGGCGTGGAAAATTCGTCAATCAGCGCCTGCTCCTGCGCGGCGGCCTCCTGCGACAATGCATGCAGCGCCGCGATATCAGGCATGGCTTCGCTCATGAGTGTTCGCTCCTGTTCCAGCCAATCGGCCTCAAGGGCTTTGATGCGGCTTCGCAGCGCTTCAGCGTCAACAAGCCCCGCGACAACAGCACGGTGCAAGTGCTCCCGCTGCAGCCAATGGCGCTTGCTTTGCGCTTCGTCCGTGAACAGGGGAGGGGTGTCCGCGCCCCAAAACACCGGCTTGAACGCCGCGATGCAGGGAGTGGATGCGCCGGTGCACCAAAGCGTGATGGGCTGCTGTTCGCGCAATACGGCAACCAGGCTGCCGGTGCTGTGATCGCCGATGGCGCCGCCTGCGTGCATGCACACACTGCCGACGCTGGCCTTGGTGAACTCGCTGGCATTGGGCGCGTGTGTGCGCAAAATGTTGAACAACCCTGCCGCGTCCAGCGAGGGGTTCAATTGCGCAAGCACCTGCGAGCGGCGCTCGTTTGCCCGGGAAAAGTGGGAGAACACAGGCTCGGTGAAGCGCCCGGCAAAGTGTTCGCCGGCGGCAAGCCCCGCACGGGTGAAGTGCTCCGTGCCGATGCTCAGGCGGTTGGAGATGGCGCAGCGGCTTTCCGCACGGGTGACAGCATAGCGTTTGCCGGAGGTCTCCAAAATATAAACCTCCTTCGGGTCAGCCGCCAAAAAGCTGTTGTCGTAGCGGAAATCGTGGTCGAACCCGCAGTTGCCGCCCTGCCCGTGGGCTTGCAGCAGTTCGATCATCACTTCAACGGCGCGGGCGGCGGTGCCGGCGCGCTCGAGGGCGAGGCGCAGCAAATCCATGCCGATGAGGGCGTTTGCCGCGCGTTTTGTGCCCGATTTGGTGAACACGGCCTCGTTGCCGATGGCAACCCGATCCTCGTTCACGCCCATCTCCGCGCCCCACATCCACGTGGGCTTGCAGAGGATCATCTCGCGGGTATATTCGACCTGCGGGATGCTGATATAGGTGCAGGCGGCCTGCGTGCCGGGGGCGTGGCGCTGCCCGGGCACATGGATGGTCAAAAGGGGTTCGTTGGGGCTGCGGTCGCTGTTTTTCGCAAAGAGGGTCACGCCGCCTTCTCCGGCGGGGATGCTGAAGGTGTCACACATAAGAGAGGCCTCCTGTTGTTGAATGCAGTCATAAGTACACAAATAATTTCACATGAGGCAAGCTTATCATAAAAAAGAGAGAAAGTCAATCGGAACCCTTGCAAATATTCGCGCTGTGCGGTATAATAATTGTGTATCAAGAGGGAACTGGGAAGGATCAACAAAACATGCGTAAAACAAAAATAGTGTGCACATTGGGCCCGGCAAGCAGCAGCGCCGCCACCATACGCGCGATGCTGCAGGCGGGGATGAATGTGGCGCGGCTCAATTTTTCCCACGGGACGCACGAAAGCCACGAGGAACTGATTGCCTTGTTCCGCGCGGTGCGGGACGAACTGGGGGTTTCCGCCGCGGTGATGCTGGACACCAAAGGGCCGGAAATCCGCGTTGGAATGCTGAAGGACGGCGAAGCTCTGCTGAAAACGGGAAAAGAATTTACATTGACGACCAAGCAGATGGAGGGCAGCGCCAAAAAAGTTTCCGTCAGCTATCCTGAGCTGCCGTCGCAGGTGAAACAGGGCACGCGGATTCTGCTGGACGACGGCGCGATCGCGCTGCAGGTCAAGGAGATTGACGGCAACGAAATCAAGTGCGAGGTGATCACCGGCGGTGTGCTCAAAAACCGCAAGGGGGTCAACATCCCCGGCTGCAAGCTTGCCATGCCCTATCTGAGCGAAGCCGACCAGGCCGACCTGCTCTTTGGCATTGCCCATGGTGTGGATTTTGTTTCAGCCTCTTTCGTCCGCAGGCGGGACGATGTGGTGGAGCTGCGCAAGTTCCTGGATTACAATGGCGGACACTGCATCAAAATCATCTCAAAAATTGAAAGCTCCGAGGGCATTGAAAACTTTGACGAAATCCTCGTGAAATCGGACGGCATCATGGTGGCGCGGGGCGATATGGGCGTCGAGGTGGGCTATGAGCTGCTGCCTGGCCTGCAAAAACGCTTCATCAAGGCGTGCTACAGCGCCGGGAAAATGGCGATCACCGCAACGCAGATGCTGGAATCGATGGTGAACAGCCCCACGCCCACTCGCGCGGAAATCACTGACGTTGCGAACGCCGTGTTCGACGGCACCTCCGCCGTGATGCTCTCCGGCGAGAGCGCCATGGGGAACTACCCCGTGCAGGCGGTGGAGGTGATGGAGCGCATTGCCAACCACGCGGAAAAAGACGCCTTTGCCCAGGACGCCTACCGCGGCATCCGCTACGAAACGGACGCGGACGACACCACCAATGCGATTTGCGACGCGGCATGCACCACCGCGCGGGATATCCGTGCCAGCGCCGTGATCGCGGTCACGAAGTCCGGCAAAACGGCGCGGCGCATGTCAAAATTCCGCCCGCAGGTGCCGATTGTCGCGGCGACGCCGCTGGACGAAACCTACCACCAGCTGTCGCTTTCGTGGGGGGTCTACCCGGCCAAGGCGAAGATGCAAAGCTCCACGGACGACCTGTTTTTGCATGCCATTGACTGCGCAAAGCAGATTGACATCGTGGAAAACGGCGATACGGTGGTCATCACCGGGGGCGTGCCGCTGGGCACCGCTGGGACAACGAATATCCTCAAGGTGCAGATTGTTGGGGCACGGGATTAGGGGGGTTGACCACCCCGGCCTGCGGGCCACCCTTGACCACCCCGTCCGCTTCGCGGCCACCCCTCCACTGGAGGGGAATTGGTTCGCTGCCGCGAGATTCACGAAAAACATAAACGAAGTGTGTGGCTACAGATAATTCCCCTCCGTTGGAGGGGTGGACGCGAAGCGGACGGGGTGGTCAAAAAACCAGAGTGGACGCGAAGCGGACGGGGTGGTCAAGGTGTGCATTCATAAAAATATTTGCATCACTACAACCATCTAAAAGAGCCAACAAAAAACCAACCTGCCGTCCGGAGAAATCCAAACGGCGGGTTGATTTTTGAGCCGGAGTGATGGAAGAATGATGAATTACTTGAAGATGAGGTAGATGCCGCCGCCGATCACTGCGGTGAAAAGGGCGGTAACCAAAGTGCCGATAGTCGAAATCAACGCAACCATATTGCTGCTCCTTTCGTGTGAGTTTTTTTGGCTGATGCGCAATGGTTTACTTGAACAAGTTGACGATCAAGGCGACGATGGAACCGATACCCGCGGCACCAAGCAGGCGGGAAAGCAGGGGAAAGATGAAGAACATAGGGATGACTCCTTTCGTGTGGGATGATTCATTCGCACACTTAGGATAACATAATCCCCATGGCTTGTATGTAGAATAATCTACAAAACAAATTTTTTTTTGCAGCCTAACTCAGCAGCTCAAATTGGTTCCGATGATAACGAATCAATCCCTCCTTCTGCATCAGAGAAAGCTCCTTAGAAACGCCCGTGCGGTCGACGGAAAGCTCGTCCGCCATTTCCTGGCGGCTCATAGACAGCGTGAACCGGCAGCTGTTTTCCCTTGCGGCATAAAAGGAGAGCAGCGCCATGATTTTTCCGCGCGTGCTGCGTTGGTTCAGGCAGATGATTTTTTGGAAAAACATCGCCTGCTGTTCAAAGGATTCCAGCAGCAAATTCCGCAAATGCTCCCAGTGGAACGGGCAGTTTTTGGCGCAGGGCTGCAGCAGTTTTTCGTTTTCCAGCGTTAACAGTGTGCTGTTTGCCGGGATTTCGCAGATGAACGGCATCTGTTCCCGCATGCGGTAGAACGCGTTGTCGTTGAAAAACTCCCCTTTGTTAAAGACGCCCAGCTGCATTCGGTTGCCCTGCCAATCCTCCTGAAACAGCCGCAGCTGCCCTTCCAATATGATGGAAAGGTACGTCACGTTTTCACTGTGGTGGTCCCACCAAATCAGCGAGGTTTTCTCCAGGGTTTCCACATACACATGGCAGCAGCGCATCAGCCGTGCCAATTGCTCCCGCGTCAGCCCCTTGAACAGCGGCAGGGTGAGAAGAAAATCATAATGACGATCCATAGAAAAAATCTCCTTTGATATCTTGAATATCTTGCATGTAAAGTATAGCACAGGAAAATAAAAAAATCAAGCAATTTGTAGAATATTCTACAGACATTCAACTTGCAATATGCTATCCTGTTCGTATGCTATGCAAAAAGAATAAACGCGAAAGGAGAAACATCATGGCTGAATTGCTGCAATCGATTGGTCAGGCGGCTGTTGACGGATACAAGGGGATCGAAAGCTTTTTCGTCGGCGGCTACAACGGCATCGAGAACTTCTTCGTCAACGGCTGGGCAAGCTTTCTGGATTTTTTGCTGAACACCGTGGGACTGAAGGCGTTCTGGGAAACCATCACCAACATAAAATTCTAATAAGACCAAAGCAAGCCCCCGCCGGCTGGATAGACTCCAAACGGCGGGGGTTTGTTGTTGATACACCAAAATATTGCCGCTACAAAAGCGCGCCCGGCAGATAGCGCTCGATGAATTCCCAAATGGCGCCGTAATAAAGCGCCGGATAATACACGCCCTCCGCGTGGGCGGCGCCCGGAATCACCAGCTTTGCTTTTTCGCAGGCGGCGGCTTCATACACTTTATCGAGCATCGCGAATGGGACAAATTCATCCGCGTCGCCGTGGATAAAGAGCGTGGGCGTTTTGGATTTTTTGACCTGCTCCACGCTCGATGCTTCTTTGAGGGAAAAGCCCAAACGCAGGCGCACAACGGCATCCAGCGCGTTCAGCACCGGGAAGGCGGGGATGTGCAGGGTTTGCTTGATCTGTGAGGCATATTCGTCCCAGATGGAGGAGTAGCCGCAATCCGAAATGGCGCAAACCACGTTGTCCGGCAGGGGTTCGCCGGTGGTCATCATCACCGTGGCGCTGCCCATGGAAACGCCGTGGAGGATGATCTTGGGGGTGTCATATTCGCGGTTCAGCCAGGCGATCCATGCGGTGATGTCGATGCGGTCGAGCCAGCCCATGGAGATGAACTTGCTTTCGCTCTTGCCGTGCGCGCACAGGTGGGGTAACAGAACGTTGCAGCCCCACGCGTCATATTGCTGCGCGATGGTGCCGAAATCGCGCGGGCAGTTACCAAAGCCGTGCACGCAAATCACCCAGACATCGGAGGGTATTTCGTTTTTGATCATCTCCGCGTGGAGACGCTCGCCACGCGGGGAGTCAGTCGTTACCTCCTGCGGATTTTTTTCAAGATACCACTTGACGCCCTCTTGGAAGATGGGGAAAAAGGGCTTTTCGTAGAACCCGCCGATTCCGGAGACTTCGCCGATGAGGTTTTGCACAAAGCTGTCCCACGGGCTGATCTTTTTGGGGCTGGCTTTGCCCGCCAGAATATCTTCGTCCGGCAGGCCACAGAAGCCGTTTGCGGCGGTTTTTCGTGAAAGCAGCTGCCCAAAGAGGAAATTGCCCGTGCCGAGGTATGCGGCACCCGCCGCCAGCGCCGCAGCTCCCGCATAAATCAATGGTTTTTTCATAGAAAAGCATCTCCTTCGAGTTGATATCAATTTATTCTAACATCTCCGGCGAAGCTTGTCAAGAAAATATAAAACGCAGCCAACAAAAAGCGAAGCCCACAAGCCCCGCCATTTTTTAAACTTGTTCTCAGCCATAATACCCCTGAAAATTTTGCGGATAAGCCGCCGGGTATTGCGGCAGAAAATCAGGAGAAAATTGCCCGGGCAGTTGCTGGTGATACATTGCCTGCATGCCGGATGCATAATAATTCGCAAGCGCGTCCTGCTCAGATTGCCCGAACGTCTGCATTTCCGGTGCCTGCATATTGCCCGGATAACTGTCAGGATAAATATTGGGGTTATTGTAAAACATGTGCCGGTGCTCCTCTTCGTCATCGTTGTGGAATATAAAATCCCCCTGCATCATATGCCTTTCTGCCGCTGGGCGTGTATGGCTTTTTCTCTGGAAGGTTTTTGAAGGAACTGTTGCATTTTGTTGCAGGCTGTGCTATAATATCCGAAGGCTGCCGGAGCAAATGGCTGCCTCGCTGCGGACATGGCGGAACTGGCAGACGCGCTGGCCTTAGGAGCCAGTGGGCAACCGTGTGGGTTCGAGTCCCACTGTCCGCACCAAACGCACAAAATCCGAACCACTCAACTATTGTTCCGATAGGCGAAGGGTTCGGATTTGTTGTTTGTCGATAGGGTTGGCTAGCCCTTGCGAAAGAGCGGCAGCGCTTGAGCGTTGCCGTTTTTTCTATTGGAAAAAATTTCCGCAAGCTCTTGACAAACCCAAAAATCCATGCTATGTTAGAAAGGGGAGGAAAGAATTATTTCTTTCTATCCTAACGTGAAGGGACTCCCTAAAATGACAGTCCAATCTTACACATGCAACACAGAGCTTACTCCCTGCCTTTCGCCGGCAAACGCGCAAACGCAGCGGGAAGAGGAGGATTTTTGATGGGCAGGAAAGCAATCGCGGGGCTTTTGGCGGTTTTGTTATTGTGCGGCATGGCAGGCTGCGGGCGTGCAAATGCGCCGCCGGAAGAAACAGCAACAGCAACAGAAAGTACAGCGGAAATGACGTCAAACGACGTTGTAATCTGGACGCCGGAATGGGAAGAAACGAGATACATGGAGAAGGCGGCATTTGCCGCGGGAGCGTGGCAGAACGCCTATGCGGCGTTTTTGCGGGAACCGGAAAACTATAAAGAAGAAGACCCTTGTCACGCGTTTGGTTTTGTGCTGGCGGATTTCGACAACGACGGTTCGCCTGAACTGATTCTTGTGTACGGTGATGGTGAGCAGGGAGGCTCCCTCTTCGCTAACATATACACATATCGCGGCAATGTTCGTATCATCGGGCAGCAAATCAAGATGTTTTATAAACTGATTTATCTTTCAACCGACCCTGCGTTTCCGGGCGTATTCGCAGAAGGCGGCCGCACCAGCACCTTCAGCAGCAACTATTGGACCATCAAAGATAACAAGTTCGTGGATGTCCCATTGTGGACGAATGCTGTGGATTGGGAAACACATGAGATGGTTTATACTGAATTAATGGACAACAAACAGCTCATTGCCGAAGCGGACAGAGTCACTTCATTATACCCGAACGGCATAAAATATTCCAAAATTGACGAAGCCGCTATTCAAACGATATTAGATGCCGAATAGGAAATCCCGAACGTGAACGCCCAACACACCAAAGCCGTGCATTCTTACTGAGAACGCACGGCTTGTTCTGGGGTTCAGATTTTTTATTGCAGGCTCCTAAAGAATTACCAGCCGGCCCTCTACCGCGGCGCAGGGCTGGTGTGCGCAGTTAAAGTGCTCCTCCAGTACGTCCATCTGCGAGGTGGCGACGACCACGCCCTTGCCGTCCGCGAGGGAGTGCAGGGGCAGGCCGAAGAAGGTCTCGAAGTTTTTGTAGTGGTAGCCCTGCAGCACCACGCGCAGCACCCGGTCATCGGGCAGCGGCTGGCCCGCAAAATCAAAGCGGACAATGCGATGCTGCGCACGGTCGTAGGTCACGTTCAGGTCGCGGGAGAACTGGTAGAACTCCCCATGGGCGCCGTCAAGAATTTCATCGCGCACCATATAGGTCAGCATTTGGCGCAGCTGTTCTCCGGTGACCTTGATGAGGAACAACTGCTCGTCAAAGGGCATCAGCTCCAGCAGATTGCCCTGTGTGAACACGGGCCCGGCCTGGGTTTTGCGGATGGAGCCGGAGGCGCACAGCATCAGGTCGATGCCAAGGCAATCCTTGAGCGCATCGCTCATGAGGTTGCCAAGCTCCGTTTCCTGGTAGCGGTCTGGGTGGGTGAGGGGCCGCAGGAATTTGCACAGGACGCGGTCATATTTTTCGTCCACCTGCCGCTGAAAGCGCTCCAGGGTATGCTCCATCTGAAGGTCCCGGAGGCAGTGCTTGCTGTCGATTGGCACGAGCTCCCAATTGTAGCTGTGCACGGAATTCAGGTCGGTGTCGATCACGATATCGAAGTGCCCGATCTGCTTTGTGCCCACGCCCGCCTGCGCAATCAAGATGCCGTTGACCTCCTCCGGCTGCTCAAGTACGGTGTGGCTGTGCCCGCCGATGATCAGATCTACGCCCCAGATCGGGTCGAGCAGAGCGGCAAGGTGCTTGTCCTCGTCAAAGCCGATGTGGGTGAGCAAAATGGTGAAGTCGATGTCCACGGTTTTGTAGGCGTTGCAGATGCGCCCGACCTCCCGCGCCGCGTCCTCCACATCCACAAGGCCGCCCAGCAGGCTGTCCTGCCGGATGCTGTGCATGACCTCCTGCGTGACAATGCCGATGAACAGAATCCGCATGCCGTCAATCTCGAGGATTTTGTGGGAATCGAACAGGCGGGTATAGGGGTTTTTGATGAACAGGTTCGCGTTGACGATGGGGAACTTCGCGCAGCGCTCCAAAAACAGCAG
>JGI994J12354_10005883_pt1 | contig 10404 bp, 8 predicted proteins | sample IntmicLarv3ML3BL_FD_12354 | JGI IMG/M metagenome (IMG submission 12354)
ATAATACATTCTCTAATGTTTGGTCTAAAAATTTATCTGCATCACTAGCCATTTTGTCGTAGCCAGTCATTTGCATTTCTGTAGTATGGTCACGTTTTGTTTTTGCTAATGATTCTTCCGCATCTGCAATTTGAGACTGAATACGTTTTAGTTCTGCGGCAGCGCTAGAGTTATTAACGCCCTTTAAGGCTTCAGCCTGTGCACGAAGAATATTAATGTCCTTTGTACCACCCTTGATTTTATCAGCGTAGTCATAGTAGTTTTTCATATTCTTCAGAGCATCTTTCCTGAGAGAAATGGTCTCTTTCAATGATTTGTTTTCAGCACGCATTTGTGTTTCATGAAGTTTTAAAAGTTCATTTCTATAATCTTCAGTCGCACCCACACTGTCTCTAATTCCTTCGAGCAATTCTTTCTGCTTAGATTCATACTCGACCTGTGATATTAAGCCAGAATCATACATTTTACCGAGCTTGCCTAGAGCAGTAGTATAATCAGATGTCTGTTGTTTTGCTGTCTCCATACCTTTTCCGATAAGAGTAATATTAGCCAAACCGGAATCTGTCAGACTTCCATTTTTATCAACAAACGAGTCACTGTTCATTAGTTTTATGAATGAATCTAATTCATTCATAAACCAATTCATATCTTCAATATCTTTTTCAAAATCAAAGAACTCAGCAGCAAACACCTTATTCCTTAACTCCTCAATTTCAATCAAAGAACTGTAAATCTCATCATCAATAGCAGAAATTTCTTTAGCAATTTCCTGATACCTTGTTGAACCTACATCATACAAGCTTTGCTCTTTGAACTTCTTATTACGAAGAGAATTGTTGGCTTTAATGCTCTTGCTTTGCTCATCAATTTGACTTTGATAATCTGCACGAGTTATAGTTTCGTCTCTTGCTTCACGCAAAGAAATCCCGTTAGACAATCTATCTATTCCACGTTGGAATCCATCAATAGCCTGTTGCATCTTCGTATAATCAATCTCACGAATCTTATCTTGAAGTTCGATTAGAGAGGTAGCAGTTTGAGCTACTTGTGATTCAAGTTCTTTAAGTGTAGCTTGTTGGTTATACCATTCATTTGAACCTTGGCTAATATATCCATTTGACACCAAACTATTAAACTCATTTTGGAAATCTGCAAGTTTTTGTAGACTTTTATTATAAGAATTTTCTTGTTGCTTTACGGAGTCTTGAAGAATCTTTTTAACATCGTTTGATACAGCAGAACTTCCAAGAGCCTTATCTAGTTCCAAACGACTATCATTTAAGTCGATAGTAGCCTCGTTGACTTTTATAACAGCGTCGTAAAAATCTTCAATATTCTTTAGTCTACTGAGAGCGAGTTGTTTTTCCTTTTCAGCAAGGTCATCAATAAGGTCGAGACAATTTAAAGCTTTTTCATCGTTATCTTAATACAGTTCGCTAGACTGTACAAATCCTCTAAGGATTTCTTATACTTTCGTATAATGTCGAGACTATATCTTATACCAAATTAAACACATTTCTTATATCCATATTTTTCTAATTCATTTAAAATTATCTCTTCAAGATTATCCTTTTCCCAATAAGGTATTCTTAGAAGATTAATTCCGTTTTTCTTACAGTATTCGTTTTTGATTTTATCATGTTTTTGTGTGCTTTCAAGATTTCCAAATCCATTTTGATAATGTCCTTCACCATCATATTCAATAATCAAATTAAAAGCTTCTAAATAAAAATCAAATGGTAGAGAGTTAATATCTCGACAATCAGGAAACCGTTGTTCTTGTATGAAAGTAACATTTTGAATTATTAAAATATCTCTAATTAAACGTTCATTGTGACTCATCTTACTTGAACAACTTCTACATCTTTTCGTGCCTCTAAAATATGTTTCAAAGCTAGTATTAAATATTTTACCACATTCACCACATTTGATTTTCAAGTTAGTTAGCGAAGCATTTTTATAATCTTTAGAATTTAACAAAGTATTACCATTCTCTGCATCAATGATACTTTTTATATATTCTGGAGAATGTCGAGTTAAATCGCTTCCAATTCTACAACCACATTCGTTACATGCCCCATTGGAGTTAGATATTGAGGCTAGAGTTGTAATGTGCTCTTTCTTACATAATCCACATATTACTCGTAAATTCTTTGTGTTTATATCAACATATTCTTCTGCATTTAGTAATATATTATTATTTTTACTTTCCACTATATCTTTAACTTCAGTAGGTGTTTTTTTTAATTTTGACCCAATAGATTCTAACCCACATGCATTACATCTTTTTAACTTTAAAAAAATATAAGCTTTCATTTTACGCAATCCATGTTTAGAACATATAAATTGAACTTCAATATCAAACCTAGTACAATCTGTCTGTGTTGTAATCAAAGTATAATTATTCTCACTACAAATAGCTTTTAACTTGTTAAAAAGTTTTATAGAACGTTCATCTTTATTTACATCGAAAGCTTTTTTCTGCCGACAATTTAAACATGCAAGTTTAGGAAAATTCTTAGTGGATCTATGATAATTGTTATAAGTAAGAGTGTATTCACATTCACAGTAATCGCAAATAGCTTTAACTTTAATATTTGATTTCGGCAACAAATCTTTAATATCTACATTCAGACTGTTGCCAAACTTAGTGTATTTATAACCTTTTGAAATATAATAATCTCTATTTGTAGGATGCCATTTTATTTCTACTATTTGATTTTCTACTAATATAATCCGTGCCTCCTTATATTTATTTTTCTTGTTTTTGGGAATTTACATAAAGAAAACTCATAGGCATAAACCCACAAGTTCTTAGATTTGTTTATTTATTTTTGTGTTTAATTTGGTACTTTACCATTTCGGACTATCAATCGCTTATAGTCCTATGCGCAGCATACATATACTGCGACTTACTAGTCGTTGAACCTTCACCTATTCAGTGCTTGGCTGCTGATTTCCCATTGTTTATAGTATTTAGGTTTGCACCATGTACCATACAATCAATTTTTTCTACTTTCGTCACATTCACGCTTGTGCATATTTCATCACTACGTTGTAGTTTGATTGTCTTTAGGGATTTCCAGCAGTTAGATAAATTTATCATTACTTATTGCTAAGTAAAGTGGCATTTTTATATACCAACTTTGATATTCTGATACTTTCTTTTGGGTATCATCATCAAGCTTTGTTATATCAATAGTTCCATTTTGGACTTGAGTTTGTAAATTGGCACTAAGTCCACTGTTTGAAGCATACCAACTTGCGTGAGATAAATAACGGTCATAACCCTGACGAGCTACATTCATTTCTTCTTGAACTTTATTTATAGCATTTGCGGTTTTTAATTGAGTGTCAGCTAATCCAATTGCACTTTTTATAGCATTCTCCGCAGATTTAGTATTCTTTTGAAGCCTACTCATTTGAATAGCAATCCAATCAAAAAACTTTGATAAATCATCCAAAGCGCCATCAGTCGCCGTTGAAGCACTGTCAGTAGCTTTAGTTGTAGACTTAGAAGATGATGTATTTGATTTTTTAGAAGTAGTAGAAGAGTAAGAACTTTTTGGAACATAGAATCCACCACCACCGTTTGTGCCACTTACATACGCTGAACCGTGTGCAAAAGCAGAATTTCCACCAACGACTTTGGCACGTCCACCACCACTAGTAACATAACCTTTTGATAAAATTTCCCGTGTTTGAAGATGATTAAATACCACGTCTCCACGTTTGAGGGATGTCATTTCTGCCCCGTTATCACCAACAGTTCTATAAGTACCATTTGAAGAAACAACTAATTCACGCCCTAGCTCTCCAGCTAAGGCAGTTTCGTTCTTAGGTATGCCCCAATTTCCACTGGAGTATGCCGAACCCATAGCGTACGCAGAACCTCTGAAATTTGGTATATTAGCAGTACCATTAGCGTGTGCAGTACCATTGAACGGAGTAGTAATATTCATTCCAACATTGATAGCTGGTGGTTTTGCTACAGTACCCAAGGTATAATTAACGGTAGCAGTGAGAGGGGATGTTGGTGGAGCTTGTAATCCCATCAGATAATCTACGGTAGCATCCATTTTCTCGGGTTCTTCTTGTTCTCCCTTTTTATAGTTTACCTCAGTGGATAATGGCAGTAAAGGAAATTGAGGCAATTCAGAAGTCGCTGGGGGTTCAATCTTAGTCGGTATAGTTATAGTTTCATTTCGTATCCCCGCCATGATTTCTTCGGTTGATAGATTACTAACACCAAGAGTGGCTTTTACTTCAGGCGACCAAGATTCTATCTGTGATTTTAGTGCAGCAAGTTCAATATCAAAACCAATGGTATTAGCCTCTATATCCATCTCAATAGTTCTATCTTTAACCTTACTCATAGTATCAATAGCACTATTTAACTCATCAGCCTTTACATCGAAACTAATACTTACTTCACTAGACTCCTCTAGCTCAGCCTGTTTACTAACAAAATATGCCAACATATCATGAGCTTCTGATAATTTATCGGCTTTAACATTAGGTGCGATGTCAGAGGTGTTAATATTTTCTATATACTTTTCGATTTTCTCAATTTCAGTACCAACAGACTCTAATGAGCCAGCTTCAAAATTTAATGATAATGAACTATCACCCATTTCCTTAAGTGCTGCTGCTGACTCTAGGGCTTTAGTTTTTAATTCAGCAAGAGTAGCCGTAGACTCTGTGAGATTAATATTGAAATCACCAAGGTCTGTACCTTTTAGTAAAGATGAATTAATAAAATCTTCACTTAGGTTTAAATGTTCTTTTAGAGCTTCGAAATTACCTTTACTAAAATCTATATCCCAAGCATTAGCATCTTGATTAAAGGAAACCATATTAGAATCATAAGCCTGCATATCAGTCAAAAGATTACCGACTAGTTCTCTAGCGTCTTTACTAGCATCGGCATATCGTTTGATTCTAGTTGTGGCGTTTTCGTATGCTTGTCCAACTTCAGAGTTTGATTTATTAGACAAATCTTCATAAGTAAACAACTGTGTATATGCTCGAAAGTCATTCGTGCCAACTTCTCCAGCATCATATCTTTTTTGTGCTTGTTCTGCTCCAGACTTTATGGATTCGAACATGTCACCATTTTCGCCACCAGACAAAGATGCTTGCCATCTATTAAATGCAGAATTTGCAGCATCATAGCGATATATTACTTCATCAAGACTTGATATTTGGTCTTGAATACCAGAAATAGCAAGTTCAAAACCACTAGTATCTTCACCAAATGCTTCAGCTCTAGCTAAATCTTCTTTGGCATCACGAAGTCTATCGTACTGATTACTCATTTGTGTTAGATAATCAGACTTTGTTAATGCATCCTGTTGTTTTTGCAATGATTGTAAAGCTTGCTCATTTACACGGTATCCACTAGCAGTACGTTCTAAGGCTGTTTCAGCGTCAGCGCCAAACATAGCTTTAAAGTTAGCAACTGATTCTTTTGACATTCCTTTGCCAGAATTAGATTCAGCCATTATAGATTGTAATTGAGCCATTGCGTCTATTTGAGCTTCAATAGCAGAAGTGGTGGCAGAAATATCTCTTTCGATATTTGTCATTCCGCCTTCTTGAGTTGCTAGAGCTTGAAGTTCGTTTAGCAAGGTTTCAGCGCTTATTCCAGCTTTGTCACAAGCTGCTACCAATTCAGGGAATTGTGACTTGAGATTATCTAAAGTAATTTCATTTCCTTCACGGAGAGAATCTACAAGTTTTTGTTGGGATTCTGCAAATGTGTTGTCTGAGAAGATTTCTGAAATTGCTTTGGCTTGTTTTTGAAGGTCGGTAACTCCTAACGAATAGTCAATTGATGGGAAAACAAGGTCGTCTAAAGTTTTTATTATCTCGGCTTGTTCAGGCACTGAATCATCTAAAGACTCACGTAATTCTTTGAGTGTATCGTATTGAGCTGTTAGAGACTGCATTCGACTAACAATCTTTTTTTCAGTAGCCTCTGCTTTTTTCAAATTTTCATCTGCTAGATAACCCGCTTTTTTATTTTCTAATTCTAGTAGTTCACCTACTTCAATTATTGCTTTTTGGACAGGCGTACTTCCGCCAGCAACTAAATGAGGTGCAGTGAACATTGCGAGATTGTTGTACCAGTCAGACTCAACAAAGTTCATCCAGTCATATCCAGTTGTGTTTACTATTCCCTTTTTATTCAATGCATCACTAGCATCATTGGCTGCTTGTTTAGTATCTATTTCGGCTTGGCGTTGTTTTAAAACTGATATTTTCTCAAGTTCTGCACTTTGTTCTTGTAAACTTTCAAGTTCTGATTTATCAGTTAATGTTAATGGGTTAGCATTGATTTCTTCAACTCTTTGAGCAATACTATCAAGTTCAGATTGTATAGATTCTACTTCAGCTTGACTATTCGCTGCCTTTGTAGCACTGTTGCGTGCTTTTTCAAGAGCTTCTGCTTGGGAAGTATTTAATAAATCAAGCGCAACCATAAGAGCTGTTACAGATGCTATAGCTATAGTAGCTTTACCAGCAAATGAACCGAAAAAGTCTCCAGCCGATTTACCAAAATCACTACCGAACATTTTAGCGGTGTTACCCAGACCATGCTCTTTCACTGTTTTACCTATTTCAACAATTTTGTTTTTAGTCAACTTGTGTGTTTGAATATAAAGTATTGTCGTTTACTTTATTTCAAGGTATAATTAATTGATAAAATGAGAAACGAAAGAGAGGGTTTAAATATGGCAAACATATGTGTTGAGTGTAATTCAAAAATAGGTATTGGAAACAAGGCGGAGTGTCTTATTCCTAATGATGCAGATTTTATTCTATGTTCAGAATGTTACAAGATTCTACGAGCATCAGGTGTTGACAAGCTAGAACAACTTGGTACGCCAAAACAGTGTGATGAATTCTTGAATCATATTCAGACGCTTAATTGTAGAAATAAAACAAAAAGTTGTATTAGCGATTATGTAAAGAACAAAAAAGATGCAGTTGAAATTTCAAACAAAGGATTGTGCGAAGAGGGCTCAAAAGTGGCAGACAAACTACAGATGCTGGGTGGAATTATACTAGGATTTGGAATCTTGGGCAGCATTGTTCTTGGAGCTATGGGAGAGAATACAACATCAACCTATTATAACGGTGGGTTCCAGTGGAGTGTAGCGCTAACAGGAATATTTTACTCAGTTATACTGTCTGCTTTACTTTTTGGATTTGCAGAATTGCTAGAAATCCAATTTAAAAATCACGAACTGTTAAAAGAAATTAGTGAAAAACAAAAAGGTGGCAATGATGTTTCTTGAAATCAGTCGGATTGACAGTAGAGTATAATGAGGAGGGAGAGAAGATTGAATGGCATTAATAAATTGTCCAGAATGTAATAAAGAGATAAGTGATATGTCTTTAACCTGCATTAATTGCGGATACCCAATCAAAGAGTTTGTAAAAAGGCAATCAGAAGAACATCAAGAGAAAATGGAAACCACTCGTAGAAACAGTATAGAGCAAAGGTATTCTGATGCTCGAAATAGTGCAGTAATGAAAGAATTATCTTCGAAAGAATATCAATACAAAGTAAAGGTAGAAAAAACGCCATACAAAGTTGATATATTATTTACCATTGGTTTTATATTGTTAGGATTATCAATTCTGTATCTACTTATGGAAAGAGAAAGGTCTTTATTTTTTATTATCTGTTGTAGTATAGGGATAATTATAGGTGGAATTTCATTATACATGTCACAAATTTATAGAAAACAACATAATAAAAAGAAAGAGATATTAAACTCAGAATATAAGAGACATGTTAATGGTTTGCCAGATGATATTAAGGTAGCAATACAACAAAAGAAAATTTTAGATGCTACCATAGAGCAAGAAAAATCAACAAAACCTAAAGCAAAATATACCCCAAAATGTCCTACTTGTCAGTCACCAGATATTAAACAGATTTCTAGCACTAGAAGATGGCTCGGCACAGGTCTGTTTGGTATAGGTTCTACTGATATGGGTAAAACTATGGTGTGTAAAAATTGTAGTTATAAGTGGTAGGAGAGTGAACATGCAAGAAGCAATAGATACTAAACATGGAAAATTAATACCAATGTCAGAAGAACAGTTAATAGATAATCTTAGGTTTAAGCATAAAAAATTGCCTATTAATACTCAGAAAGTTGGCGTAATAAATTTACAGCCCAAACCAAACCTACCAGATTTTTCTATTATTAAACAGAAAAAAGATGGTGAGGTTTTAGAAGAATTAAAAGAACAAACTGGTGAGGTTAAGAAATTGCGTTATGAGAATATTAAACTTAATGCTCAACTTACTACTGCGAATAAATTAAACAATGAGACAAATAGTAAAGTAGGCGAGTTAAAATCTGAAGTCATAAATATTAAAGATAATCACTTGATTGAAATTGAGCGACTAAAGAAAGAGGCGAGATTTGCCAATATTAAAAGCTCTATAAATGGATTGATTGTCGGTGTGGTCGGAACTTTGATTAGTACGTATCTAATAAGCCTACTGTTTTAACATTAAGACCCTAATAATAAGTTGACCTATAGTACACCCTATTATTCCACTTATTAAAAGTGATATGTCTTGTTTTGTAAATTTGATTTTATTCCATAAATTTTTCAAAATAATTTCTATCCTTTCATTCAATTACATAATACTGTGTTGTAAATCTAACATGACTAGAGAGTGACATTATGCAAGAAATTAACGAGTTAATAACAAGTATCCAAGAACAAGCTAATGAAATAACCAGACTTGAACTAAAGTTAAAGAAAGTCCAAAATATAAATAAGCTTCTAACTATTATTATTTTAGGTTTAGTCATTTTTGGAATTGTTGCTGTGGTATTCTTTGCGTAAAATGAATATCTCCACTCATCTTTATATAAACCAAAGAAAGTAGGCGGGGTGGCAATCCCACCTCTCTTATAAGATCTGATATTAGTCAGGAGTGATAGCCGCCTGTTCTATTCGCTACTTTTTTTCGGTTATCTTGGCATCTTACAATAAACAGTTCCATCATTAACAGATATATTTCCAGTACTAATTTTGGGCTCTTCATATTTCTTGATACTTAATGAAAGCTCAAAATTAGCAGAACCATCATCATATTCAGATACATTACAATCTATTCTATCAATATCACTTAAAGGAATAGACTTTAGCATATCCATTATGTTTTCTAGTTGTATTGTTTTTACAGTTTCTGATGTATTTGATATATTCATAAAATTTAATTCTCCTTTTATTCTTATTTTAATTCTCTCTTTCGACAAACGTAAGCAACAGTGAGAGAGTGCACTGTACTAACGGCAAATTTTTATAATGTTCTGTTAAGAACACACACTTGGACTATACATTAGTAGCCAACAAAATAGGTTTCTGTCGACTATGAGGTTGGGTAGTCTCTGAATTTTCATTCTACAAAGTATCCTTATGCTATTTTATTAGTTTATACGATACAACCAAAGTGTCACAAATAATGGATTGTTTTTGCGACAAAAGGGGTCATATTCGACCCGTTTTAGTTAGAATGTGAACTGCTGATTAAGGCGTATAATTTAACGCAATCTAAATTTTTAAACCATTGCCGTTTACTGTCGCCAGTTCCGTTTTGGTTTTAGATAACTTCCTATTCCAGCAAAGCGAGAGTTTACAACTCGCCAATACACCTCTAGGTATTATTTTTAAAAGACCCCTATATTAATGCAACTTGTAGACAGCACCATATTGCTGTTTCCTTATTGCAAAGTAGACTCAACTAAAAGTTGTAACGGTATGATTTTCCCGTTAATCTAGGTCTTTGAGAAGTCCGGAGAATCCGTTCTTTTTAATAGTTCCGGCAGTACCGAATAATAATCCAACTATACCAACACCACCTAGACCACCGCCTAATGATGTGATTTTAGTTAAAATGTTAAGCATGGTACTTAAGCCATCAATGACTCCTTTGAATAAGTCTGTTGATAGAAATACATTTGAGAACTCTTGCCAAGAAGACTTGAGAACGTCAAGAGAATATTGGATACTCATCATATATTCTCGTTGTTCTGCCATAGCTGAACCTTCAGAGTTATGAGACGTATCTAAAGCATCTCTGGCGATATCAAAATTCTCCATTATTGCGGCAAACGTATTAGAATGATGAGTCCCAGATAGAAGTTGAGTCAGATTCGCCCTGGTTATGTCATCAAAATCAGCCCACTTAGCAGCCAACTCATCCATCATCTGAAATGGAACTTTAAAAGTCGTATCATTCATCATTATATCCACGCCAGATAAAGCCTTAACTTCCGCACGTAATTTAGATGTTGACTCAGCCATCCCTTCTATAGATTCGCCCGCTTCTTCAAGCTCTGTCTTACTCCCACGCATTCTAAGTGA
>JGI994J12354_10005884_pt1 | contig 10400 bp, 7 predicted proteins | sample IntmicLarv3ML3BL_FD_12354 | JGI IMG/M metagenome (IMG submission 12354)
CACCCACAAACACGAACAGAATCGTACTCAGACGTAGGCCGGAGACCGACATGGCAATGAGATCGGGGTGATCCGTGAACAACCGCGCGAGTGCTGCGGGAAAAAACTGGCTGGCCAGAAACCCGACGGTGGTGACAGCAGTTCCCGCGACAAGCCCCAACTGCAGCGTCCTGTGCACACGGTCCATCCGTCTGGCCCCGAAGTTGTAACCTATAAGTGGCTGCATACCCTGCGTCAATCCCATAATGATCATGACAAACAACATCAGCAGCCGGTTGACAATACCGTAGGCCCCGATGGCCAAATCCCCACCGTAGGCCTGCATCCTGAGATTGATGACCATGACGATCAGGCAGGCGCTGCAGTTCATCAGAAACGGCGACAGGCCCACGGACAAAACCGATGCAGCGACAGACCGCCGCAGCCGAAAGATTCCGGGTTTGAAATGCACAGCGTGTCCGGGATCACGAAAGTGGCGAAACAACAGCAATAGACCGAACACCTGCGAGAGTATCGTGGCGTATCCCGCACCCGTCATACCCCAGTGAAAAACAAAAATGAACAGGGGCGTCAGGGCAATGTTGGACCCCACGCTCAGCAGGGAAAAAATCATGGATTTCTGGGGATACCCGGAAGCACGCAAAAAATGGTTGAGCGCTAACATAAGGTTGCCAATAGGCGCGCCCCAAAGGATGACCCACATATACTCGCGAGCGTAGGCAACGGTTTCTCCGCTGGCTCCAAACAGATACAAGATGGGATCAATGAAAATGAGGCCCACAGCGGCAAAAAACATTGCAAACAGAACGCTGAGAATGACGCTGTGCCCGAGAACTTGGGCGGCGCGTTCCGGATTTCCGGCCCCAAGCTCAATGGAACAGACCGTAGCCCCGCCGATGGCGGTCAGCATGCAGACGCCTAGCACCAGCAACATAAAGGGAAAGGTCACGGCAAGACCGCTCAGAGCCAGCGCGCCTACGCCATGTCCAATAAAAATGCTACTGCAAATGTTATACAGGGAAATAATGACCATACTGACAATGGCCGGAAACGCATACTGCACAAGCAATAGCCCGATGGATTCCGATTCTAGCCGGGTAATCGCGCTGGTTTGTGTCATAACAAAAGCTCCTGCAACCCCAAAATACCGTGGACGGCATCCGGCAGGACGTCTCCGCAATTTCGTTCCGTGTCTGGTGACGCATTGGGGCCAGGATGTCAATTAAACTTTCCCTCATAGTAGAGGCTGCAAAATTTTCCATCAAAACCGGCTACGTATGGTGCCCCATCTTTTCCCTCGACCAACAGGTCCTGTTTTGGCATTCTCTGCAAAAATTCTTACCCATTTAGGAATTGATTATGAATATGATCGCTGCGCGTATCACAACATTTTTCCGAATCAAAGAAAACAATTCCACTATCAAAGACGAATTTTTCGGCGGCCTGACTACCTTCATGGCTATGGCCTATGTAGTTTTCGTGGTTCCCGGCATGCTCGCGGATGCAGGTATGCCCAAAGAACCCGCGATCACCGCGCTTATCTGCATCACCGCCCTTGTCACCCTGTCCATGGGCGTATGGGCTAATTTCCCGGTAAGCGTCGCGCCCGGCCTTGGAATCAGCGCGTTTTTTGCCTACTATGTCTGCGGCACCTTGGGGCTTCCCTGGCAGACAGCCCTCGGAGCCGTGTTCATTTCCGGCGTGGTCTTCTTGCTGCTCACGGTTACCCGGCTGCGTCAAATGATCATTGATGCCGTACCTATGGACATGAAGTACGCCATTGTCGCGGGTATCGGCACATTTATCGCGTTCATCGGCCTGAAAAGCTGCGGCATCATCGTCTCGCACCCAAGCAATTTTGTGACCATCGGGGATCTTACCATGCCGGGTTCCCTGCTCGCCCTCACCGGGGTCTGCCTTATCGGCGCAATGATGGCAAAAGGCATACGCGTTGCTATTCCCGCCGGAATCCTCGTCATAACCCTGCTCGGCATGGTTGTAGGCAAAGTGCCTCTGCCCTCCTCTGTAAGCGACATCATGACCCTGTCCGTTCCCAGCCCGCTGCCCCTGATCGGCAAGCTCGATATCATGGGCGCGATCAATTACGGACTGTTCTCCATCATCTTCACCATCACGGTGGTGGACCTCTTTGACAACATCGGAACCCTGATCGGCCTTTCCCGCAAAGCAAACCTCATGGATGAAAACGGCCATATTCCCGGCCTGGATAAAGCCCTTATTACCGATTCCATCGGCGCAATGAGCAGCGCAGTCATAGGGACCCCCACGGTCACAGCGTATATCGAAAGTGCATCGGGCATCGCAACCGGCGGACGCACCGGGCTGACCGCCGTGTTCACAGCCATTTTTTTCTTGCTGACCCTGTTCTTTGTGCCGCTGGTGGCCTTGGTTCCGGGGTTTGCCACAGCCCCGGCCCTTATCATCGTAGGCGCGCTCATGATTCAGGAAGTCATGCACATAAACTTTTCCGATTTCCGCGTCGCGTTGCCCGCTTTTCTGACCATCATCATGATGCCCCTAACATTCAGCATCGCGGCCGGGTTTGGTTTCGGATTCATCAGTTATGTGCTGTTGCACGCCCTGACAGGGGACGTCCGCAAGGTCAGCCCGATCATGTGGGTCATCTCCCTGTGTTTTGCGCTAAACTTTGCCATGCGCCTACATTGACGTGGACATGAACGACTGGGGAATTGATGGCGAAAACGTCACCGCACGCGGGAAAAACTGAACGCGACAAAGCGCGTTAGAAAAATAACGCTCACGAGCAACCAGCACGCTTCACTCTGTGAGACAAACCTGAGCGACAGCAAGAAAAGCATGCCGAAAACATCCCCACGTTGCTGTATTCTTGCCGCAGGCGCACTCTGGGGCATGAATCCGCTTTTTGTCAAACAGTTCGCAGCAGCGGAATTTTCCCCGGAACAGATGGTCTTTACCCGGTTTCTGTTTGCCGGTCTTATTCTGGGGGGATGGCTGGCAATCAGAAACCCGATGGCATTGCGCTTCCGGCTCGTCGACGCCTGGTGTTTTGCCGGAACCGGCATCATCAGCACCATGCTATTCAGCTATTGCTATTTCCGCACCGTGGAAACGGCCAATATTGCCCTGGCCGCTCTGCTCCTGTATACATCGCCTATATTTGTACTCTTTTTTTCCGTCCTGTTTTTCAAAGAATGCATGACCAGACGCAAACTCCTAGCCGTGGCCTGCACCTTTGCCGGATGCGCGGCCATTACGGGTATACTCACCCACGGGGTATCCGTTGTACCATGGCCTGTCATCCTGATCGGCCTTGGCGCGGGGCTGTTCTATTCCCTGTATACCATCTTCGCGAAATACGCCCTCAACCGCTATGCGTCCGTGACTGTTGCCGCGTACACCTTCATCTTTGCCGCCGTTGGTACAGTGTTTATTGTTCCCCTGCCGGAAACCTTCGCCCTGTATACCGTTCCTGGCAATTTGCTGACTGGCCTCGGCATCGCCCTGTTCTGTTCCCTCGCCACCTTTGTCCTGTATACCAAAGGGCTTGAAGGTATGCCTCCCAGCAAAGCAGCGGTGCTGGCAACCGTTGAGCCGGTTGTCGCCACCCTGATCGGTATTGCTGTCTTTCAGGAACAGGCGGACTGGGCAACCTTTATCGGAGTGTTCCTTATCCTTGGCGCAACGGTACTGCTAAACGGGAAAGAATCCTCGCCTCATTGACCAATGCCGCCTCCCTGCACATCCCTGATTCTTATAACACTCAACCAAAGCAAAAAATGTAGCTTGACGATGCCATCAGGGCAAACTAACTCCCCCCCAATACCGCCGCTTGCTTTTTCAGAGAGTTCGCGTATCCTATTAACCCTATGTGGGCATATGTCGCCACAGGGCAAACCACCACCGGCACAACGCCTGTGGGCAGCACTCTCTCTGTCAGGAGCTCCGAATGCAAAAACTGTTTTTTGCCGTTATCATGACGGTCGTCATTTTGTGCGCCGGCCCCGCCGCCGCAGCCATCAAAGTCGGGCTGATGGCCCCCATCACCGGTGCTTACGCCAGTGAAGGTCAGGACATGAGAAAAATCGTCGAACTCATGGCGGAAGAGCTTAACAAGGCTGGGGGAATTAACGGCAATCCCGTGCAGATCGTTGTAGAAGATGATGGTTCCGGTCCCCTTTCCGCAGCCACGGCGGCAAGCCGCCTGGTCGCTGCGGGCGTTCCGGTTGTCATCGGAACCTACGGTTCCGCTGTTACCGAGGCATCTCAGGATATCTATGACGAAGCGGGCATCGTGCAGATAGGTACTGGCTCCACCGCCATCCGCCTGACAGCTAAGGGCATGGAACGGTTTTTCCGCACCTGCCCACGCGATGACGAGCAGGGACGCGTAGCCGTTGCCACCATAAAGCAACTCGGTTTTGCGAAAATAGCCATTGTGCATGACAATTCAGCCTATGCCAAAGGACTGGCCGACGAAATAACCGCCGGCATTGAAAAGGAAAAGTGTGCGACCATCGTGTTCAATGACGCGATTGTTCCCAAAGAACGTGACTACTCCGCCATCTTGACTAAACTGAAAGGCCTGAACCCGGACGCGATTTTCTATACCGGGTACTATCCTGAAGCCGGACTCCTTCTACGCCAGATGGCTGAAATGAAGTGGAGTGTTCCCATGCTGGGTGGTGATGCCACCAACAACACCGACCTTGTTTCCACCGCCGGAGCGGCTGCCACCGGTTTTCGCTTCATCTCACCCCCCATGCCCAGCGATATCGACAACCAGATGGCCAAGGATTTCCTTGCTGCCTACCAAAAAAAGTACAACAGTCTACCCAGTTCCATCTGGTCCGTTGCCGCTGGCGATGCCTTCAACGTGATCGTCGCGGCGATAAAGGCCAAGGGCGCTGACTCCGCCGCTATAACGGATTATTTGCGGAGCGGTATGGCTGACGGCCTGGACAGCCTTACCGGCAAAATCGTTTTTGACAAAAAAGGCGACCGCGTTGGCGAATTGTATCGATTGTATGAAGTAAGTGCTGACGGCAGCTTTGTGCTGCAACCCAAGCAATAAAGACTAAAAGCCGGGATCGGTCCCTAACGCGGTCCCGGCTTTTACGATAAACCTGATGGAAGAGTTTTTCCAACAACTGACCAACGGCTTAGCCGTGGGCGGCATTTATGCCCTCATTGCGCTGGGCTATACCATGGTCTACGGTATTTTGCGCCTTATCAACTTTGCGCATGGCGACCTGTTCACTCTGGGCGCATATCTGGGTTTTACCCTGCTCGCCACGCTCAACCTCCAGGGCCTCATGGGCGGGATTGCTGTGGCTGGAGTCCTGATTCTCATGGTCATGGGGCTTGTGGCCCTTGTTGGCTATATGCTTGAGCGTGTCGCCTATCGCCCGCTACGTCGCTCAAACCGTCTGGCGGCTGTTGTTTCGGCACTCGGTGCATCCATATTTTTCTCCAACGCTATCATGCTGGTCTGGGGCGCACGGGTCAAGGTGTACCCCAGCGGCATCCTACCCACAGCCACGGTTTCCATCCTTGGTGTGGAGATCATTCTGACCCGCATTGTCCTGTTCGGCATTGCCGTGGCTCTGATGCTCCTACTGTTTTGGTTCATCAACAAAACCCGAATCGGCACGGCTATCCGTGCTGTCGCCATTGATCAGGACGCTGCCCGACTTATGGGCATAAACGTCAACAACATTATTTCCCTAGTCTTTCTCATTGGTCCAGCTCTTGGCGGCGCGGCAGGGGTCATGATGGGCCTATATTATGGCCAGATATCCTATGACATGGGATTCAGCTTCGGCCTGAAAGCCTTTACAGCCGCTATCCTCGGAGGTATCGGCAACATCCCGGGAGCCATGCTGGGCGGCATATTGCTCGGTGTGATCGAAGCAATGGGCGCGGCCTATATCTCCATGGCCTGGAAGGATGCTATCGCTTTTGGCGTGCTTATCCTGATTCTCATCGTTCGCCCGACGGGACTTCTCGGGGAAAGAGTCGCGGACAAATTATGACAACGCCTACCCCCCGCCCACTCCTCTCGCTTCCTGTCTGCGCGGGAGTATTTTTCGCACTCATGGCGTTGGTTCCGGTGTTGCTGTCCGTGACGGGCGTTGCTGGCAAAGGTATTGCCCAGCTTTACATGCTAAACAAAATCGGCATTTATGCCGTGCTAGCCCTATCACTCAACCTCATTCTCGGGCATACTGGGTTGTTTCATATGGGACACACAGCCTTTTTCGCTGTGGGCGCGTATACAACGGCCATCCTGAACACCGTCTACGCCTGGCCCATCTTCGCGACAATGCCCATAGCCGGTATCCTGGCTGCCATCTTCGCCCTACTGGTTGCCCTGCCCATTCTTCATCTGCGCGGAGATTACCTGCTGGTAGTCACCATCGGCATAGTGGAAATCGTGCGGATTGCCCTGGAAAACAACGTCTTCGGCCTGACCGGGGGAGCCAACGGCATTTACGGCATTGCCCGCCCGGTTTTGTTCGGCCTTGTGTTGAAAACGCCACAGCTGCAATTCTATCTCATCTGGGGTTTTGTCGCCCTGACCGTAGCCCTGTTCTACCTTCTGGAGCATTCCCGGTTTGGTCGGGCACTCAACTTCATCCGCTATGACGACATCGCGGCCTCGGGTTGCGGCATTAACGTGGTCCGGCACAAACTCATCGCCTTCATGTTGGGCGCATTCTGGGCGGGCATGGCCGGAACCCTGTACGCGGCCAACATCCGCACAATCGAGCCGTCATCTTTCGGGTTTTATGAATCCGTCATCCTGTTCGCCATTGTTATCTTAGGCGGTAGCGGTAACATTGCTGGTGTTCTGGTAGGCGCGTTTCTCCTGATGGGCTTGCAGGACCTGTTTCGGAGCTTTGAAAGCGCGCGTATGCTGGTTTTCGGCGCGGCCATGATGCTAATGATGATCTTCCGCCCGCAAGGCTTGCTCCCACCCCGCCGCCGCCATTATGATGTGGACGCCTTGGTTGGACGATACCCCTCCGGCCTGGACGCCGGATTCTCTTTGACAGGCCGCAACGGAAAAAAACACGCAAAAGAGGAGAACAGAGAATGAGCCTTCTCAGCGTGCATGATCTGTTCAAGTCCTTTGGCGGTCTTGTGGCTGTTGCGGGTGTTAGTTTTGAAGTGGAAGAAAACGCCATCATGGGGCTGATTGGCCCCAACGGCGCCGGCAAGACCACCGTTTTCAACATAATCACCGGCAACCATAAACCCAACAAGGGTGAAGTGCTGTTTGACCGCATGGATATCACGGGACGTACTCCCCATGACATCGTGTCCCTAGGCATTGCCCGCACCTTCCAAAACATCCGTCTGTTCCAGGACATGAGCGTACTTGAGAATGTGCTGGCAGGCCACCACTGCCGCATGAGTTCCGGCCTTTTCGCGTCCATGTTTCACACACCTGCCCAGCGCCGCGATGAACAGCGGGCTGTTGTGCGCGCCATGCGGGAGCTGGCCTTTGTCGGCCTGGATACCCATCACGCCAACTTGGCCGGAAGCCTTTCCTACGGCAACCAACGTTTATTGGAAATAGCCCGCGCCTTGGCTTCCGCTCCACGATTCCTCATTCTTGATGAACCGGCTGGCGGTATGAACGAACAGGAAACCGCCGATCTCATTGTTTTGATTCAGTCCATTCAGAAGCGGGGCATCACCGTGCTACTTATTGAGCATGACATGAACCTTGTCATGCGCGTCTGCCAGAAACTAGTTGTTCTAGAATACGGCGCGGTTATTGCCGAAGGAACCCCGGCGGAAATCAAAAAAAACCCGCAGGTCATAGAAGCCTATCTCGGCACAGACGAATAACAACACAATAGAAAATACCATGAACGCCCCTTACCTTGAATTGAACAATCTGCATGTCTGCCACGGCAGCGTGGAGGCATTGCGCGGCATCAACGTCCGTGTGAATAAAGGGGAAATTGTAGCTATTCTCGGCGCGAACGGAGCGGGAAAAACAACCACTCTGGCCACCGTTAGTGGATTGTTGCGCCCGCGTAGTGGCGAAATTCTCTTTGAAGGCGAATCCCTGCATACCTTACCGAGCCATACCATTGTCCGCCGGGGCATCACCCACTCCCCGGAGGGCAGACGGGTGTTCAACACCCTGACCGTGGAGGAAAATCTGGACCTCGGCGCGTACACAAACAGCAACACGGTCCGTGCAGCGGAAATCCAGGACTGGATTTTCGAACTTTTTCCCCGGCTTGAAGAACGCCTCGACCAGCTCGCAGGAACCCTGTCCGGCGGTGAACAGCAAATGCTAGCCATTGCACGCGCGCTGATGGGCGACCCAAAAGTTCTCCTGCTGGATGAACCCTCCTTGGGCCTAGCTCCCATTCTAGTCCGTTCCATATTTGAATCCGTCCGCGAGATCAACGAACGTGGGGTGACGGTTATCCTGGTAGAACAGAATGCCAGAGCGGCCTTAAAAATAGCCACACGCGGCTATGTGATGGAAGTCGGCAAAATAGTGATGGAAGACAAAGCGGAAAACCTTCTCACCAACCCCGACGTTCAGGCGGCATACCTGGGCGGCGCGGAATAGCCCTTTTTTCCTTCTTGCTTTCTTTCAAAAAATTATTGTAGCACTTCCACACCACTCTGAAATTCACGATTGTCCGCCAATCGTTTTTAACATTGGATCTGATTGACACTGATATATATTTTTGTATATTTTTCATTTAGCTTGGTCAGATCAAAGCAAACAAAGAGTATCAAATCTGATTCTGCCAGAGCGAAGTTGCGGCCCACTCCATGACCCTGCTCATATCTCTGGTGCGTAAAGTACCTTTATGCACAGCCAGGTCAAAAACAGAACCGGTCTTCTGGAAGCCAAGCCCATCCCGCATCTCGCAAAAACGGTTCTGGAGTTGTATGGCTGCGGCAGTCGGACGAAGTGTACGCTAAACTTGGCATCATAGAAATTGATGCGGCTCCCCTCTTCGCCTCCTCCGATTTCATTTCCGTCCACGCCCCCTTGACGTCTTAAGCCCAACATGGCATCCGCGTGGAAAACTTGAAAAAGATGAAAGGGAGTGCCGTGGTGATCAACACTGCCCGCAGCCCCCTTGTGAATGCCAACGATTTATACAAGGTGCTCAAGGAGGACAGTATCGCGGGAGCGAGTCTTGACGTGCTTGATCCCACCCCTCTACCTTTCCCCTGAATCTTTCCGAATTGGAAAACGCCATTGTAACGCCCCATGCGGCCATTATTCCGCTGTTCAGAACCGGAACTGCATAAAAAAACTCACTGAGAAATGGTCCGCACTCTAAGCGAAAGACAGCCCAAATTCTAGCTGAACAGAAAGGCGTTTTCCTGAAAACCGTTGTATGCATGTGTGACTATCGGCGGTTGAGCAAACCGTATTTACCCTTAAACGGAGGACACCATGACCAAGTTTGATGATTCGAAAACTCCTTGGAAATCCGATAAATGGTACACCAGTCCCTGGAACTTCGCCCCCGAAGTCCGTTCGCAGATGAACTTCTCCAAGAACATCCAGTACCATGACGTGACCCTGCGCGACGGTGAACAGCAGGCCGGCCTTGTGTTTAACAAAGACCAAAAAATTGCCCTGGCGGAAAAGCTGGCCGAAATCGGTATGCAACGCATTGAAGCCGGTATGCCCGCCGTATCGCCACAGGACGCCGCCGCCATCACGGAAATCAACAAGCGCAACCTCGGCCCGAAAATTTTCAGCTTCGCCCGTTGTATGAAGGAAGATATCAAGCGTTCCGTTGACTGCGGCGTGAAAAACGTGGTCATGGAAGTTCCGGCCAGCCGCCACCTGATCGAATACGCGTACAAGTGGTCCTTCGAAAAAGCGATTGAAACCTCCATCGAATCTACCCTCTATGCCCGTGATAACGGCATGTATGTATCCTTCTTCACTATTGACGGAACTCGCGCGGACATTGACGATTACATGACCATCGTCAAAACCATCGCCAGAGAAGGCCACATGGACGAACTGACCATCGTGGACACCTTCGGTGGCCTGAACCCCCATGCGGTTCCCTACCTGGTGAAACGCGTAAAGGAAGAAATCAAGAAACCCCTCGGCATCCACGTGCATGACGACTACGGCATGGGCAGTGCGCTGACTATCATGGCTCTGGCCTCCGGCGTCGATATCGCGCACACCTCCATCTCTGCCTGTGGCGAACGCGCGGGCAACGCAAGTTACGAAGACGTGGCTCTTGGCCTGCTCACCCTGTACGGCGTGGACACCGGCCTCAAGTACGAACAGATCTATCCGCTGGCTAGCTATTTCCGCAAAATGTCCGGGCTTAATGTTCGCCAGAACCGTGGCATCGTCGGTCCGGACATTGCTAACATCG
>JGI994J12354_10005885_pt1 | contig 10400 bp, 8 predicted proteins | sample IntmicLarv3ML3BL_FD_12354 | JGI IMG/M metagenome (IMG submission 12354)
ATTTATGATGAAATATCGGCAAATGGGATTCAAAGAGAGATATTGGCAAAATATCCATTGCAGGGCTGCTTTGTGAATGTCTCAGAAGGAGAGCAGCTGATTTATCCGGCAGAAGGAGAGGGCTTTTTATTTCAGACAGATACATCTTATTTTTTAGAGGACTTAGATGTAATTGGTGGGGATAGTAGTGAGCATTTATCACAAGAAATGCATGTGGAGTATGGGGAGCATGTCTACACGGTCACATTGATGATGCCAAAAGTTGCTTATTCATATAGCGCCTTTGGAGATTTTGTGCCAGCGTTTGTACTTGTTGGGCTTATTGCGACGGGTATGATTTCGTTTTTATATTCGTTGTATTTTTCAAGAAGGATTAAAAAATTGAATGAAAAAATGCAGGCAATGAGTAACATGGAATACCATGTTGAGGAAAAATGGCGAAAAGGTGACGAATTAGTAGAACTGGAAATGCAGTTGAATGAGATGTATCTTCGTCTGCAAAAGGTGTTAGAAGATAGAGTGTTTTTTACACGAGGTGCGACGCATGAATTAAAGACTCCAATTATGGCGACAACTTCTATGCTTGAGGGAATGATATGGAAAGTGGAAGGTTTTGAGGATCGAGATTACTATTTGCAAGAATGCTATTTGCAAATGGAGAGCATGACAAAACTGGTAAACGAGATACTTAATTTGTCACAGGCTACACAGTTACAAGAAGGAACGACAGAATTTTATAGGGAAATGAAAGATTTGATTTCACGTTATGAAATAATCGCGCAAGACAATGGGTGCAAGATTTCCTTTGCGTGCGATGACAAGAATATAAATGTGAAAATGCGAGAGGAAAATTTCAAGAAAGTATTGTCTAATCTGTTGGCCAATGCTCTAAAATATGCACCAGAAAATTCGACAATTCGTATTTCAATGGAAGGTAGAATGTTTGCTATCTCAAATGAATGTACAGGGCTTGAGCAAGATAATGTGGCGAAACTTTGTGAGCCATTTGTGCAGGGTGCAAATGCACGTGACGGGCATGGGTTGGGGCTATACCTTGTAAAGACGATTTTGAATTCGTCAGGGGTTGAAATAGAGTGCCTAATAGAGAATGGGGTGTTTATTGTAAGATTTCGTATATAAGAAGCAACCATTCCAATGAAAATAGTGGAATAGAAGATATGATGTATTTGCTATTTTGTTTTCACAAGTGCTATAATTAAAGTTAAGACAAGTAACTTGTAAGAAATAGATAAAAATTTTGCGAGGATTAAAATGATGGCACAAGAGAACACAAAGGAAGTAAAAGCAATAGAATTTTTATGGTTAGGGCTGTATGGATTTGCGGGATTTAGCTTAGAATTAATACTGAATGTAGTTGTTAATATGGTCGGAATGCAACCATTAGGGAAAGGCCTTAACTCATTTATAACAGGCATATTGTGGTTTGGTTTTGCTATATTATTATTTCAATTTTCAAAGAGTAAGTTTCATTATGATGCACTGAAAAAGCGAGAAGGCTTGATGACTTCAAAATTAGTGGCAGGCATTATACTTATTGTACTCAGTACAGCAGTTAGTGCGTGGGGCTTTGGTGGATTTAAACCTTATGTAGAATTTTATGGTGGGTCACAAGGCAGTATTGTATTATATTTGTTGCAAGTATTTTATTATCTTGGAGAGACAGCGTTGATTGTCCTTACGATTGCACTTGGTCAGCAATTTATTGAGCGACAGTTTGGGTTAGGAGAGAAATTTCCAGGTGGAGGAATTTTTTTGGCATTCACTTGGGGAAGCATGCATATCCTGTTGCAAGGGGTAAGTGGTGGCATATATACAATGTTCTTTTCGGTAATAGCAGGAATTATTTATACGATTATGGGCAAAGATTTTCGGTGGTCTTATTTGTTTATTGCGTTGGCATTTATACTGTAGCGTGAAAAGTATGAAAGCAGCAACTAGTTTGGCTACATAGAATTCAGGCATTTAAAGGAGCATTAGGAAATATGATAAAAATTGCGATTTGTGATGATGAAAACAAATTTATTTCCGAATTAATCGGGTTCATTAAGCGATATTCCGAAGATTCCGGTACTGCCATTTGCACCGTCGTATATTCAGATGGCGATGAACTGCTCCAAAAATACCCGACAGATATTGACCTACTATTCTTGGATATTCAAATGCCAAAAGTGAATGGTTTACAGGTTGCCGAGACAATTCGCAAAACAGATCCCAAAGTAAGCATCATTTTTCTGACCTCGATGGCGCAGTATGCTTTGGAAGGTTATAAGTATCAGGCTACCAATTTTATTATCAAGCCGATAAAGTATGTGCGATTGAAAAATGAACTAGATAGGTGGTTGCATCTTTATGAACAGGAGCAAACAGAGTATGTCGTTGTATCAAATGATACTGGAAAATACAAAGTGCCACTCAATCGTTTACAATATGTAGAGACATATGGGCGCAATCTTATGGTACATACTGACGATGACAATATCGTGGCTTATCGAAAGATGAAAGAGTTTGAAAATGAGTTGCCAGAATCTTCTTTTGTCCGTTGCCATGCTAGCTACTTAGTAAATCTTCGGTTTGTAAAACAAGTGAAAAAGTTGGAAATTGAATTGACCACAGGTGCGTGCCTTCCGATTAGCCAGCCCAAGCGAAAAGATGTCATGGTAAGATTGGCGAAGTATTGGGGGGATAGATTATGATGGTATTCCTCGGTGTTGTCGCTTTTGCTGTTTCGTTCGTAAATACATTTATTTTATATCAGCTTCTAAAGCTCTTTTTTCCGATGCGAGGTTTTTGGTTGTTTCGTATTGCGGCGTTTTTTCCATGTTACATTATCATAGAAGCTCTTATTTTGCCACAGAATATTGTTCGTATACTTTTTTTCTTTGTGTGCTTTCTGATGTACATAAATCTATTTTACAAAGGAAGCGTTATAAGGAAAACCTCAGTTGTTATCATTCTTTATCCACTGATTGCGGCCTTGAATTATTTTGTGTTTGATATAGGGAGCCGTATTATTTTGATATTACCAGAGCAGACAGAGGTGTACGTTAAGTTATTGCGTATCATTCTTTCTTTTGGACTACAAACTTCCTTGTGGATTGTTATTTTGCAAATCAGCAAAAAGCGTCTTGTGAACTTTGTTGATTTATTGAATGCGAAGATGTGGCTTGTGTTAGATGGTATCAGTGTTGCCGTTTTTGCAAGTCTTATTATTGTTCTGAGCTTTATGCCTGATGCCCCTGAAATAGGTTATCCTGTGGCTTTGGCGAGTATTGTAACTGTCTTTTCGTGTTTGTATTTCATCGGTTATATTGCAGAGTCAATTCGTACAGAATTTCAGCTTGAAGTTTTGCAAAAAGAACACCAGCACTTTGAAGCAAAGTTAAAAGACGAAGAACGTGTCCGTACCGTTTATCATGATATGAAAAACCATTTACTATTACTACAAGCTATTGAACATACGCAACAGGCAAGCGAAATGTTAGTTGCGATGCAAAAACAGATTTCAGGTTACGAAAATTATCATAAGACGGGTAATACTTTCTTGGATATAATTGTTAAGGATAAGGCGGAAAAAGCAATCAAGCACGATATTGATTTTTCTGTTATGCTCCATTTTGAAGAGGGACAATTTATTGCACCTATGGATATTAGCACCATCTTTGGCAATGCTTTGGATAATGCGATTGAAGCTAGCCTAAAATTGCCTTCTGACAAGCGAATGATAACGGCTAAGGCAAATCGCATCGAGGATATGTTCTACATCGTGATTGAAAATAATGTTGTCAGCGAAGCTAGTAAAACCTTAAAAACGACGAAACAAGATAAGTTACTACATGGCTTGGGCTTGCGTAACATTGCCAATTCCATAGAGAAATACGAGGGTCAATATGCAATAAAACGAAGCAATGAACGTTTCATTTTGACAATTATTATTCCAATTCCATAAACACATTCCGATGTGACTTGTTAGTTTAAATGCTGTAGATGTTCGTTTGGGTATCTTGTTTTGTTAGTTTAAATGCTGTAGACGTTCGTTTGGGTATCTTGTTTTGTTAGTTTAAACGCTGTAGATGTTAGTTTAGGCATCTTGTATTGAACTTCTCCTAACGCCTGTGTATCCTTAGGCTTAGAAACGACATATGAAAAATGTAGTAAAGGAGAATGACTATATGAAACCTATTGTTAGACATATTATTGCTATTGCAAGCGGACTTTTGTTCGCATGGATTTACAATATGATTTTTGATTTTACACCGAATGATTTGACTGTGACAATGCTTGCTACATTCGTGGCGGTTGGCGTAGATGGACTTATCGAAAAACAAAGTAAAAAAGAGAAATAACAATGTTAGAAATAACATAAAACCATCATTTACTCGTGAAAAAATGAGTGAATGATGGTTTTTTTTTGTTTTTGTGTTTATTTTGCAAAAAAATTTACAAAATGAAAATACGAGGAAAGCTAGAATTCAAGCGGGTTTCGGGGGTGAGGAATATATTGTTATTTAATGCCATGGGAAAAATAGTGTGGCAAAAGGTATACGTTGCGCCACACCCTATTTTTGGGTGTCATCTCAACGTATTTATCACGTTTTCACCATCTTAGCACAGGTGTGGCAAAAAGTATACCTTTTGCCACACCTGTTTTCGTTGCAAATAACGCGAAAAAAAGCATACAAGGAGGAAATAATATGCAAGAACAAATGCTACTATTCATAACCAAACAATTGGAAGAAATCGTGAGATTACTTGAGAAACAAGAGAATAAAGGGACGGCTGGAAAAATAGGAAGACCTACAAAAGAACATGTGGTTCTTCGTTACCGCGAGAATTATCCAGTGGCTAGAAAGACGGAGTGTACAAAAGCAACAGGCCTTAGCATTAAAACGGTGAGTAAGTATTGGGACTTATATAAGCAGGAAGAGCAAGGAAAAGAGGAGAAGAACAAGGGAAGAGAAAAGAAACAGCAAGGGGAAACAAGCGAAAGGTAAGTGTTCGAGGCAACATGAAAAACAATAACAGAAGAAGTTCCTTTCTAGTTTTCCTTTTTATTTTCCTAGTAGGTGCAGGAATTGTGTTCTATCCAACCATTAGTTCCTGGCTTGCTAAGCGTAATCATGTTGTAGCGCAGCAAACATATGAGCAAAATGTAGTCAACCTGACAAAAGAGGAAAAGCAAAAATTATGGGAGAGCGCGATTCACTATAATGACCGATTAGTAAATAGTGTGGTCAAAGATCCATTTGCCAATATCGAAAATATAGACCCTTTCGATGAATACCACCAAACCCTAGACCTCGGAGAGGGCCTCATGGGCTATATTCATATTTCGACAATTGATGTCCTACTTCCTATCTATCACGGCGTAAGTGATGAAGTGCTAGAAAAAGGAGTAGGACATATCCCCGCAACGGCGCTTCCTGTGGGTGGAGAAGGAACGCACGCAGTGCTAACCGGACACACAGGACTTAGCCATGCCAAGATGTTTGATGATTTAACAAAGCTAAAGTTAGGCGATGAATTTTACCTAGAAATCATAGATGAAATGCTTGTCTATGAAGTAAAAACAATCGAAGTTGTATTACCGGAAGATGTTTCTAGCCTGCAAAGAGAAGAAGGGGAAGACAAAGTAACGCTTGTCACGTGTACGCCCTACGGTGTCAACTCACATCGATTGTTAGTCACGGGAGAGCGTATGCCTTATACCAGTGATGACGAGCCAGTCATAGAAGCGAAAGCGAAGTTCCCTTGGTGGATATTGCTGATTATCTTCTTGGTTCTTGTTTTGATATTTATGATAGGGAGAAATACGAGTAGACGTGCAGAAGAAAGAAGCAAAAGCAATGCCGATGCAAATGCCATAAAAGCAAAGAGTATGAGCAAGTTGGCGAGAGAGGAACTCGCAAAAGTAATTGGGGAGGCGCTACATGAAGAAAACATATAGTAGCAAAGTGCTTCTCGTTCTTGCATTTTTGCTGGGGCTCGCTATCTTTATCTATCCCTCTTTGAGTGATTATTTAACAAGGCAAATCGTAATCCAAGAAGCTGATACTTATGACAATCATATCACACAGCTAAGTAGTGATGAAATAGAACAAATGTGGGAAGAGGCAAGAGCTTACAACGATAGCTTGAACGGGAATCCAGTGCCTGACCCCTTTATACCGGGGAGTGGCAGAGTCTTGCCTGAGAACTATTTACGTGTGCTAGATGTTGAAAATGGAATCATGGGCTATGTAGATATACCCAATATACGCGTTTATTTACCTATTCGCCATGGTACTTCTAATGAAGCACTCGAAAAGGGAGCAGGACATATCGAACAAACTAGTCTGCCGATTGGCGGACTCGGAAATCATTCGATTTTGACTGCGCATACAGGCCTTGTGGGAGCAGAGATGTTTAATCGATTAATTGAGCTAAAACAGGGAGACACTTTTCAGATTCATGTGTTAGAGGAGACCTTTACCTATGAGGTGGATAACATTCACGTGATTCTGCCAGAAGAGATAGAGCGTTTGCTTCCGGTTGCGGGAGAAGATTATGTAACCCTGGTCACTTGTACCCCTTATGGCGTGAATAGTCATCGGTTGTTGGTGAGAGGGACGAGGGTTGAAAATATAGAGGATACGCTAAGAGTGAGGGAAAAAGCACCGTTTCCATGGAAGTTGTTGTTGCTGATTATGGTGGTAGCATTGATATTTATTGGAGTGTTGGTGTGGAAGAGGCGGCAGGAGAAAGAGGAACGAGAGAGGGAAATGCTGGAAGCACAGGTGAAAAGGAGAGAGCTAGAGATGAAGATGGAGAGAGCAAGGAAAGCGCGTGAAAAGAGGCAGGCACAGAGAGAAGGTAGAGGAATAATTTGAATGAGAGAAATATTATGCATACGATTTTATGATAGATATATTTCAGAGAAAGGGAGTAGATGTGATGAAGAAATTATTGTTATTACTATTTTGGAGTAACATAATCATGAAATATAGTGCTGTAGTGACAAAAACACGATGTTATGAGTCTTTTGGGACAAAAATGTTGAAGACAATATTCATACTCGTATTCTGCGTTGGCGTGTTTAAGGAGGTGCCCGTCTCGGGTGAAACCGTAACTACTTACACACCGGATTTGGCATATGAAGATATCATACACAATATCGGTGTTGACCCACGGTATTGGGGCATCCATTCGTACGAGGTTTCGGAAGGTTGGGTTAACCACTGGGGTAAAGTAACTATAACAAACGGACAAGGTCAGACCGCTGTCCTTAATATACGCAATAAATCGGATTTGGCGGGATATTTTGCGGGGAGACCCTTTTTGCGCGACGTAGTGCTCGGTTGGAATTCTTCATCATTTCCAGTATCAATGACGTACAGTGACCGAAGGTCGGATGCCGGTGTGGGAATTGCAGTCACAGCGGTACGATCAAATGGTGAAGCCCTTTTACGCCGTGGTGTGGATCCTACAACAGAATTTTATGTCTACCCAGATCTTCAGTCAGTTACGATTATATTGGATAGCTTCAACGCTTCGACCGTTCGTGTGCTAATAAATGGGGTTTTTTGGAAGAATATTAATTATACGCAACTAGAAGGTGATAGACCACAGATTGGTGTTTTCTCACTGAATGGAACTAGGCAATTCATCCCACCAAACTTAACTACGGCAGATATTAGTGAAACAGTTGGAGATGGCATTGACTGGTACGCTACGCTACATGCAACGTGGGGCGCCACGACGGATCGAGAAATCCCACCACACGGCGCCTTAGAAATTGCAGAACTTAATGCGTCAGGTATCGATTCACGTTTTTCTACAAATAATCATACCTATGAATTTATTGGTGTACATACACAGACTGTTACCGCACGTGATTCGCACTCGCTAGATCCGGATAATCCATATGATAACACTTTTACTACTAAAACAAGAACAGTAACGGTCTTGACATTAGATGCACCAACTTTACGATACGTCTATGCAACTGGTGCGAAAGATTACGAAGAGAATAATATTGCTGGTCAAGTTTACAATCCTGCCGACCTGGTTACTTTGTGTATGGGCGAGGAAGGCTGGACAAACCAACCACTAGATATAATCTTAGATCCAGATACAATACTGGGTACTTTTGACTCGGTATTGAAATTACCGGATTTTAACACAATTGTAACGAATGCAATTGCAACAAGAACAAACTATCATATAGAATCACCCAATACAGTTGGAACCCCTATTTCCGGTGTTCTTAGCCAAGTTGGTGATGCGAGTAATGAGCTCTCAGCAGTTGCTTTAGGGATTGTAAAAATAGACACCACTCCCCCAATTGCATCTGCAACCTATAACGGTGGCTTCTCTTTTACGGATACATCTGGGGATGCTTTAAGTGGTATATCGACCGCGACCTACCCGGCGCAGATCGCATTTACCACACCGGTTTCCGATATGAACCCACCAACTACGGGGTGGGAAGACTTAGACAATCATACGATGACTACCCAAGGGAACTACGATGTATGGGTACGAGCAACCGATAAAGCTGGAAATGAACATGTAGTGAAAATCTTCGCAGATTTATTTGTGGGTGGAGAGGTAAGCATCACAAAAAATACAGATGCAGGGGCGGTTTTACATGAAGCAATCTGCCAAAACTTTGCGAGTATCACTTACGAAGATGATTGTGAGCCTGCTTGTAGCATTGGATTAAGTCCAGAGTTGCTAGAACGGTCCGCACTTACATACAAACTAACCCTTACAAATACAGCGGAAGTGGGAAGTGCAGACGGTACCTTTGAGGATTACCTACCAGAAGGAGTTGTTGTTTCAACAATGCCAAGCGTAACACCAGCTGGAAGTGCAACGGTTGACTATGCTTTAGAAACGTTACCACCGTATGCCGGGCGATATAAAGTAAGCGGTACTTACACAGGATTAGAACCAGCAGGACAAATTGAAATAGAAATACAAACAGAAGTCCCCTTATTTGACAGGAGTACGCCAATAAATAACACATTGGTGAACCAAGCCACCACAGACTGGAATATCAATGCAGGCGTGCTCACTGGAACCAATGAATCTAATTATGCGACCCATAAAGTGATGATACCGAGAGTGGAAACGTCATTTACCAAAGTAGGTGCTAATGATATTAGTCAGGGACTCGCTGGTGTTGAGTTTGTGTTGTACCGTTGGGAAGGTGTACTTGCACCCACAATAGAAGAGCAGAATCACATAGTAGATTACAGTGCACTCGTTGATAACACATTATCAGGTGGTGACTGGATTCGCGTAACTTACGACGGGGAAGATGCCCTTGCACTCACAGACATCTTCGTATCGAACAGCTCACCGATTGGAGAAGTAGACCTAGGCAAGTTGCCAAAAGGAATCTACACCCTTATAGAAACCAAAGCGCCAACGGGTTACAACTTACCAGTGGGTCAATGGATACTGACCATCGATACTGACAAGACAGACAGCGGAGCTGGAGACTGGAAAATAGAGATAGTCGGCAAGAGCAATTCCATCGCTCCGCCAGCAGCTATACGAGATGAAAGCGTACCAAACGCTCCAACCTATAAGATAGTCAATGCAGAGCCCTTCCTAATCGGCCTCTCTGGACTTGGCGGAACCACGGGTATGATCCTCACTGGATTTGTCCTCATGGCAATTGCAGGCAATACCTATTTTGTATGGAAGTATAAACACAAGAAAGAACTCTTTTAAGAAGTAACAACAGAAGCAAAAATATGTAAAACACCAAAACGCTGGGGAGAATTGTCTCCCCTCTTAAAAAAGGGTAGCAATGCTTCCACTTACAAAATGAAAAATGATGAAACATGAAAAATAAAATACGAAAAGATGTAAGGAAGAAGCGTTCTATATAGATGTAACTGTCATAAACAAAATGAAAAGGAAAAGGAGAAATAATTATGACAAAGACAAGAATTACAAAAAGACTCGTAGCAATCGCTACAACAATGCTGATGTTAGCACTTATGGTAATGCCAGCATCTGCAGCAGCAGACGGTAAGATTACCGTACATAAGTACGCAGGCGATAGCCTAGCAGGAGCACTACCAAACTTTACCGGTGAACAAGTAGCCGTGCCAGCAGGATTTACACCATTAGAAGACGCAGGATTCACTGTGTACCATTTACCAGATGCGCTTGTAACAAATGTAATTAATGCAGCAACAGGCGGTGTGACATTTATAAGCCACACGGTAAATGCAAGTGCACTACCACCTAGCGTTACATGGACATTGTCAGATAATACGACACATACAGTAACCGCTGTACCAGTGGCTTGGGGCGCGGAAGCTCATACAGATGCGACGGGAGAAGTTGTATTTCATGGTGGAGACCCAGCAGGAGCTATTCCA
>JGI994J12354_10005886_pt1 | contig 10399 bp, 13 predicted proteins | sample IntmicLarv3ML3BL_FD_12354 | JGI IMG/M metagenome (IMG submission 12354)
CTGGAGCGAAAAGAAAATGTACGCGTTATCCACGCTGTGGAGTCGGGCAGCCGGGCATGGGGATTTGCCTCGCCGGACAGCGATTATGATGTGCGATTTATTTATGTGCGTCCAAAGGATTTTTATCTGCGGCTTGAAAAAACGAGAGACGTTATCGAATGGCAGCTTGACGAAACGCTGGACATAAGCGGCTGGGATTTGCAAAAGGCTTTGCGGCTACTGCACACCTCTAATCCTACGCTTTTCGAATGGAACAGCTCGCCAATCATCTACAAAACCACCGATGAATGGGTTGGCATTCGAGCGGAAATCGACGACTATTTTTCTGAAAAATCCGGGCTTTATCATTATCTCAGCACCGCAAACAGGAATTATCGGGAGTTTCTCAAGGGCGAAATGGTCAAGCTGAAGAAGTATTTTTATGTGATACGGCCGTTGCTTGCTTGCAAGTGGATTTTAGATAAAAAATGCCCGCCACCCATGCTATTTTCCGAATTGATGGAGGCTGAACTCGAACCGTACATGAAACCGATTATTTATGATTTGTTGAAAATTAAAATGAATACGCCGGAAGTTGGTGAAGGCAAGCGGATTGACAAACTGAATGAATATATTGACGAAAACCTTATCTCACTTAAAGCAATGATTGATGCGTTGCCGGAGGAGCACAAAACGGATTGGCATAGATTGAACGAGTTGTTTCTTTCTGTTGTAGAATGAAATCGGATACAAGTCTTTTAACACCAGCCTTTAAAGGATTGATTTCTGAAATTTTCGTTGAAAACAATCTATTGTTCTGCTATACTGAATAGATAATGATAGTTGCTGATTTCAAAATAAACTATCGCAAGGAGGACATGCATAATGAAAAGTTTAAACAGAGGGTTCGAAAAAATCTAAGCGGACAAGGCTGATCCGTTTTGTCCGCTTTTTTAATTAAAAAGGAGCGAAGAAATGGATTATAACCAAATTGTTAATGCTTGTGAAGAAAACGAATATCTTATCAGCATGGTTTCCATTGAACGCATTGTGGAGTTCGGATGGCAGATTGGTTTAAATGAAACCACTTCTGTGTTGGACCTGTGTTGCGGGTATGGCGAAATGTTGAAATTATGGAATGAAGCCTATTCTATCACTGGCGTAGGCATAGACTGCGAAGCCGATTTCATCGAAACCGGAAAATCCAGAATAAAGAATAATCGGGTCACATTGATAACGGGGGACATTCTTGCGTATGAAAGTGCAGACAAATTTGATGTGGTGGTCTGTACGGAATTATCGGGAGGTTTACCGGAACATCGGTTGTTTAAGAGCTTTTCGGACGGCATTTCGTTATTGGAACAATTTGTAAAACCCGGAGGAAAACTGGTTTTTGGCAAACTGTTTTCCAAATTTCCTAATCCGCCGCAAGAGCTGATTGACTTTGATGGCGCGCTACCAACGCTTTGCGAGATTTATGAGGAAGTTAGGCAATGCGGTTATTACATCACGGCAATGGCCACTGATAGCGTTGCACAATGGGAAAGATATATCATGTGGAGCGCAAAACGGGATTTAGCGCATCTTCGGAAGAATCCGAACAACAGGAAAATATCCGATTGGCTGGATAAATGGTATCGTATCTATTTTGAATATCGCCGCCAATATGAAGGGTGGGGACTGTTTGCCATCGAAAAAGTTTTTTAAAAATATAAATTCTTAATAGTCTTTATGCGACGCACCCCCTGCTCAATTTTTTAACGTTTTTGGGCTAAGGGGGTGCATTGCGTCCAGCCGCACAGCTTATTATGGAGGTAATGTGAATTGATTATTTCGGCGTCACGCAGAACCGATATTCCCGCGTTTTACTCCAATTGGTTCATAAATCGGTTAAATGCGGAATATTGCCTTGTGAAAAACCCGTATAACGCTGCGCAGATAAAACGAGTTTCACTGTTGCCTGAGGACGTGGACGGTATTGTTCTGTGGACGAAGAATGCCGCTCCTTTATTACCTAAAATATCGCAGCTTGACCGCTTTTCATACTATTTCCAATACACGATAACACCTTATCATTCAGATATTGAAAGAGGGCTTGCGGATAAAAAAGCCATTGTAATCCCGGCTTTTCAACAGTTTTCCTCCATTATTGGGGCAAAACGTATGATTTGGAGATATGACCCCATTATCATTACACCACGGTACAACGTCGATTATCATATTGCCGCGTTTACCAAGCTGTGCGGGATGCTTGCCGGAAGCACGGAAAAATGTGCAATTAGTTTTGTGAGCAACTATAAATCGGTTGCGAAAAGCTTGGTCGAAGTGGGGCATACAGAATTAGAAACGCAGGATAAAATCCGGTTGGCGGAGGCGTTATTGCTTATCGCAAAAAGGCATGGAATCACACTTTGCGCCTGTTGTGAATTGCCCGAATTGTATGAGGTTGGCGTGCGGCCCGTATCGTGTGTTGACGCTAGCCTTTTCGGAGTGGACATGCCCCGCGATAAAAATCAGCGCGAGGGGTGCAACTGTGCCGCCAGCGTCGATATCGGCGTGTATAATTCGTGCATGAACGGGTCATAGCGAGAAGAGAGTTAGAAATAATTGCGCAAGGCATAACGCAAATTCGGAGTTTTTGCTGGACTGAAATTTTTGTTTATCAGATGCGGTGAATTTGTGCTATAATTTATGCGATATACCATTGCGATTGGAGGGTCAAAATGAATGTTCATGTGATTGCAAATACCGATTCTTTTTGGCTTCGCGTTGCCGAATATGCCGGCACCTGTTCTTGGGACGCTTGTGCAAGAATGGCATCTTTCATGAGAGAGGGCCAGTTTACTGATTGGGAAAGGATTATTGTTGCAGAAGAAGGCGGTGATTTTATGGGTTTTTGCGCATTGTTAAAATCCCAGAGCTTTCCGGGGGAGAAATATGCACCTTTAATAAAGTGGCTTTTTGTGGACGGAAAATATCGGGGACAGCGGTTGAGTCAAAAATTGATTGAAGCCGCTTCCAATTATGCAAAGGAACTCGGATATAATCAAGTATTCCTCACTACATGGCATCAAGGATTATACGAAAAATATGGGTTTGTGAAAACTTGCGATAAAGAAGTGCGGGACGGCTATTTTGAAGGAATATATGAAAAAGAGATATAATGTCTTTTTCATATAAATGGAGATATAGGGTATAAATTGCAGTGAGATTAAAAGGACTTGAGCGTAATGAACTGCAGTTCATAATGCGCCCAAGTCCCTCTGATTTTTTTCGTTCTTTAATCATCCAATCCCGAACATTCAACCCAATCTTCCAATATTTTTGTGTTTCTTTTCACGTCATATTGAGATGGTGTTATAACCCTCAAATCGACTTCTTTGACCGAAATAATAGGATATTCATCAAAATATTCATCTTGATCGAAACACACAAGCCAATAGCCCTCAAATTTTTGCTCGTAACAAATCCATCCCAACATACCTTCGTGAACACCATCTCTTGTGTAACACTCTTTTTCCACAATTAATTCAACGCTATCATATTCTTTCATGCTATTTATCTCCATATGGCGGAATTCTATCTGGTGGCATGTGCTCATGAACCTTCAAATCTGTCTCCTTAACCAAAATATCAGCTATGTCTCTACCGGTATGGAACTCCGAAAAAATCACATACCATTCTCCGTTTATGCATTCATCTGACATGATTACACCAAACATTCCCTCATGAATGCCCTCTTTTTTATATCTGTCTTGATCTTTAATCAGTTCCACTAAGTCATACTCTTTCATTTATCTGTCCCCCAATGGCGTAGTTAATCCAATCCCGAACATTCAACCCAATCTTCCAATATTTTTGTGTTTCTTTTCACGTCATATTGAGATGGCGTTATAACCTTTAAGTCAACTTCTTTGACCGAAATGCAAGCAATTTCCGGCAGCTCACCATATTGGTCAAAACTGACCAACCACTGCCCATTAACTCTTTGTTCATTGCAAATCCAACCGACCATACCTATGTGAACATCATCTTTTGCATAACATTCTTTTTCCACAATTAGTTCTACTTGATCATACTCTTTCATTTCTTCTTTCCTCCCGCCAATGGTGTGTTCAAACGAATTTTCCCCTCTGGATAAACCATCCACCCTGAAATTGCTGTAACAATTATGTCTTTATTTTTGTTTGACAATTCGATGCTAATACTGATTCTCTGCCCCTCTTTATCCAGTTTCCCTAATGTATATTCGCCTTTAATATATTTCTCCAACGCCTGATGTTCATATTCTTTTTGCAGCATCTCCGAATCCAGTATATCATATCCCCAGCTTTCAAACAACTCCATTTTCCCATCATCATATTCGGGATTGAAAATATAAGCATTAAACTTTCGAATATCACACTCTGACCTCGCCTCATTCCTCACCTTATCCGGCGAAATAACTTCCACAACACAGTGACAATGCGGGTGCTGTGGCAATAACGGCTTGGTCTCATCAGTAAACCAACACTTATCCAGCTTCAAACAAACCTCACAATGCGTTAAACCCTCCGATATATGCTGCCACTCGACCCAATCCGGCAGCGGAGAAACCTCCTCTCCCCAAAATGCCGCCATAAATGCGTTCTCAAATTCCCCCAATTGCAACCGTCCTTTCAAAATTAATATAAATATCCAACAAAACCGGTGCGCAGTACCGCTTTTGTGGACAGTGTATCACGAGGGGGGTACGTGAACACAAGATGAATTGATAGTGAACTGCAACTGCATTTTTTAAATATTGAATCGTGTTCAACTCGCCACACAACCGGGGTTGAGCTTTATTCAAGCAAAAAAAGACTATTGACACAACCGGACTATTGTGATAGTATATTGTCAGACTACCGCAATAGTTAGGAGGATTTATAATTGGAAAGGTTATTCGATGCAGAGCTTAGGTTGATGGAAATTATATGGGAACGCGAGCCGGTTTCTGCAAAAGAAATCAGCGTAATCGCGGCCAAGCAATTCGGCTGGAATAAAAACACCACATATACCGTTATTAAGCGGTTAATCGAAAAAAAGGTGTTGCGCCGTGATGAACCGGGGTTCGTCTGTTCATCAATTGTAAAAAGGGATGACGTGCAGAAATCCGAAACAAATACGTTGATTGAGAAGCTGTTTGGTGGCTCAAAAAAGGCGTTTTTTGCGGCTTTCGCCGACGAAAAACTTTCGCCGGAGGAAGTGGAAGCTCTAAAAGCGCTTATAGAAAAGAAGGGATAATTATGCCGGGAGACATTTTTTATTGGGTTTTGAACATCAGCATTCTCGGCTCTGTCACTGGGCTCATAGTTCTGCTTTTGCGCCGTGTCCGCATATTGCCGCGTTTCGGAGTATATTTACTGTGGGCGCTGCCGTTTATCCGGCTCTGGATGCCGGTAGGAATTGCCAGCCGATACAGCTTGCTAAGCTTTATTTCACGTTACGCAACAAAGACAATTGTAGTTTGGGAAGCCAAGTCCGTTTTGCCGGGGCTTTCAATGGCTAACAGCATACAAGCGGCGGAAAGCTATTTCCCGATAGTGTATAAAATTGACTTATTAAAGGATGTTTTTCATATTGCTGGTATGGTATGGGTAATCGTTGCGGTCGCTGCTATTCTGTGTGCTGTGGCGCTTTATGTTTTCACAAAATCGGCGTTGAGCGACATCGTACATATTAAGGATAATATCTATTGCTCTGATAAAATTTTGTCCCCAGCGGTTTATGGAATTATAAAGCCAAAAATCATTTTACCCACGAATATCGCGGACAAAAATATGGCGTATATCCTCAAGCATGAATGTATCCATATCCGGCGGCGCGATAACCTGTGGCGGATAGTCGCGGTTTTGACAGCCTGTGTTCACTGGTTCAATCCGCTCTGCTGGATATTTTTGAAATGTTTTTTCACCGATATGGAGCTGGCTTGTGACGCTGGTGTACTGAAGGAATTGGATGATAACAGCAAAAAAGAGTATGCTTCAGCATTGCTTTCCTGCGCTGCCGGAAAAAATTATTATGCCAGCGCATTCGGCGGCGCAAAAACAAGATTGCGAATAGAAAACATTTTATCATACAAAAAACTGACGCTGTTTTCCGGAGTATGTTTCGCGGCACTGTTTATCGTGATTGCCGTGACTGTGATTACAAATGCGGCAGGAGCTTGAAACACACGATGAAATCCAGATTTATGAAAGGGAAGGTTATCATGAAAAAACGTAGTATCTTTATTCTATTGGCGGTATTAACAATGTTGTTGGCGGGGTGCTCCGCCGCGAACCGAACGAATGATTATAGTCTTAACAACTCTTTTTGGGGGGCGCAAAGCCAAATCGGGGACAAAAGTGGAATGTATCTTTCCAATCTAGCGGCTAATTCTGAGAACTCGCCTGAAAATGGACGCTATGTGATAGCGCAGGCACGGATATATCTTCAGACCAAGCAATATGAGAATTTCAGCAAAAATGTCACAACGAAGCTGAAGGAAATGGAAGGCTATATTGAAAATAAAAGAGAGGAGAATTATGACAGCGGAAGGCTCGGAAGCTTTACGCTCAGAATACCATCTGAAAAGTTAGAAGAATTTACACAGTGGGTGGAAGAAAACGCCACAGTTATAAGTAATGAGATTACTAAAGCGGATGTTACGGATGAATTTATCGAAACAGGCAGCCGTAAAAAAAGCCTTGAGGCGGAGGAAACAGCGTTGCTGGCTATTCTTGAGAAGGCTCAAACAATAGATGATATCATAAAAGTGCAGGACAGAATATCAAATGTGCGCAGCGAGCTTGAAAGCTATGCGCTTAAACTTCAACAGCTTAATAATCAAGTTGAATACAGCACGGTTTATATTAACGCACAGGAAGTTGACCGCATTACTACGCCCTCGCAATCTTTTTCTTCTGTCGCCGGAAGCAATTTTATGGTAAGTGTGCGAAATATCGAGGCAGGATTGCGCAACTTTGCTATTTGGTTTATCGGTGTATCGCCGTATTTGATCATTTTCGCGATTGTTTTGGTCTCTACGGTGATTATAATTAAGCATAAAATGAAAAAAAGAAAGAGCAAAGAGAGCGCATCGACATGAAAAAGATATTTATAACAAGTAAAATTTACCATTTTTTATCACTGGGCATCGTATTTCTGTTGTCATTTTATCCACTGATAATGGGTGCACAGCTTTTAATCGCATATATTCGTGATGGATATGTTAATGTTGCGAATTATCCCAAATATGTGATACCATATACACCGATTGCAATTGCGCTGATTTTATCGGTGGCTTTATTACCGCTGACAGTCAAACTTTGTAAAAAGTTCGCACTGCTTGCTCTTTCGATATTTGGCACAGGAATATTTTTGTTGTCCGAAATTTTGTTTGAGCAGGTTACGGTGTTCAGCGTTAAGGAAGGCTTTGCCAATGTTGGTTCATGGCAATCGTATGTTTGCATAGCAACGCCGGAAGTAATAGGAGCTATTGAGTACAAAGAAACGATTGGGCAAGCGTTAGTCTCGCGATACAATCCGATTTTTAAAGTCCATTTTTATCTGATAGCAATTCTGATTGTTCTCGCCGTCATTGGTGTTATTTTTGGTTTTGGAAAGATGATTCGTGATAAAAATTACGATAAAAAGAAGCCGCTGATTATTCAAACAGTAGCAGTCAGCGTTTATATCGGGCTTTGTGTTTTCGCCTGTTTTACGGCATTCTATCGCACAGGAGAGTTGAACATCTCCGCTTTGTCAAGCTGGTTAATGAGCATATTTTTTATCGTGTTCGGATTGACTGCTGGTGTTTATTCCGGTAGCCTGCTATATTTCAAAAAGCCGTTGATTTCTCGCCTGATTCCGGCGGTGATTGCCGCCGTTACCACCTTCATTATGTATATCGGAGAGCTTGTTTTAATGGGCGGGGTATTGTTCAAATTTGGGAATGGATTTATGTTTGATCCTCTTGGTGCTTGTCCGTTTGCGCCGATTGATTTATTGGTGATTGCATTATCGGGAGCAATTACACACCTGATTTTGTTTACTTCACAGTATAAATATGATAAAATGAAAAACACAGTGTAGCGATACTACGGATTTATGTTTTAAAGATAATCTATTGTAAAGGGGAAACTGAAAATGGGAAAAATCAAACTTAAAAATCAGGCAGTCGGCCCTTTTCCGGCCATGATTGTCGGCACAATGAAGGATGGAAAACCAACATACACGACGGTTGGAGCGGGCGGATGCGCTTGCCTCGAACCCGTGTTGTGCGTGTCATTAAAGGATACGCATTATATTACCGACGGCATTGCGGAGAGCGGGTATTTCAGCGTTAATATCCCGTCGACTGCCTTGGTAAAAGAGATGGATTTTTGTGGAATTGTCTCCGGAAAAGAAATAGATAAATCCCATTTATTCTCCGCTTTTTTCGATGATTCAGGAAACGCACCGATGATAGACGAATGCCCGCTGACTTTTTTGTGCAAGGTTTGTGATACCAAGACCATTCGGGGCTTTACAATGTTTTTTGGAGAAATTGTTGCGGTGTATATGAACGAAGATTGCATCATTGACGGCAAGGCCGACCCCTTGAAAATCGACCCGATTATTATGATGGGAATGAGTTATTGCGGCTTGGACAGCGTCGTCGGGCATCCTTTTAATGAAGGGAAAAAATTAGCGCCATCTGACATCTAATTGTTACCCAAATATAGCGTTATCAATCGACGGTTTGTATCCATGTTCGCAGCAAAAATGGCTGAAATAAGCTCTTGATTTTACAAAAGAGCAAGAATTGTTAAGAAAAGATTTTTTCGCTTGATATAATGTGATTGTAGCTACAATATGGAATGAACGAGGTGAATAATCTGAATAACTTCCGAAGCATAAAAGATGCTCTCGAATATATCGACAGTCACCTTGGAGAGAAAATTAATTTAGAAGTTATCTCAAAAAGGTTTCATTTTTCTCCGTATTATTTTCATCGGATGTTTTCTGTGATTGTTGGAAAAACAATAGCTGTTCATATCCGCGACAGACGATTATTATCTGCCTGTGCACTGTTATTTTCGACTAATCAATCTGTATTGGATATCGCCTTGGATAGCGGATATAGTTCGGCGCAATCATTTACAAGAGCATTCAAGGATATGTATGGATTATCACCAACAGAGTATCGTAAACAAGGGTTTCAGCCTATTGTCGTATCTGTCGAAGAAATGATAATGCGGTTCACAAACCGACTTAAAGGAGGCGTTTTCTTGAATCCCAATATAATAAAACGTGACAAAATCATAATTGCAGGCACTTCCGGTGATGGGGATAATACAGGAGAAGTTTGGCGTGCTTTCGAAAAATTAAGCATCGAAAAACCATTAACAAATAAAATATCTGATAATGGGTACGAAGTCCGTTTGTATGATGGCGATAAATGTACAGTTTTCGCCGGACGGTCGGTATCTGATGAACAAGTCGATTCGGAATATACAACCATCAGAATACCGGCATCAAAGTACGCATCATTTGATGTTTACGTCGCAAATGGATATGATAGTGAGAATAATGCGATGGTTGAATGGCTAAAAACAAATAACGAGGGATATTCAGAAAGATTGCTTGACAACCGTCATTATTGCATCGAATTTTACGATGAACGTTTTAATGGAAGCGAAGCCGGTTCAATTGTAGAAATTTGGATTCCTGTTGAGAAAAAATAACTGTTCTCAATGCTATTTTCTCTCTATTAATTGAATGCCAAAAACTCAATCAGACAAATCTCCGTATTTTAAGACATGAAATTTCTCCGGTTTCATTGTATAATACCCTTCAAGGGGGGGAGACATATGGATTGGATACAAAGCTTATCGAAGGTTATTGATTACATCGAAAAACATTTGACCGATGATATCAACATAGAGGAAATATCGGGTCAAGCCTATTCGTCAAGCTCGCACTTTCAGCTTATTTTCCATTTGGTAATGGGGATAACAATCGGCGAATACATTCGCAACAGACGGTTGAGCTTGGCGGCACAGGATTTGCTGCAACCGGACAGCAAAATAATCGACGTTGCTTTGCGGTATCAATACGATGCGCAAGAGAGTTTTTCGAAGGCGTTCACACGGTTTCATGGTGTTCCGCCGTCAAAAGCCGGGTGGAATAACATCAAGCTATTCCGACCGTTGACCATCAATTTTTCGGTTCGAGGAGGATTTGATATGTCGTTCAATATTGTTGACGAGTTTCATTTTGCTGATTGGAACAATATCGGCGACAGTCAAGGGGGAGAAATAACCGCCGCCGAAAAATACGATAAGCTTGTGCAATGGGCGGGGGAAGCGAGGGGACAAAACCCGACTATTTTTGATAAGCTGACCGAATGGATACTCGACGATTCCGAATGGAC
>JGI994J12354_10005887_pt1 | contig 10399 bp, 7 predicted proteins | sample IntmicLarv3ML3BL_FD_12354 | JGI IMG/M metagenome (IMG submission 12354)
CCTTGTGTACAAGAGTACACGGAGTCGTTGTCACATGCACTAATCACACATTTTCTGCATTAATTGTAGAAATGTGGAATGGATTTGAAATTTGGATGTGGTGAATATGTGCCCTAGCACATTTTTTGCTTCCTTGTGTACAAGAGTACACGGAGTCGTTGTCACATGCACTAATCACACATTTTCTGCATTAATTGTAGAAATGTGGAATGATGTACATAAGTTTATAATGATTTTGAGGGGTTGCCTCGTTTTTGAGACAGCCCCGTTTTTAAATATTTAGGGATTGCGGGTGTTGATGTGTCTGAAAATAATATTGCTATTGAATTAAAAGGTATCAGTAAGTTTTTTGGCTCGGTTATTGCCAATGAAAATGTTGATTTATCTGTTAAAAAAGGCGAAATTTTAGCGCTTTTGGGTGAAAATGGATCGGGAAAAACTACTTTAATGAATGTTCTTTCTGGTATATATGCTCCTGATAAGGGGTCTATTTTTATCAATGGAGATAAGGTTACTATTACAGGACCTGAGGATTCCAAATGTTTGGGTATAGGTATGGTTCACCAGCACTTTAAGCTGGTTGACACATTTTCTGCGGCCGATAATATATGGATAGGTGCAGAAAATGAAAGCAAATTTTTGAAAGAAGAGCGCTATGAAAAGATAAAAAATATTTGTGACAAATTCGGATTTGAAATTGATCCAAGAAAAAAAATATATGATATGGCAGTGAGCGAGAAGCAGACTGTTGAAATTATTAAGGTTTTATATTATGGAGCAGAAATTCTCATATTGGATGAACCAACAGCAGTATTGACTATACAGGAAACTAAAAACCTTTTTTCAATACTTCAAAAAATGAAAGAAAATGGATGTGCCATAATTATAATAACTCATAAACTAAATGAGGTTTTGGAGATAAGTGACAGGGTTACAATTCTGAGAAAGGGTCAGAGTATAGGCACTGTTATGACATCTGAAACTAATGCACAGGAACTTACAAATATGATGGTGGGAAAGGCTGTTGAACTTTCCATTGATAGACCTGATTGTGTAAGAGATGAAGTGCTGTTAAAGATTGAAAATACTACCATATTAAATGATGAAGGTACAAAGGCAATAGATGATGTTTCATTTGAGGTTAGGAGCGGAGAGATTCTTGGTGTTGCTGGAGTGTCGGGATGCGGACAGAAGGAACTTTGCGAAGCTATAGCCGGACTTGTAAAATTGCAGAGCGGCTCAATCATTTATAAAGATGAACATATAGAGGGGAAATCGCCTCGTGAAATAATAAAACATGGTATAAGTATGAGTTTTATACCAGAAGATAGATTGGGTATGGGACTTGCGGCATCGTTGAGTGCAACTGACAATATGATGCTTAAAAACTATAAAGACAAAAAGGGCATGTTTGTAGACAGAAAGTCGGCAAGAGGGATTGCCAACAAGGTTATAGAAGAGTTAGAAGTGGTAACGCCAAGTGCTGAAACCCCAGTCAGAAGACTGTCAGGAGGGAATGTTCAAAAAATACTGTTAGGACGTGAGATACAGATAAATCCTAGTGTTATGATTACAGCATATCCAGTTAGAGGCTTGGATATAAATTCTTCGTATACAATATACAATATTTTGAATGAACAAAAGAAACAGGGAGTTGGTGTGCTCTTTATTGGAGAGGATATTGATGTTATGCTCCAGCTTTGTGATCGAATAATGGTGCTCTGTCATGGAAAGGTTACAGGGATTGTAAATGCGGCAGAGGCGACAAAAGAGCAGATAGGCCTAATGATGACAGATGCATTTTCCACTGACAATACAAATGCAGACAGTGAAAATACAGAAGAGAAAACAGACAAGGTATTGGAACTTAAAGATGAAGATGAAAAATATTTTTCAAATAAGAATGAGAAAAAGATAAAAAAGGATAAGAAACCACTTGTAAGGGTGGCAAAGAGGAAGGAACTTCCACCATGGAAATCCTATTGTATGTACGCTTCGGCAGTGTTGGCGGCTATAGTAATGGGAGGTATCTTTGTTGCGATGAACGGAATGAATCCGATAGAATATTTTGCAACTGTTTTCAAAGGCAGTTTTGGAAATGAAATTTATATAACAGGATTTATACGAATTTTAATTCCGCTGTTGGTGACTTCGCTTGCGGTTTCTGTTGCTTTTAAGCTTAAATTTTGGAATCTTGGTGCAAATGGACAGTTTATTGCAGGTGCAATATCTGCTACAGCAGTTGGATTTTTACTGGGGGATTCACTGCCAGGTTGGCTTACATTGATTATACTCTTTGTTGCAGGTGCAATTGGTGGCGGACTTTATGGTTTGGTTCCTGCACTCTTTAAAATTAAGTATGGAACAAGTGAAACGCTATTGACTCTGATGTTAAATTATGTGGCATTTTATTTCCTTTTATATTTGAAAAATCTTGTGTTTTTCAGAAAAATTTCCGATACTGGTGAGCTTCTTAGACCGGATTTTAAAGAGTTGCCACAGAGTGCACATATGATTTTGATTAAAATCGGTGGTGTATCCTTTGATATATCTTTGATTATAGCATTGGTGTTTGTGGGACTTATATTTGTCTATTTTAAATATACAAAACATGGCTATGAAATAGCTGTTACAGGTGATAGCAGTAATACAGCAAATTATGCTGGAATGAATGTTAATAAAATTATTCTTAGAACAATGTTTATAAGTGCGGCTCTTGCTGGTGTGGCTGGAATGTTTCAGGCAACAGGCTCGGCAACAATTCACACTTTGGGTGACAATATAACCGCGGATGTGGGCTGGACAGGCATAATTGTGGCATGGCTTGCAAAGTTGAATCCGGTGGGTATTTTAATAACTTCGATTCTTATGAGTGTTTTGCAAAAAGGGTCAACCTTGGCTGAAAGTTTGTTTAAAATTTCGGCATCAACTTCATCAATAATTCAAGCAGTTATTTTGTTTACAGTGCTTGCAGTTGATTTCTTTATTCGCTATAAAATTGAATTTAACATCAGAAAGGGGGATAAATAATGAATACAATAATTAATTTTATTTTTTATTCAGTAAGAGCTGGTGTACCTTATATGCTTGGAACTACGGGTGAGGTTATCAATGAGAAATCTGGTTCCCTTAATCTCGGTGTTGAAGGAATGATGGCTGTAGGTGCGATAATAGGATACTATTTCGGATGTGCCACAAACAGCATAATATTGGCATTGCTCTTCGCATTTATTTCAGGAGCATTATGTGCACTGATATATGCATTTCTTACAGTTACACTTCAGGCAAATCAAAATGTAACCGGACTTGCTTTGACAATATTTGGTGTGGGTCTATACAGGTTTATAGGGCGTATGCTGGTAGTTAACGAAACATATCCATCACTTGAAAGTGCACCCAGTTTAAAGGCATTTACAATGGACAACGGAATTCCGTTTTTGAGGGATATTCCGTATTTGGGAAAGCTGTTGTTTTCATATAATATATTTGTATATATTGCGATAATTATATCTATAATTGCATGGATTTATATTTCAAAAACTAAAACCGGTCTAAGAATGAGAGCAATAGGAGAGAATCCTGCCGCGGCTGATGCTTGCGGAGTAAATGTTAAGATGCAAAAATACATCAATCTTTTAATTGGCGGCGGTATATGTGGTCTTGGTGGCTTATATCTTGGGCTTGTATCAAGTGGTGGTTCTTGGAATGATAACTGGATAAATGGTGCAGGTTGGATTGCAGTGGCTTTGGTTATTTTTGTAAAATGGAATTCATTGTGGGCAATATTTGGTGCTGTATTCTTTGGAATGCTCAATATGCTTCAACCATGGAAGGGCAATTTGGCGGCGGAATTTCCAAATGTTTTGGGATGGCTTGGAAAGATCCCTGATGAATTCTATCAAATGCTTCCTTTCTTTATAACGGCGGTTGTTCTCATAGTTTCATCAATGAGAAAGAAAAAGGATGGACAACAGCCTGCGGCGTGTGGAATGAATTATTTTAGAGAGGAAAGATGATTTTAATCAATTATTCTTTCTAAATTCTAATGGCGACATCTTAACATGATATTTGAAAAATTTAGTAAATAAATTGCTGTCATCATATCCAATGAAGTCAGCAATTTCTTTTATTGAATAGTTTGAAGTTGTTAGTAATTTCTTGGAAAGGTTTATTTTTTGTCTGTTTATATATTCTTTTAGAGTGGTTCCATAATAATGGTTTATAATACGGCAAAGATAATCCTTATTATAGTTTAAATCATCTGCAATGGATTCAGCGGTAATAGGGCGGGAAATGTTTTCCTCAATATAGCCACTAACTTTGAGCGCAAGCAGTTTCTTTGCAGAATCAACATCAATATTATTTTTGATTTCATTAAATAACATTAGTAAATATGAATCATATACAAAATTTCTGCAATCACTCAAATTTGAAAAACTTGTTAAATTTTCAATTATATTGCGAAATAGCGAAGATTTTATGTTGTGAATTTTCATGAGTATTATCTCAAAAATGTCTGGCGAATCGGTCATAAAATCAATCCAGAAAAAGGAAGTTTTTTGACTGCTGATTTTTGTACCTTTTAATGTTTTAAAAGGAGGTATTATTATAACTTGATTTTCACATATGGTTACACTGTCATCATCAATCTGAAAAAATAATTCACCCTCGGTTACAAAAATAAGTTCGTATTTATCAAGGAATCTTTGCTTATGAAACCAGTTTTTGGAGGCGGTTATAAGTCCAGAATCAACATATTTAACATAATATGTTTTCTGTTCCTTGTTATATTTATGGAGATTTTCTTCTTTATAAATAATCATGTCGTATTTTCTCACTTTTTATACTATTTCTCACTTGAAAAAAGTCGGAATTGTAGCCATAATTAATATTATGGGAATATAAAAATATTTGTCAATGTTTTTTCAAAAAATCACTAAATAAAATAAAGGTGGATTTAAAATGAAGTTGAATGTTAGTAAAAAATATTTGGAAGTGCCAGTAAGCGCAAATGCAGTGAGAAAAAAGCTTGTGTTCTATGTAAATGGTGAACTTGTATTTGATATGGACACTACAATGGACACAGTATCACCTGAATATTTTCAATATATAAATTTGGAAAGATTCATAGGTAGTGAAATTGAAATAAAATGTGACCCAGAAGTTGACTTTGACCTTAAGGAGACAAATGAGGTTCAAGAGGATATAAAGCTTTATGAAAAATACCGTCCAAATGTACATTTTTCATCACGAAGAGGATGGATTAATGATCCCAATGGATTATATTATAATGATGGAGTGTATCATATGTTTTTCCAGTACAATCCAGTAAGTAAGGATTGGGGAAATATGCATTGGGGACATGCAGTAAGCCGTGATTTGTTTCACTGGGAACAGCTTGAATGTGCGCTCTATCCGGATGAATTGGGAACAATGTTTTCCGGTTCGGCAATAGTGGACACTGAGAATGTATCAGGTCTTAAAGTTAATGAAAATGATGTTGTCATTCTCTATTATACTGCAGCAGGAAATAATTCTATACTTTCCAAAGAGAAAAAATTTACTCAAGGTATGGCATACAGTATAGATGGAGGAAAGACTTTTGAAAAATATTCTAAGAATCCAATTATTGTACATATTGAGGCGGAAAACAGAGACCCTAAGGTTATATTTTGTACTGAAATAAATCAGTATTTAATGGCACTTTATCTTAATGACAATAGATTTACGGTTTATTCATCGAAAAATCTTTTGGATTGGGAGCCTATGCATCAGGTTGTTTTGCCAGAAGATTCTGAATGTCCAGATATGTATCCGCTATATATTGATGGTGATTCTGAAAAGATGAAATGGGTTTTCTCTGGTGCTTCTGACCGTTATTTAATTGGAGATATGACAAAGGGTAAATTTATTCCTTCACAGACAGCTAAGAAATTGCATTATGGAAATAGCAGTTATGCGGCGCAGAGTTTTTCAAACACAGGAGAGAGAAGAATAAGAATTGCGTGGAACACAATGAGAGTCCCTGATTCATATTTTAACTGTTCTATGTGCATTCCTACTGATATGAGTTTGAAAAATATTAATGGCGAAGATTCACTCTGTTTAATGCCCGTGAGTGAAATTAAAGATTTGTATAATAATGTTACAGAACAAAGCGATATAATCGTTGATAAAGGTGCTGAAAACACGGTATTATTGGATTGCTCAGAGACAAAGGCATTTGATTTTGACCTTCTTTTATCGGCAAATACTGACAGTGAATTTTCAATAAGTGTATTTGGATTAAAAATAAAGTTTGATGTTAAGGAAAATTCAATAGCTTGTTTTGATAAAACTATGCCAATCTGTATGGATGGGGATAAAATTAAACTTAGAATGATTGCTGATACATTGGGACTTGAGCTTTTTGCAGGGGAAGGTCAGGCACATATGTGTATGGGATTCCTATGCGATTATGCATTGAATAAACTCAAAATCAAAGCAGATAAGGGATGTATAAAGATTATTAATTGCAAAACTGCAGGATTAAATAATATAAACAACAAGTAATTTAAGGAGGAAAAAATGATGAAAAAGTATTTGTCAGTTATAGCATTAATACTTTGCCTGTCAATTATGGCAAATGTATTTGCTGTAAAAACTGTCACTGCTGCCACTGTATCCGATATAAATAATTGGATATGTGTGGGAGGCTCTTTTACAAAGGGTGAAAACGGATATGAGTTGTCAAACAATGGAGGAAATAACTTCGCTATATCCGATAAAAAGGTGTCAGCATTCTCATTGGAAATGGATTTTTCAATACTTGAAGGAGATAGGTCGTCAGTGACCTATGGAATGAGCAATAGTTTTTCACCTGGTCAGATTTGGAGAGGTGTTGAACTTATGAAGTCAGGCACTGATGCAAAGATAAAAGGTTTTATTGAAGATCAGGGCATGACAATTGGCGAAACAACAGTAACAGGTGTTGATTGGACTCAGCCAGTTAGGTTTAAAGTAGAATTGCTTGAAGATAAAACTCTTAATGTTTATCTTAATGGAAGTTTAGTAGCAACAGGTTCTGACCCAACTTTTGAGAGCGGGTATTTAGGATTGCTATCTTTCCAAACAAAGGCATTGTTTAATAATATTAGTTTTTCTGGTTCACTACCTACAGCAGGTGCTGTATCTGATATTGTTTCATGGACAAGTATAAATGGAACTATGACAGATAAAGCAGAAGGATATGTGCTTGATCACAATCCAGGTAGAGATAATTTTGCAATATCAAATAAAACGGCTATGGTGTTTACCTATGAGGCTGATATTAAAATTATTTCTGGAGCAGGTCAGCGTGCAACTCTTGCTTATGGAATGGGCGGAGTATCAGATCTTGGCGCATGGAGAGGTGTTGAACTTCTTAAAACATCTTCAACAACAGGTGAAATTAAAGCGTTTATAGCAGGACAGCCTGAATTTATTCCGCCAGTAGCACTTAGTGGTTTGGATTTTGATTCACCAATAAAGGTTAAAATTACAATGGATGCAGATAAGAAATTAACTGTATATGTAAATGGTGAGAAAAAGGGTGAAGGTGTTGATTCCTCGTTTACTGGAGGACATCTTGGTATTCTTACATGGAATACAAAGGCATCATTTAATAATATTAATTTCTTCAGAGAGCAGGATCCAGCTATTTCATATTTAGAGACATATAGACCACAGCTACATTTTACACCATCAATAAACTTTATGAATGACCCTAACGGACTTGTATATGATCCTAGTAATGGAACATATCATCTTTTCTTCCAATACAATCCTACAGGACTTAACATTGGAAATCAGGTTTGGGGACATGCAGAGAGTACTGATTTAATAAACTGGAAACAGATAGAAGAACTTGCTATTGTGCAGGATGATGGACTTGGTGCTATTTTCTCAGGAAGTGCTGTTGTAGATGAAAATAATACATCAGGATTCTTTACTGGTAATGTAGCAGGAGAATCAAAGTTGGTTGCACTATTTACACATGATGGCGGAGATACTTCAAAGGGTTTTGAGAAGCAAAGTATCGCTTATTCAAAGGATCATGGTCATACATGGATTAAACCTACATTGGCAAATGATGGTTTCCAAAATCCTGTTATATCAAATGAAGGGGATAAGTGGGGGAGAGATTTTAGAGACCCTAAGGTGTTCTGGCATGATGACCAGTGGATGATGGTAATTGCAGGAGGTCGTGCAAGAATATTTACATCACCTAATTTGATTGATTGGAAAGAAGCTTGCGATATGGGTATGGATTCAGAGTGTCCTGATTTGTTCCCATTACAGGTAGATGGTACAGCTCAGACAAAATGGGTATATACAGCATCGGGAGATTGGTATGTAATAGGAGATCTTCAAAAGGATGCAATAGTGGATGGAGTTCAAAGATATAAATTTGTGGCACAGACTGAGAGATTGACTTATAATGCAGGACCTGAAGTTTATGCTACACAGAGTTTCTTTAATGATGGTTCAGGTCAAAACAGAAGAATGGCTATAAGTTGGCTGCAAGATAATACAGCAAATCAGCTTTCTTCTGATGGATGAAAAAATATGGAATGGCGCAATGAGTATTCCTCATGAACTTAAAATAAAGACTGTTAATGGGAAAATGATTCTTGCCTCTTATCCGGTTGAGGAATTGGAAGGAAATCGTACAGGTACGCTTTATTCAACAACAAATACAGCGGTTGATGAAAATACTTCAAATATACTGGCTGATGTTTCTGGTCAAAAATATGATATTGAAGCAGTATTTACTCCTAATGGAGCCACTGAATTTGGATTTAAACTTCGTAGAGGTGTAGGCGAAGAAACTATCATAAAATATAATGTAACAGATAATCAATTTACATTGAACAGAAATAATTCAGGTAAGGTTATGACAGGTGTTCACAGTATGTCTATGACTCCGTTGAGTGATGGAACAGTAAAGATGAGAATTGTTGTCGATACTTCTGTTATTGAAGCTTTTGGTAATGATGGTGAGGCTCCTGTGAGTGTACTATTTTTCCCAAGTCCTGAAAGTGTGGGAATGGAGTTCTTTACAAATGGTGCGGTTACAGTAAATTCTATGAATATCTATGATATGAAATCAATATGGAATAATGATGTTGTACTTGATAGTGATGTATATTTATCAGTTTCTGATACAAGAGCGGCAGTGGGAACTACTGCAACAATTGAAGCGGATATTTTCCCAATTGATGATACTTATGAAGTTACATGGACAGTTGAAGATCCAACTGTGTTTGAAATTGTATCTGAAGATAAAAATGTAATTATAGTAAAGGCTCTTAAAGAGGGTACAAGTAAGGTAAAAGCGGTTGTAAATGGAACTGTGCTTGAAAAAGAGCTTACAATGACTGCTTATTCTGATAACTTTGTAACTAATTTAGAGGGATGGACGCCTGTGTCAGGTGAGTGGTATACAGATGATCGTGGAATGAATACATATGGTCTTGGCGGAGATGCTTTTATCATGTCAAATGGTTCAGCAAAAACTGTTGTATATACAGCGGATGTAGTACCTAATACTGCTGGCGGATGTATAGGTGTGGTATTTGGTGTTTCAAATTCAGGGTCGCCTTCTTCTGGTGTTTGGTATGGGGCAAATGTTGACACAAATGCGGCAGGTGATGCAGTGGCTAAACTATTCTGTAACACTAATGGCGGTGAAACTTGGAATGTAAGAAAGAATATTCCTAAGGCGGCAGACAATGTTTATCATTTGAAAGTTGAAGTTGTTGAGGTTACTGCGACAGAAAGCATTATAAAGTATTGGGTAAATGATGAACTTATAGGTGAAAAACAGTATGCAATTAAAAAAGGTGTTCTAGGTCTTGTTACTTATAACAGCAGTGGAACTTTTAACAATGTTATGGCTGAATCGGAAGAGTTTTATGTTGAACCAAATCCAGAAGCTATAAAGCTTACAAATATTGAAGTGTCAGAGGGAACATTGGCTCCTGTATACAGCGAAAATACAGATAAGTATATTGTAAGTGTTGGAAATGATGTTGATAGCATAGCTTTGAAGTTATCTTATACAGGTACAGGAAAAGCTTATGTAAATGACTTTATATGTAAGAGTGATGTTTTGTCAGAAACTGTTTCACTTGCTGAGGGTGAAAATGTTATTACTGTTAAATTAACTGATTTAGATGGTAATGTGGTTAGAACAGTTACTGTTACAGTTACAAGAGCAGGCACATCAGTGATTCCTCCGATTACGGGTGATTTGGCAGTGACAGGAATATTATTAGTGTTGTTAACATCAGGATTAGCGCTACTAGTAGTTTCAAAGAAAAGGTTTAGTAAATTCCTCGCATAATTGTTCTATAAAAAAGAAAAACCGCCGTGGACA
>JGI994J12354_10005888_pt1 | contig 10399 bp, 8 predicted proteins | sample IntmicLarv3ML3BL_FD_12354 | JGI IMG/M metagenome (IMG submission 12354)
CCAAATAAATATAAAACGGTCAAACGGTTCTTCGAAAGAATAATCCAAGTAAAACCGAACAAGAGAAGAAACCACTCCCAAAAAAATAAAGAAAAACAGAATCGCGATCAAAAGTCGTATTGCAGAAATGCAGCGACGCGCTTCAAAGCCGCAGAGTTTGAGAATGAATAATAACAAGGAAGGAGCCAGAAGCAAAGATAAGAAATATGCAGCATTTTCAGTGACTGAAAATGATTGAGGAGATGTGTATGCAATAATAGAAAGCATGCCGATAATAAGAATAAAGAAAAGCGGAAGTAATTTTTTAATGTTCATGATTTTTACCGTTTATTTTTTATTAAAAATCGGTTGTTTCCAACCGATTTGAATTGTATTATTGGAACTTTCCATCTCTTTTTTGTATTGTGAAAAAACCGAAAAGCGTTAATGTCAAAAATGTGAAAATGGAAATCCCCCATATTACTATAAAGCAATGAATCGGTTCTGTGATAGACGAAAGCGGATAATTCCAGAGGAAATACCAAATAACTCCCATGTATGTGATTAAGATTGCAATTCCGGTCACCCATTTAATTGGCGACATTTTTTGTGTTCGAGAACTATGACTTAAAGATGGACAAATCCATGAGAAGGCAGAAAATAGGAACGCTGCGGCGGCATTTGAAAGAAAAAAACACATTGAAAATAGATTCGGGAAAGTGTATGCGATACAAGAAATAATGCAAATTGCTAAAATAAGGGAAATGAATATGATTTTTTGATTTCTGATTTTTTTCATAAATGATTACCCCAATTTTTCAAGAATTTATCCCAAATCTGAATATTAATTTTTTTTCGATATAAAATGAAGACATAATTGCCGGCAGTTACATCTCATATTACTTTTCGCTCATCTTTTTTAAATACTTTCGAGAAAATAAAATCGACACTTAATAACATAGAGAAGGTAAAAATTGAGACACACCATATTGCTATAAAGCAATGAATCGGTTCTGTGATAGAAGAAAGCGGATGATGCCAGAGGAAATAACCAAAAATTCCTACATATACAACTAAAATTACAATTGTAATCACGCTTGCAATCAAAAACCGCGGTATTGATATGTGCTGTTTGTCACGAGAGAACGGATAAATCCACGTAAGACTAATGGAAAGAAATGAACCGATTGGAATTGAAAATGGAAAACAATAATCAAGCAGATTCGGAAAACTGTATGCAATGCAAGAAATAATAAAAAGAAGAAGAATAAGAGAAATGAATATAATTTTTTTAATTTTTATTTTTTTCATGATTTCGCCATTTGATTTATCATTTATTTGGATTATGATTCTAAAAAATAATTATTGATGGAATTTTAGTTTTGCAGAACCCAAATAGAATTTCAAGTAATAATTATTAAGAATACAAGCATATATTTATACAATAGTATAACATCGAACTTTACAAGGCAATTTTAGTGTTTAATCCATCAATCCTTTTACTTTTTGGTGATTTAATGACAAAGAAGAACTTAATGAGATTTGCACCTGCTTTTATACCCCCTACCCTGATTAGCATTGCATACATTGTTTCCGTGCTGACAACTATACCCTATGAGGATTCGGTTATTATTTTTGCTATGTTCCCCGGTATGATTATATTCGCGTTCACTTTGAAGTTATCGAAAATTCATAAAATCGGCGTTGTTCTTTTAGCTTTTATTACTGTGGCGATTATACATTTAGAATTATCCCTGCTTATCACTTTCATTTATTTTTACTTCTAATGACATATTTAATAGCTCTATTAGTTATGAATATAAAAAAAGAAAAGAGAAATAAAATGTGATTCTGCTCTTTCATGAAAACAATTAATCATTCATTTTATCAACAAAATCCAAATCGAAACTCAAATCATATTCTTCTTCAAAATCTTCATTTTCGAATTGATTTTCAACGTCTCTTCTGTATTTGCTGACATCTTCGCCTTTGGATTTTTTGGCGTAATATTGAATATTTCTGAAAATGCCGCGAAGGGTTTTCGCTTCACAGGGCGTTAAATCCGAGCGGGCGAAAATGCGTTTTATCATCAAAGTCATTTTTTCTTTTTTGAGCGGATCAAATTCCATATCTTCTAAAACATCTTCGAAATGTCCGCAGAGGGCTTCAAATTCTTTGAAGTTGACCGTTTTGTATTTTCCGGTGAGCTGCGCGCCGGAAAGTTCGTACATCATGACGCCGACCGCGTGAGACAAATTCATAATCGGATAAATGTAATGCGTCGGAATTGTCGCAATCATAGAACAAAAAGAAAGTTCGGCGTTTGTAAAGCCTTTATCTTCACGACCGAAAAGAAGAGCGAATTTTGTATCGGGATGGAATTCTTCCATTTTCTCTCGAAGAATTGCAGGTGCGAGTGCAGGCGTCCGAATATGGTCGCAGCCCTTAAACGCGCGCGAGCCGGTTGTTCCGATGACAACATCGCAGCCGGCAACAGCTTCCTCCAATGTTTCGCAAATTGTTGCGTTTTGAAGAACATCAATTGCGTGTGAAGACATCGCGCGGGCTTCGCCTTCAAGAAGACACGGATTGACCAAATAAAGTTCCAAAAAACCGAAATTTTTCATAATTCGGCAAACGGAACCGACATTTCCCTGATAGAGCGGCTCAACAAGAACAATACGCAAATCAGGAAGCGATTTACCGGTTTCTTCCGGAATCGAATTCATTTCATTGGTTTCGGGTTCGTTGATTTCATTGGTTTTCGTATCAAGTACTCTGTCAGACATCAGGCAAACAAAACAATGATTCTATTTTATTATTTTGACAAATCATTCAAAAATCGAAAAATACCGCGAAAAATATCATGAGAAATGTCACGAATAATCACCCAAATTCATATTCCCTTTTCTTTAGACAGCGTTTTAAAATCGACGGGTGACAATATTTAAATATAATCGGTACAAAGTGCCTATAACTTCTATCATCGACTTCGTCGATTCGAGTCATTTTTCATATTTTGACAGATGACTTGATAGAACGTAGTAGTGTGTCACCCGAAAGCGTTTAAGGGAAACATAAAGTATATCTTTTGTTCACCAGCAAATCGGGGACGAACGTAGTCGTTCGCTAATAATTATTGTTTAATTCGTTTGGCGTTTGTTTGATTGTCATCATTAATTATAATCATCTTTAATGATCGCGGCAGCCATAAACGTTTCAAATTATTTGCTTTCAAAAATATATGGAGAATTAGTTATGGATTATTTTTCAGGCATTGCCGGTATACCCATCACATTCATCGTTATGATGACTGTGTCCATGAGTGCAATTCTTCTTCTTGTTGTCGGTATCTACTTCAACCTCAGAAAATGGAGTCAAGGCTCCCTTGAATGGAGTAAAGATCCGGAAGAGGGCAAGAAGGGTAACATTTTAGTCTTTTTCAAATCCTATTGGAAACAACTCAGAGCGCATTCCGTTCACCACGGACAAAACATCTTAATTACTTTAGTTTTTGATGTCGGCCTTCAAAGAAGAACCGCTCGCGCAGACCCGCTTCGCTGGTTTATGCACATGCTTATTTTCATCGGCTGGATGGGTCTTTTCTCCTTGTCCGGTATGATGTTCGCAGTTGAAGTGATGTACTTAATCAGCGGCAGCTTCGGCATCCATTTCATTGATGCTGAATGGTTCAGAGAATTCTTGCAGTTCCCGAACCAGATTCTCGGATACATTTTGTTCTTTGGTGTCCTCATTGCAATTGCCCGCAGACTTTTCATTAAAAAAGTCAGAGACACAACAAACTCCTACGACTCAATTTTGCTCTTTACATTGTTTGTTGTTGTTGTCACCGGTTTCGTGGCTCACGCCGGAAGATATATCGCAATCGGAATCACAGATTTCACAGGTATTGATTTCCTCTTCTATGATTATTTACTCTGGACGCTCGGCGGCATGACGCCTTTCTTGACCTATGTCCAAGAAATCGCTTTAACGCACAGCATTCTCGCACTCTTTGTCGGTTTTGCATACATCCCGTACAGCAAATACATCCACATGATTACAACACCGTTGGCATTGATTGTTAACAAAGGAGGCGAAAATTAATGGCAAGAAGAGCACCATCCCTTGAAATTAAAAATTTAACCGCTGTCCAGTTAATGGAACTCGACGGCTGTATCCGCTGCGGCGAATGTGCTGAATGGTGTCCGACCTACGAAGGATCCGGATTCAAACCCAACATGTCCCCGCGTGACAAAATTTACCGCTGGAAGCGTTTTGTTGACAAATCCTACGGTTTTTGGGCAACAATTTTCGGCCCCAAAGAAATCCCCGAAGAAGAATTCGTCGAATTTAAAGACGATGTTCACGGCTGTACAACTTGCGGTATTTGCGCAACTGTTTGTGAAGCCGGTATCAACACTGTTGAACTTTGGGAAGCAATGCGTGCCAACCTCGTTAAGAGAGGAACGGGACCTTACGGCAAGCAGGGCGCAATGCCCAAAATCATCAGCGACACTTTCAACTCTTACAACGAGCCGAAAGAAAACCGTTTGACCTGGATTCCGGGAGACGTTAAAATCGCTGACAAAGCCGAAATTCTTTACTTCATGGGCTGCACAGCCGGAATGAAGCAAACAAATCTCGCAGTCTCCACCGCCCGTGTTTTGAACAAACTCGGCGTTGAATTCTGTACACTCGGCGAAGAAGAAGCCTGCTGCGGTTCCGTTTTACTCAGAACCGGTCAGTACCACAAAGAAGACAACCTTGCAAAAAGACTTGCAGAATCCAATGTTTCCAAAATTAAAGCAAAGGGCGCAAAAACTGTTCTTTATGCTTGCTCCGGTTGTTTCAGAGCTTCACTCGTTGATGGCCCAGACTTATCGGCGAAGCAACTCCCTTTAAAGTGATGCACGTTTCTCAATTCCTCGCAGAGAAAGTAGAGAAAGGCGAAATCAAATGGGAAAAGAAACCGTTCGGCGAAGACAAAATAGTCACATACCACGACCCGTGCCACCTCGGCCGCCACGTCGGTGTTTATGAAGAACCCAGAAAGGTTCTCCAAAGTATGCCCGGCATGGAATACGTCGAAATGGACCGCAACAGATCATACCAGAGATGCTGTGGTGCAGGCGGCGGTGTTAAAGCCGGTATGCCCGAACTTGCGCTTTCAATTGCAAAAGCACGTGTCGGTGATGCGATCAGCGTTCTCTACCCCGAAGGCGAAAAGAAAACAAAAACAAATGTTTTCGCTCAAGCTTGCCCGTTCTGTAAAAGAAACCTTTCAGACGGACGCGACGCCCTTTTGGCAGAAGAAAACGAACGTGCAGATATCGTCATTGAAGACGTCATCGAAATCAGTGCCCGCGCACTCGGTTTAAGCACAGTGAAAGACTGATATTTCAGCACACAAAATAAAAAACAATAATTGAATAAAACGGTTTATCTGAACCGTTTTACTCTTTTTATTATTCTTTTTTACGTTTAAGAATTATTCATTCAGCTTTTGCTGTTTTTAAATAACAGACAAAATATTAAATAGAAGCCAAAGATAAGAATTAAATTAAGTAAAATAAATAAGAAGAGATGTTTTTTATGAGCGTAATTGATAATGCAATTGATTATTTTGGCTACCCCATGGACAATTATATCACACTAGAAGTCCAAGTGATGATGCTTTTTGTTGCAATATTCACAGCTCCTCTTATTTATTCAGACTTAAAAACACGAACTGTCACTGATAGGTCATTAGCTCGTGCAGTTATCGGTTCATCACTCGTTTTTCTTTTTTTTATTAAAAATTATGAAATTGATTTGGTATTGTTCGTGTTACCAATGATTTCCATTATCATTGTTTTCGCTTTCAATATGTGGAAACCGGCAGACCGCATTTTATTCATCCCATTAATTGCGTTGGCGTCAATAACTGGTGTTGACGGTTGGTTTATTATGGCTGTGTTACCAATTTTGATTTGTCAGATTGCGCGTTTATTAAAAATAGAAGGATCAAAAATCCCAATGATTCCAATCCTCGTTTTGACGTGGTTTTTAGCAGTAATTTGGGCTTGTATTTCGTGGCACTTTATAACATAAAAAGAGATAAATCATCTTCAAATTCTTCATTGAAAAGCAATCCTGTTGCTGCATCAATGATGCGTAAAAATTCTCTCATCGATGTTCAAATCATCTCAATTGCGGTTGCTATGGGATTAATTAAATTATAAAAAATAAAACGAGATTATAACAGATAGTAAAAAAGAAAAAAAAGAAAAGAAAAGCAATTTGATTACAAATTGCCTTTGTTATAGTCTTGAATTGACTTGAATGTCATTTCTTTTTCTTTTGCTGCTGTGATTGCTTTTCCTGAGATTTGCGCGCTCTGGAGCGTTGTGATGTACGGAATACCGTAATCGACTGCTGCACGGCGGATTTTTGAACCGTCGCGGCGTGCTTTTGTTTTCTCAGTCGGCGTGTTGATGATTAAACTGACTTCATTCTTTCTCACGCGGTCAATAACATTCGGCGTGCCTTCATGAACTTTTAAAACGATGTCCATTGAGACACCATTCTTTTCCATGAATTCGGCAGTTCCTTTGGTTCCGAGAAGTTTCAATCCTGCGTTTGACATTTCACGAGCAACTTCCAGCATGTCATCTTTGTCTTTGTCGCGGATAGACATGAACACAGTGCCTTCAAGCGGCAACTTGTTGTCGGCAGCCATCTCGGCTTTGTAGAATGCCAAATCGAAGCTGTAGTCAATACCCATAACTTCGCCCGTACTTTTCATTTCAGGGCTTAAGAGCGGGTCTGCGCCGGGCAACTTGTCAAAGGGAAGAATAACTTCTTTCACAGCGACGTGATTGATTTGAACCTCTTTTTCGGCGATATAGCCTTGTTCTTTCAAAGATTTGCCGATCATGACTTTTGCAGCGATCTTTGCAAGCGGAACGCCGATTGCTTTTGAAACAAACGGAACAGTTCGGCTGGAACGCGGATTTGCTTCCAAAACATAAACATTTCCGTTTTGTTCAGCCATCTGAATGTTGACCATTCCTTTCACATTCAAAGCAAGCGCGATCTTTCGAGTGTAATCTCTGACAATTTCTAAAATCTCTTCAGACAATGTCTGCGGCGGAATCACACAAGCAGAGTCACCGGAGTGAATACCGGCTTCTTCGATGTGTTCCATAATTGCGCCGATAAAGACATCGGTGCCGTCACTAACTGCATCAACATCAATTTCGCGAGCGCCTTCCAAGAAGTCATCGATTAAAATCGGGTGGTCTTGAGTGACACGAACTGCTTCTTTGATGTATTTTTCAAGTTCGCTCTGGTCGTAAACAATTTCCATAGCACGGCCGCCGAGAACATAAGACGGGCGAACCAAAACCGGGTACCCGATTTTATCTGCAATTTCAAAAGCCTGCATTTCAGAAGTTGCGTATCCGGCTTCCGGCTGCAAAATACCGAGATTCTTCATCAGCATGTTGAATCTTTCACGGTCTTCTGCCATGTCCATGTTTTCAGGAGATGTGCCTAAGATTTTTGTAGCCAAACCGCGTCTCTTCAATTCTTTTTCAAGCGGCATTGCAAGATTGACGGAAGTCTGACCGCCGAACTGAATCAAAATGCCGGACGGATTTTCTTTTTCGACAACATTCATAACATCTTCCAATGTCACCGGTTCGAAGAAAAGCTTGTCCGATGTATCATAGTCAGTTGAAACAGTTTCCGGATTGTTATTGATAATGTGTGTTTCAATTCCTTCTTCACGAAGCGCTTTGACAGCGTGAACAGTACAGTAGTCAAATTCAATGCCCTGACCGATTCGAATCGGACCGGCGCCGAGAATCAAAATTTTCTCAGTGTCATTCGGCTTGGATAAATTTTCAACACCGTATTCTGTGTAATAATAAGGTGTGTATGCTTCAAGCGCTTCTGCACAAGAATCAACCATGCGGTAAGATGCGCTTGTTCCGTCTTTTAAACGCATGTCTGTGATTTCTTCGCGGGGCTTGCCGGTGACTTCACTGATTCTTTCATCAGTAAATCCGAGCTTCTTTGCCTGAATCAACAACTCTTTTGTGAGTTCGTTGTCTTTCAATGTTTGTTCAAACAAGACAAAGTTGCTGATTTTTTCGATAAAGAACGGATTGATCTTTGTCAAATCTGAAATTGTTTTGACAGAATAATTCTTTTTCAATGCGTGAATGATAACGAAAATACGCTCGTCGGTTGCATGTTTCAAAAGATTTTCGATTTCTTCATCGGTCCAGGAATATTCATCAATGTGCTTTCCGACATCGAGTCCGCGAATTGCTTTTTGAAGAGTGTCTTCAACTTGGTGACCGATAGACATGACTTCGCCAGTGCTTTTCATGGCTGTTGTTAAAGTTCGATCAGCCGATGTGAACTTGTCAAAGGGCCAGCGTGCGACTTTTGCAACAACGTAGTTGACAGTCGGCTCCCAGTTGTCTGATCCGATTTCAACGCCTTTTATGATTTCATCCAATGTTTTGCCGATTGCGATTTTTGCAGTTGCACGAGCAATTGGGAAACCTGTGGCTTTTGAAGCCAAAGCAGAGGAACGGGAAACACGCGGATTCACTTCAATAATTCTGTAATCGCTGTTTTCAGGGTTGTATGCAAACTGAATGTTGCAGCCGCCCATGATATTAAGAGCTTTTAAAATTCGAATGGATGCTTCACGAAGCATTTTGATGTCTTCTTTCGGCATGGTAATAATCGGCGCGACCACCATTGATTCGCCGGTGTGAATTCCCATCGGGTCAATGTTTTCCATTGTACAAATGACAATGCAGGTGTCATTTTTGTCACGCATGACTTCAAATTCAATTTCTTCCCAGCCGAGAACGCTTTCTTCAATCAAAAGCTGATTGATGCGGCTCTTTTTGAATCCTTTTTCAGAAATGTCAAAGAGTTCTTCACGGGTGTGTGCAATTCCGCCGCCTGCGCCGCCGAGAGTGTATGCCGGTCGAACAATGAGCGGAAGCCCGAATTCTTTAATTGCTTCTTCGACTTCTTCCATTGTCGTGACTGCTTTACTGCGCGGAACACGCTCATTGATGCTGAGCATGAGTTGTTTGAATAATTCACGGTCTTCGGTATTTTTAATTGATTCGACTTGTGTTCCGAGAAGTTTGACATTATATTTCTCTAAAATGCCTTTTTCTGCCAATTCGGTTGTCATATTCAAACCGGTTTGACCGCCGATACCTGCAATAATGCTGTCCGGTCTTTCTTTGGCGATAATTTTTTCCAAGATTTCCGCGTTAATCGGCTCGACATAAACAACATCCGCTGTTTCGGGGTCGGTCATGATTGTTGCCGGATTTGAATTCACCAAAACGACTTCAAGACCTTCTTCTTTTAAAGCACGGCATGCTTGAGTTCCGGAAAAGTCGAATTCTGCTGCCTGGCCGATTACAATCGGGCCGGATCCAATTAAAATAACTCTTTTTACGTCATCGCGTTTTGGCATATATTATCACCGTTTATTTTGTAAGTTTTGTAAGCAATACTAAATGATTTTTGCTGCTGTATTTTTCCTGCATCGCCTCAGCATATGAATTTGAACGATTTTTCATATGTAAAAAAGGAGCGGAAAAATTATGGAAAAACGAAAACAGATAAGAGGAAAAGAAACAAAAGGAGGCAGAAGTAAAATCAATAAAATAGTTTGGAAACAGATGTTTCCAACGCTTTTTTGTGGATAAGGAAAAGCATTTTATGATTTTTCGATACCCTTTCCTCAAACGATATCTTCAAACACAAAGGTTTGATAGAATACTCATGGCAGATGTTTTCACCGGGTGTCGCTTGAAGGTTCATGTTCTATTTCAATCTCTCGTATTCGATTTTAAAGACTTAGCAGCTTGTTTCATTCATAATAAGTCTCTAAAAGCAAATTGAGTGCTGTTCCAATATATAACCTCTGTGATTGAAAATATAATGATTTTCTATGAGGGTGACACATATTTTCAAAAACAATAGCAAGTGAAGAAGAGATAGAAAGTTAAATTCATTTGAAAATGTATAATTATTACAATCGTTTTTGCAATTTATTGTAATATTATGTAATTTATTGCAACTTACTATAATATATTAGATAATTGAGATTCAAACCCATACAAAAAATCTATCTTTTGCTAAAACCAAAAAACAGGCTGCAACGAAACAATACAGCAAACATTACAAGTTTTCACCTAGCAGATATTTAGCAAACACTATAATTTAGCATAAGCAGAAAATTGTTGAAGAATAAGATTGAATCAGTATCAATAACTAAAAAAAGAGTTAAAAGAATTAGAAAAGGATAATTCGCCACAAATCATCCTCTTCTCTTTTCACACATTTCTTCCAATTCAAAGATTTTTCGAGTCCGGTTGAGATAACTATA
>JGI994J12354_10005889_pt1 | contig 10398 bp, 8 predicted proteins | sample IntmicLarv3ML3BL_FD_12354 | JGI IMG/M metagenome (IMG submission 12354)
CGGGTTGATCGGCCAGGCTGTGCTCGAGGCCCTCGAGCAGGATGTCGGGATCAGCGGCGGGGCGGGTGCCGGCCACGACGCCGTAGGTTTGGGTGTCGGGGAAAAAGCGCTTGACGATGTGGGCGCCATCGGGATCGCCAAAGATCAAGGTGTTTTCGTCGGGCATGGCCGAGGGCACGCCGTTGCACCGCCAGGTGTCGCGCACGACATCGACACCCAAGATGTGGTAGAGCTCGGTAATATCACGCAAATACTGCGCCAGGAAATCTTCGTGGGCAGATTGGCCGAGAAAGAGGGCTTTCTCCTCCTTGAAATGCAGGCTGTCAGCACCCGTGTGGCAGGGCCGACCCAGGATTTGCTCGGCCACCGTGCAGGCGACGGTGGGGATGTAGATGGGCAGGCGGTCGGGGGTTTCGCCGTGCAGCACGGCGGCGAATCGCTGTTTTCCTGTCATGGAGCGCCTCCTGGTGATATAGTGGAGGATTCGTCGTTCGACGGTACGGGGGCGGTGTCAAAGCGGATGAACTTGTATTCGGTGTCGCCCATCACTTGTGTCGTTGTGCGATAGGTAAGCCAACCGCTTTGATGCGAGGGCAAAGCCAAATAGGCTTTTTTTGAGGCGAACTCAATCTTGATTTGACGCGGCGAACCTTCGTCACATTCAAAAACTGCATATAATATCGTCTGATGGTCTTCGCCGTGACCCGAATCGTATTCGTCTTTTGTTACGACGGTTGCCCATCTTTTTTGTTTGACGATAATCCTTTTTTTCTGCGCGGCAATGGCAAAGAGAATGAGCCACATGAAGGGATAGACCAAGAATGTAGACAGCGTGCAAAAGACGATGGCCGTCATCTCATCGCGCCAAAAGGGCAAGTCGCTTACTTTATCTAACATAGAGGTGTATATTTTTGTTCCGCCGTATTCGGGGGCTTTTTCAAAAAAGGCAACGCCCCAGCGGCCATCGCGCAGTTTGCATGTCAGATTGCCCGTATCGCCCTGATAGATCTTGCTGTGGAAGCTACGATCGGATTGCCAGGCGAATGAAAAATCAAGCACCGTGCCATCCTCTGATTGGAATTTGATATAGCAGGTGTCTTGCAGGTCGGAATTCTTTGACTTGATCCTTTTTGTCTCGATAACTTCCACCTGTGCTGTTCGGGTAGAGACATTGATCATTTTTTTGACATGCAGCGTAAAAAACAGCGTGATGACAACAGCGACCGCGAGCATCAAGGAACAGGCAAACGCCAGGGTTGCCTTGGATTTTGGCACGATTTCGATCTTGAGCGTTTTGAGTGACCAGAAAAATATTTTGCGGTAGAGCAAGAAAATCCAAGGCGTCGAAAGGAAGGCGGTGCCGGTTGCGATGAAAAGAAAGGTGAACTGCACCGGGAATCCACAAAGGGTATCATACACCCCAATCGTTGCAAAGGCCAAGAGGGCGAGGCATATGGCGAGTGCTTTTAACCTTGGTTTCAACATAAGCACCCCCACTTCAATCTGTGGCCAAAGTGTAGCATAAGACCGGGTGGATTGCAATGAACCGCTTTGGCGTGAACGATCCGAAATGGTGTATAATAGTTGTCACGACAGTATGATCAAGGGAGAGTACGCTATGATAAAAGGCTTTTTTGCCACGGATGCGGCTTATAAGGAAATGCGCTCGCGGTATACCGCAGTGGATGGTCTGTTGGCTATTGGGTTGTGGATGTTGGTGATGGGGCTTTATTATGCGATTGGCGTGGTGGCGGTTCGCAAGCATATCGTCTTGGGCATCCCGGCGAACTTTTTGTTGATGGGCGTTTGCCTGTTGTTGGTGCTTGGGCGGGGGCAAAAGCTCGCTTCAATTGGGGTGACGGGCAAGAAGCTAGGCAAGTCCTTGTTGCTCGGCGCGGTTGCGGGAGTGGTGCTTTCGTTTTTGATGAACGTGTTGCCCAACCTGATCGCGGGCGGCAAGGTGATTCCGGTGGGCAAGGCGATTTATAACGTGTTCTATTATTTTGTCGTCATTGGCCTGGCGGAGGAGATCATCTTTCGGGGGTATATTCAGACGCGGATTTATGGGTTGATCAAAAAGGATGTCCCGGCGATTGCCATGACAGGGGTGTTGTTTTATGCCATGCACCTGCCGTATCAAATGCCCGTCAACGGAATGCAACTCAGCCTTGTTAACTTTGCGATCATGTTTGCCCTGCACATCGTCATGAACTTTTTGCATCGCAAATACAATTCACTCGCTGCGCCGACGGTGTTCCATGGATTGTTGGACTGGGGCGGGGCGTTATTGCGGTAACGCCGTCCATTCATCGATGAGTTGTTGGATGGTTTGTTGGCGGTGGTTGCGGTCGTCGCTGGTGGCTTTTTTGGCGACCTCGAACAGGGTGGGGGAGAACTTCCAGTTTTCGATGCTGCGGTCGCGATCATCGCCGAAAAGAGAGAAGGCGGTGGCGCCCATGGCGTAGACGTTGGTGACCTCGTCGATGGTTGCGCCGCGTTGGTATTCCTCGGGCGACATAAAGCGCGAGCTGCCCCACAAGCGGCCCATGGTGTTGGTGTAGGGGGCCTTGGCGTAAAAGTCGATGTCGCAGATCAGGGCGCGCTGGCGGCCGAAGTCGTACATGATGCTGCCGTCGTAAAAGTCGATGGCGACGTAGCCTTGCCGCGCGACGTGGGCGTGGAAGGCCAAGATGCCCAAATAGNCCTGCCGCTTGGTTGCCAGTGGCAATTGCAGGAACTTTTGGCGGCCCTCGGGGTACATGGCGTGCAGGCAGCCGGCATCGGCCCAGTCAAAGATCATGGCAAAACCACTGCCGATGTCCTCGGCATCGATCAGGTGCACTAACGTTGGGTGCGCGAGATCCTGATAAACGGGCAGGGTGTCGCGCAGGTTGGCGATGACCTCCTCGGGACCAATGCAAGCCCTTTGGGTCGGGGCCCCGGCGAACTTGACGAAATAACGGCGGTCGCCGTCGGCGATGCCAAAGCAGATGTTGCCCGAGTCCTGCTCGTCGAAGACGGCGAACACCTTGCCGTATTTGGCCAAGAAAGAGAAGTCGAAGGGGGCCTTGAGGGTGTAGGATACGCCGTCGATCTGTTGGCGGTGGAGGGTTTGCATGTTGTGAGGCTCCTTTGGGGGTTGGGGATATTATACCGCGAGCGGGTGTGAGGTGGCAAGGAGGAGGACCGGATGTGCTATAATGAAATGAGCATTGTTTCACCTTGCCAAGGGCGCGGGTGTTTGAGTTTTTGCGTTGGGGGCGTGTGGCCAATGGAATGGATATTATCGGGTGTTGGATTACTGTTGATGGCGTTGGCGATTGTGACCATCCGACTGCCGTTTTGGAAAACGGACCTGCAAAAGATTTTGGTGCTGCTGTTGGTACCTGGAGTTTGTCTTGGGATTCCTATGTCGATCTATGCGGTGGCAACGGGCAACCAACCACCGCAGGTGAGTACGTGGGTTGTTCTTGTGTCGGTGTGGGTGCTGCTGATCGGTGGGTTGGGCGGATGGCTGGTTTGGAGTTTGCGCAGATATAAAAAGACCCTTTCTCCCCAAAAACAGGGAGAGATGATCAGGCAAATGGATCCCTCCAAAATTGCTCGGGCGCTGATGATTTTTCTCTTTATTCCGCTTTATAATGCGGGATGCATCGGCAATATCCTTTTGATTGTGATATTGGGCAGGAAAGAGACGGCGATTATTGTGCTCTTGGCGGTGACTGAAGTTTTGATGACGGCGTTTTGCGTGAGGTGTTTTCGTTTGACAGGGAAAAACCTCGCGCAACCCGAGCAAAAGGCGCAGGCGATTGTCTTGGAGAAAAACTACCGCGAAGGGAGGTCGGGGCGCAATAGCGCCATTGCGTATGAGGCGACCTTTGGACTGGCTGATGGCACAAAACTGACCTTGGATTTGTATGTAACGGCATACGAGCGGCTATGCGTCAATTCCAGTGGCGTGCTTTATTACAAGGCGCGGGGGCCGAGGAATGGTTTCTGGGATTTGCCCCATCGGCCATACCTCCAACGGAACAATTGCGGTCGATATACGGCGTGTATGACGAAGTATAATGAATCGTGCAAACGGCGAAATGACGGCATTTGGGTTGGTGGTGTTTTGATGACAGCACAACAAAGCGCGAACGTTGACTTTTGGCCTTGAGAACAGTAAAATACAAACAAAATGTGGCAGTCGGATGCGGAGGTTTTGGCATCGCGCTGTCGCGGAAAATGAAGGAGTGTGACCAAATGGGCAATCAGGACGAAGCCGTTTCGCTGGAACTGGCGCGTGAGGTGTATGAAGAGGCGTGTACGGCGCTGGACGATATTGGGTGGACGTATAACCGCGACGACGAGGAGCTGCGCATTCGCACGCGGGTCAGCGGCGACGACATTCCCATGGACATCATCATCGAGGTTCGCCCCAAGACGGGCATCCTGCGCGTGCTGTCGTACATGCCCTTTAAGATCAACGAGGACAAGGCGATCGACGCCGCGATTGCCTGCGGCGAGGTCAACTGCCGCATGGTCAACGGGTCGTTTGACTTTGACATCGACGACAATTCCATCCGCTTCCGCGTGACCACGGCCTATCTGGAGGCCAAGCCCCACAAGGAAGTTTATCCCTATATGATCCACCTGGCGGTCAACACGGTGGACGATTATAACGACAAGTTCCTCATGATTTCCAAAGGTGTTTTGAGCATTCAGGACTTTTTGGCTTCGTTTGAGTGAGCCCGCATAAGGGGAAAGATGATGAGCGCTTGTAAAAAGGTTTCCGTCAGGCTGCAAAAAAGCTGGTTAAAGGATCAGCCCGAGGGTGCGGCCCCCGTCGAGGGCATGATCGCGCATTTTTGTGATACCCGGACCGACTGGCAGATCGATGTGCTGAGCCAATCGCCCGGCGACGGCTTGTTTTTGGTGCGGGCCGAGGGCGTGGAGGACGCACAGATCTTGTCCTTGATCAAGGACTATTTTGAGCAAAAGCACGGCGTTGCCAAGGATGACGACGTCGTGGGCATTAAGGTCACGGAGATGGCACTACCCGCCCCCGCGCAAACCGCGACGGGTGGGGAAGAGGCACCGGCTCCCCGCAAGGACGTTTCCAAACTGATCGATGGTTTCCGCACCCGCAAAAGTGGCGCCGCCGGTGTGCCCGAGGTGCTGGCGGATATGAGCGACCTGGCCAGTGCCAAGGAGTTCAAGGAGCTGCTGGAGGAGTACAAAAAAGTCGCGCCGCAGATCACCCAGCACGGTACCCACGAGGTGTTTGCCTCGCAGTCCTATCTGTTTTCTGTCAACGAGGGCTATGGGCTGACCTCCTATCTGGGGAACTTGGTCGACACCGTGACGGGGCTGGGGCTTTTTCAGGCGCAGAAAAACCAAAAACTGCTCGAGATTGAGCTCGAGGCCCCTGCCGACGAGCGCGAGCGCCGTTCGGCCCTCAACGACGCCGTTGAGAAGGTCGGTCGGTGTGTGGACAAATATCACCTGATCTGCTTTGACATCAGTGCCTGGATGCCCCGTGTCAAGGAGGACGGCTTTGCGCGCTTCCTGCGCGCGCTGGACAAACACACGGGCAAGGTGTTGTTCGCCTTTCGCGTGCCCTTCCTGGAAAAGGATGCGCTGGACAACGTGCGAAGGGTGCTCAGCGATGTCTTTACCATCCGCCCGGTGTCCTTTTCGCCCTTTAGTACCCAGGAGTTGGTGCGGATTGCCGAGACCAATATCCAGGAAAAGGGTTTCCATATGCACGAAAACACCATCCCCGTCTTTACCGCGCGCATCGCCGAGGAAAAGCGGGACGGTAAGTTTTACGGCATCCAGACCGTGCGCAAGGTCGTGCGCGAGATGATCTACCTCAAGCAGTTGGCCAGCGTCGACGCTGAGGCGCCTGACACCGAGATCCAACAGCCCGAGATCCTGGCGCTGTCTGAGGACTACAGCGCCCAAAACCAATCGGGCATGGATCAGTTAGACGCCCTGATCGGGCTGGATTCGCTCAAACAGCGCATTCGCGAGATCGTCGCGCAGATCGAGATCACCCGCAACAACAAGTCGCTGGAGACGCCCTGCATCCACATGCGCTTTACGGGTAACCCCGGCACGGGCAAGACGACGGTTGCCCGCATTCTGGGCAAGATCCTGACCGAGCGCGGCATCCTGCGCAACGGCAATTTCTTTGAGTATTCGGGGCGGGATTTCTGTGGCCGGTACGTCGGCGAAACGGCCCCCAAAACCGCCGCCATGTGCCGCGACGCCTATGGATCGGTGTTGTTTATCGACGAGGCCTATTCGCTCTACAGCGGCGATGACGACAGCCGGGACTATGGCCGCGAGGCCCTGACCACACTGATCGCCGAGATGGAAAATCACCGCACCGATCTGATGGTCATCATGGCAGGGTATACCGACGACATGGATCGACTGCTCAAGGGCAACGCCGGGCTCGAGAGCCGAATGCCCTACAAGCTGGAGTTCCCCAACTACAATCAGCAGGAGCTGGCGCGCATCTTTATGGCGATGGCGGGCAAGGGGTTTGCCTATGGTGATGACTTTGCTACGGTGGTGCAAACCTATTTCGATGCCATGCCCGCCGCCGCCCTGCAAGCCAAGGAGTTTAGCAACGCCCGCTTTGTGCGCAACCTCTACGAGCGCACCTGGGGCAAGGCCATCCTGCGCGAGCAGCTGACCGACTCGGGCGGCAAACTCATCCTGCGGGCCGAGGACTTCCTGCAAGCCAGCGGCGAGGGCGAGTTCCAAGCGCTGATGGAGAAGAAAACCAAGCGGATCGGGTTTTAGCGTTTCGTGATCAACAAGCATCTGCTCTGGGGTAGATGCTTGTTTTTTCTTGGAAAATTTGCTAAAATAATACCACTTTGTGTTAGGAGGTGGCCTGGGAAATGCGCAGCTTTTTTATCCATACCTACGGCTGCCAGATGAACGCACGGGACAGCGAGACTTTGGCGGGGCAGTTGGCGGCGTTGGGTTTTGAGCCGGCGGCCCGGGCCGAGGGCGCGGACGTGATTTTATTCAATACTTGCTGCATTCGCGACCACGCGGCGGCGCGGGTAATCGGCAATGTCGGGGCCCTGCGCGAGGCAAAACACGCCCGGCCCGGCACCATCATCGGCGTGTGCGGCTGCTTGATGCAGATGGACGACCAGGCGCGCAAGTTGATGCTGCGCTATCCTTTTGTCGACTTTGCCCTGTGCCCCCAGACCATCGATCGTTTGCCCGAGGCCATGGCGGCGGCGGCGGTGGGGGAGCGGTCGATGTTTTTGGCGGCGGATGCGCCGCTGTGCGAGGGATTGCCGCGCCTGCGGACGGCGGGGAGCTCGGCCTTTGTCAACATCATGGCGGGGTGCGATAACTATTGCAGTTATTGCGTCGTGCCCTTTGTTCGCGGGCGGGAGCGCTCGCGGGAGCTGCCGGCGGTGCTCGAGGAAGTCCGGGGACTGGTCGCCGACGGCGTGCGCGAGATTACTTTGCTGGGGCAAAACGTCAACTCCTATCGCGGGGCAGGCGGGTTTGCCGGGCTGTTGCGGGCGGTCGCGGCGGTGTCGGGGCTTGCACGGGTGCGCTTTATGACCAGCAATCCACATGACTTTTCCGATGACATCATCGCCGCCATCGCCGATTGCCCCAACATCGCTCGCCACGTCCACCTGCCCGTCCAATCGGGCGACGACGGCGTGCTGCGTGCGATGAACCGCAAGTATTCGGGGCAAGACTATCTGGGCCGGGTGGCGGCCCTGCGCGCGGCGGTGCCGGGCATCGCACTGACGACCGACCTGATCGCGGGCTTCCCCGGCGAGAGCCAAGCCGCCCACGAAAACAGCCTGGCGCTGTTGGAGCAGGTGGGGTTTGACGCGGCGTTTGTCTTTTTGTATTCGTCGCGGCCGGGCACGGCGGCGGCCAAGATGGAGGGGCACTTGCCCCAGGAGACCATCAAGGCTCGCCACGCCGAGCTGCTGGCCCTGCAAGAGCGCCTGACCCGGGCACGTGATGCCGCACTGGAGGGCGAGGTATTGCCCGTGTTGTTCGAGCGGCGCGACAGCCGTACGGGCGAGTACCTGACGGGCAAGGAACACCTGCGTACCGTCCACGCACCCGGCGGGGACGAGCACATCGGCCACATTCGGCCCGTGCGCATCACCCGCGTGGGCACACACACCTTACACGGAGAAATCCAGCAAGATTGAGAGGAAACACCATGCAAAAGATGACCACTGAACAAGTGCTTGCCAAGGCCCAGGAACTGGGTGAGATGCTGGCCGCGAGCGAGGTTTATGACGCCCTGAACCGCGCCGAGGCGGATCTGGAGCTCGACGGCGCCGCCCAAGACGCCATCGCCAAGGCCGAGATCATCCGCGCCGAGCTGCGCGAGCAATTGGAAGGCGGTACTCCGCCTGAGCAACTGCAAGAGGGCCTGGCCCAACTGCGCGCCGCCAACGCCGCCATCGGGCAGACATCTTCCTATGCCGCCGCCGATGCCGCGCGCAAGGAGTTCGCCGATCTGATGAACCGCATCAACACCCTGCTCAAGTTCCACACCGGTCAAGAGGAAGAGGGCGGATGCGGCGGCGACTGCTCGTCGTGCTCGTCCTGCGGGTAATTTGATATGGCATTGACCCCCATGATGCAACAATATCGGGCGATTAAAGATCAGGTGCCTGATTGCTTGTTGTTGTATCGATTGGGGGATTTTTATGAGATGTTCTTTGAGGACGCCCTGACCGCCAGTGCCGTGTTGCAACTGACGCTGACGGGCCGCGACTGCGGGCTGGAGGAGCGTGCGCCCATGTGCGGAGTGCCCTACCACGCCGTGGATGGGTATCTGCAAAAGCTGATCGATGCTGGCTACAAGGTGGCCATTTGCGAGCAGTTGACGGCCCCCACGCCTGGCAAGGGCATGATCGAGCGAGGCATCGTGCGCATCGTCACGGCGGGCACGGCACTGGATGATCCCCAGCTGCCGCGCGAAAAGCCGCTGTATTTGCTGTGCTTTCACCTGCAAGACAAGCAGTTGGGCTGGGCGGCGGTCGACGTCTCGACAGGGGTCTTCCTGTGCGGCCAAACCGACCCGCCCGAGCGCATGGCCGAGCTGGCCGCGCGGTTTGGCGCGGGCGAGATCATCGGCAACCGCGAGGCCGTGCGGCTGGGGCGCACCTTGCAGGAAAAGGGTTTGATGAACTTGGCCGTGGGCCTGCACAACGAGTGGGCCTTTATCGGCGCCAACGCCGCCAAAACCCTGATGGAGCACTTTGCCTGCAAGACGCTCGAGGGCTTTGGCACGGACGGTGTGCCGCTGGGCGAGGCGGCGGCGGGGGCCCTGATGGGCTACCTGCGCGAGACCCAGAAAAATTCGCTGTCGCACATCAACACGTTAAAATCTGAGAATGCCGCTCAGGGCATGGCCATCGACGCCATGACGCGGCGGCACTTGGAGCTAGTGTCGGCCGAACACGGGCCGACGCTGTTTCGCGTGCTCAACCAAACCAACACCGCCATGGGCGCGCGCACCCTGCGCGACTGGCTGTGCGGGCCACTGTGTGATCTGGCCGCCATCAACGCGCGGCAGGACGCCGTCGCCGTGCTGGTCGACGACCACGGGCGGCGGGGACAACTGCGAGAGGCCCTGGCCTGCGTGCGCGACATTCAACGCCTGTGCGCCCGGTTGTCCTATGGCTCCTTCCACGCCCGCGATGCCATGGCACTGGGCGAGTCGCTGGCGGCTCTGCCCCACGTCAAGGCGCGGGTGGGCGGGTGCGCCCTGCTGGACGAGTGGTGCGCGGCCATCGATGCCTTTGAAGAACAAGCCCAACTGCTGACCCAATGCATCCACCCCGAGGCGCCTATCACCCTGCGCGAGGGTGGGCTGTTTGCGCCGGGATATGACGCCCGGTTGGACGACCTGCGCGCCCTAGCCGACGGGGGCAGGGAACAGCTGGACCGTCTGGAAGAGGCCGAGCGGGTCGAGACGGGCATCAAAACCCTTAAGATTGGACACAATCGGGTGTTTGGTTATTACATCGAAGTCACCAAATCCCAGACCGGGGCCGTGCCCTATCGCTACACCCGCAAGCAGACGACGGCCAACGCCGAGCGGTATGTCACCGAAGAATTATTGCAACTGCAAGAGGGCATCTCCCAAGCCGCTCAGGCAGGCATCGCGATGGAATACGAGATGTTCTGCCGCCTGCGCGAGGGGTTGATCGCCCAGATTGCCAAGCTGACCCAAACGGCGCAGGCTGTGGGCATGGTCGACGCCATCGCCTCGCTGGCCGAGGTCGCCGTCATGCGGGGCTATGTGCGGCCCGAGATGGTGGCCGAGCCTATTCTGGACATTCGCGGCGGCCGCCACCCCGTTGTCGAGAGCACCCTGCCGCCGGCGGG
>JGI994J12354_10005890_pt1 | contig 10398 bp, 9 predicted proteins | sample IntmicLarv3ML3BL_FD_12354 | JGI IMG/M metagenome (IMG submission 12354)
CCATGGTGCTGCAAATGCAATTTTATTACCTTATGTAATTCATTATAATGCTGCTTGTGTTCTTGATGGTGGAAAACAAGCTTATTTTTCACAATATAAAACACAAAATTCTATGTCAAAATACGCACAAATGGCTAAAGAATTAGGGTTAAAAGGAAAAAACAATGAAGCATTAGTTGATTCATTAATTAAAACTATTCAAACTTTAACAAAAAATGTGGAATTATCATCATCATTTAAAGAGTACGGTGTTAATGAAAAAACCTTTTTATCATCACTTGATAAAATGGCAGAAGATGCATTTGATGATCAATGTACTGGAGCAAATCCAAGATTTCCATTAATTGAAGATTTAAAACAGATCTATATTGATGCGTATTATGGAAAAGCTATCCCTAAATTTGAAAAATAATTTCATCTAAAAGTTAATTTTGATATTAAAAGTCTCTTTTTTAATAAAAAAGAGACTTTTTTTTGTTTTTTGAAATTATTTTTCAAATATAAATGAGATAATAAAGTATGGAGGATGGAGGATATGAAAATGAAATATAAACAATGAGAAGAATTTGAAAATGGTTTCTGAACTGAAGAAGTAGACGTCAGAGATTTTATACAAAAAAATTATACACCTTATATTGGAGATGATTCTTTTTTAGCAGGACCAACAAAAGCAACAACCAAGTTATGAGATATGGTTATGAATTTGACCAAAAAAGAAATGGAAGCAGGAGGAGTTTTAGATGTAGATAGCGATGTTCCATCGACTGTAACTTCACATGCAGCTGGTTTTATAGATAAAAAATTAGAAAAAGTTGTAGGATTACAAACAGATAAACCGTTTAAAAGAGCTTTAATGCCATGAGGTGGTATAACTATGGCAGTGCAAGCTAATGAATCATATGGTTTTCAAGTATCTGATCGTGTGAAAGAAATTTTTACAAAATATAGAAAAACTCACAATCAAGGGGTTTTTGATGCATATACTCCAGATATGAGAAAGATTAGAAAAAGTCATATCGTTACAGGTTTGCCTGATACTTATGGTCGAGGAAGAATCATAGGAGATTATAGAAGATTAGCTTTATATGGAACTGATTTTTTGATTGAACAAAAATTAAAAGATGCTCAATTGATTGATGGTGAAATGTTTGAAGAAAAAATTAGATTAAGAGAAGAAATAACAGAACAAATAGCAGCTTTAAAAGATATTGCAAAAATGTCTACAACATATGGTTTTGATGTAACAAAACCAGCAAGCAACGCTACAGAAGCTTTTAACTTTACTTATTTAGCTTATTTGGCAGCAATTAAACAAAACAACGGCGCTGCTGAATCGTTTGGACGTGTTTCAACATTTTTAGATATTTATTTAGAAAAAGATCTAAAAAAAGGAATTTTAACAGAAGAACAAGCACAAGAATTAGTAGATCATTTAGTTATGAAGTTAAGAATAGTAAAATTCACAAGAACTCCAGCATACAACGAAATTTTTTCAGGTGACCCTGTTTGAGCAACTGAATCAATTGCAGGAATGAGTCTTGATGGAAGAACACTTGTATCTAAAACTTCATTTAGATTTATCCACACATTATCAAATATGGGACCATCCCCAGAACCAAATCTAACAATTCTTTGATCAGTTAACTTACCATCAAAATTTAAAGATTTTTGTGCAAAATATTCAATCATGTATTCTTCAATGCAATATGAAAACGATGACTTAATGCATGTGACTCACGGAGATGATTATGCTATAGCTTGTTGTGTTTCTCCGATGAAAGTTGGAAAACAAATGCAGTTCTTTGGAGCAAGAACGAACTTAGCAAAAACATTATTATATGCAATTAATGGTGGAATTGATGAAATTTCAAAAGAACAAATATCTCCTAGATTTGAACCAGTTACAACAGGAGATGGACAGTTAAACTTTAATGAAGTTTGAAATAAATTTGACAATATGATGTCTTGAGTTGCAGATAAATATGTAAATACTCTAAATGTTATTCACTATATGCATGATAAATATTATTATGAAAGTGCAGAAATGTGTTTTTATGACACTAACGTGCATAGATTCTTTGCAACAGGAATAGCAGGATTATCAGTTGTTGCAGATTCACTATCAGCAATAAAATATGCTAAAGTATTTCCAATAAGAGACGAAAAAGGCATTGTTACTTCTTATAAAACTGAAGGCGATTTTCCAAAATATGGAAATGATGATGATAGAGTAGATCAACTTGCAAAAGAAGTTGTAAAAATATTTATGAAGAAAGTTATGTCACATCATACTTATAGAAATTCAGAAGCTACAATGTCAGTATTAACAATTACATCAAATGTAGTTTATGGTAAATCAACAGGAGATACTCCTTGTGGAAGAAGATATCAAGAAGCATTCGCTCCCGGAGCAAACCCAATGCACGGAAGAGATTGCTCTGGAGCGGTAGCATCATTAGCATCAGTTTCTAAACTGCCATTTAAATATGCAGCTGATGGAATTTCAAACACATTCTCAGTTATTCCAAATGCTTTAGGAAAAGATGATGATTTAATTATTAACGGAGATTTTGTTGTAAGTGGCGAAATCCCAGATGATGCAAAAATTAAATAAATAAAAATAAAAGGAGATAATAATTATGGAAAAATTTTCAAAACAACAAGTAAGTAATTTAGTAAATATGTTAGATGGATACATGGCAAATGGTGGGCACCATTTAAATGTTAATGTTTTAAGGCGAGAAATTTTAAAAGATGCCCAAATGAATCCAGATAAACACCCTCAATTAACTATTAGAGTTTCAGGATATGCAGTTAACTTTGTAAAGTTAACAAAACAACAACAAGATGAAGTCATATCAAGGACATTTCATGAATCAATGTAAAGTAAAAGGAGCATTAGCATTAGCTAAAATAATGCTCTCTTTTTTATGAAAAAATGACACAACCCATAGGATATTATAGTAGTATCGAAACTTTTGGAGCGGTTGATGGACCAGGAGTTAGATTAGTAATTTTTTTACAAGGATGTCCATTACGTTGTAAGTTTTGTCATAATCCTGAAACTTTAGAATTTAAAAAAGAAAAACCAATTACTGTAGAAGAAATAATAAAGTTGTATCAAAAAAATAAATCTTTTTATAATAATGGAGGAATAACTTTGTCAGGAGGAGAAGCAACGGCGCAAATTGACTTTTGTATTGCTTTATTTCAAAGAGCAAAAGAATTAAACATTAATACTTGTCTTGATACATCATATGGAACTTTTCAAGAAATTGAAATAGTTAAAAATAAGTGAAAAAAATTATTAGAATATACAGATTTAGTTTTAGCAGATATTAAACATATTGATAATCAAAAACATATTAATTTAACATCAAGACCAAACACAAATATTTTAGAGGGAATTAAATTCACAGACGAAGTTCAAACAAAAATGTGGGTTAGGCACGTATTGGTCCCTGGATGAACAGATGATAAAAATGATTTAAAAAAACTTGGAGAATTTGTTGGTACATTAAAAAATATGGAACGTTTAGAAATGCTTCCATACCATAATATGATGATTCCAAAATATGAAAACTTAAAAATGAAATTTTATTTAAAAGATGTTGAACCACCAAGTAAAGAATATGTTACTCAATGCAGAGAAATTATTGAACAGGGGATGCACTCAATCAGAAGTCAACAGAAATAAATTTATTCATTTAAAGAACTTTCTTTAAAAATTTTTATTATGCCTTCAAAAATTAATCTTTCATTAAAAGTGTAATTTTTATTTAATATTTCTTGTTCAAAAAATGTTGAGTTACCTCCTGTATAGATAACTTGATCAATGTTAAAGTTTTTTTTCATTTCATCAATAACAGCAGTAGTCATTAAAAAATGCATATTATAAATCCCGATATTAATTGAATCAATAGTATTTTTACCAATTAGTTTATCAGATTTAAAATAATGATTATCTTTTAAAAGCGCAGCATTACTAATTAAACCGTTTAGAGAAGTGATAAGTCCAGAAGAAATTATAGTTCCAATAAATTTATTATTTTGAATTAAAGCAAAGGTGGTTGCTGTTCCCATTGAAATAATCAAACCATTTTTTAAATTATATAAATGTTTAGTAGCGTAATAATTACAAATAAAATCAGCTCCTAGTTTTGAAGTGTCATCAAGTTCAAAATTATCAGAATTTAAGTTTATTATGTTTCTAATATTAAAAACCTCAATATTTAATTTTTTTCCAATTGATCTGATAATATCATTCCACTCAGGCACAACAGATACATAAAATATTTTTGAAATATTTGCTTGTTTTTTATTTAAAATATCTATGATTTTTTCTTCAATTTTATTTATATCATTTTTTGATGATAGCCGAATTAAATTAAAAAATTCTTCTCCTTGTGAGTCATAAACTCTAAAATCAGCTGTGGTATTACCGATATCTATTAGCAATATTTTCATTTTTTCACTCCTAGCTTAATTATAAATTTAATTATAATAGAAAAAATAAAATTAAATGATTTAAAATATTATTATAGAAAAAGGTGATTTTATTAAGGCGATTTATCCAGGGAGTTTTAATCCTTTCCATGAAGGGCATTTAGAAATTCTAAAAAAAGCAAAGAGAATATTTAAAACAATTTATATAATAGTTAGTAAAAATATTTTAAAAGATAAAAATCCAGACCTAGAGTCAAGAGTTTCTACTATCAAAAAAATAATAAATAATATGTCGGGAATAAAAATTATTATAAATAATAATAAATTAACAGCTGATTTAGCAAAAGAATTAAAAGTAAATTTTTTAATTCGAGGAATTAGAGATAAAAATGATTTAGAATATGAAGTAGAGATTTATGATGTAAATAAATCTTTAAACAATAATTTAGAAACAATAATTTTTATAGCAGACAGCCATGAAAGAAAAATATCTTCAACCCGTTTGAAAGAAATTGAAGAATATAAAAAAGGAGATTAAATTACTATGTTTTGAATAAAAGAAATGAAAAAAGAAATACTTTCTGAAAAAAAAAGAATTAAATTAGTATTTCCAGAAGGAAAAGAAGATAAAATCGTTGAAGTAGCTAATAAACTTCAAGAGGAAAATTTAGCAGACATTATCTTGTTATTTTCAGATATAAAAGAAATACCAAAAACTTTACACCCAAATATTACATCAATTGCTGTTAAAAACAATATTAATCAAGAAATGTTAACTGAAATATTAAAAATTCGTAAAGGAAGATTACAAGAAACAGAAGCGATTGAATTACTACAAAAAAGAAATTATTATGGAGTTATGCTTGTACAAATGGGATTAGCAGATGCTATGGTTTGTGGATTAAATTATTCAACAGCAGATACATTGAGACCTGCTTTACAAATTATTAAAACGCATAAGAACTACCCAATCGCTTCATCTGTTTTTGTTATGACTAGAGGAGAAGGAAATGATGAAGAACAATATATTTTTACAGATTGCGCTTTAAATGTTGACCCGATTCCTGAACAATTAACAGAAATCGCAGTTATGGCTGCAAACTTTGCAAAAACTTTGCACATAGATAAAGTTGAAGTGGCTATGCTAAGTTATTCGACTGCTTCATCAGGAACTGGCTCAATGGTGGACAAGGTCGCAAAGGCAGCGGATAGATTAAAATCATTTGAAAGTGAAAATTTAATTTTTGATGGAGAGATGCAATTTGACAGCGCTTATGATAAAAATGTTAGAAATAAAAAATATCCACACTGTAAGTTTGTTAAAAAACATCCAGACGTGTATGTTTTTCCTGATTTAAATGCTGGTAATATTGGATATAAAATTGCTCAGCGTTTGGCTAATTTTAAAGCTGCAGGTCCTTTTATTTTAGGTTTAAATAAACCAGTTAATGATTTATCTAGAGGTGCATCTATAGAAGATATCTATCAAACATCAATAGTTTCAATTTTTCAAGCAATACAAAGAGAGGGAAAATAAAATGATTTTAGTAGTAAATCCAGGAAGTAGTTCTATTAAATTTAAATTATATGATATAAGCAATCCTTCAAATCCGATTGCATTTGTAGAAGGTCTAGCTGAAAGAATTGGTGTTGATGGATTCTTAACTTTAAAGATAAATGGAATTAAAAAAGATTATAATGATGATATGTCTAACCACGAAATGGCAGTACAAGTAATTTTAAATAGATTTCAAGAAAACAATGTTATAAAAAATATTGATGAAATTAAAGGAATTGGTTTTAGAATTGTTCATGGTGGATCACAAGTTATAAAGCCAGTTTTAATAGATAATAAAATAAAAAAAGTTATAGAAAATAATATTAAATTAGCGCCTTTACATAATCCAGGTGCATTAACAGCAATAAATGCTTTTGAAATAAAATTACCATCTTCAAAACTTGTTGGTTGTTTTGATACTTCATTTCATCAAACAATGCCAACAGAAAAATTTTTATACCCGTTACCAATTGATTTATACCAAAAATATTCAGTAAGAAAGTATGGTTTTCACGGAATAAGTTATGAGTACATCACACAAAAAACTGCAAATATTTTAAATAAAGATATTAATAAAGTTAATTTAATTATTTGCCACTTAGGTAATGGAGCTAGTGTTTGTTGTGTAAAAAATGGACAATCATTTGATACTACTATGGGATTGACACCACTTGCTGGTTTAATGATGGGAACGAGAAGCGGAGATATTGACCCTTCAATTCATCAATATCTTGCAAAACAGATGAATTTAAATATTGAACAAATAACTGATTTGTTAAATAAAAATTCAGGTTTATTAGGAGTTAGTCAAATTTCTAGTGATATGCGTGAAATAACAAAAGCTGTAAAAAATAGTAATAAGGAAGCAATTTTAACATTAAATATGTGAGCGCAAAGAGTTGCAGACTATGTTGTTAAATATGCAAATTATTTAGAAGGGCAAATTGATGCAATTATTTTCACAGCAGGAGTTGGAGAAAATTCAGCTGATGCAAATAGCGCTATTTTAGATAAAATAAATATTTTAGACATTAAATATGAAGTTGATAAAATAAATTTAAATTATGATGATTATATTAAAATTTCAAGCTATAAATCTAAATATAATATTTATAAAATAAGAACAAATGAAGAATTGATGATTTGCGAAGAAACATTAAAATTTTTATAAATTTTAATAAAATTGAGGGAAGTGAAAAAAATTAAATGAAGATAAATAAAAATACAGAATTTTCGATTCGCTTTATAATTTTAATTTCGTTAATAATATTTTTACTTTTTGATTTTTTTGTTTTAATGTATAATCCAAAACAAAATTTAACAGGTATTACATATTATGAAAGATTAAATATTAGTTTTAGTTTTTTTACAGTTCAGACAAATTATATGGTTGTGATTTATTTGTTTTATGCTTTATTTCTTAGACATATGTATAATAAAGTTCCTCCTTTTGGGATACAATTAGCTATAACTGTTTATATATCTATTACTATGTTATTGTTCTGAGCTGGTATTGCAGTCTCAAATGAAGACCTTGGTTATAATGCAATTAACTGGATAATAACAACAATTTTACACTTAATTATACCAATTATTATGATTAATGAATTTTTTTTATCTATGGGAGAATCATATTATAATATGAGGTATCATGCAAAATTCACAGCAACAGGAATTGCACTTTATCCAATCTCATATTTAATCGTAATTTTAATTAGAGGCGAATTACGTTTTAGAGAATTGGGACCAGAGTTTTTTAATAATGTATATAGCTTTGATTCTATTAATAATGTTTGAATTCAAAGATGATCTGAAGTAACTGGTGGTGGTTTTGGTATTAGTGAAACAGTTTATATGAGGCCATTTGATTGGCAGATGTGACATCCTTATTGATTTTTTAATTTAAGAAATTTTGAACTTAGCGCTTATGATCAATTTGGTGAGTTACATATTTGATATGCAGTGGATAGACCCCAATGAGTGACTATATCTATTTTTGTAACAGCAGTTGTATTTATGTTAGGTGTTGTTTATGCATTGCAATTTGTGTTTATTATTTTAAATAATAAACAATTTTATCGTTGGCATAGCATTAATGGAATATCACTTTCAAAAGATGACCACAAAAATCGTTTAAGAGTTATTAAAATTCAGAAATTAGAAAAAAAAGTAGAGATGAAAAAAAGTAAAATTAAATATAAAAATGATAAAATTCATTTAAAAACTTTACCACTTACTGAAAGAAAAGAATTTAAGATTCAAAACCTGAAAAATAGTCTTTATATCTTTAACGAAAAAGAAGCCAAAAGACAATTTAAAAAAGATACAAAAATAGTTTTAGCTTCTGCAAAAACTGCAGACAGGAATTTTATTTTAGAAAATTTACATGAAACTTATAGATTACAAAAACTAATACGAAAAAATGTGTTAGTACCAGATGTTAAATATAAACAAAAAAATAGTTAAAAGTATTTTTGAATATAATCCTCTATGTATAGAGTTAGAATGAAAAAATTCTAATATAATTTATATAGAGGATTTTATATGTCAAATTTTAAAGAAAATAAATCAAATAGGGTTCTTTAGAAACTAAAATAAAAGTTGTAGAAGATTGAATAATAAATCAATAATCATGAAAAAAATTAGCAAAGAAATACAATATCTCATATTCTGCTTCTAGAAAATAAGTATTAGGATACGAAGAATTTAGAGTTGAATATTTAGAAAAAATATCATCAAGAAAAGGTCAAGCTGCTGGTATTAGCAAGATAGACTATGAATTAAAAAATAATTCCCTGAGCCCTTAGGAAAGAAGTGCTTGAACTAAGAAAAAAACTAAGTTATTGGAAATGTAGAATGAAATTCTAAAAAAGTTCAATTGATGCTGATGCTCTAATTAAAATAACTAAACTTATTCTGTCAAGAATAGAATAAGTTTAGTTAAAGGTATTTTAACTATTTTTTTGTTGGCATTTTTAATTTCGTCACATCAATTTTTTCAAGAGTTAAAAGTTGTATTTTTTTATCAATTCCACCAGCATAACCAGTTAAATTGTTAGATTTGCTAATTACTCTGTGACATGGAACAATAATTCCAACAGGGTTATTACCAACCGCATTACCAACCGCTTGACTTGACATTCTTTCTTTCTTAAGTTTTATAATTATTTTATCTGCTATATCTTTATAAGTTGTGCACGTTCCATAAGGAATTTTTAGCAATTCTTCTCAGACTGACATTCTAAATGTATTTCCTATAAGTTTTAAAGGTATGGTTTTAATGTTAGGATTATTTCCCATAAAATAATTTTGTAGTCATTCTTTTGTCTTAATAAATACTGGTAAATTGTCATCAACAATTAAATCTAAAAATAGAATAGATTTAGAAAGTTTTTGACTTTTAGTGTACAAACCTAATAAATTTTCACCATCACTTATTAGTATTAATTCACCAAGAATAGAATTATATGTGGTTTTATAATATGAATTTATCTCTTTTTTCATATTAAATTTCATACTTTCATTTAAATTTTTATAAATTATCAAATTTTAATTCGTTTTTCTTTTGATTTATACATATTATCACCAGGTTTTGTTTTATATACTTCGTGAAATTTATCAATATTTACTAAAACGCCATTACATCTAAACTCTTCAGGTGAATGGGGGTCCAATAAAAGAGAGGTATTTATTTTTTCTGGAGTAGAGATTCTTCTTCAAACAAAAGCATAATTTTTAAAAAATTCTTTTACATCATCTGGACTTTGGTTTAAACAAATATCTAAAGCTGCACTCAAACCACCTAAATCTCCAATATTTTCACCAAGTGTTAATTTACCATTAACTTTTGTGCCATTAATTTCATATTGACTATATTGATCTACTATTCTTTGTGTTCTTTGTTGGTATTGTTTGTAATCTTCTTCTGTTCATCAATTTTCTAAATTTCCGTTTTTATCAAATTTACTTCCTTCATCATCAAAACCATGACTCACTTCGTGTCCAATAACTGCTCCGATGCCTCCTAAATTTTTGGCATGTGATTGGTTAATATCATAAAATGGAGATTGCAAAATTCCTGCTGGAAAACAAATTTCATTAGATAAAGGATTGTAATAAGCATTAACTGTTTGAGGGTTCATATATCATTTAGTTTTATCTACTGGTAAATTAATTTCATTTAAATCTTTTTGTTTAAAATGTTTTACGATGTTTAAAATATTTTCAAATAATGATCCACCTTCTGTGTATGATTTTATCTCAATTGAACTAAAATTTTCAAATTTATCAGGGTAACCTATTTTTACTGTGAAAGAACTTAGTTTTTCGATCGCTTTTTGTTTAGTAATATCACTCATTCACTCTAAGTTAGATATTCTTGTTTTATAAACATC
>JGI994J12354_10005891_pt1 | contig 10395 bp, 8 predicted proteins | sample IntmicLarv3ML3BL_FD_12354 | JGI IMG/M metagenome (IMG submission 12354)
GCGGTTATCCGTCAGCGCCTCCACAATCACGGCAACGCCGGAAGGCCCATAGCCTTCGTAAACGATTTCTTCGTAGGCCGCGCCCCCGGTTTCGCCCGCAGCCTTTTTGATCACGCGTTCAATGTTATCGTTGGGCACATTGTTTGCCTTGGCCTTGGCGATGATATCCCGCAGCCTGTTGTTGGTGTAGGGGTCGGGGCCGTTTTCCCGCACGGAAACAGTGATTTCCCGCCCGATTTTGGTGAAAATTTTCGCACGCTGCGAGTCGGTTTTTTCTTTTTTGCGCTTGATGGTGCTCCATTTGCTGTGCCCGGACATAAGAACGTTCCTCCAATATATTGGATTATTTCGCCGAAAAAGTCAGCGCGGTATGGGAAAAATATTCGTCTCCCGCGCGCAGAATGTAGTCGTTGCCCGGCCACTGGTGGTTGGTGCAATCGGGCCAAATCTGGGTCTCCAGGCAAAAGCCGGTGAGTGGTTTTTGCAGCATGTTGCCGCAATAAAATTGAACGCCCGGCTGGTTGGTGCGCAGTTCCATCGTGCGCCCGGTGGTGGGTTCATATACAATTGCGGCAGCGTCGCACGCTGTGGCGTCACAGCCTTCGTTCAGGCAGAAGTTGTGGTCATAGCCCGCCTGCCGGATGGGCCGCAGCGCCCGGAAATCGAAGTCTGTGCCCGCGACAGGGGCAATTTCCCCCGTGGGGAGCAGCGCCTCGCTCATGGGCAGATAGCGGTCCGCGTTCAGCTGCAGCTCGTGGGACAAAATATCGCCGGAATCCACAAAGTTATAATACGCGTGGTTCGTGAGGTTCAGGATGGTGTCCTGGTCGCTCACGGCGTTATAATCAATGACAAGCGTTGCGCCGTCAAGCGCATAGCGGGCGGTGGTTTGAATCGTGCCGGGGAAGCCCTCTGTGCCGTCGGGGCTGGTGTACGCGAGGGTGATGGAGGTGTCGCCGCACGAGGCGACATCCCAAACGGTGTGGCTGAATTCCCCTGCGCTGTGCAGGCAGATTTCGCCGTCAATGTTCGCGGTGACGCTGTGCTCCTTGCCGTTCAGCGTGAATTTTGCGCCGCCGATGCGGTTGGCGTAGGGGCCCACGGTTTCGCCCTGATATGCCGATTGCGCAAGGCGTTCGTCAAGGCTGCCGAAGGTGAGCAGCACATTGCCCTGCCGCCCCGCGCGGTCAGGTGTAAACAGCGCGTCAAGGGTGGCGCCGTAGGTCAAAATCCGGGCTTGCAGGGTTCCGTTATCCAGGGTATAAGCGTCCACGGCGCGGCCGTCCGGCATGGTTCCATAGGGTTCTTTTGTGATTGGCATGGCGACCTCCAGAATTATTTTCAATATTATTATAGCACAAGGCATAAAACGCTGTCAAGTCAATCGCCGCTATTATCTTCGTCAGGATCAGCAGCTTCATCTTCGCTGTTATCTTTCCCGCTTTCGTCATCCCAGTTGGCCGAAAAATAGGCCTCGCCCATGATGCTCAAATCCAGAACGCCCTTCTGCTTCGGATTTTGCTCGTTCAAAGAGGTGATGGTCTGCTTGGCAAGGCGCAGTTTTTCCCGCAGGATTTCTTCGTCTGATTCCGCGTTGGGCGGCGGCGCGCCAAAGCGCAAACGCAGCCTGCCCTGGTAAATCGCGTCCGGAATGGGGCCGCTTGTGATGCGCACGCCGGTGATGTCGTCCTTTAGCTCGCTCTCGCGCAGCTCCTGCATGAGCGCCGCCAACGCACCCCCGGACGCGCGGGAACTGCTCCATTTGGCCTGCTTCCCGGGGGTCGGTTTTTCCAGCGCGATCCCGGTGACGGTCCAAACGCCTTCGGGCGGGGTTTCCGCGCGCTCCAGCACAACCCCTTTTTCCGAAATCAGCCACCAGAACTCGTCCTGCTGCTGCGCAAATGCGGCCTTGGTATCCTGCACATGCAGCCGCAGTGTGCCGGGCAGCTTCCGCGTGATTTTCGTGATATTCGCATAGGGGAGCGCCTGTTCCATTTTGCGGATGAGCGCGTCCGCGTCCGCTGTCAATAGGGGCAGCCGCGCTTTGGAAAGACCGGCGGCGGCTTCATATTCCTTCACGGCATAGCGGCTTTTGCCCGCGAGCTCAAATTGCCGCGCAGGCAGCAGCAAGGCTGTGGCGGCCGCCGCTCCCACGACAAGCAAAATCAGCGCTGCCCGCACAAATACCGGGAGCGCTCTTTTTTTATGTTTTTTGGCTGGCATGGCGTTTCCTTTCCGGTGCAATTATTACAAAGCTATCGCTTGATTTCGCGCGAGACCCGGCTGACAGCAAGCACAATCCCCATCTCGCCCAGCAGCATGAGCAGCGCCGTGCCGCCGTAGCTGAAGAAGGGCAGGGGAATGCCCGTGTTGGGCAGCATCGCCGTAACCACCCCGATGTTCAGCGCGGTTTGGAGCCCCACCTGCAACACGATGCCGATCACCAGCAGCGCGCCAAAGCGCTCTTTGGTGTGCAGGGCGATCATGAAGCCGCGCCACACAAGCGCCACAAACAGCAGCAGGATGATGGCCGCGCCGACAAAACCCAGCTCCTCGCACACGATGGCGAACACAAAATCGTTTTGCGGCTCGGGCAGATACAGGTGCTTTTGGATGGAGTGGCCGAGGCCCTGACCGAACCAACCGCCGGAACCCACCGCGAGAAGCGACTGCGTGGTTTGCCAGTTATCGCCGCTGGGGTCACTCATGGGGTCTTGGAAGGCGAGGATGCGCCGCGCCGCGTGGTCGGGCAGAATCTGCGGATTGTTCAGCACGATGACGATTGCCAAAACGGCGGCCGCCCCGACGACGACATAGAGCCAGAGCGGGATGCGCTGCTCGCCGATGAAAATCAGCAGCCCCCCGATCCCCAGCATGATAATCGTGCCGGAAACGTGGTTTTCGAGGAAAATCAACATGACCATGGCAAGCAGCACGGCCATATAAAGCCCCGTGCTCCACCAGCGCAGCAAAAACCGGCGGAACCGGTTGGTTTTGCTGGGCACCAGGCCGACGTTGCGGGAGATGGCATAGTTTGGCTTTTGGTATTTCTCCATTGCGTAGGCAAAAAACAGCACCAGCGCAAACTTCGCAATCTCAGAGGGCTGGAGCGTGATGCCGCCTGGCAGGGGAATCCACCGGCGGAACTCGCCTTTGTTGGTGTGATAAAACAGCACAACGACCAGCAGACCCAGCGAAATCAAGAGAACCGGAATCGCCAGAACCCGCAGCACGTTGAGGTTGATTTTGGAAACCAAAAGCATGACGATCACGCCCGCCGCGGCAAACATGGCCTGCCGCTTGAGGAAATAATATGCGTCGCCCTGCTGGTGCTTGATGGCGTTGATGTAGCTGGCCGAAAACATCATCACAAGCCCGGCGCAGAGCAAAATCGTCACAATCAGCATGAAGGGGAAGTCAAAGCCGCCGTAGGCCAGCAGCCGCTGCGTGATCGGCTCTGACGAACGAAGTTTGGGAAGCCACGCTTTTTTTTGCGCGGCAGCAGCTTTGGTTGCCATTCGGCTTACCTCCCTCATATTTTAAGATAATCAAAATTTAAAATGCTAGACAACCAAAAATCCCCGCAGGCCGAAGAATACCAGAACCAGCCCCAGCGCCACGCCGGCCAGATTGATCAGCGAAAACACCCAGCCGATTTTCTTTTCCTTCCAGCCGCTCATTTCCAGGTGATGATGGAAGGGTGCCATTTTGAAGATGCGCTTGCCGTGGGAAAGCTTGAAGTAGCCAATTTGCAGCACATCAGAAAGGCCCTCGATTACGTATATGATGCCCATGGGCAGCAATATGACCGGGCAATCCAGCGCAAAGGCGATGGCAGTCACCAGCCCGCCGATGAACAGCGCGCCGGTGTCGCCCATGATAATCTTCGCGGGGTTTTTGTTCCAGACGAGGAAGCCCAGGCAGCCGCCCACCAGCGCGGCGGAAATCACGCCCGCGCCAAACAGCCCGCGCATCACGGCAAACGCCGCAAGTCCTGCGCCCACCACAACCGTTACGCCGGAGCAAAGGCCATCGATGCCGTCGGTGAAGTTCACGGAATTCACGGTGGCATAGATCACAACAAAGCCAAAAATCCAGAAGGACCATCCAAGATTAAGCTGGGCATCGAGGCCGTGTACATCCTTCAAAAAAGGGACGAGGGTATAGGGCTGCTTGCCCATGGCGAGCCACATGCTCCAGAGATAGCCGATGCTGATGAATATCTGCAGCAGGCTTTTTTGCCGGATGGAAAGACCCTTGTTGCGCTTTTTTACGACTTTGGTGTAGTCATCCAAAAAGCCCATGAACCCGAACAGCACGGCCATGATCAGCCCTGCGACGAGCTTGACGGCAACGCCCTGGTCAAAGCCCTGCGCAAGGAGCCCGGAAGAGCCCCCTCCGGCGAGCATCGTCCCGCCCATGATGGCGTCGGTTGCGAACACAAGCACCACCGCCAGCAAAATGCCGGGGATGAACATGAAGCCGCCCATGGTGGGCGTGCCCTGCTTGTGCTTGTGCCAGCTCGGGCCGATGTCCAGAATGATCTGCCCAAAGCGGAGCTTGTGCAGCCAGGGGATCATCACATAGCCAAGCAGCGCCGTAACAGCCGCCGCCGCCGCCAGCGCCAAAATCATTGCCGCGTACTGATTCATAATTATCCACTCATCCTTCTATTTGCTTATGATGGCTGAATTCAAGCATCAATGAGCAATTCCTGTATAATTTCCCGCTCGTCCATATGGATTTTTCCGGAGGCGAGCACCTGGTAGGTTTCCTGCCCCTTGCCCGCCAGAATGACCACATCGCCCTCTTTGGCTTTTTTCAGCGCCTGCGCAATGGCAAGCCTGCGGTCCGGCTGAACGAACACATGCGCCCGTTTGGGCATGCCCTCCAAAATTTCCGCGATGATGGCATCGGGGTCCTCGCCGCGCGGGTTGTCGGAGGTCACCACAACGATATCCGAGCGCTCCGCCGCGATTTTCCCCATGATGGGACGCTTGCCCCGGTCGCGTTCGCCGCCGCAGCCAAACACAGTGATGAGCCTGCCGGTCGTAGTTTCGCGCAGCGCGGTCAGAATATTTTCCAGCCCGTCCGGCGAATGGGCGTAGTCGATGATCACGGTATAGGGCGTTTCGGTCGGAACGACTTCCATGCGGCCCTTGACGCCTTTGGATTCCTCAAGCGCCTGCATCACCTGCGGCAGTTCCAGGCCGAGCTCAAGCGCGGTACATGCCGCCGCGAGGGAATTATAGACCGAAAACGTGCCCGGAACGCCGAAGCGCACCCGCCCGATGATGCTCCTGCCCACCAGCTCGTAGGCTACGCCGTCCGCGCGGAGCGAAAGATTTTTGGCGGTGTAATCGGCATCATTGCGGGAAAGGGAGTAGGTCACGGGCACGGCGCTGCTGCCTTGCAGCATCTGCGGCCCGGCCTCGTCGTCGATGTTAACAATGGCGGTTTCGCACTGCAAAAAGAACGCCTGCTTTGCCTGCCGGTAGGCGTCCAGCGTGCCGTGGTAGTCCAGATGATCCTGCGTCAGGTTCGTGAACACGCCAATCTTGAATGCAAGCCCCGCCGCCCGGCGCTGGTCCATCGCCTGCGACGAAACCTCCATAAAACAGTGGCTGCAGCCTGCCAGCACCATCTGCGCGAAGAGGTCCTGCAAGTCCCATGGGTCGGGCGTGGTGAACACGGCGGGGAAGTCCTCCTGCCCCACCATGTTCGCGTTTGTGCCGATCAGCCCGGTTTTGTAGCCCGCGCTGTCAAAGATATTCTTCAGCAGGCAGGTGGTGGTTGTTTTGCCGTTGGTGCCGGTGACGCCGATCAGCGTGAGCATGCGCGACGGGTGCCCGAAGTATGCCGCGCAAAGCAGGGCATAGGCTTCCCGCGTGTTCTTCACGATGATTTGCGGCGCGGCGCCTGTGTCCCGTTCCGCAACGATGCAAACAGCGCCTGCGGCAATCGCCTGTTTCGCTGCGCTATGGCCGTCAAACTGCCTGCCCTTGATGCAAACAAATACGCAGCCGGGCGCTGCCTTGCGGCTGTCGTCAGTCACAAAGCGGATTTCTTGCTCAGGTGCGGTTCCCCTGTATTCCACGTCCTTCAACAATTGGGATAGACGCATAAATACCCCTTCTATCGTGGCGATGATTATCGGCCGCTTACTTGCTTACTCGCGGTCGATGACGCCGTTATTGGTGACAAAATGCACGGTGACGGTTTCGCCCAGGCGCGCCTGCGCCCCGGCGGGGATGCTCTGGCGGTAGGTATAGAGGGCGTTGCTTTCAAAGTTGCCCTGCAGCCGCAGGTTGAGCCCGGCCTCCGCCGCGCGGACGCTCGCCTGCGCTAAGGTGATGTTGATGAGCGAGGGAACGGTGACCATCTGCGATGTTTCCTGCGCGGTCGCGCCCTCGGTATAAAGAACCACAAGCCCGCCGGGCGCGATGCCCTGCCCGGGCTCCGGGATTTGATGCGTGATGGTGCTGCCGCCGCCGATGACCTGCACGCGGAAGCCGCCGCCGGTCAGGGCTTTTTCCGCGTCGCCGGCAGAAAGCGGGAGCATGTTCGGCGCGCGTCCGCCGAGTTCGAGCTGCTCTTTTTCAGTGTAACGCATTTCAATGTTTTTATGCACCAGCACGTTTTCCATGATTTCCGCCGCGGGCGGGGCCGCGATTTGCCCGCCGTTGATGAGCCCGACCGGCTCGTCAATCGCAATCAGCAGGGCCACAGCGGGGTCATCCGCCGGGGCAAACGCGGTGAAGGACGCCACATAACCTTTGCCGCCGCCGAGCTTTTGGCTCGTGCCGGTTTTGCCCGCCACATGCGCGCCCGCCACATAGCCGTTTTTGCCGGTGCCGGAGGTGACCACCCGTTCCATCATGGTGGCCACTTGCTTTGCGGTGGCTTCGGAAACCACCTGGCGGCGCACGGTGGGCTGGAATTCTTTGATCACGCGGCCATTGTGGTCAAGCTCTTTTGCCACAACATAGGGCTGCATCAGCTTGCCGCCGTTTGCAATGGCGGAAATCGCCGTGATAATCTGAATGGGCGACGCCTCAAAGCTCTGCCCAAAGGAACAGGACGAAAGTTCCACGATGCGCATGTCTTTTTTTGCGTGGATGTTGAGACCGGCGCGCGGGCTGTATTCGTTGGGCAGGTCAATCCCCGTGGCACGGGTGAAGCCGAAGCCGTCAAAGTATTTGTAGAACTTATCAACGCCGAGCCCCTGCCCGAGCGTGATCATGAAGGGGTTGCAGGAGTTCGCCAGCCCGTCGGCGAGGGATTGGCTGCCGTGACCGTTGCGCTGGTGGCAGCGGATGCGGCGGTTTGCCACCTGAATGGCGCCCGAGCAAAAATAATGTGTATCCAGGTCTGCTGTTTGTTCTTCCAGCGCGGCGGAAACGGTGATGCACTTGAACACGGAGCCCGGTTCGTAGGTCAGCTCGATTGCGCCGTTGCGCCACTGCGCCATCATCGCGGTGTTATAGGCCTTTTGCCGTTCCGGGCCTTCCGGCATGGCAAGAATTTGTTCGCGGACGGTATCATCAGTAATTCGTTGGTAATCCCCGGGGTCAAAGCTCGAAACACATGCCATGCCGAGGATGCCGCCGGTTTTTACGTCCATCACGATGCCGTAGGCCGCTTTGGCTTTGGCGTCAATCTTCGCTTGTTCCAGCGAGCGCTCCAGCGTGCTTTGGATGGCGGCGTCAATGGTGAGCACCAGGCTGTTGCCCGGCACGGGGTCATACATCGCTTCGTAGTTCACGGGGAGGTTGCTGTCCGTGGCGTTTTTGGCGGAAACAATCCGCCCCGCCGTGCCCGTGAGCGCCTTGTTGTAGAAGAGCTCCAGCCCGCCGCGGCCAATGTCGTCAGCGCCGGTGAAGCCGATGACATTCGCCGCCAAGCTCCCCATGGGGTAGTAGCGGATGATATCGGGCTGTACGCCGACGTAATATTTATATGTGGCGGTGATGGTTTTTTCGCCGCCCTGCTCTGCGTATTCTTTCTCGTTGGTTTTTATACGAATCTTCAGTTCCTTTGCGCGGAATTCATTCACCCGCTCCATGGTGTCGTTGTCAATCTCGCCCTGCAGCGCCATATAGTTATATTTCGTATAGCTTGCCTGCTTACGGATTTTTTCCGGCGTAATGTCCAAAATGGGCGCAAGCTCGGCGCACAGCGCGTTCAGGATTTCTTCTTTGTTCAGTGCCTTGCCAAGGGCGTTGGGGTTGATGTAAACCTTGTATGCGGACGCGCTGCGCGCGAAGGGCACGTTTTCTTTTTTGGGGCTGTAGGTGCTGTCGTAAATCGCGCCGCGCTGGGCGGAAATTTCTGTGTCATGCAGCTGGTTCGATTCTGCTTCCGCCGCGTATTCCGCGCCCTTGACCAGCTGCACCTTCACAAGACCGAAGGCGCCGACCCCGAACCCCGCGAATATCAGCAAAAAAAGTGCAATCATCGCCCGCTGGAACAACCGGTCACTGGCGGTCTGCTTGGTTTTCATCCGAATTCCCCCTTTCCCCTATCATACATACCATATGCGCCGGGGAAAACCTGCATGCTATATGCTATAAAGATAACGGAACCCCAAGGCGAGCCCCGGGGTCGTAGTACATAAAGTCTGCGCCTATTCCAGGCGTTCGTCGCCTCTGGAAACATTGATGTAGGTCACGCGGCCGCTTTCGATGGGGATCATGTGCAGTTCATCTTTGGCGTAGTTCTGAATGACCTCCAGCGAAAACTTGCGCTCGATCTGCGTTTGGTAGCCGATGCTGCGCTGCTGCGCCTGCTGGAGCGACACCATCAGCTGGCGCTGCTCCATGAGCGCCTGGTGGTAGCTTGCGCCGGATTGAATCACCATAAAGAGGCAAAACGCCACAATGCCGCACACCGCGTAGGCGGTCAGCGACTGAATCCATACCTTGTGCGCCCGGTCGTCCTTGCTTTGCCGCGATTCCCCCTTCAGGGGCTTGACCGCCTGCATGGCAGGCTTGGCAGGCTGGCGCGCAGGGCGGGCGGAGGGCCTGCCCCGTGCGGGACGCTGCTGCGGCGCTGCTGCGGCGGCAGTGGTTGCTGTGGGTTCTTCAAATAGAGCGAAATCAGCGTCAGTCAATGGCAGTGACACGATGGCGCCCCCCTTCTAGATATTAGATGATAGATATTAGATGTTAGACTCAAACAAAGTTAACGGCTGAAAGTTGAAAGTGATTTTCCATTCAGCGCATTTGTTGTCCGCGGTTTAAACGACAGTATTGTACGTTCCACTTTCAACTTTCAGCCGTCAACCTTGCTTTTAGTCCGTACTTAGGTTAATTCTAAACTTCTGAGCTTTGCGCTGCGGCTGCGTGGGTTTTTTTCCACTTCTTCCTTGCTTGGCAGCATGGGTTTCATCGCCTTTGCCTGCGGGCGTTTGCCGCACACGCAAACCGGGAACTCCGGCGGGCATTCGCACCCGGCCGTTAGCCGTTTGGATACGCGCTTCATGGCGGCATCCTCCAGGCTGTTGAAGGTGATGACCGCAAGCCTCCCGCCGGGCTTCAGCATATGGAACAGGGAGGTCAGCGCTTCTTCCAGGCCGTCGAGCTCGCCGTTGCAGGCGTAGCGCAGGGCCATGAAGGTTTTGCGGGCGGGGTGGCCTTCCCGCCGATAAGCTGCGGGGACAGACCCCGCGATGAGCTCGGCCAGTTGGGTTGTGGTGGTGATGGCTTCGGTTTCGCGCTGCCGCACAATGGCCTTTGCGATGCTGCCCGAGAATTTTTCCTGCGCGTAATCCCAAAGAATTTTGCGCAGGGAATACTCATCAAGGGTGTTGATGAGCTCCGCCGCGGTCACGCCCTCCTGCCCCATGCGCATGTCGAGGGCGGCCTCGGTATGGAAACTGAATCCGCGTTCCGGTGTGTCCAGCTGATGCGAGCTCACACCCAAATCAAGGAGCACGCCATCAAATTGAACATCCGGCAGCAGCTCAGCCGCCTGAAAAAAGTTACCTTTGAGAATCGTGACCGCAGGCTCGTCCGCAAATTTTTGCGAAAGCGCCGCGATGGCATCGGGGTCGCGGTCCAGGGCATAAATGCGGCCCTCGTGCCGGATTTCTTCCAGCAGCAGCGTCGTATGTCCGCCGCCGCCCGCCGTGCCGTCCAGATAGGTTCCGCCGGGGGTGGGCTTCAGCGTCAAAACTGTTTCGCGCAGCAGAACGGTAACGTGATGAAAATCAGCCATCGGCAGAATCTCCGGCCGCCGGGGGTTCATCGTTCCGGCGCACGGCCTGCGTGTTCTGCACGCCTGTCAGGATGGGGTCGGGGGTGTAATCCAGCAGCGAGCGCTCGCCGCGCCGTGCGGTCTCCCGATCCTTCCAAACTCTTTGCGACCAGATTTCTATGTAGGTTTTGTTTGCCA
>JGI994J12354_10005892_pt1 | contig 10394 bp, 6 predicted proteins | sample IntmicLarv3ML3BL_FD_12354 | JGI IMG/M metagenome (IMG submission 12354)
GGGAGCGGCCAAAAAGCCGACGGCAGTCGCGAGCGTAGCGAGCTTTGAGCGACGCCGGTGGCGCAAAACAGGCTTTGCCTGTTTTGCATGGTTTGCCACCAAGGAGCGGACAAAAGAACACGGCCCCGGAAGCTGACGCTTCCGGGGCCGTGTGTACTTGTTAAATGAAAATGCCCTAGAAGCCAAACCCGTCGCTGCTGGCACCAGAAGCGCCAAAGCCGAAATCTTCGGCCGGGGCAGCGGGGGCCGCGTCAGCTGCCGGGGCAGCCGGAGCGCCAAAGGCGTCGCCACCGGAAGGCATTCCAAAGCCGAATTCGGAATCGCCACCGGAGGAACCAAAGCCGAATTCTTCGGCCGGGGCTCCGCCAGCCGCAGCCGCAGCGCCAGCCGCAGCCGGGGCAGCGCCAGCCGCAGGGGCAGCGCCCGCACCAACCGCGCCAAGGGGCATGCTGGCAAGGGCCGCTTTCACAGCCTTTTCAACCATACCCTTCACACTGTTGACCACGTCGTTTTCATCCACCGCAACCTTGCCCTCGAAGTCGGCCAAATCGGCCTTGGCCTTGGCAAGTTCATCCTTGGCAGCCTTGTTCTTGGCTTCAAGCTGGGAAACCTGTTCCTTCAGCTTGGCAACCTCTGTCTCCAGCTTCGCGGCCTTGCCTTCAAACGGAGCAACAGCATCGTATTTGGCAACAGCCTCTTCAGCTTCGGCAGTTTTGGCCTCAGCCAGGTCTTTCAGGGCCTGCATGGTGTCGAGCATGTCGTTCAGCCCGGCAATGGCGCTCTCTTCCATGGGGGGCACGGAAACATTGTCGCCAAGGCGGGTTTTCAGCTCGTTAACCCACACAGGGTAAGGTTTTGCGCCAGCCTTGTCACCACGCAGAAACTCGGGGTGCAGGGTGTACAGCCACCCCTTGACCATGGGCGCAACAGCAACAGAACACTCTTCACATACGGTACGCTGCACCGCATGGCTCATAAAGCTGAGCGCACCTTCGCTTTTCGAGTTCGCAAGCACTTCAAGGGCGCTTTCCATCGGGAAAATTTTGCGACTATCGTCGGACATATCAGCCTCCTGTTCAGGCAGTATACTTTTCAATTTATAACCGGAACATGTTCCGTAAGCGGCATCTACCGATAGGGATTACCGTCCAATATACCGTACATAGGTAAGCGCTGCCGTGCGGTACACCAGGTGGCCGAGCTTCGACCACGGCAGGTAGGCAAACAGCATGAATACCGACACAAGGTGGAAATAGTAGACGATGTATGCCGGAGCCACCCAATCCGCAAGGCGGAAAAGCTGGCTGAACATGCCCGTCAGGCCCACAAACCATATTACGCCAATAAGATACCAGTCGTAATAGTTGGACTTCTGCTTTTTGGGGTTAAGCCCCACACGCCGAATGGTAAGATAGCTGAGGCCCACCAGCATGAGAACCAGGCCGACGTTGGCAAGGATCTTGAGGGGGTGCCACATGGGAAGGGGCGTATCAAGATACAGCATGGAAAGGAAGGGAATGCGCCCAATCCAGTGGCCTGTGGCAACGCAACCAGTGACGATTGCAAGGGCCACAAAGGCGTAGAAAAGGGACATATGCCCGATTTTACGGGAATTCTTTTCGCTGTCGTCGCCACATTCCGTAAACTTGGAATGGGTCATTATTTCACCGAAAAGAACTTCAAGAAGGCAGATATACCAGGCCTTTTTGGGGCCAAGAATCGTCGTTGCGCCCTTGGGGCCAATTTCCGCAATCAGTTTTTTCACCCCCCGATAGAAGGTGAAAAGCGTAAAGCCCAGGGTTGCCATGAAGAAGGGGTCGATAATGTAGTCGCCGTAGAATATCTTGCCGTACACAATTTGCCCGGTGGGGAACATGCCCCCGGTGAAATTCCCATGGAAGTTCACCGACGCCATGATCATCCAGAAAATGGCGAAAATCACCATGGGAATGGCAACGAGAATGGGCAGATACTTCGGAGAACTCATCCACTCGCCAATAATGGAAGGCGTCACAAGGCGCTTGTAGGCCATGTTGCGCAGGGCGGCCATAAGATCGCCCGGTTTCGCGCCACGGGGGCAAAGGTCGGAGCAGCCGCCGCAGTTGTAGCAGAGCCACACATCGGGGTCGCTGAGCAGTCGGTCTTTAAGACCCCACTGCGCCCACACCATTTCCTTGCGCGGGTAAGGGTTGGACTGCGGCGAGATGGGGCAGGCAACACTGCAGGTGGCGCACTGGTAGCACGCTTTCAGAGAATCGCCGCCAGCTTCGCGAAGTTCGCGGATAAACTGGATGTCGGGTTGGATTTTTACCGTCTGTGCCATATCCATCTCCTCCTAGTAACCCTTGAACGGGTTGGGGCCTTTTTCAAAGATCATCTTCATAAACTCTTCGATCATGGCAGGAACCCGGTCATATTCGTCAATAGCCACCTGATACTGCGCCACGCGGTCAGGCTCCACGCCCAGCCGATTCAGCGTTTCGGCAATGTTTTCCTTGCGCCGGTTGCAGATTTCAGAACCCTTGACAAAGTGGCACTGGTAGTCGTCGCCATATTTGCAGCCCATAAGCATGACGCCGTCAATGCCCTTGCTCATGGCGTCGGCAACCCATATGGCGTTTACCGAACCAAGGCAACGTACCGGAATAACCCGTACATACGGGCTCCAGCCCTTGCCGCGCATAGCCGCCATGTCCATGGCCGGGTAGGCGTCGTTTTCGCAGGCCAGAATGACAACGCGGGGGCCGCCCACGTCCATGTCGTCAGGCACCTTGATGTCACGAATCATTGAGCCGATCTGGTCGACGTTGTAGTTGTTGAAGGAGATGACCCGTTCCGGGCAAGCGCCCATGCAGGTGCCGCAACGGCGGCAACGGGAGTAATTGGGCTTTGGGGTGCCCTTTTCATCGTCATCCAGCGCGCCAAAGGGGCATTCCTCGGTGCAGCGTTTGCACTGGGTGCAGCGCACAAAGTTGAACACCGGGTAAGAAAGGTCGCCCGCACGCGGGTGAACCGCAACACCGCGGTTGATGGATTCAATACATTGAATGGCCTTGAGCACCGCGCCGTTGGCATCTTCGGCCGCCGTATCCATGGTCATGGGCTGACGCACGCAACCAGCAGCGTACACGCCTGTGCGGCGGGTTTCATAGGGGAAGCAGATGTAGTTTGAATCGGCATAGCCGTTGAACAGCTCAAGGTCGGGGAAGGCCGGACCCTGGCGGTAGGCAAACTGCATCACCGGCGATTTGGCGGTGGTAGGAACAATACCGGTGGGCAGAACCACAAGGTCGGCCTCAAGCTCGATATCGTCTCCAATCAGGGTATTCTTCGCCCTGACGACCACAGCCCCGCCCCTGGCGGAAACATCGACAATCTCGGCCTTGGAAAGCATGATCTGGGTGTGGTTTTGCGCGGCCTTGTAAAAACGCTCGTGCACGCCCTGGGTAACCATGTTGTCGTACAGAATGTAGGCAACAGCCTCAGGGTTTTCCACCACATACCCAGCCTGCTTCAGGGCCACCACGCTGCTCACCGCGCTGCTGTACCGCAGGTGGTTGACGCATTCGTGATCCTTGATAACCGGCTCGGCCTCTTCGCCCTCGGCGGGGGCTGCGGGCGCTACGGGAGCGGCGGGGGCCTCTTCCACAGGAGCTTCACTGGCTGCGGCATCGCACAGCGAGGTATTCAAAATAAAGGCCACCCGTTTGGCGGTAATTTTGCCTTCCTGGGCCATTGTTTCAAATTCTGAAGCCGTCACAATCTTCGGGCTGGTGCCGTAGCCAAGGGGGGCAAGGGCGGCGGTATCCTGCGGTTGCCAGCCAGTGGCAAGAACCACGGAACCGATTTCAAAGCTCTGCTCGCTGCCCTTCACATTCACCGTGGCAACATATTCCCCCGGAGACCCGGCAAGACGAACCAGATCAGCCTGCAAAAGCACCTTGATCTTCGCGTTGCCGTTCACTTCCGCAACCTTCAGCGCAATGCCCGTGGGCTGGGCTTCGGTATGGGGCGGGGCAAGGGGGATGGTCTTGTACATGGTCAGAGCCTTGCCGCCAAGGGCCTCGGCCTTTTCCACAAGCACCACATCCATGCCCGCCTTTGAGGCGGCAAGGGCCGCATGAAGGCCGGTCCAGCCACCGCCAAGCACCATAATTGTGCGGAAACTTGTTACTTTTTCAGGTTCGGGCAGAGAGGTTTTTTGCAGCTTGAGCACGCCCATGTTGATGTAGTCAACAGCCATCATGGTCAAAAGCTCGGGGGCCGACTCGTCCGGGTCGTTTGAAAGGGCCGAGCCATCGGGGTTTGTATAGGCAAGAACGCACCCTTCACGAAGGGAAACGCGATCCACCTGCACCCCGGCGAACTGATACAAATCCCAGTCCACACGGGCGGAGGTGCCGCAAAGAAGCACGCCGTCAAGCCCTCTTTCAGCTATGTCATTTTCAATTTCCTTGCGTGCCTCGGGGGCCGCAAGAACAGGAATGCTCTTTACAACAGGGGCAAAATCTTTCCAGCGCTTTGAAACACCGCCGGAGAGGGTCGCCACATCAAGCCCGCCGCCTATGGCAGACTCGTCGAAATAAACGCCAATTTTTGTGGCCATATCTACCTCCCTCTCACCGTCTGAATGGCTTTCAGCGCGGCACTGGTGCCGGACTGGGCAGAGCGCATGACATCAAGCGGCTCTTTGGCGCAGCCTGCAACAAAAATGCCCTTTTCCTCGCCATTTACCACAAAACCGTCTTCATCAAGGGTCACACCGAAGTGGTTGTCCGCCTTGGTGAGGCTCGGCTGCATGCCTGTGGCCAGAACGACAAGATCATGCCTGGCCTTGGATTTCCAGCCGTTCAGAACATCTTCAACCTCAAGAAGCACGTCGCCGTTGTCACAGGCTTCAACGCCCGCAACCTTGCCCTTGACGAGCCTGACCATGGGGTCTGCGGTGATCTTGTCGCGGAAATTGGTGTACCGACCGGGGGTGCGCAGGTCAATGTAATAGATGGTAACCTTCGCATCGGGGTGCTGTTCGCGCACATACTGGGCCTGCTTCAGAGAAGCCATGCAGCAGATGTAGGAGCAGTAGTTCAGGTGGTTTTCATCACGCGAACCCGCACACTGCACGAAAGCCACGTTTTTGGGCTTTGCGCCGTCGGAAGGCCGCTTGATGACGCCATTGGTGAAACCGCCGGGAGCGGAAAGACGCTCCATTTGCATGTTGGAAATACAGTTTGGCACAGCGCCGGAGCCAAGATTTTTCAGGTTGTGCAAATCATAGGGCTTCCAGCCGGTGGCAATAACCACGCTGCCGACAAGAAGCTCGATGTCCCGCGCATTTTCCGCCATGGAAATGCCCTTGTTTTTGGCAAGGGTGATCTGGTCTTCCTTGCTGAGCCCTTCCACATCAAGCACATAGCGATGCGGGAAGGCAAAGGGGGTGGAATAGTACAGGGGCTTTCTTGTGGAAAGGTTGAACTCGAACTCGTTGGGCTTTTCCCCCTTGAGCATGGAAGCCAGAAGGGAAAAATCCGCACTGTTCGGTGCGGTGCGGCGGGGTTCGATATGGACGGAAACAGTATAGTTTCCGGCCTCTCCCTTCACTGAAGTGACGGTAGCCTGGGTGAAAAATTTGATGCGTGGGTTGTTTTTGATGCGCTGGAACTGAATTTCCAGACCACACGATGGGGGACAGAGCTTCGGAAAATACTTGGAAAGCTGTGCCACGCGACCGCCCAAAAATGGCTGTTTCTCTACAATGTACACATCATAGCCGACTTCCGCCGCTTCAAGCGCTGCGGTGAGGCCGCTGAATCCGCCTCCGACGACAAGTATGGCGCTCGACATTTCGGATTTCCTCCATGCAAAATAAGACAGTCTGATGACCGGGGGTGGGACTCCACCGCCGGGTACGGCGCAACAACCCCGCTCCCGGCCACCCAGCGTCATTCGGAAAATCTTGTGTTTTCCGTATTCGCGGCAGAAACCTGCCGCAGGGCCGTTCGGCAACATACGTTGCAGACAGGCAGTGCCTGCCGTCAAACAGAGGCGTCAGTAAAAAATTCAGACACACCCATAAGACGCGAAACAAGAACCCCACACTCCCTGTTCAGGTTCCTGAAACAGGGATGGCAGGGATTGCCAGGGGCACTTGCCCCATGTGACAAAAATCAGGGGGCAACCGGATAGCCGGTTGCCCCGCTGAAATGGTGACTTACGCAGTCGGGATGATCTGATAGTAGGGCTTCTTGAAGATCTTGGTCTGGCCTGTTTTCACATCATACTTGGAGTTAACAAAGCACTTCCACTTGGAGTCGTCAAGGCCCATGAAGTCGGCTCTGTAGTAGAAGCCGGGGTAACGGGATTCCTGACGGAAGGAGATGTGCTGCATGTGAAGGCGAACGGTCCACAGGCGATGGTAGTTTTCCCAGCAGCGCAGCAGTTCGTGAAGGTCACGGGCAGCCAGCTTTTCGGAGTCTTCTTCCAGCATCTTGAGGAGGTGGAAACCGGTGTTCAGGGCGGCTTCGGAAGTGGTGTAGTACGTGCTGATACCACCGCCGTATTCATCGGTGCACTTTACAAGGCGCATCATGAAGTTCTTCGGGGTAATGTACTTCGGGTTCACCACAGCGTCGGTGGAGGCGTCTTTGCCTGCCAGGAAGTTGTAGTAAGGACGATAGATGAGCTTCACCAGATCGTCGGCCTTGTCTTTCAGGGCGGGCTTGAAGTCCTTGTGGTCGAGGCACCAGCGGACCATCTGCTTGCCGGCGATACGGCCTTCAGCATGGGAACCGGAGGAGAACTTGTGACCGGAAGCGCCAACGCCGTCAGCGCAGGTCCACAGGCCGTTGACCGTGGTCATACGGTTGTAGATCTTGCCGTTGTCGGCTTTGACTTTGTAGTCTTCGGGAACCCATTTTTCGTCCGGACCGGAAACCCAGATACCGCAGCAGCCGGAGTGAGAGCCGAGCAGATACGGTTCGGTGGGCATGATTTCAGAGCCGACTTCTTCAGGCTTGATGTTCATGCAAGCCCAAAGGTTGGCCTGACCAACGCACATGTCGAGGAAGTCTTCCCAGGCTTCAGACTCAAGGTGCTTCTGCTGGGCGGCGTTCAGGGTGGCGAAGGTGGTCTGGAGAGCGGTTTTGGTGTCCATGTAAATGGGGCCGCGGCCTTCGCGCATTTCACGAAGCATCATGTGGTTACGCAGGCAGGTCGGAATGACATGGCCCTTGGCGTAGCCGCGATCTTCGTAGGGCTTCAGCATGGCGCGGTTGGTTTCGCAGTAATCTTCACCACGGAAGTTGGTGGCTTTGGCCTTGAAGAGCAGGAACCAGGCGCCAACCGGGCCGTAACCGTCCTTGAAGCGGGCGGGAACGAAGCGGTTTTCCATCATGGTCATTTCAGCGCCAACCTGAGAGCACATGGTGTAGGTGGAACCGGCGTTCCATACGGGGTACCATGCACGGCCCATGCCTTCACCGGTGGAGCGGGGCTTGTACACGTTGACCGCGCCGCCGCAAGCTACCATGATGGCATTGGCTTTGTAGATGTGAACTTCGTTGGCACGCAGGTTGAAGCCAACAGCACCGGCAATGCGGTTTTCCTGGTTGGCGTCAAGAAGCAGCTTCACGATGAAGATACGTTCCTGAATGCGGGCTTCGCCAAGGGCGTTTTTCGCAGCTTCAGCAACGATGCACTTGTAGGACTCACCGTTGATCATGATCTGCCAACGGCCGGAGCGAACGGGGTCATTGCCGCCGCGAAGGGTTTTGCCGGCTTCATGAGCCTGGCCGCCGTCAAGGTTGTGACCATCTTCGCCTTTGATCCAGCAGGGCAGGCCCCACTCTTCAAACAGGTGAACGGAATCGTCAACGTGACGGCCAAGGTCGAAGATAAGGTCTTCGCGAACAATACCCATAAGGTCGGTGCGGACCATGCGGACGTAATCGTCGGCATTGTTTTTGCCAAGATAGGTGTTGATGGCGGAAAGGCCCTGAGCAACAGCGCCGGAACGTTCCATAGCGGCTTTGTCAACAAGGCGAATACGAAGATCGGGGGCAAATTTGTCGGCCCAGCGCACAGCTTCAACAGCAACGCCGCAGCAACCCATACCACCGCCGACCATAAGAAGGTCAACTTCGTGTTCTACAACAGTAGGATCACTGATAGCCACACCACGCGGGCTTTCCTTAACAGGAATCATAGGCATAGGAAATTCTCCTTAAAATTCTTGAGTTGTCATCAAACACAAACAGGAAAACTACACGGTAACCGAAAGGTCGGCTTCAGAAATCTGAGCCTTTTCGCCAAGGGCGACCTGGGGCTCGGCAAGCGCGGTCTCTGTGTAGAACAGCTGGTCTTCCAGATTGCCGGGTTCCGGCTTTCCTTCATAAGGCTTGATGGAACCTTCAGGAGTGGTGCGTATGGGGAATTTGAAACGTTTTACTTCACCGCTACGGAAGTTGACAGTCCACATGACGGAGTCAGCGGAGCGCAGGGGAATACAGGTGCCTCCCATCGGAGCAAAGTCGGCATAGGGGCGAGCTGTGATTGCGCCCTGCGGGCAGATTTTGACGCAGGAATAGCATTCCCAGCAGGCGTCCGGCTCTTGGTTGAACGCCTTCATTTCATCTGGATCGAGAATCATAAGATCGTTCGGACAGATGTACATGCACGCGGTCTTTTCGCCGCCCTTGCAACCGTCACATTTGACCGGATCAACATAAGTAGGCATACCTTGTCCTCCACAGTTATTATAGGTTCGCCAAAAAAAGCCAAGACTTAACCACAGCAGAATGCCTGTCCTGCTTTTACAAAACGAGAGTTTGGACTTGAAAAGAGGGTCGGGGCACAACGAAGAACCCCGGAAACAAACGCGGAAACAAAAAAAAACAACAAATTGTTCCCACTGGCAAACTGCTACAAATGCTTGTGTTTTTTTTTACAAGCGGACAATATTTTTGTCAAGCCTAAAATGAAAATACTCTGTCAGGCTATGCTTTTCTCCTCTTTTTTTCCAGCAAAAAAAATTATATTTGTCAGGCTATACCCTTACTTGGAAGGATCAATTTTTTTTGTCTCCTCTCTGCTGCGGGCCAGTTTTTTTCCGTTGCCTGAAAGTCCTTTTTGACCTTTTCCCCTCCCCTTTGAGGGCCCCTTGCCCCACCCTGTCTTTGACTGATATTGACAGTCTTTATCAGCATCCTGCCCCACCCGCCCTTCCGCGCCCTTGTATCCTTATTATTACAAGCGTACATTGTAGAGCATTTTCACTTTGAAAATGCTCTAACGGACGATGGCGCGAGCCTCGTCCGCGCAAACGAGGAGTAGGCGAAATGCATTTTCGCCGCCAACTCCGAGTGCAGCGTTTCAAAGGTACATTGCCATAGTAGAAAAATCAGCAGAGTAGACCGGCGCACCCCGCCCTGTCCCCTCCCGCACCCCCTGCGCCTCTTTTTCCTTGCGGTGTTCAGGTATTCAGGATAAATACAGCCACATTCTTTATGGCTTTATGGCTGCCCGGCAGTGCATGCGCCACCTCCCTTTTCCCGAGCCGGGCTGACGCATGCTGTTGTATGCATGGCGCTGCCTGCCACGAACACAACCCCGGAACAACCATGCCCGACAATACGCCAAAAAATTCGCCCCCGAAAAGCCCCCGCCCTGCCGGAAAACCCGGCCGCCCTGCCGGTCGCCCCCAAGGCAAGCCCGGTTTTTCCGGCAAAAAGCCCCGCGAGCAGGGGGAGAAACGCCCCTTTGTCCCGCAAAACGACGAGGCGCAGGAAGAGTTTTCCCTTTCTCCCAAAATGAAGGGCACTGTTGACGCCCTCATCGCCCTTGACGACGAAATCATGAAGCTGTTGGTGCGCCGGGCCACCCTCGTTTCCCGTATTCGTGAAGGCAAGGATCATGCCTCTTCGCCCTCGGCCATTCTGGCGGAAAAAACCGTGCGTCTGGCCTGGGAAAAGGCTGCCCCGGCCTTTTCCCGCGATCAGCGTTTTGCCCGGCAACTCTTTTCCCTGCTGCAGGATGTCAAGGTGCTGGCAAAGGAAGACGCCCCCAAGGGCAGTTTCCGGCTCATGCCTGCCAATGCCCCTGTTTCCGGGGCCATTACCGCCCCTGTCAGTGCCGAAGCCGTGCAGATGTGGGTTGCCCTCGCCTGCTCCACCGGGCAGCAGGCGGTTATCCGCAACATTCCCCTGTCCACCCCGGTGGCAGACTGCATCAAAACCTTCAGCCAGCTTGGGGCCGCCATTGCCTGGGAACCCTCGGCCAACCCCATGCTCGGCTCCATTACCGTCAAGAGTTCGGTAAAAACCTCCTTTGCGAGCCGTTCGGTATACCTTGGCGAATCAGTTTTCGGCGCGTACCTTGCCGCCCTTGTCGCGGCGGGA
>JGI994J12354_10005893_pt1 | contig 10388 bp, 9 predicted proteins | sample IntmicLarv3ML3BL_FD_12354 | JGI IMG/M metagenome (IMG submission 12354)
CAACTATCATGATTGCCATTTCCATTACTGTTTTAAATTCTTCTCTTGTCATCTCTTCCATATTGCTCCTTTCCCCTTTCGGTTATTAGGTTATCTCTTAACCTAATACTATTATATAACGTTATCGTTATAATGTCAAGCCTTTATTTCATTTTTTCAATCTTTTCTAATACCGCCTTTACTATAAATCCATTAAGGCTATCTCCTGCTGATTTTCTTATCTCTTCCTCTCTATTTGCTGGAAATCTTACAAGTGTTTTAAAGTATGCTTTCTTCTCATAATCGGCAGTTGCCTTTAATTGTGCTTTTGTGACCTTTTTCTTTTCCATTCTCTCGCCTCCTTATAAGATAACGATAACACCAGCATTGCATAATGTCAACGAATATGTTAACGTTATACATATTGCACAATGATAGCGTTATATATTTGTGCAGTATTACTACTTGCCAATATAACGCTATCGTGATATGCTTATATTAAGTTAAAGAACAGCAAACAAGAAAACGAAAGAGAAGAGGTAGCAAAATGACAACAACATTACAAGGATACGGACAAGCAAAAGCAATAGAAGTAAAAGACTTACAAAAAGGAACAATTATCACTTGGAATTATGGTTACAAAAGTGAAGTTGTAGAAATGACCCCATCAGAAACAGGCAAAACATTTACAGTATTACTTAAAAGCCTACAAGATGGAATTATGAGAGAAAGAAGATTAGGTGCAACTACATTGGTAGCGACAACATAAACTACAGGGGCGGAAGCCCCTTTTGTATTGCGTGAATCCTACTCAAATCAGGAGGGCAAAAAAGGGGCAGAAAGGGGCAGAATTTGCCCCTTTAGATGGTATCATACAATACGAGGAGTTGCGAAAAACCCTTTAAAATCAAGGGTTTCAGCGTTTTTTGGTGCTATAGGATTTTAGTTAAAAATGCAGAAGATGGGACTTGAACCCACACGATATTGCTACCACAGGCACCTGAAGCCTGCGCGTCTGCCAATTCCGCCACTTCTGCATTTGCGAAACGAAGTCAAAAAAATATGCGGGAAAAGGGACTTGAACCCTCACGTCGTTGCCAACACTAGATCCTTAGTCTAGCCTGTCTGCCAATTCCAGCATTCCCGCATGTCAAAACTGTCGTTTCTGCGACAAGAAAAATTATACCATTTTGTAGTTGGTGAGTCAACTATAAAACACTATTTTAGTACAGATTTTACAAGTTTATAAAGAATAATAAAAGCTCCATACCTCGTCAAAGGCTGGAGCTTTTCATATGCTCAAAAATCTGAATTATTATTATTTAATGTGTGTTCCAGTTGTTCCCTTAATACCATCTTTTGCTTTTTCAAGCAAGGTGATAATAGACTCACGACCATTTTTAGAAGCGACAAATTGAATTGCAGCTTCTACCTTAGGCAACATAGAGCCAGGGGCAAATTGTTCTTCGGCAATATATTGTTTTGCTTCTTGAACAGTCATTGTATCCAACCATTGTTGGTCTGGTTTGCCAAAGTTTACCGCAACCTTTTCTACCGCAGTTAAGATGATTAGGCAGTCAGCATCAAGCTGTTCTGCTAACAAACAAGCAGCAAAGTCTTTATCAATAACTGCACTTGCACCTCGCAGGTGATGGTCTTCTAAGGTAACAGGAATGCCGCCGCCACCACACGCAATGACAAGTTGTCCAGCATCTACAAGGGAACGAATGGCATCTAATTCAATGATTTCCTGTGGTCTTGGCGAAGCCACGACACGGCGGTAGCCACGACCAGCATCTTCTTTTACCACATAACCATATTTTTCAGCGGCGATTTCTGACTCTTCTTTTGTCATAAAATGGCCGATTGGCTTTGTTGGGTTTAAGAAAGCAGGCTCATTACCATCTACCTTTACTTGAGTAATCATTGTTGAAACAGGAATATCTTCAATGCCACGAACTCTTAATTCTTCACGTAGAGCATTTTGTAAATCATAGCCGATATAGGCTTGACTCATTGCAACGCAAACAGAGAGGGGAGTATTTGGCTGATTTGGGTTTTCACGAGCCAAGGCACTCATTGCATTGTTAATCATTCCAACTTGTGGACCATTACCGTGGACAACAATTACTTCACAATCTTCCTGAATTAAGTCAATGATAGCTTTAGAGGTAGTATTAACTGCAGCCATTTGTTCAGGAAGCGTGTTGCCGAGGGCGTTTCCGCCCAAGGCAATGACGATTCTCTTTTTTGCCATGATTAAGCCTCCTTTAGTGCTACGATTGCTTCAACTTCACAAAGAACACCCTTTGGTAGAGTTTTAACCGCAACACAGGAACGAGCTGGTTTGCCAGTGAAATATTCGGCATAAACCTCATTGAAAGTGGCAAAGTCTGCCATGTCAGCCAAGAAACAGGTAGTTTTGATAACATCTGTAAAAGTAACACCTTGATCTTCCAAGATTGCCTGCATATTTTTCATAACTTGGTAAGCCTGTTCTTTAATTTCTGAGCCAACTACGTCTCCAGTTTCTGGAGATAATGGAATTTGACCTGAAGTAAACATGAGGTTACCATAGGTAATTGCCTGTGAATATGGTCCGATAGCCGCTGGTGATTTTTTTGTATTTACATAACCTAGCATATAGTGATACCTCCTAATTTTTATTCAAAGATTCTTGTTACGCCCTTAGCTTCTAATTTTTTGAAGATGTCTTGTGGATTTTCAAATTTAGCAAGGAAAATCATTGCTGCAATAATATAAGGCTTGAAGCTAGCTTCCTTATATAGAGGGTCACGGTAGCGATCGAATACAGAAGCATCAACTTCGCCCTCTTCACAGCTTACGCCAGTGATATCAGCAGGTAGGCAGTGCATGTATAATGCGTTACCGTCTTTTGTTGTTTTCATTAATTCTTCAGTACAAGCCCAATCTTTATGTAGGGCATTTTGTGCCAAAAGCTCTTTTTCTAAATCAGCAATTCCTTCGGAATCACCATTTCCATATAACTCGGTACGTTTTTCCATAGCTGCAAAAGGTGCCCAGCTCTTAGGATAAACGATATCGGCATCTTTAAAAGCATCTGCCATACTATTTGTTTTGGTGAAAGAGCCACCAGATTTAGCAGCATTGTCTGCAGCCACTTTTTCAACATCTTCAAATACTTCATAACCCTCAGGGTGAGCAAGTACAACGTCCATACCAAAGCGAGTCATTAACCCAATAATACCTTGAGGAACAGAAAGTGGTTTTCCATAAGATGGAGAGTAAGCCCATGTCATAGCTAATTTCTTTCCTTTTAGGTTTTCAACACCACCGAATTCATGGATAATATGAAGCATATCAGCCATTGACTGGGTTGGGTGGTCGATATCACACTGAAGATTTACAAGCGTCGGTTTCTGCTCTAAAATACCATCTTTGTTGCCAGCGGTTACAGAATCAACAACCTCGTGCATATAAGTATTTCCCTTGCCAATATACATATCATCACGGATACCGATGACATCTGCCATGAAAGAAACCATGTTTGCTGTTTCACGAACAGTTTCGCCATGAGCAATCTGTGATTTACCCTCATCAAGGTCTTGAACCTCAAGGCCAAGTAGATTACAAGCAGAAGCAAAAGAGAAGCGTGTGCGAGTAGAGTTATCACGGAATAAAGAAATTCCTAAACCGCTTTCAAATACCTTGGTTGAGATATTGTTTTCACGCATGTAACGCAGAGCGTCAGCAACTACAAAAACAGCTTCGATTTCATCATCAGATTTTTCCCATGTTAGGAAAAAGTCATCATTGTACATGTCTTTAAAGTTTAATGCGTTTAATTTGTCGATATAAGATTGTAAGTTTTTCATTTAAAAATCCTCCATATAATAGATAATTAATAGTTTCATTGTTATAAATAATACTTATTCAGAAATGGCCATTGGGAAAAGCCCCATTTCTGATAAGATATTTTATTTATTAAAATATAGGGTAGGAACACAAGCGTAAACAGCAGCACACTGTACTAAATCTGCTTTCCAAGTCTTTTCATTTGGAGCATGTGCTTCTTCTTCCTTACCAGGACCAAGGCCGATACAAGGAATGCCCTCACGTCCCATAATAGCGACACCGTTTGTTGAAAATGTCCATTTATCAACGATAGGATTACCATAAGTACCATCAAAGGCTTCGACAACTGCTTGGCAAGCAGCATGGTCTTCTGGAATTACCCATGTTGGGAAGTAACATTCTGTTTCATAGACCAAGCCAGTATAAGAAGGACGGTCATAGTTGTACATACTTACCTTTGCACCATATTTCTTAACTGCTGGTAATGCACGGATTTCATCTAAACAGCTTTCCCATGTTTCACCAGCGGTCATACGACGGTCAAGAGAAACAGAGCAACCATCAGCCACAGCACAACGGCTAGGTGATGTAAAGAAGATTTCAGAGGTTGTAATCGTTCCACGGCTTAGGAAATTAGCTTCTTTCCACTGTGGGTTGTATTTTTCTTCTAACATTTTTACAAGACCTTTGATTTCATTTTTATCATCAGCATCATTTTCATTTAAGTCACGAACATTTAATAGAATTTCAGCCATTTTGTAGATTGCATTTTCACCACGGTCTGGTGCAGAGCCATGACAAGAGATTCCGTCAACATCAACACGGATTTCCATACGTCCACGATGACCACGATAGATTTTGTTGTTTGTTGGTTCAGTGATTACGACAAATTCTGGACGAACCTTATCTTCGTTGATGATATATTGCCAGCAAAGACCATCACAGTCCTCTTCTTGAACAGTTCCCGTAACCATGATTTTGCAGTCATCAGGAATTAGGTTAAAATCTTTCATGATTTTAGCACCATAAACAGCGGAAACAAGACCGCCACACTGGTCAGAAACACCACGCCCACCGATTTCGGTGTCATTTTCGTATCCCTCATAAGGATCAAAATCCCAGTTCGAAATATTGCCGATACCAACAGTATCAATGTGAGCATCATAGGCGATAATACGGCTACCAGTACCCATATAGCCGATAACATTTCCTTGGGGGTCGATTTGAACTTCATCAAAGTTCAATTTCTTCATTTCGGCAGCAATGGTTTCGATATGCAATTTTTCATCACAGCTCTCCCCTGGATTGCGAACGATTGCCCTCAGAAAAGCAGTCATTTCTTTTTGATAATTTTCTGCAGCAGATTTGATTTCTTGAAAATTCATTGTAAATCCTCCTTTTTGTTTTTTAAATTTATAGTGAATTCACACCGTCCCATACGATTGATTTATAGCGAGTGGGGTCGGTGTCACCTTCCGTTGAGAAGAGCAGTATGCTAGAATTTTCATCTAACGCTAAATGCTCACGTAAATCCTTGTAATTATCATCTGTCATAATTGTATATAAAAGTCCCATTGTTACGGCACCAGATTCGCCAGCGGTTACAGGGGTATCCCCCTTGGTAGGAGCGGCAAGAATCCTCATTCCTTTGGCACTTACCCAATCAGGGCAGGCAGTAAAGGTATGGGCATGATTTCTTAATATTTCCCAAGAGATGGTACTTGGTTCACCGCAAGCAAGACCATTCATTAGCGTTAGCATATCGCCGCCAACCGTTCGAGGTTCCCCATCGCCAGCGATTGCACCATCATAAAGGCAAGAAGCAACATCAGCTTCCGCAATGATTACCTTTGGTGGGTTTTCAGGGTAGCGGTTAGCAAAATATCCCTGTACAGCACCAGCTAGTGAACCAACACCAGCTTGGACAAAAACATGTGTAGGACGCTTGCAATGATAGTCTGCCAACTGTAGGTCAGCTTCATAAGCCATGGTTCCATATCCTTGCATGATCCATGTGGGGATTTCCTCGTATCCCTCCCAAGCAGTATCTTGAATGATTACTCCGTTTTTGGTTTCATTAGCTTCAGCAGCAGCCTTTCTTACACAATCATCATAGTTGATATCTTCAATAGAAGCCTTTGCATTTTCACGAAGAACATGATTAAGACGTGTTTGAGTGGTTCCAATCGGCATATAGACGACACATTTTTGTTGCAATATATTGGCGGCCCAAGCAACACCACGTCCATGATTTCCGTCAGTAGCAGTAAAGAAAGTGCCTTGTCCAAATTCCTTGCGTAAAGCTTCAGAAGTCAAGACATGATACGGAACTTCGGAGATATCCTTGCCTAATTTACCAGCAATGTATTTCGCAATGGCATAAGAACCGCCGAGTACCTTAAAGGCATTTAGTCCAAAGCGATAGGATTCATCTTTAACAAAAATATCCTTTACACCAATGAGTTTAGCTAAATTAGTAAGCTGTGCCAGCGGTGTTGTTTCATATTGAGGGAAACTTTCATGGAAAGCTTTTACCTCCTTGGCATGTTCAATAGAAAGTAAGGCAAGGTTACGGTCTGCGGTTTTTGGTAGTTCATTAGCAGTCCATTTGATTTTGTTCATCTTTATCCTCCTTTAAGGTTTTGAGATATTTAAATGTGTTTTGTAGCGTCCATGTAACTGTACATGGTGAATTTAGAAATTCCAAAATAAGTAGAAACTTTATCACCAGATTTTGTAATAAGGAAAGCACCAGCGTCATTTAAGAACTGGATTGCAACAACCTTGTCGTCTTTGGTCATTGCCGCAACAGGCTTGCCAACCAAATCTACGGATTGAACAATTAAATCATCTAAAAGCTCATTCACATCATTGGTAATCCGTTTTGGGGCTTTGGATTTTTCATCTTCATTTGTACTTATTAATGAGTCAAGTGCATGATTCATAGTGATAAGACCAGTAATATCATAATTCATTGAAAAAATATACTGGATTTTTTCATGTTCACCCCGAATATACATTGTGCTTGACTTTAGGATACGCCCATCGCTGGTTTTTGTCAGATAGGCTAACTTGTCTTGAAGCTGCTTGGGGTCACGCTTTATTGTTTCCATTACGACTGCAGATGGACCACCACCAAGACTACGGTTGCTGACATGCCCGTTAATAATGTAGGCAATTGAGTGTTCGACATCTTTCATGGCCAAATCGTGAATAACGATTTCGCATGAATTACCAAATTGAGCAGCAAGACCATTGGCTAATTGAATCAGCAAATTTAAAGTTTTTTTGGTTGTTATCATTAGCTGAAAAATCCTTTCGTAAAATTTTTTGGAACTAAATATATCATTATCATAGCACAAAAAAAAATTTTTACAATACAAAATCTAAAAAAAATTTAGGTAATCTAAAAAAAAATAATAAAATTTGCTCCAAACACTTGAGTTTTATATGAATTAGAGTTAATATATAGTTAATACATGGTAAAAACTCATAATAAAATCTAATTTGAAAGAGTTAAAATATACAAAATGATTATGAGAACCACAAATGAAAAGGAGGTAAGCAGATGTTAGTAGTAGGAAATGGAAGACTGATTACCAGAGACCAAGAGGTACGATTTCTTGAAAACGGTGCTGTAGCCACAGAGGGCAATACGATTGTTAAGGTGGGTTCAACTGAAGCAGTAAAGAAAGCATATCCAGATGCAGAGTTTATTGATGCAAAAGGTGGTGTGATTATGCCAGCACTCATTAATGCACATGAACATATCTATAGTTCGTTTGCAAGAGGGTTAAGTATCAATGGTTATGATCCAAATGGGTTTTTAGAAATTTTAGATGGGTTATGGTGGACGATTGACCGTCATTTAACTTTAGAACAAACAAGGTTAAGTGCAATGGCTACATATGTTGATTGTATCAAAAATGGGGCGACAACGATTTTTGACCATCATGCCAGCTTTGGAACAATTACAGATTCATTATTCAAAATTGAAGAAGCGGCAAAAGCAACTGGAATTAGAAGCTGTTTATGCTATGAGGTTTCGGATCGTGACGGGAAAGATAAAGCCCGTGAGGCGGTTATGGAGAATGAAAGCTTTATCAAACACGCACTTGCAGATGATAGTGATATGATTGCAGGAATGATGGGAATGCACGCACAGTTTACGATTTCAGATGAAACCATGGCACTATGTGCAGAGCATAAACCAAGCGAGGTTGGTTATCACATTCATGTTGCAGAGGGAATTGAGGATTTACATCATTCCTTGAAGCATTATTCTAAACGTATTATAGACCGTTTAATGGATCATGGTATTTTGGGTGAAAAGACACTTGCAGCTCATTGTATTTATGTGAATAAGCATGAGATGGAATTATTAAAAGAAACCGATACAATGGTTGTGCATAATCCAGAATCTAACATGGGAAATGCCTGCGGCTGTCCGCCAACAATGGCGATTTTCCACGAGGGCATATTGACTGGTCTAGGAACCGATGGCTATACGCATGATATGCTAGAGAGCTATAAGGTGGCAAATATCTTACACAAGCATCATTTATGTGATCCGAATGCAGCGTGGGGTGAGGTTCCAGAAATGTTGTTCCATAACAATGCAAAGATTGCAAATCGTTATTTCAAGAAGCAGCTAGGTGTCTTAAAAGAGGGGGCAGCAGCGGATATTATCGTAACTGATTACAACCCATTAACACCGATGAATGCTGATAATGTCAATGGACATATTTTATTTGGTATGTGTGGACGTAGCGTTGTGACGACCATCGGTAATGGTAAGGTGCTTATGAAAGACCGTGTTCTAACTCATTTAGATGAAGAAAAAATCATGGCGGATTGCCGTCAGGCAGCAGCGGATTTAGCGAAATCAATTAATGGTTAATAGCAAAATATGGAGGGAAAATAGATGAGTGATATTATGATTCCAATGCCAATATCACAGTTGGTAAAGTGGGTAGTAAAGGAAAAGAAAGAAAAGGGGACAGTGTTTGGGGTATATCGTCCTTATACAGCAGCATCAGAAAATAATCGTAAGATTTTTGGTCGCAATTTAGAAACCGCAATTGGACCAGCGGCAGGTCCTCATACTCAATTGGCACAAAATATTGTTGCAGCTTATTATGCAGGAAGTCGCTTCTTTGAGTTGAAAACAGTTCAAATCATGGACGGTGCAGAGTTAGCAGCTTGTGTCAAAAAGCCATGTATCAAGGCTGATGATGAGTGCTACAATGTTGAGTGGTCAACCGAACTCTATGTACCACAAGCCATGGGCGAATATATTAAAGCATGGTTTATGTTACATGTTATGGCCAAAGAGTTTGGGTTAGGAAGCATGGACGGTTTTCAGTTTAACCTAAGTGTGGGCTACAACCTAGAGGGGATTCAGTCAGAGAAAATTGATATGTTCCTAGAGGGAATGAAAGAAGCAAAGGATACAGCGGTTTTCAAAGAATGTAAGCAATATTTATTAGACCATATTGACATGTTTGATAAGCTAACAAAGGAAGATGTAGAAAGTATTTCTTCTAATATTTGTAATTCGGCAACACTTTCAACCTTGCATGGCTGTCCACCGCAGGAAATTGAACGAATTGCCAATTACTTAATTGATGAAAAAGGAATGCATACCTTCATCAAATGTAATCCAACCTTATTAGGTTATGAATATGCAAGGGAAACAATGGATAGAATGGGTTATGATTATGTAGCCTTTACAGATTTCCATTTCCTAGATGACTTACAATATGAAGATGCGGTTCCTATGTTAGAGCGTTTGTTGAAAAAATGTGAAGCCAAGGGCTTAGAATTTGGTGTGAAAATCACTAATACATTTCCAGTTGATGTAAAGCAAAATGAACTTCCAGGTGAAGAAATGTATATGTCGGGAAGACCACTTTACCCATTATCAATTTCAGTAGCACGTAAATTAACAGAAGATTTTGACGGAAAATTACGTATTTCTTATTCTGGTGGTGCTGATTTCCATAATATTGATGGGTTAGTAGCTGCAGGCATTTGGCCAGTAACGATTGCAACTACATTATTAAAGCCAGGTGGATATCAGAGATGTGTTCAAATTGCTGAGAAAATCGAGACAATCAATATTGAATTTACAGGTGTTGATAAGGTGAAAGTGGCGAAATTAACAGAAGCTGCATTTACTGATGTTCATCATGTGAAAGCAGTGAAGCCGCTTCCAGAGCGAAAAATTAATAAAACGGTACCGCTTGTGAATTGTTTTATGGCACCTTGTCAGGAGGGCTGTCCAATTCATCAAGATATTACGCAGTATATTGAATTGACCGAAGCGAAAAAATACGATGAGGCATTAAATGTTATTTTAGAGAAGAATCCTTTGCCATTTATTACGGGTACAATTTGTCCACATAACTGTATGAGTAAATGTACAAGAAACTTCTATGAAGAAGCAGTACAGATTCGTGGTGCGAAATTAACTGCAGCCATTAAAGGATATGATACAGTAATAAGCACATTAAAAGCACCTGTTAAAACAAAGGGTAAAGTAGCCATTGTCGGTGGTGGTCCAGCAGGAA
>JGI994J12354_10005894_pt1 | contig 10386 bp, 10 predicted proteins | sample IntmicLarv3ML3BL_FD_12354 | JGI IMG/M metagenome (IMG submission 12354)
GGAGATGGACTCGCGCAAAGTGAGGCTTTCCTTTGTTGTTTCCAGAACCTTAATCGTATTCGGATCCAGATTTGTCATCTGTGACCAGTCCATATGAATGCTCCTACTAAATTGTTTTCTTTGTTCCTCATCAGGTTGTTAATAGATGCATCCTGCTACCTCGCACATTGACGGCATCCGCTTTTTTGATAGCTGTGAATATTTACTGAATTTGAAGTGACAAATTCAAATTTGTCTGGCGCCTGCGGTTAGACTTCCACTTTTTTTAACACCTTCCTAACCCTGGCCTGTTGCGGTGCTGTTATCTCGCTATGCCGCTGCGCTAAAGATAAATGATTCATCACTCTGGCTTATCCCGTAACATTCATGGATATCGGTGAGATTAGGAACATCAACTCCACGAACAAGCAAAAATTCATTCATTTTTTATTGCCTCCGTTTTTACTGTCGAGACTCAATCCGAAACCGGCAACTTGAAGCTTGAATTTCTCAGTCTTATGGATTGTTTTAATATTCACTTACTACGAGTCAAACCTTTTAACGCATACAGCCGTTTGCTCTACACCATAATCTCCGTCCCCATAAGTTGATAAGTATTCAGGAAGCAAAAAGCCATACATTCTTTGATTGGTTTTTATAAGCCCGGCTTTTTCGTACGCCCGAATCGCTCTTGTGTTTTTTACGGACGGTCCCATGATTAACGTGTGAATCTCCAGCGTTTCATGCAGATGATTCCCAAGCGTAATAATAGCATCTGTTCCGAACCCTTTTCCGCAGTCTTCTTCGCTTTTCATCCAGTTGTCAAGCTCTGCAATGCCAGGTTTTAAATGAAAACAAGAATAGCTGATAAAGCCGATAGGCTCACCTTCTACCACAATAAAAAAGCCGCCACCGCTTTCGGGTTTTTCTCCAGTGAAATAATAATCTTCGTACCCTTTCTCACAAAATTCCTCATATGTAAGAATTGGGTTTTCGGGATAATCGGGCGGCCCGGAATGGGATTTTGTGGGTTCAGAGTGAAAACACCACTCATATGCTTTTTGTCTATCATCTAATGTGGCAGGCACCAACTCTATTTTTTTACCTTTTATCATTGGCTTTACCCCTTTGTAAACTCTATAAATTTCTGTTTGACAATGCGTGGATTCTTATTAATTTAATTCTATCATACGGATGACTTGCAGTCTATGAATATGGGCCAAAGGTTGAAATCCATATAGGGTGTCTAATGTAAGTTGCCTGTTATTGCGGTGTTTTAAGGCCTTTTCGCATTTGCACGGCCTCAAAAATCTCCACACTAATAATCGCCTCATGGCTGTTCTCAACGAAGTATTGAGACACTTCACCGCTGTTTTTACTCTGTTTGTGTGTTAACGGGTCTGCCACATAGGTTTTCTGCAAAAGTGCCATCCCTGCGTACTTTTCATTGGATAGCATTCTGTCGATGGTGGCTGTACTCCATTCGGTTTTTCCAGTTACAGTTTTGACGCCCTGTTCTTCGAGAAACTTCTTGATTTTGCGGCACCCACTACCTTGCAAATAGAGATTAAAGATAAGACGAACTATCTTCGCTTCTTCCTCAACAATAATTAGATTTCCATCGTTGTCTTTGGTGTATCCGAGAAATTGACTGTGATTCAGATGTACTTTGCCATTCTCAAAACCACGCCTGATTCCCCATTTGATATCGCGGCTTCTGTGTTCACTCTCAACTTGGGACACTGCTGCACAAATGGCAGTATCAGCATACCTGTCAGGATCGGATGTATCGAACCCTTCGGCATCGAATTGTACTGTAACGCCATGATATGATAACTCGCTTATACTTTGCAGAAATGGCAAGATATTACGACCAAAACGAGATACCGCTTTGGTAAGTATCAGATCTATCTTACCAGCTTTTGCATCCTTGAGCATGCGTTTGAATTCACTGCGTTTTGAAAAGTCCGTTCCGCTTATACACTCGGAATAAACTCCAGCGAGTATCCAGTCTGGGTTCGCATTGATATATTCGGTGTAATATTTAATCTGCGATGCAAGGCTCCTAATTTGCTCATCGGAGTCGCTACTGACTCTGCAGTAGGCTGCTACCTTTATTGGATATATTTTCTCTTTCGCTGGGATGGTAATCACATTATTATTCGGATTAGTCATTTTAGAAACCCCTTTCAATTTTAGTTTGGATAGAAAAAGGGCAGGTCATTCGACCTGCCCTTTAAATCATATGATATTTCAATATTTTGTTGTTAAAATGAATAAAGGCTACATTTCACAGTTGTTCAAAACAACCTAAAATGTAGCCTTTAACTTGTAATGTTTGAAAGGAATAAATTCGTTGCGTGAGCTATAGCTCTTAATCTTTACGCCACATAGCTACGGCCTAAGCCATAATTGCGGCGCAGGACTCATTCTAAACGTGAACGGCACTCCCTGTAAACCAGACCAGGGAATGCTGCCGGTTTTTCTTGAATGCGGGTGCTATAGGCCAAGTGAAATAATAGGACTTGGATAGATCTTGTTACGTCAATAGTTTACAGCCTTTCAAATAAGAGGCTTTATAAAACCTCACTTAGGCGACACTTTATTCTTTCTTAGTGATTGTGTATATGAAAATTCCAGTTCTCTCCTAAACCCATCAGTTACATGCTCTCGTAACCGATGCCCGTGGGATGCGACTCAATACGCAGGAATCAACGCAAGTCAGTATTTAAGTCCCCATTTGCAGAAAATTTGAAAAATCTTGAGCAGACATCACCTCTATACAATCATAATAATACGCATTTCCACCGGCATCCACCTGAGTCTTCAAACGTGAAAGCGCCTGTTTTATTGAGACATAGCAATTATCTTCAATATCCCCTAATCCTGCAAGTTCGGCCAGAGTGTCTTCCATACTATCCACGCCAACTTCATCTATAACCACTACAAACTTCACTTTCAGAGGTCTATGCGTTTCTATATCATCACAAAGTGGCAGTATTTTCTTTTCTATTGTAATGAAACTTTCAATGGCCTTGAAACGAATTGAGGTAATCAGTTCCTCGCGTTTTCGTTTCTGATTCTCAAAAAACAACTCCCAATACTCATTACATACTAATCCAGTGTAAGAACATGTCGCTTTTTCTGCATCGAAAGATCTCTTTGTTATTCGTTGCTTGAATCCCGATTTAAACTCAACTAGAGCTAAGACATCAGCAGTTATTGATAAACCGTCAGCGGATGTCGGAACCAGTCCAGTAGGGAATAACGACTCACATATACTGTCAAAATGATATATTACTTTTCCGTTTGTAACTAAAGGGCCTCGATTATTTCCGCTATCGGAGATAACCGTAATTGAAGACAGGAATTGAGTCCAGTTGCGTTTAGCGTACTTCTCTATATCTTTTAATATCATAACTCTTGCCCTGTGTCTCTCATGTACTTATTGCGCAATATTTTAACTTCAGAAAGATACTGCAAGAAATCTTGATAAATTATCCCCATATTGTCATTAACGCAATGGTATTGAACAAAGCCGTTATCTAAGGAATTCGTTTGATAGAAATTAGTTTTATCCTCTAGATTATGCTTTCTCATATATGCGTCAAGAGCGAGCATGAAATTGGGGCTATGAGTAGTTAGCAGTACATTTATGCCGAGTTCTTTAATCAACAGTATTATCGTTTCTGCAAATACGTTTTGCCATTCGGGGTGTAGATGTGCTTCGGGTTCATCTAAAATAAGCATAGTTGTCTCGTCTAATTCGCCTTTTTCAAGCAGTATTTTGATAATTGAAAAAATTTTTGAGCCTGTAGCCAAATTTGACACTTTTAGTTTTGCGCCATCTTGAACATAGTAATCGCCACTTGATGAAAACTCAAATGTTCCAGGTATTATTTCGTCAATTTGCTTTTTTACAGGCTTTTGCAAATTGTCTAAAACAGTTTGTTCAAGAACGGTGGGGCTTTTAGCGCTCCTAAGCACAAATCTCAACTTATCGTTATGAGAAAGGACTCGATTGGGATTTAGTATGGTGTCGATTTCAGCATCCTCAACACCTCGCATTATCCGTCTATTAGAATTGTCATCTAAAACGAAAGGGTTGTCAATAAAGTAAACTCTTTTTAATGGGGAAGTATTGTAAACGGGCCTACCATCATTAGTAACTCTATCATCAACAATTGCTAACTCGAAGTATATTGATTTACCGTCAAACAGTTTAATTCTTGATTCTTCAGCATGAACTCTAATAGGTTGGATTTGATTTGAGAACTCCACTCGCAAAGACTGATTTATACTTTCGCGTGCATAGTCAATCAACTCTATATCTTTATCAATATCACAAAAAAGTTTTGTGAGCATCGAAACTGCTTTTTCACGTTGCTCATTAAAAGCACTGAGGGTCATTTCAGACTCAGGGTTCCGACTTTTAACATATTTGTAATAGCTGTTAAACTCACCAACACTTTCCAGTAACGAAATATCAAACGATTTCAATTCGCGCTCTAAGGAATGTGCAAATTCCTCAACCTCACCTCGAGGTATTTCTCGACGATAATCTCTCATTGCGAAAAACTGGATTGAAGGATAATCCGCAAATAAACTACTATCTTGCTCCAATCGTATAACTCTAAAAAGTCGCAGAAATTCCAATGAACTCACCACATTTTCTAATTGCTTCTGAATGTAGTAAGCTCTATCATTTTTTGCTTTTTGTTGGATATTGCATACGGCGTCCAAAAGAGAGTACAGCGTTTTCCCGACTGTGGTCTTGCCAGAATTATTCTTGCCTGTTATAACAGTCAATCCATCCATGGTTATCGTCGAGTCAGCAACGATTCCAATGTTACACAATTCTATATTCATAGGAGCCTCCAACTCAAAAAAGAGTACTACAATTTAATATATTCATCAGTATACCACACTCGAAGCAATTATAACACCATAATCTTGTAGTTACATAGTAGCTGTTCCTTACCGATGCTCGCAAGATGGCAAAAATAATACACAATGAAAACCTTCATATCAATAGTCATATCCAATCCCTCTTTTCCCTGTGTGCTGCGCTCACACCATCTTTCACATTTGACAAAGATAGTTTTTTGAGGTGTGCCACTAGCTTTTCTTAGTTCGGCCATAAACAAACAATCCTGCGATTGCCAATATCATTGCAGGAAATAAGAACGCATTCACCCACACACTTCCAAGCGTTGGGATATTTGTAGCGATGATGGCGCAGAGGCCGCCAAACAGACCGCAAAGGACAAAACCGCCAATTTTGTTCAATAAATTGCTTGCTCTTGGAGAGGTACTATTTTTCGCTTTCTGGAATAGCACTGCGATGCCAATTCCCCAAAAAAGCAAACCACCAGATACAAACTTAATGTTGTAATCATTTGGGGTTTGTCTTTGAACTGTCATCAAGCCAATCGACTTTTCTTGGAGTCCTTGTACTTCGTTAAGAATAGCCTCATATTCTTGTTGTAGTCTTGGGTCTTGATTGATAGTTTCCGATTCTAGCTTGCTCACTTTGTCAATAATATCAATCCGCGCTGATATGCGGTTAAGCATAAGGGAATTCGCATCAATATTAGGAAAGAGTATCAAAACTAAAACCAGGGCAATCAACAACAAGGCTATAAACACTTTGGCATTTTTCTTTGCGAACCCTGCAATTAAATCAATGATGTCTCCCAAAGTCAGCACCTCCCATTTATGATATAGATATTATCATTACTATATCATGAGCTAAGTCCTTTTTCTAGCTACAATCTCACCCCACTACTTCAACGACCGCTGCTCCTTCATCTCCTGCACCCGCCCAAAAACCTCAGGCGTGATAATCGCCTCATGGTGCCCCTCAAACATCATCTGTGGCAGCACACCATTGTTGCGCACTTGCCGTCCATCCAGAAAGTCTTTGACGAAGGTTTTCTGTGTGAGGAGTGTCCCTTTGTACTTCTCGTTGCTCAAAATGCGGTCGATGGTCGATGTGCTCCAAACGCTCTTGCCACTGGCCGTCTTGATGCCGTTTTCCTCTAGATGCCGCTTAATCTGCCGATATCCCTTTCCGCTCAGGTAGAGGGAGTAAATCAGCCGGACAATCTCGGCCTCATCAGCAACGATGACAAGATTTCCATCTCTGTCCTTCGTATACCCCAAGAATTGTGTGTGGTTGAGAACCGCTTTGCCCGAGTCAGCACGATGCTTTAGCCCCCATTTGATGCTCTCGCTTTTACTCCAGCTCTCATGCTGGGCCAATCCAGCCATCATGGCGAAAAGCTGACGAATACGCAAATCTCTGGTGCTGATGCCCTCAATCTCAAAGCGAAGCTCGATGCCTTTGGCCACCATGCCGTCCAGGATAGTCAGCGCATCGACGGTATTGCGTGTGAGACGGCTGATGGATTTGCACAGTACTATGTCCACCCGGCCTCGAGCACAGGCGCGGAGCAGTCGATTAAGTTCAGAACGGCCCTGAGTGCCCAACCCAGAATACTGTTCGGTATAAATCCCGACCAGCTTCCAATCGGGGTTCGCTTCAATGAGCTGTGTGAAGTGAGTCGCTTGTGCTTCGAGGCTGCATTCCTGTTCCTCATGCTCGGTGCTGACCCGGCAATAAGCGGCTACACGGAGAGGCTTGCTCGGGGTGGGCACATCGGCAATGCCTTCATCAAACGTGTACATATAAGCCTCCTTACAAAATGAAAAACAGCAGACGATAGCCTGCTGTTTTGTATACGGAAAATGTCTATGCGTATTAGGGCTAAAAACCCCGACAAGTACTGTCATTCAGTGAATAGCGACTAAAAAGCTACGCTTGTTAAAACGAAACAAGCGTAGCTTATAGCTTGGCAGGGGCAGAAGGATTTGAACCCTCGGCACGCGGTTTTGGAGACCGCTGCTCTACCAGCTGAGCTATACCCCTGTATTCACGACGCTCAGTTATTATACCTAATCCCCGCGCTTTTGTAAAGGGCTTTCGCGCAAAAAATCCGAGAGGGCATGCCGCCCTCTCGGATTGTGCACCATTTTCGCCTACACCGGATGCCCGCACTTGCCGCAAAACCGCGCGCCCTCGCCCAGCTTGGCTCCGCAGCCGCTGCAAAAGCGCGGAGGCTCGGCCTCTATCTGTGGCGCGGCCTCGGCCTGGGAGGCAGCCACTGCCCACAGCTCGAGGAGCCGCTGCTGCCACCCGCCGTTGTGGATAACCCGGCCCAAAAGCCGCGCCCGCACCAGCCCGAGGGCGCTGTTGCGCTGTACCGCCATGCGATATCGGGCGTTTTCGGGCCGCAGCAGCTCGCCTTCCGAAAGGCGGATGACCTCGCGCCTAAAATCAATGGCCTCCAGAGCCCGATTGAGCTGCCGGGCGAAGGCCTCGAAGTCGCCCTCGAAGCGATAGACAAAGGTGGCCGCGGCGTCCTCAGCCTCGCCGGCGAACTCGACAGCGCAGGCGCCGCCCGCCGGGGCCGGGGCCATGAGCCACAGCATGCAGGGGTCGTCCGCCTCGCCGGCGGCCCGGGAGGTGTTCTCCTTAAAGCCAATCCACAGGGCATCCCGCCCGCACATCTCGACCAAGGCGCGATAGCTCTCCCTCGCCCGGGAGTCGGCCAGCTTGGCCTCCAGGGCCGGCACAAAGGAGGGGGCAATACCTGCAAGAACCCCCATGGGGGCAGCGGTGCCGGCCCGCATGAGGCGGGTGATGCCGGCGGCCTGGGTGGGTGTCAGGGATGGATCGAGCGCCTTGACGGCCCGGAGGGTTTGCTCGCCCAGGGCACGCAGCTGGCCCTCGACACCGGCCGCCATGGGCGCGAAATCGTAGCCCATCTTCTCCATCGTGTACTGCTCGCCACTGCTCAAGGTCAGCCGGAGGGCGTAATCCTTCGCCTCCATCCCGCTGACAAAGCAAAGGGGCACCCGCCGCGCCCCCACGTCGGGAGGCAGCAGGCACAGGCAATTTTCATAGAGGCGAACCGGCGCGTGGCCCCCGCGGCGCAGGCCGAGCTCGAGGGCATCATAAGCCCCGTTGGCCGTGACCAGAGGTGTGCCTGCCGCGAAGAGGGCCTCGAGGACGGCGTCGTTGTAGCAGGCCAGCAGGGCATCGTGGAAAGGCTGGCAGCCCTGGCCCATCCGGGAGAAAACCCAATTCCCGCCGGGAGTCTTGACGGTGACCGCATAGTCGCGCAGCTCGATGGCCGTCATGTCGGCATAGCCGATCTCGGCGGCATCCAGGAGACCGACCACGGCCAGAGCCTCGGCGTTTACCATCACCTTGGCGGCGCCCGTCATCATGGGCGCGTGAACCTGGGCCTCAAACTGCGACCCGGCGGGTGGAGGGGACGATAGGTTCATGGTTTTACCTCCTTTTAGCTGATGTGCGGGGCCATGCCCTTCATTGGGGGGCGGGGTGAGGGCAGCGGGCAGACACGAGGTCTGCCCTACAGCGCTGTGCCATACTGGGCAAACAACTCCGTCCGGCTCTGGATATTCAGCTTGCGGTAGAGATTCTTGGTGTGAAAATTGACCGTGGCGTAGCTCACCTTGAGCTGGCTGGCAATCTGCTTGGGCGATGCCTCGGTGAGCAGCAAAGTGAACACCTCCATCTCCCGGGGCGTCAGGTCGAGGGCGCGCACGCCGGGCAGGGCCTCGGCCTCGGCCAGGGCCGGCACATCGGCCATGTGATAGCCGTCTGTCCAGTCGGTGCGGAACAGCCGGCGCTCGAGCACCGGGGCGAAGAGGAAACACACCAGCGCCAGCACCAGCACAATGGGGAAGGCGAGGCGCACGGCGGCCACGCCCAGGCCGTCCCACAGGAGGTAGACCGCGCCGCTCACCACCACGTAGGTCAGGCAGAAAAACAGGCAGTGCAGCTGAAAGAGGCGGAACCCGCCGCTGCGCCTCAGCGCCCCGCCCAGCAGATAGTTGATGACCATGAACCCCAATCCGCTGCCCAGGCCGTAGAGCATTGAGCCGCCGCCCACCGCCAGTCCGCCGGCGTAGTGGAGCGCCCCGATGCCGAGCACCGAGCAGATGAGGCACAGGCTCCACAGGTGCAGGGCGCTGTAGTTGAACACCAGCATGACGACAGCGATGAGCACGATGGACAGCAGGCCGCCCGCGCCGTAGAGGGTGGACGAGGCCGCCGTCTCGCGGTAATCGATGTACATGACCATCAGGGTGATGACATAGTAGATGCTATTGAGCGCGATGACCGCCCCCACCCCTGACTCCAGCGGGCCGGGACTGCTTGGGGGGATGTCGCGCGCATCCCGCGCCAGGGGCTTCGCCCTAAAGGCGGCCAGGGCGGCGCCCGCCATCACGGTGATGGCCAGCACGGCCCGAAGGCCACTTGGGAAGGGCGACCAGGGCCGCAGCAGATAGGTGATGGCAAAATAGACCTGACAGGCCGCCACGGTGAACAGCCGCTCGACATTATTGAGGAGGAAGCCGAAGAGGTAAAACCCACAGGCGGTACACAGGCCATTGACGGCGTGGAAGGCCAGATAGACCAGCATCCGCGGCAGGCCGTGGCCCATGAGGAGCTGGGCCAGCAGCAGCACGGCCTCGGCCACGGTGGCCGCCTTGAGCATGGGGCCGATGCGGCTTTCCGGTGCGAAAAGCATGGGCAGAAAGCCAAGGCCGAAAACCATCATGATGAGGCTGTTGGCGTCGATGCCCAGCAGCACCATCTCCTGGTCGAGAAAGCGCAAATCGCCCAGTAAAATGTTGAGGGGCAGCACCAAAATCACCGGCAGCAGGGCCCGCCGGAAATTGCGGGGCGACAGCTCGTCCCGAGTGCGCCACAGGCCCGCGATGCGCGACATCAGGCCCATGGCGTTACGGCTTGCGCCAGCCCTTGAACACCCAGGCGGCGCCCGCGCCGGCGGTCACCACTGCGCCGCCACCGATGATGGCCGGCACAGCGGCGGCCAGCCCGGTCTTTTCCTCCGGGGGCGGCGCGATATCCTGGGGATTGACGGGGGCAGTTGGGGTTACGATGGGCTCGGTGGCGGCGGGCACCGTTGTGGTGGGTGCCTGAGCGGTGACGCCCTGGGGCGCCGGCTCGGTGGGTTCAGTAGAGGGCTCGGCGGTCGGTTCAGTCGGCTCGGCGGAAGGCTCGGTGGTTTGCTGCTGTCCGCCCGCCGCCGGAGGCCGGGAGGTTGGGGCGGTGGTGCCGGGACTCGTTGTTCCGCTGCTACTGCCCGAATCCCCGCCGGTGGGCGTGGAGGGGCCGGCGACCGGCTCAGTGGAAGGCGCTGTGGTGGGTTCGGTGGTAGGCGCTGTGGGCTCGGTGGTAGGCGCTGTGGGCTCGGTGGCCGGAACGGTAGTCGGAGCGGTGGCCGGCTCGGGGAGCGGCGGCAACGGCCGGGGCTTCGCGCGCTCCTTGGGGGCGGCAGCCGGGGT
>JGI994J12354_10005895_pt1 | contig 10385 bp, 7 predicted proteins | sample IntmicLarv3ML3BL_FD_12354 | JGI IMG/M metagenome (IMG submission 12354)
GGTGGTGGATATCGGCGGCGGCACGGCGGAGGTTGCCGTGATTTCGCTGGGGGATGTCGTCACCTCCAACTCCGCGCGTGTTGCGGGGGATACCTTTGACGAAGCGATTGTTTCTTACATCAAGAAAAAATACAACCTGCTCATCGGCGAGCGCACGGCGGAAGACATCAAAATCACCCTCGGCTCCGCCTACCCTTACGAGGGAGAGGGTGCCATGAGCATCAAGGGCCGCAACCTGATGGACGGCCTGCCGAAAAACATCGAGATTGCCTCCGAGGAGGTGCGCGAAGCCCTTTCGGACAATGTGAATCAGATTCTGGATGTCATCCGCTCCACGCTGGAGAGCACCCCGCCGGAGCTTGCGGCAGACATCATCGATCACGGCATCATGCTCACAGGCGGCGGCGCTTTGCTGCGCGGTCTGGATCGCTTGATTGCGGCGGAAACGAAGATTCCCGTCCTCGTGGCGGAAAATCCGCTCGACTGCGTGGTGGACGGCACGGGGCTTTGCCTGGAAAGCGACCTTTTCGGCAAGCTTCAGGGCCGCAGCCTGATATAAACGGCCATGCGTAAATTTTTTCGCGGAACCGCATTCAATCTGAGTCTGCTCATCATCGCCGCGCTGCTCACGGGAACAGCGGCTGCCGCGGGGATGCACGGGCGCACCACACCCGCCAACGTGGTGGTCAATACCATACTTTCCCCCCTGCAGCGCCTTTCCGCGCAGGCTGCGCAGGGGCTTTCTTTCTTTTCCCTAAGCTTCCGCTCCTCCGCCTACCTTACGCGGGAGATGGCGGAACTGCAACAGGAAAACGCCCGCCTGCGTGAGCGGCTGGTGGACTATGAGCAGGCGAAAAAGAAAAATGAAATGTATCAGGAATTCTACGGTTTAAAAGAGGAGCACGCCGACTACAGCTTCGCCGAAGCCGCCATCGTCGGGCGGGACAGCGCCGATGCTTACGGCGATTTCACCCTCAACAAGGGTACACGCCACGGCATTTCCGTGGGGGACGCAGTGGTGTTCGGCAAAAGCCTCGTTGGTGTCATCGTTCAAGCCGCGCCGTTTGAATCCAAGGTGCGCACCCTGCTGAACCCCGAATTCAACGTGGGCGCTTATGACTTGAGCTCCAACGAAATCGGTTATATTTCCACGGACGCCGCACTTTCCGCCGAGGGGCTGTGCCGCATGCCGGAGCTGGACGCAGGCACGGCCATTGCGCCCGGCGGCGTTGTCTGCACCTCCGGTATCACGGGCAATTATCCGCGTGACCTGCACATCGGCACGGTAACGCAGTTGCTGGATGACCCGGTCAACATCTCCTCCTACGCACTCATTCAGCCCAGCGCACCTTTTGCCGATCTTAAGGATGTCTTTGTTATCACCGCCTTTGAGGGCAAGGTGAACAGCCGCGGCGAAAGGAGCGTGACCCCATGAACCGTTACCGCGCCGACTTTGCCTCGCTCCGGCGGCGCGGCTGCTATGCCGTATTGCTGCTGGCGCTGCATTTGCTGCAAAACACCCCCGGTCTTCTTCCCCACCCCTTCGGGGCTCAAGCTTTTTTGCTGATTCCCGCCGTGGTGTGCATCGGCATGGGCGAACGTGAATTTTCCGGACTGCTCTTCGGGCTTTTTGCGGGACTGCTGTGGGATTCCTCGCTTTTTTCCGGCAACTGGAACGCCATTTATCTGTGCATCATCGGCATGGTCTGCGGCGCGTTGGTGCAATACCTCATGCGCAACAACATCATGACCGCTTCACTTTTGAGTGCCTTAGCGCTGCTGTTTTACAGCCTGCTGCATTGGCTGGGCACGATTGACCCGCAGCAATTCGGCGCGTCCCTGCGCCGCCTGTGGACGTTTTATCTGCCCTCCTGCCTCTTTTCTCTCCTCTGCACCGCCTTTTTGCATTTTGCGGTGCGTGCCATCGCCACCCGTTTTCCCGCGCGCCGGGCAGAGGAGGAGCAGTAGGCGAAAATTCTTTCCATCGTTTCGCGATATCGGAAACAATTTCCGCGCGCGTTGAATTTATGTTGATACCCTATCGGGAGTGATTCTATAATGAAACCCAAGAAAGAAAAACGGTTTTTGTTCCGCCGCGCCGCCACCATCGGAATGGTGCTTTTGGCGTTTGCAGCCTTTGGCGGCGCCCTGTTTTATGTACAGGTGGTCAAGGGCGAGGAATACGCTGCCGTCGGCTCCTCTGAAACGGGGCGGGATGTGCTTTTGCCCGCCGCGCGCGGTGAAATTTTTGACCGCAACGGCGTACCGCTGGTGGTCAACCGTCAATCCTACTCCATCATCTTTGAGGCGGCGGACTTTCCCCCGCGGAACGATCAGCCCGCCCGCAATGCCTTGATTCACAATCTGATTCATCTGTTTGAAACCAACAGCGTCCCGTGGATTGACGATTTGCCGCTGCTTTTGGACGAGAACGGCAATGTCAGCTTCGCGCCGGAGCGTGAGAAGGATGTACAATACCTCAAAAGCCGTGATATGCTCTTTTTGAACGACTATGCCACCGCACAAAACTGCATGGACCGATTAATTGAAATGTTTCAGTTAGAGACTTATTCCATCACGGATGCACACAAAATCGCCAGCGTCTGCTATTCCCTGCGCAAGACCAGCTTCCGCATCAGCAGCCCCTACACCTTCGCCGAGGATGTGCCCAACGCACTGGTGGCCGCCGTCAAGGAGGTCAGCGGTTCTTTCCCCGGCGTGAGCACCCAAATCGTGCCGCTGCGGGAATACATGGCAGAGGGCTGGCTGGCACCCCACATTCTCGGGCGCATCGGTGCCATTGATGCCGAGGAGTACCCTGCGCTGAAAGAAAAGAGCTATCAGCTCAACGAAAGCGTGGGCAAGAGCGGTCTGGAGGCCTCGATGGAAAGCTATCTGCGCGGCACGCCGGGCAAAAAGACCGTCACCACCGGCAGCGACGGCAAAAGCTATACCACCGTCACGGAGCAGCCCCAGCAGGGGAACAGCCTGATTCTGTCCATTGACATTGAAATGCAGCGCATTGTCGCCCAGTCTTTGGAGGAAACCCTCCTGAATTACTACCGCACCGAAAAAGAAACTCCGCTTGTGCCCCCGGCGGGCGCGGCAGTGGTAATGAACTGCAAAACCGGCGAGGTGCTCGCCGCCGCAAGCTACCCGACCTATGACATTACCACCTACGCCGAAAACGCAGGCGCGCTGGCAAACGACCCCGGCGCACCCCTGTGGGACCGCACCCTCATGGCAACCTATTCTCCCGGCTCCACCATCAAGCCCTCCGGTGCACTGGCCGCGCTGGAGGAAGGTGCCATTGACAAAAACACCCGCTTCCGCTGCAACGGCACCTTCCTGTTCGGCGGGCAACGCTTCAAGTGCGACCAGCATCACAAGAACCGCAATGTGGATGTGGAAAGCGCCCTGGCGGAATCCTGCAATATTTTCTTTTACAACGCTGCGCTGGCGATTGAAATTGACAAGCTCAACGAATACCGCACCCTGCTCGGGCTTGGGCAGAAAACCGGCGTGGAGCTGCCGGAAGCCGCCGGGCGGCTGGACAGCCCCGCCTACCGCCAATCCATCGGCGAGCCCTGGCTGCCGGGTTACACGGTGCAGGCCGCCATTGCGCAGGGCAGCAACTCCTTTACCGCCATGCAGATGGTCAACTACTGCGCCGCCATCGCCAACGGCGGAACGCGCTATGTCCCGCATTTTGTCCGCACCGTCAAGAGCTATGACCTCACCAAAACCGTTTTGGACAAAACCCCGGAGGTTGCAGTGGAAATTAACATCAAGCCCGAAAACCTCAAACTGATACACGAGGGCATGTGGCGCGCCGCCAACCAAGGTGCGCCGCGCCAATACCTCACGGGTCTGCCCGTCATTGCCGCTGCCAAAACCGGTACAAACCAAACCTACCCCACCGTCAACGGAAAGCAAACCAAGGTCAACAACGTCTTTTTGATTACTTTTGCACCCTATGAAGACCCGGAGCTGGCTGTCTTCGTTGCCTGTGACGGCTTTACCTCCAGCTCCAAATCCGCCGCAGTGGCGCAAAAAGTCTACCAGTATTATTTCGCCCAGCGCGGTGAAGCCGCGGTGGGGCAGGCGGAGAATGTGCTGCTGGGTTAAGCGCAAGGGAGGGTCAGACCAAAAATGTTGATGCCAAATAATATTCTCAAGCAAAAATTGCAGAATGTCTATTTTATCTGGGGCTGCGGCAAAACAACTGCGGCGAACGAATTGCAGCGCCGCTATGGCTATCCTGTATATCACACGGATGACAACCGGGCACGGCATGTCCAAAACGCCGACCCGCTGCTTCAGCCGGGTCTGTGCCGCAAGGTGCCCGATATTTGGGCGCTTTCCCCGCAGGAGGCCGCGCAATGGGAAGGGGAGATTGTCCGCGAGTTCACCCCCATGGTCATTGCGGATTTGCTTCTGCTTGCCGCGAAGCACGACGCGGTGATTTGCGAGGGCGATATTGACATTGACTGCGTCATGCCGGTGGTCACCCACGCCGTCACCATTTCGAACTACGGCACACCCGAGGATTTTTTCGACCGCCCGCAGTCGCGGCACATGCTGGAAGAAATTCGCAGCCGCAATATTTCGGATGAAGAAAAGGAAGCGCTCCTGCGCAATGCCTACGAAATCGTCGGCGGCAATCCCACAGGCAAAAAAGCGACACAAACCACCCCCCGCGAAACCCTGCAATACGGCGTGAAACAAATCATCCGAAACGACCTCTCAACCGCCGAAGCCACCGCAGATATGATTGCGGCGTATTTTGGCTTGCCACACGCGGGGTAAACAAAAATGCCCCGCAGCAAAAAGCCACAGGGCATTTCTATTTCGCCTATTCCGTGCGCAGCGCCTCCACCGGGTCTTTCTTTGCCGCCATGCGAGAGGGGATGAACCCCGCCAGCAGCGTGAGCGCCATGCTGCCCAACACGAGCGCAGCGGCATACATCGGCTGCAGCGCCGCAATATTCTCCAGCCCCACGAGCGAGGCAACCACCAGGTTAATCGGCACACACAGCGCATAGGCCAGCCCCACGCCCGCGCCGCCTGCCATCAGACCGATAATCAGCGTTTCGGCATTGAATACGCGGGTGATATCCTTTTTGCGCGCACCCACCGCACGCAGAATACCGATTTCCTTGGTACGTTCTATCACGGAAACATAGGTGATGACCGCAATCATAATCGTGGACACCAGCAGCGACACCGCCGCAAAGCCCACGAGCACAAGCGATACTGTGTTCAGCAGCGTTCCTGTCATGGCGGCGATGGTTTCTGCCATATCGGTGTAAATGACCTGATTTTCCGTTGACTTTCCTGTATTGTAGGCGTCCAGATATTCCTTGATTTTGTCCTTGCTTTCAAAGCTTTTCGGATAAATTTGCAGCCCGGTCGGCGTTGTATCCGCGCCCAGCGCCAGCAGCCGTTGGTTTTTTGCATTCTCGTTTGCAAATGCCCGCCCCATGCGCACATCCCGGTCTGCTTCCGTTTGCGCGCGGGCAATCTCGGAGTCCTGCGCATTTTTCACGATAAAGTCTGTCAGCTGCGCCGTGTAGACAAGCCCCGGCGAAAAATAGCTGCTCGCCGCGCCGTCCTTCGCGCGCAGAATGCCCGTCACATACAGCGGAATGCTGTTTTCGTTTGTATACAGCGCCTCGTAATCCGCAGCGGACGCCGCCGCGTAAAGAGCGCCGCTTTTGCTGTAATACAAATCGTTCGGCACCGCGCTCAGCAGCTGCTTGCCGATGAGTTCATCAAAACGCAGCTCCGCGCTCTGTGCAAGTCCGAGCTTTTCCAAAAAGCTGCTGTCCAAACGGTTGTATTCGTCCACCACGAGCAAGATTTCATTTTTGTTTTGCGGCATACGGCTGCCTGCGCCAATCAAATCATAGAGCGAAAGCACAAAGTCGTGATTGTCCGGCATTTCCTGCCAATCGTTGCCGCCCATGCCAAAGGCCGCCGCCATCTCCGGCGGTGCGCCGTCCGTCTGCGCCTGCGGGGCGGAATACAACAGCGCCGTGTCACCGCCCTTCGCCAAAAGATTCATCTCCACGCCGCGAATATACGAAATCGTGTTGACGGCATCGGGCAATGCCTCCGGCAGCTTTGCAACATAATCCAGATATTCCTGCGTGAGCAAATTGCGGTGCTCTGTGGTGTTCTCTTGCGCATCATCGCGATAAACCACGCTCTCCTGCGGGAATTTCCCCGCCTCCTCCTCTGCACGAAGTGGATTTCCATCCCCACCGGGGCCCATCCGAATGCTTTGCGCCTCCTTGGATATGGTAATCGGAAAGCCCGCCAGCGAGTCGGACTGCATTTCCCGCATATAGGCGGAAAGACCGCCGGAAAGCGCAATCACCAGCGCAACGCCGATGATGCCAATGCTCCCGGCAAACGAGGTGGTGAGTGTCCTGCCCTTCTTGGTCAGCAGATTCCGCGCGGAAAGGGATAGTGCCGTGCGCAGGGACATCGCCGTTTTACTTTTTTTCTCCTTTTTGCTTGTGCTCTCCTCCTGCGCCGCCTCTTGCGGCACAAAGGGCTTGCTGTCCGAACGCACCGCACCGTCCACCATGCGGATGATGCGGTCGGCATATTGCTCCGCCAGCTCCGCGTTGTGCGTGACCATAATCACCAGGCGGCTCTGCGCAGTTTCCTTCAGAATCTCCATCACCTGCAGGCTGGTTTGGCTGTCCAGCGCCCCGGTCGGCTCGTCTGCCAGAATGATATCCGGGTTGTTCACCAGCGCCCGCGCAATCGCAGCGCGCTGCATCTGACCGCCCGACATTTGCGCCGGCTTCTTTTTCAATTGATCCGCAAGCCCCACAGCCTCCAGTGCTTCCACCGCGCGGCGGCGGCGCTCCGCCGCCGAAACGCCCGAAAGCGTCAGCGAGATTTCCACATTCCGCAGCACCGACTGATGCGCAATCAGGTTGTAGTTTTGAAACACAAAGCCCACGGAATGGTTGCGGTACGCATCCCAATCCGCGCTTTTGAAATCCCGGGTGGAAACACCGTTGATTTGCATATCGCCGCTCTCGTATTGATCCAAGCCGCCAATGACATTCAACAGCGTGGTTTTGCCGCAACCCGAATGCCCCAGAATCGCGACAAATTCATTTTGGCGGAACGCGAGGGAAACGTTCTTCACCGCCGGTACACTTTCGTTGCCGAGCTGATAGCTTTTGCTGATATTCGTCAGCGTCAGATTTTTCATTGTTATGACCATTCCTTTCAGTACCAATTTTGAAAAACTTGCTTTTCAAACGTACACACCTTTCTTTTTGCCGTTTCTTCGAGTATAAGCCCCTTTGGTGAACCCTGCGTGACGAGCCTGTGAAACTTTCACATTTTTCCTTCTGAATTTTGTCGCAATTCCACGAGTTAAATATGAGCAAATCATGAACGATAGGAGGTTTCCACTATGGCACATAAAATCATCATCGCCTCCGGCAAGGGCGGCGTGGGGAAGTCCTCCTCCACCATCTGCCTTGCGCGTGCCTTAACCGCGCGGGGGAAGCGGGTTTTGGTGATGGATTTTGACATTGGCCTGCGCAGCGCGGATTTGCTGCTGGGCGTGTCTGACCAGGTCGTGTTTGACTGGGGGGATGTCCTCACCCGGCACTGTGACCCCCAGCGCGCCTTTCTGGAGCCGGAGCCGAACCTTCTGTTCATCTCCGCCCCCGCGCATTTTCAGCAGAGCTTTTCCGCCGAAAGCGTCCAAACGATGGTGGAAATCCTAAACAGCAGCTTCCATTACATTTTGCTGGACGCGCCCGCCGGGATGCAAAACGGCTTTCAGCTCGCCGCCGCCGCCGCGGACAGCGCCTTGATTGTCTCCACCCCGGACGAGGTCTGCGTGCGCAGCGCAAACAAGGCCGCCCGCGCTCTAACGGAGCTGGGCGTGGCACATCACCGCCTGCTGCTCAATCGGTTGCGCAAGCGCTCCGTCTTTCAGGGCAAGCAGCTGAACATCGACCAAACCATCGATGCCACCGCCGTGCAGCTGCTCGGCGTTATCCCGGAGGATGCCTTCGTTACTGACAACCTCGCCCACGGCCTGCCCCTGCCCAAGAATTCCCCCGCCGGGCAAGCCTACGCCCGCATTGCCGCGCGGCTGCTGGGGGAGAATGTTCCGTTGGTCATATAGAAGGGAGGGCATCCCATGCAAAATTTGTTCCTCTACCACTACTACGAGCACGATTTCAGCCCCTTCCAACCCTTGACGGCGCTGGAACCGGAGGCCGCCCGGCAAATCCTGCAAAAAGAGCAAGCCGAGGGACGCTTTCATCACCCGGACATTGACGGCTTTCTACAAAAGCGTTATGACAGAGACCAAGCCTTGCGGGAAAAATTTCTCGCGCGCGGCGGTCGTGCGCCGCGCACATCCCCCGTCTATATGATGCTCGGCGACGACCCGCAATGGGCAACGGCCTACGAAAACCCCGCCGTGGTGAAAATCCCCTTGTCCGAAATTGACCCCGAAAGCGTTTCCTTTACCTACGGCGATTCCTTTGCCATCCTTGACCCCACCCTGTTTGACGGGCAGGAATATTGGAATCAACTGTATTTCCGCGATGAAATCCTGGATGTGATTGACCGCAACGGCTATCCGCCGCGGGTGCATTATGACTTCAAGCGTTCCGTTTATCCCAAGGACAAGCACATCAACCACCACTTAAAATATGTGGAAGCGCAGGTCTGGAGCGATGACCTGTTTGATAAATACAAAAACAAAGGAGCGCGTGTATCCATGGCAGAACAAGCCTCGCCTACCCTCACCCGCTGGCAAAAAATCCGTCAGGCATTGCTCTTTCTCGTGGTTTCCGTCTCTGCGGGAGCCATCGAAATCGGCTCCTTTGCCCTGCTGGATTTGATTCCCGCCCTGAAGGACAGCTACTGGCCGAAGTACCTCCCCGCGCTGATTCTCTCCGTGCTGTTCAGCTTCACCATCAACCGCCGCTACACCTTCCAATCCGCCGCGAACGTGCCGATTGCCATGCTGCAATTGACGGGCTATTACGTCGTTTTCACTGCCCTCTCCACCTGGGGCGGCAATTGGGCGGCCACGCAGCCCTGGTTCGCCGGGAAAGCCTGGGGCGAATTTCTCGTTTTGGGCGTGACCATGCTGTTGAATTTCACCACGGAATTCCTGTTCAGCCGCTTTGTGATGTACCGCAAATCCATCAACACCAACGACCGCGCAAAAAAATAATCCTATATAAGCAAGGACTGAGCTTTTGATGAATCCAAGCGAGCGCACCATTGCCGCCATCTCCACCGCGCAGGCGGCGGGGGGCATCGGCATCATCCGCATCTCCGGCACCAACGCGCTGGAAGCGGCGCGGCGCGTGTTCCGTCCGGCGAGCGGGGCGGATTTGCGCCGTTCCCCCGGCTGCCGCGCCCATTACGGCAAGCTGTTTCATCCGCAGGACGGCAAATTTCTGGATGAAGCCGTTTGCCTGATTTTTCGCGCCCCGCACAGCTATACGGGCGAGGATGTTGCCGAAATCTCCTGCCACGGCGGGCTGTTTTTGACGCAGCAGGCGCTGCGCGCCGTTCTGGCAGCGGGCTGCGAGGCGGCGCAGCCGGGCGAATTCACCAAACGCGCCTTTTTGAACGGCAAAATGGATTTGACGCAAGCGGAGTCCGTCATGGCGCTCATCGGTGCGCAGGGCGAGCGCGCCGCCAGCTGTGCCTTAACCGCGCTGGAGGGCGCGTTGCAGCAAAAAATCAACGCCGCCGCGCAGACCCTGATTGCGGATTGCGCCCAGCTCGCCGCCTGGGTGGACTACCCGGACGAGGAAATCGAGGCCATCGACGCGGCGCAGATACAAGTCCACACGGCGCAGACCCGCGCGGAGCTGGAACATCTTCTGGCGCATTTTGACGCGGGACGTGCCGTGATACAGGGCGTGGATACCGTCATCGTCGGCAGTCCGAACGTGGGAAAATCCACGCTGATGAACTGCCTGGCGGGGCAGGAGCGTTCCATCGTCACCGATTTGCCCGGCACCACGCGGGATGTGATAGAGGAAACCGTCACGCTCGGCGGCATCACCCTGCGCATTGCGGACACCGCAGGCATCCGCGAGACGGAAAACCCGGTGGAAAGCATCGGCGTGACCCTCGCCCGCAGCCGTCTGGCGCGCGCGGAGCTGGTGATTGCCGTGTTCGACAGCGCCGCCCCGCTCACCGCGCAGGATAAAGACTTGCTCGAAGCCTGCAAGGGCAAGCGTACCCTCGCCCTGCTGAACAAGAGCGATAAGCCGCGTCTGTTGGATGAGACGGAGATCGCCCCCGCCGTTTCGGCCTGTATTCCGTTCTGCGCCGCCACAGGGGAGGGGATGCCCGCCCTGCTGGAC
>JGI994J12354_10005896_pt1 | contig 10385 bp, 9 predicted proteins | sample IntmicLarv3ML3BL_FD_12354 | JGI IMG/M metagenome (IMG submission 12354)
ATATCACTTAGTGGTATAATCAATATAGCAGGTAATGGCGCTACCTGTGAATTTGGAGATAATACGACATTCACAGGGGACACGATGTTTAACATTTCCAATCTTACCGAATCAGACGATGTCGGAACAAAAGTGCTGTTCAAGGATATTGTAATAAGCGCAGCACACACAGTTACCTTTAATATTGTCAATGACGTAAACCAGCTTATGAAAATTGACTTTGGGGGTACCGTTACTTGCAGCAGTGGTGCTCCCACGTTGGTTTTCAAAAATAGCGGCATCTTAGCGCTTGACAACAATACTGTTGTAGATGAAGGCGGATTGGTATTTGTAACTAGTGACGGCAGTCGTTACGCACGACCTGCTGCCAGTCTCCCGTCCGGAGGTAGACATACATTTAACTGGGTTTCCGGCATTAATCGGTGGAAAAGCACCGACGTAACAGAAGCCCCGATTCCCAGTACCACAATAATGCCATAACAAACACGAAAGCCCCCATAAGGGGCGCCATTGTCCTTAGCATTTCGTAGTGCTCCGCCGCCCCTTCTGTAAAATAAAGAAACCGGCTTCGAGAGAAGCCGGTTTCTTTATTTTACCCTTAACAACGCCTCCATTTGTGTCGGGGGCTTTACTTATTTATGCCGCTTACGCGTCCTTTAATCCCAGCACCGAATACGTCTGCACCTCGGCAGCGCGGCCTTTGACCGAAAGCCCGCCGATGAATTCGACCTCAACAATATCCTTAACCAGCTCGTACACGTCCTCGGAGATGAGTATCTGACCGGGTTTTGCGTTTGATTCAAGCCGCGCGGCGGTGTTTACAACGTCGCCGATGGCGGTGTAGTCCATACGCTGTGGGGAGCCAATGTTGCCGACAACGGCGAAGCCGGTATTTATTCCGACGCCGAAATGAACGGCGCGTCCGTGCTCCTCCATCAGCTTTTCGGCGAGCACCTTGCTGTGCTGCTGCATATAAAGCGCGGACTTCACGGCACGAAGGACATGCTCATCCTGATCAAACGGCGCGTTGTAAAGCGCCATTGCCGCGTCGCCGATGTATTTATCAAGCGTGCCGTCGTATTTAAATATCGCGTCCGTAACAAGCGTAAGATACTGGTTTAATATCTCAACTATCTGCTCCGGCATAAGCACCTCGGACATCGGGGTGAAGCCTCGAATATCAACGAACATCACAGAAATTTCGCGGCGCGTTCCGCCAAGCTCAAAGTCGCTGCTGTCGTTTTCGTCAATCAGCTTGCTGAGAATCTGCGGCGCCATATAACGCCCGAACATGTTGCGGATGCGCTGCTTGTCGGCGGATTCCTCGATGGTGGAGAGGATAATGTCGGAGATGTAAATAAGCACAAGCGCAAGCAAAGTTGCGACAATTTGCGTAACGCGCCCCTGCGAAATAATAATCGTATAACACGCCGCGGCGACAACTATCGCGCCGATGAAGCATATGAGCTTTATAGGGCCGCTTTTGATGCGGAAATAACACAAAATCGTGAGCAAACAAAGCAACACGAGAATCATCACATCAATTGCCGGCGGCGTGGGCATACGAATGTCGCCGGACAGCAGATTTGAGATAATCGTCGCGTGGATTTCAACCCCGAACATACGCTGAACGCCGCTGGCGGGGGTGAAATACGCGTCGGCGTTATCGCCCGTAACAAAGGAACCGATAAGGATGATTTTATCCTTGTATTCCGACGGGTCAATTATATCCGGGTCAAGCGCGGCGAAAAACGGATAATATGTAATCGTTGCCGGGGGGCCGACATAGTGAACGTAAGCGCGGTCGGCGTAAGAGGTGGGTAGCTCCGATGCAACCTCCATACCCATAGCGTCGCAATACTCCCTGTAAATCGTTTCGGCAAAGGAATAAATCAGCTCACCCGTTTCGGCGTTGCGAATAGGGCCGAAGGTGCGGCGGATTTGACCGTCCCAGTCGTCGGGACGCGCATTTATGTGTCCGAGCGCAACGGCTTGACTTGCAAACATCGGAAGCGGCTCGCGGAATGAATCCGCCGTGAGGATTCCGTCCTCGGGGTCGTATTGCAGGCGGTCGCTGTCGTTGATTCTCATATATGTTTGCAGCGGCAGTACAACGTTTTCGGCGTACGCGATGGACTCCATAAACGTTTCATCGGCGTCTTCGTCGCTTGAGGGTTCGGCAAACAGAACATCAAACGCTATAACAGCGGCGCCGCCGGCGCTCAGATTATCAAGCAGCGCGGTGTAAACCGAGCGGTGCCACGGATAGTCGCCGATTTCGTTGATGCTGTCATCATCCATAGCAATGATGATAATTTCGTCGGATTTAACTCCGCCGCGGCGCAGGAACATGTCGGAAATTTCAGCGTCGGCGGAGATAAGTGCGCCGGTGAGGTGAACAACAAGAAATACAATAAGAAGCGAAAAGCTGATGAGAATTCGCAGCTTCTTGAATTTTGACATTTTTGCCCTCCCTTCTTATGCGCATATGAAGCTTACGCGCAACGCGGCTTAAATATTTACAAAGGAGCCTTCTCGCGCCACGAAGCAATGTTTTGACCTGCGGCTCATGAGCACTTGAAGCTCGTCAAGCTCATCGTCCGTGCGTTTTATATTGTGGTGGAACATATAGAAGTTTTTTATGTTAAGCAGCTCACTGAGATAAACACCCTGCTGCCATGTTGAGTGCCCCCAGCCCTCGCGGTAGTTGTTGTCGGAGAAAAACGCATCGAAAATTACCATATCGGCATTACGCAAAAGCTCCGCCAGATTTTCGTCAAGGTCATCGTTGTATTCGTAATCGGAAAGATACACCATGCTCTTGTTATTAAAGCTCACGCGGAAGCATGAGGACCCGCCGGGGTGATTAACAAGCAGTGTATCGACAATAACCCTGCCGCCGGCAAGCTCAATTGTGTCAATGTTGCCTATTTCGGTGAATTTTAATCGACCGATTGTCGGCATGCTCATCAGCACGGACGGGAAATACGGCGGTTTGTAAAGCTCACCTAGTATTTCACGCGGCGACATACCGTCCGAGCGGCGCCCGTAAAAATTCATCGGAACACCGGGGTCGAAAATAAGCCCCGCAAACGGCAAGCCGCAGACATGGTCGAGATGGTAATGCGATATAAACACGTGCAGCGCTTCGGACTCGTGGAATTGACGGTAATACTCCTCAAAGGGCACGAAACCGGTTCCGACGTCAAACAACAACGTAAGACCGCCGCATTCCACTGAAACGCAGCATGAATTAGTTCCGTATTTTACAAGCTCTGTGCCACCCACCGCCATTGAACCGCGGCAACCCCAAAAACCGATTTTAAAATCTATATTACTCAAATTATCACTCCTTCTCTTTCTCAGGAGATTTAGGCTTCGATTTCATCAAAAACGTCCTTAAACCGCTCTTTGATTTCCATTATTTCGTCGAGCCCGTCAAAAAATGCGTCAACAACATCGGGATGGAACTGGCGTCCGCGTTCCTCATGGAAAAGCGCAAACACCTTTTCGGGTTTCCACGCCGCTTTGTAAACACGGTCTGATATCAGCGCGTCAAAAACGTCGGAGGCGGAGACGATACGTGAAAACGGGTGAATTTCGTCGCCCTTCAGCTTTTGCGGATACCCCTGACCGTCGTGCCGCTCGTGGTGCTCAAGCGCGACAATCGCCGCTGTTCGAAGCAGCTTTCTGTTGCTTTCCTTCAGAATCTCAAAACCCATGCGCGAGTGCTCCTGCATTAGGTGATATTCCTCCGGTTCAAGCTTCCCCGGCTTGTGCAGTATGGAATCGGGAATAGAAACCTTTCCGAGGTCGTGCATCGGCGCCGCGAGGTTAATAAGCGAAACCTCTTCGTCACTCATTCCGAGGTGCCTTGCTATAATCGCCGAATATGCCGATACGCGCCTGACGTGGTTGCCGGTTTCCCTTGAACGCGCCTCGGAAACGGTACCGAGAATTTGAATGATCTCGCGCTGTGTTTTTTCGATTTCAAGGTTAAGCAGGAAGGATTCGATTGATTTGCCGGCGTATGAAGCCGCGAGGCGCAGTCGTGACAGGTCCTGTGTGCTGAATGTCTGGTCGCCTGTCATCTTGTTGAGCACCTGCACCGCGCCGATGACGTCACCTTCGCTGTTGCGCATGGGGATTGTCATAATTTCGCGGGTTACATAACCCGTTTCCCGGTCGGTCTGTTTGTTAAAGCGGCTGTCGCTGTAAGGTTCGTTTACAATCAGCTCCTCGCCCGACTGAACACAGTGCCCGATTAGTCCGGCGCTGTCGGGAAGCCGCAACTCGCCGCTGGAGATTCCCTGCGCAATCTGAGTGTAAACCTCATGGGTTGCCTTATCCCACAACCAAACCGTGCAACGATCCGCCTCAACAAGCTCACGCCCCATGTTGGCGAGAAGCTCGATAACCTCTTCGTTTGAACGGGTTTCGGATATTCTTTCAACGTAGCCGAATATAAGCTCCAGTAGATCCTCACCGGAGCGTTCGGCAGGCGTTTCGCTCAATAATGTGCCGTTTAGTGTGCTGTTTTGATTTTCGCCGGACATTTGTATCAACTCCTTATGCGGGCCGAATGAGTACGCCACGCGTGTGTTATGTTATAGCATGAAACCGGTTAACGCATCTGGTTACAGCATTACCGGAATAATATGTAAAATCAAGGTATTACAGTATAATTTGCTCCGTCAATCTTCGCTTGCGCAAATTATGCTGTAATCAATCCTTGTTTCCCGTTAAAACCGGGAAACGTGGCTTGCGCCACAATGATTTGCTACGCAAATTGGATTAATTATAACACATCTAAATATACAGTGCAAGCGTGATTAATCTTTTGCGGTTTTATCAAAATCGGGCGGCGCGACAGCTTGTAATTCGTCAATATCAATGATATAATCAGTACAAATTTGCTATATACTGTTCTCCGCGTAAAATGATAATTAAATTATGGAGGGAATATATTATGCTAATCGGAAAAACCTTTATCGATCCTTTGGAAATGCCGTTTTCAAGGCTTGGTTCGTACATCAGCTTAGCGGGCGCAAACGGCGGCAGCAATCAGTACGCAAAGGCTCAGCTATGGATTTCTACCTCACGATACGGCGGCAACGCAATGTCCGGCACGCTGTCGTCGGAGAGTATGTTCCGTCAGGTCAAGGTTGACATTATCAAGGACGGAATCGCGCGCAACTGCGTGATTCACACAACGCCGTATGAGCTTACGTTTGAAAGCGACGCCGGCGCCGTTTCCTTCTGCATAGGTGAATATAACCTCCTGCGCTGCCGCAGCGATGCGGGAGTATCGCTCAGGTTTATGCCAAAACCGGGGTCTTTCGGCTCTGATGCTGTAACCAACATGAACAACGGATCATACAAGGTGCTGTTCGGCAACGCGTTCCTGCACTTTGTGGCGCTTGAGGGCGCTATTAATGCCACGGGGTCAATGCTTGAAGTGACTCCGAATGACAAGGGCGTTATTGAGCTTGCTATGGAGGAATTTACAGTTGAACCCATTAAGCGTGCGGCTTATCCGTCATATGACGAGTGCCTTGCTATGGTTAAGGCGGACTTCGACGGCTTTGCCGCAAAGCTTACCGCCGAGCTGCCGGCGGCATACAAGGACGGCGGCTTAAAGGCGGCATGGGTCGTCTGGGGCTTAACCGTTGTTCCCGACGGTTTAACGGCGTACAAGCGCCGTATGATTAAAATGATGCGCCTTATATTCGAGGGCGCGTTCTCGTGGCAGCAGGGTATGCACGCGTATTTCCTCGCGAAAGACCCCGACCTGTCGTGGGAGGTGCTGCTCGGCGCATTTGATGTGCAGGACAAAAACGGCCGTATCGCCGATTCGCTGTCGCCGATGGGCGCCGGCGGCGCAACGATGAAGCCGCCGATTGAGGGCTTCGGGCTGCTGTGGCAGATGGAGCATTTCGACATCGCCAAAAAACCGCGTGAGGAGCTTGAGTTCCTGTACGACAGAATGACAAAGTGGACGAATTTTTATATCAACCTGCGCGATGTTGACAACGACGGTATATTCGAGAGCCAAAACTCCGGTGAAACGGGCTGGGAAAGCGGCTCGTATCAGCACCTCGGCTTCCCGCTTGCCGCGCCCGATATGAACGCTTATCTTGCACTGCAAGAGGAAGCTCTTGCAAAGCTCGGACGTATCCTCGGCATCGACGAAGCGACAAACGCTGCGTGGGAGGAAAAGTCAAAGGTCACGATTGAAAAAATCATCGAAACGTTCTGGACGCCCGACGGCTGGGTGGCGATGAACGCCGTTACAAAGGAAAAATCCGAGCCGACGAGCATAGTACCGTACTGTGCGCTCGTTCTCGGAAAACGCCTGCCGCAGGAGATAATCGACCGCTCGGTGGAGCTGATATTTGATTCCGGAGAGTATGTTACGGAGTTCGGGCTTGCCTCAGAGCAGATAAGCAGCCCGCGCTTTGCGCACGGCTGGTGCGGCGGCAGCATCGCAACGCCCGTTCAGGCGCTATTGGCGTTGGGGCTTGATTATTGCGGCAGACGCGATTTGTCTGTGAAAATCGCTAAAACATATTTGAACACGCTTGACAAATTCGGACTTTACCACATTCACAACACCTTCGACGGCACGTTGGAGTATCAAACTCCGATGTTCTTTAACGAGCGGATGATGTTCTACGCCGGCTGGACTGCGGGTTGTTATCTGTTCTTGGCGTCAAGGTATGGGGAGTAGCAAACAGCGTTTGAAAATCACGATTAACATTAAACAGCCCTCCCCGAACAGGGGAGGGCTGTTGCTCTTCATTGTTATACGTTTTTACGGAACACATCAAGCGTGTGGTGAGACAGACCCATCATATCGGGGCGCTCGCATATGGCAAAATGGTACTGCAAATACAGCGCAAACGTTTCGTCGTTCATTGATTCAACAGCGTCACATATATGATTGGTGTACAAATCCGTCGCCACAAAGTGTAGTCGCGCTGCGGAGAATCCGCTCATCAGCGCGTCAATTTGCTCTTTTCTCACAATCTCAAAAATCAGAGTCTTTAGGCTCCGCACATCGAAGGTTTCGGGGTTTATCAACCCCTTTTCAAAATACTCGGCGAAATTTAATTGACCTCGCGCGAAACCGTAGTCCATCAGCGTTGCATCACTCATACAATACGCAGCAAACACCACGCCGCCCGGTTTTGTCACGCGCAAGGCTTCGCTTATGGTCTGCTTTTTATCCTCAACCGTAAACATATGATAAAGCGGGCCGAGCAGTAGCGTAATGTCGTACGTATCGTCGGCAAACGCCGACAAATCACGCGCGTCGCCGAGTCGTACGGTGATTTTTTCCTCCGCTGTGGTTTTGCTTTTGAAAATCTCGAAATTGTGCGGTGAATACTCCACCGCGTCCACCTCAAAGCCGCGCAGGGCAAGCGCGTGGCTGTACCGCCCCGTTCCGGCACCAAGCTCAAGGATTTTTGCGCCGTCTGTGAGGTATTTGTCGATGTAGCGCATCGTTGTTAGGTATTCCACCTGCCCGTACTTCTTGAGAAGCCGTCCGTCCTCGTCGTAATTGTCGTAGTAGTTTTGGATTGCGTCTGACATTTGTGGTGCTCCTTATATTTACTTCGCTGTTGTTATAATTTCCCGCAGCTCCGCACCCTCGAAAACGGCTGTGCTCACACCCACTGCCGGTATTTCATACTCGTACAGCTCATTTAGCCTGTCCGGAATATTCTCCGCACTGCCATAAAAAATATCGGATAAGGCGCTGTCCTCGTAGCCGTTGCCGGTAAAGCCTGCGTTGGCGGTTATAGTATCCCCCTGAAAGCCGAGGAATGTCAACAGAGAAACGGCGGTCCAAATTTTATCTATTGAATCGACCTCGTAAAGCAGCGCGACAACTGTATAATCGGTTATATTCGTGTCGGCAGGTCTGCGGAACTCTTCGGTTATATGTAAAACGGACATTGCGGCAAAGAAATTTTGAATCTTGCGCAAAGTCAATTACCGCTTTCCTACGCCGACAGGGGCGCAATCGTCAGGGACTGTTCGTTTATTTTTGTTGTTCCGTCATAATCATAAACTGTTATTTGCACGTTAAAAACCTTGCCGTTATACGTTACCTTTGCCGTGGCGTGCAGCTGAGTGTAGGAACCCTCGCTGAGTACGGGTTCCGCCCCGACAAAAACCCTGCCGTTTGCGGTTGAGGTGACGGATACGCCGATGCCGTATCTTCGGTGGGTAAAAACCGCGTCCTTTGCGCCGGTGGCTTGGATATCAGTGGCGTAACGCAACGTGTCGGACAGCTCGGTTGCAAGCATACTGCACAGGACAGAGCTTTCAGTTGAGGCTCTGATATCACGGTAGGACTTTGCGGCGCTTGTAATTCCGATGCTGATGGCAAGCGAAATAACCGTCATAATAACGAGCACAATCATCAGCTCGGCAAGCGAAAACCCGCGCTTTGACACGAGCTTTTTAGACAACAAGCGTTTAATCATGTCGTCACCTTCCTATAGGACCTAAGCGAGTTATCCTCGGTTTCGCCGAGGTAGGTCACGTCGATAACTCTTGTGCTGCCGCTGTAATCAATTCGAACGCTTGAGGTTATACCGGCGCCGCTTTCGGCGGCGTTATATTCCTTGTAATATTCATCAACAGCCTTGTCCGCGTCTCTGCCGATTTTTGCCCCGGCGGAAACCATCGTCGCAAGCAGAGCGGCGGACAGCGCGACAATAAGCACCGCAATCAGCGCTTCAAGTAACGTTTCGCCGTGCCGGGAGGTTAGCTTTTTTCTCATTTTACAGGCACTCCCTTCGCAATCGTGCCGGTTCCGATTGTATAATCCGTTGTTTTTGTGACGGTTGTGGTCGAGGTCGCGGGGCTTTCCGGCTCGCCGTCACCGTCAGAGTCCACCGCGTCGGTCGTTACAGTGACGCTTACCTCATTCACCGTTTTTGTAAAGGGAATGCTGAGCGTCATAATATAAGGATTTTCTGTGTCCGCCGATGTAAGCTTGATTACAAGCGTTCCGTTTGTGCCGGAGGTGCCGGCTTTTAGCTCAACAAGCTCTGCCTTAACATCGGCGAAAACTTCATCGTCCGACGAAATGACAAAGCTTTCAGGGACGAACTTGTTTTTGGAGTTGTTATCGACGATATTATATAGCAAATCGGACATGGTTGTTGTCGGGTACGTCTCGTCCCGGTGGTCAAAGGTGCCGTCTATTGTTACCTCAACAAAGGTGCATTTGAAGCCCTTAAACTCGTCACGGGTAAGCCTTGCCGCCGAGCTGACGGTGAGATAAGCCTGCTGCTCACGGTGCAGGTGTGAAAGCCGTCCTGCGCTGGCGGCGGCGGCGCTGATAATTACGCTTCCGAGGATTGCCGCGATTATAAAAAACGTAAGCGCAGCGATAATTGTGATACCGCGTTTGCTTTTTAGTTTTTTTCGAATGTTGTGCATAGCTTCTCCTTTATGTGTCAAGGCGGAGGAAAAAATATTCTCTCTATAAAATCGGAATATTACAGAATAAAATTAATTACAAATAATCTTTATTTTTTCGAAACTTTTCCGATATATGTTATACACAGGTAAATACGTTGTATTCATGTTATTATACCATGATTGCGAAGCAAGAATGGTATAATTGGCAATCCGCGTAGCGGTACCTATAAATCAACTGTAAAATAACTGCGTTGCAGTTATTTTACCACACATCCATTATTCCGTAAATATGTTAGCGGTGTATGTTCGAAAATATTTTGATTTTTGTGCTTTTAACAGCTGTTACGGAAATGATGGTATTTAATAAAAACTCTTGAAAAACGATACCATAATGTGTTATTATAAAAATAAGATTTTTTAGTTAGATAGCTGATATATCAACAGTTGTTATGTCAAGGGTTGGCAAATATTCCTTTTACCGTCATAAAAAAACGCGGGGGTGTGTAGCGTTGGCAAATTATATGCGTCTTGGCGACTTGCTGCAAAGCATCGGAATGATTTCCGATAAGCAGCTTGAGGAAGCGCTTAAATACCAGAAGGAAACGAATACAAGACTCGGAACCGCGCTTCAGGACTTAAATTTTGTCACTGAACAAAATATCATCGAGGCGCTGCATATTCAGCTGGGTATTGAGTTTGTTGACCTTACAGAGGCTGTTATTCCGCCCGAAATGGCACAGGTTATCTCGAAGAATATCGCAAAAAAGAACAATGTTGTGCCGCTTCGAATCGATAAGGATACGCTTTACCTCGCGATGAGCGATCCGCTCAACTTCGTTGCGATTGAAGAGGTCAAGCGTGCTACGCGTAAAAAGGTCATTCCTGTAATCGCAACAAACAACGCCGTTGAGCGTGCGATTATGACGCTTTACGGAAACGAAGGC
>JGI994J12354_10005897_pt1 | contig 10382 bp, 7 predicted proteins | sample IntmicLarv3ML3BL_FD_12354 | JGI IMG/M metagenome (IMG submission 12354)
GTTGCTCGATTATGATGTTATGACAAAAGAGGGGCGCGAAAACGCGGTTGCGAAAGGGCTGTTCAGAATAAAATGCAAGGATTTTGTTGTGTCAGCTATTAGTATATTAATAAAAATGGGTTATTGAAATTTAATTAATATTTTTAATGATATGATAAACATAATTTTTTCATAAAGAAAATAAGCCGTTACATCAATTTAATTTGATGTAGCGGCTTATTTTTGTAAATATAAAATTATTTTTTATAAATATTAATTGAATTTTAAATATTTCAAAATTGTGATTCCTAACGGCGGAACTTGCAGTGTAACGCTATTTTTGCGACCATCCCAATCTTTTTCTTCGGCTGTTGTAATAACATTGCCGTTAACAATTCCGCCGCCGCCGTATTTTATATCATCGGAATTAAAAATTTCAAATAATTCTCCTGCGAAAGGCACGCCGGATTTATGCGCCAACAGCGGTACAGGCGTAAAATTGCAAATGATTATAAGCATATCCTCTTTGCTTTTGCCTTTTCGGATATAAGAAATCATACTTTTTTCGTAATCATTGCAACTTATCCATTCAAATCCTCGCTCATCAAAATCGTAAGCCCAAAGAGCGTTTTGTTTTTTATAAACCGCGTTCAAATCCGCAACATACGAATTAAGATTTTTGTTATTGGTGTTTTCTAAAAGATGCCAATCCAAACTGTTTTCGTCGTTCCATTCGGCATATTGCGCGATATCGTTACCCATAAATAATAATTTTTTGCCCGGGTGCGTGAACATATAACCGTAACTCAATCTTAAATTAGCAAATTTTTGCCAAGTATCGCCCGGCATTTTATTAATCATAGAGCCTTTACCGTGAACAACTTCGTCATGCGATAAAACCAAAGCAAATTTTTCTGTGTATGCATACACCATGCTGAATGTCAATTCGCCGTGATGATATTTTCTATGTACGGGGTCTTTGCTTATATAGCTTAAAAAGTCATTCATCCAACCCATATTCCATTTCAAATTGAAACCTAAACCGTTTTCGTCCGCGCTTCTTGAAACCGCAGGCCACGCCGTAGACTCTTCCGCAATCATTAAAACGTTTTGATGCTTTTTATTTATTATAGAGTTCATGTGTTTTAAAAACTCGACAGCTTCGAGGTTTTCGCGGCTTCCGTACATATTCGGAATCCATTCGCCGTCATTTTTTCCGTAATCCAAATAAAGCATACTCGCAACGGCATCAACTCTCAAGCCGTCGATATGGAATTTTTCTATCCAGAAAAGTGCGTTTGCGATTAAAAAGTTTTTAACTTCGTTTCGCCCGTAATTAAAAATTAAAGTTCCCCAATGCGGGTGTTCGCCTTTTTTTGGGTCTTCGTGCTCATATAAAGCTGTTCCGTCGAATTTCGCAAGCCCGTGCGCGTCTTTCGGAAAATGTGCGGGCACCCAATCCAATAAAACGCCGATTTCGTTTTGATGGAATTTATCCACAAACTCCATAAATTCTTTCGGGTTTCCATATCTGCTCGTCGGCGCAAAATATCCCGTAACTTGATAGCCCCATGAGCCGTCAAAAGGATATTCGGAAATTCCCATTAATTCAATATGAGTGTAGCCCATTTTTTTTACATACGGAATTAACATATCCGCAAGCTCCGCATAACTCAAAAAGCGATTATCCTCTTCGACTTTTCGTTTCCATGTTCCGAGATGAACTTCATATATACTCATGGCGTTGTCCAAAGGATTATTCTCCGCACGGTCAGCGAGCCACTTTTTATCTTTCCAATTATAATTATTAATATCGAAAATTAACGCCGATTTGCTCGGACGCAACTCAAAAAAGTTTCCGTAAGGGTCGCTTTTTTCAATAATATCTTTGTGAAGCGTTCTTATTTCAATTTTATAATGCTCCAACTCTTTAAGATGCGGAATGAAAATTTCCCAAATTCCCGAATTTTCCAAAACGCGCATTTGATTTCGTCTGCCGTCCCAATTGTTAAAATCGCCGATTATACTGACGCGCGCGGCATTCGGCGCCCAAACACCGAAAGCAGTCCCCGAAACGCCGTTTACAACTTTGGGGTGCGCCCCGAGTTTATCCGCAATTTCATAGTGCGTGCCTTGCCCGAAAAGATATAAATCCATAGATGAAATTTGCGGCGGAAAAGAATACGGGTCGTAACTTTCCCAAACCGCGCCGTCAAATCCCTCGAAAGATAATTTATAACTAAACCATTTATCCCTCTCTGATATAACTTTTTCAAAAAATCCGTCAACATGGATTTTTTCCAATTCGATTTTAAAATTTTTATTTTTATCGTCGATAATAAAAACACTTTTCGCCTGCGGATTGAAAACCCTGATAACCAGACACTTTATATTTTTATACTCTATTTCATGTAAGCCCAATATATGATGCGGGTCAGAATGTGAAGAATTAATTATTTGCATTACTTCCATTAAATTAGCGGTACTTATCATGTCAAGCACTCCTTTAATATTTAATAAAGCTGTTCGGAAACCGCCTTTTTGCTGACAGAAACCGCGATGCTTTAACGCAGTTTTCGGTAGCTCATTCAAGTTTCCGAACAGGTCTAATATTAAGTGTTAATATTTTAATGGTATTTTAACACAAACAGGAATATATTTGTATCTAAATTATTGTGTTTGTATCTAAATTATATTTTTGAGTTATTTCTGAGTTTAAAAAATAAGATTAAAATTTTTTATTTGAAAAATATTTTAAGAATTGAGAAAGTGAAATTTGATTTTCCGCAATAAAAAACCTCCGAGTTTTCGATTCCGTCGGAGGATTTTTATTTGCAAGCAACGCTTTTAATTAAGCGAGGCTGTTAACTTTTTTAGTAAGTTTTGATTTTTGTCTTGCAACATTTTTTTTGTGATAAATACCTTTAGTGCAAGCTTTATCAATCTCAGCAATCGCAAGTTTTAATTCGGATGTCGCCAAAACTTTGTCATTACTTTCGCAAGCAGCAACGACTTTTTTAACAGCGGTTTTAGTTTTAGACCTAATCATTTTATTACGAAGTCTTTGTCTTTCAGAAACTTTAATTCTCTTTTTAGCTGATTTAATATTTGCCAAACTCAATACACCTCCGTGAAATTATTATTATGATTCAATATAAACGATGGGGAATACCGTTATAATTTTCAAATATGACGCAATGTCAAACAGCCTACATTATAACGCAGAGCATATTATAAGTCAATGGATTTGCTTGTTAATTATAAATATTTTTGCGGTGCAAAACGCAAAGCAAAGAGTTATTATAAGAATATTTCTTAACACCCCGAGTGTTAAAAAATTTTTTATCTAAATTCCGACGGCTCTAAATAATTATTAAAATATAAGCCCTCTGTTATTTCGGAAATATTAAGATTGTACTTACCCACAAACTTCAATTCTCTTATGATTTCCGTGTAAATTTTGTTATATTCATTATAATTAATTTCCGCCTCTTCCGAATAATCCGCGCCCTCAAAACGATAATATTTGGTTCCGTTTGAAAAATCCACTTTGAGTTTCGGAGTTTTTATAATATTAGATTCTTCATCAAATGTAAAAAGTGTCATTATGTTAGATTGATTCGCATCATCAACTATTAAAAATCCGTTTTCCGTTCCGTATTTATATATTGACGATATGGTTTCCGTATCATCGGGCTCTGTTCGTTTTACGTCTAATTCAACGACTTTGCCGTCCCCAATTTTATAAACCTGTATATTTTTTGCGCCCTCAAAAACGGTATTATATGCAAGCAAATCATTTCTTGTCGCCAAAATCAATTCCGCAATGTTGTCATTATCAAAATCGCTTAACCCGAAAACTAAATTTTGGGAAATGTATTCGGATTTGGAAAGCCAATCAAAATATAATGTAATCCAATCTTGGTCGCTGATATATGCGAAAGGTGCAATGTCCTCTTTTTTATTCACCTCGCCTGTTTTTCGGTCAAGGAAAGCGACATCTTTGCCGTCCAAATTTATATAAGCGTTTGACAAATACATATTTTTGTGGTCTGTTTTCAAAATCGCTCCCAAGTCTGTGGCGTAATCGGAAAAATACATAAAGAACCCTTTGAAATTATTTCCGTCAAAATCCATTTTCAAAATCTTTTGATTATCCACCAAAACATAAATTGTGTTTTCGGCTACGTGAATACTCTTATAGTTAAATGTTTTTGAAAGTTCCGTTATTGCGTCGGCGTTGCTGTCTTTATCATATCTTTTAATTTTATATACATAAGGCAAATTTGCGTCCGGAGTTGTAAAAATTATATCTTGTCCGTAAAAAAACAAGTCCGCGATTTCTCCGAATGAAACATCTATGACTTTGCCGTCTCGAATTATATAATATTTTTTATCATTCGCATTATAAAAATTGAAAACCAAAACGTCATTTTTGCCAAAAATATTTCCGATATAAGGTGTTTCGCCCTCTTTGATTTCATATTCGGCGATTTTAACATCCGAAAGCCCCGTGCCGTCGCATTTTAAAATCGTTAAAAAGTCATTTGTTATTTCAGAATCGGTTTCTATGTCGTCTGATATGGTCGCAAACGGTAAAAAGTTATTTCGTTCATCATAGTCGGAAGACTTTATTATTGTCGCGTAATAAATTTCCATATTGTAAGTATCAAAGTAATAACTGATAACATTTTCTTTGATTGTTACATTCACATTGTCTTCGATATTTACGCGATATATATTAAAATCGCCCGCCGCCATTTTTTTTGTGTAATAAACAAATTCGTCTGTCACCAAAACTTCATAAACATTCGGGTCATCTACAAGTTTTGTTTCGCGTGTTGTATTATTCGGCTTAACAAAAACACCCTCATCGTTAGAAAAAATCAATTTGTTTTCCGATATAAAAAACTTATTGATATCTTTTTCGTGCTCAATGACAGTTTCGTTTGTCGTCAAGTTTGTTGAATAAATCGTATCGCCCGTAAGTGATGTGAAATAAATTTTTTCTTTTGTGATACACTCTGTACCCAAAAAGCCGATTTCATAATTTATTTCTTCCGTAAACGGCGGAGTCGTGATGCCGACTTTACCGTCGCCGTTTTCGGACTGAGCGTCTTCGTTTGCGATTTCTTCCGCAGTGTTTTCTTTTACAAAAATATTTTTAACAACATCAATTGCGTCGTCTTTTGTTAACAGCATAAATATTGATGTTAAAACCAATCCTATCAAAACAACCAAAATCGTTATCGCGAAAAATATAAAAACGTTTCTCTTTTTAGAACTTGTACTTTTCACCTTACGCCCGCAAGACTTACAATATACGGCGCTCTCGTCTATTGGATTTCCACACTTTTTACACTCCATATTACAAAATCCTCCCCTAAAAAAAATCCTCTTATTCCGTGGTGATGATGTTTATCGCTCTCGATTCTTCCTCCCAAATAATCTCAAAACCGAAAGCTTCCGTCACCGCTCTTATCGGAATATAAGTTTTGTTTTCATATATTATAGGTGTAACTACTCCGCTGTCCATTTTTAAAGCTTGCCCGTTTACCGTATAGTCCTCGCTGTCGATGGTAAACCTTATTTCTGTATCTTTTAATGTTCCGACGGCTGTTCTTGTTTCTTGCTCCCAACCCGTTTCCGCGTTTAATAAATCCAAACATTCTCTTAAAGGATATAAAGTTCTGCCGTTAATATTTAAAATCGGAAAACTCAAATCTTCTTTTTTGTCGTTGATTTTTAAAATAATATCCGATTCCAAAGATTTACTCTCTTGCATTTGCCTAACTTCATCGCTCGGAATAAATTCGTCTGTCGTCAAGCCGATTTTTTCAAAACTTTCTTTTTTGAAATCGAAATCCTTCGGCACAACCAAAATCGAAATATATCCCGTTTTTTCTTTTGCGTAAGGTTTACTTATTTTTTTTATATCGCCAAACGCAGAATCAAAATAATCATCGCTGACATTTAAATCCGTCGCATTTGCGAAAACATCTTTTGAATGAATATTATAAAAATCTATAATTACAGGTGTGTCCGCGTCAGCCATTACTTTTGTTGTCGCGTTTTTCATCTTGCCTTTGGGAATCGGAAATGTCCCCAAGTGGTCTGTAAATTGGTTTATGTCATAAGAATATGAGTCGGTTTCTTTTTCTTTATAATGATAAAAGCTTGTTAAATAAAAATTCAGTTCTTCATAATCATAATTTAAAACAGCCAAATATTGATTTTTATCGTTTTCGGTTGCCACATATAAAGGATAATTATAAACTTCGTAGCCGTCGCTTTCGCTCCCCGACGTAAAAGAAGCATTTTTTATATATCCCGAATATCCCTTAATCATAAATTTTACTCCCGAATCCTCTGTATATAACGGCTCAATTTTATCCTCGGCGCAAACATTTACGGACGCAAATGCGGTTAATAAAAAAATTAATCCCAAAACAATTTTACTTTTTTTCACGGATAACCTCCCAATGTTTAATTACCGCCGACACAAAACTGTATTTGTAATCACGGCGGAATTTATTTATAATAGACCTATTCGGAAACTGCATTAACCCGTCGCGGTTTTCGTCCGCGGAAAGGCGGTTTCCGAACAGGTTTAATGATACAAAACGAAATCCGGTTACTATGTACAAAAAAAATTTAACTCATTTTGCCAAAATCCCACACAATAAATTTATCACAAATTCATTATTTTTTCAATGTCGGAGGGCAGAAACCGAGCGAAAAGCACCGTGAAAGGTTTATAAAATGGAAAAAATCATTTTGAATGATACGGAAATTACTTACATAATTAAAAAAAACACTAAAAAAAATATTCGGTTTTCCGTGAACGGCACGGGCGTTTTGCAAATCGGTGTGCCGAAATGGTTTCCGAAAAGCCGATACAAAGAAGTTATAACAGAAAATAAATCGCTGATTTTAAATTTGGTAAAAAAATATGAGGAACGCGACAACGGAAACAGAATTTTATTAAATGACAACGAAAATATTTTTATTTTCGGAAAGTTTTATAAAATTAAAGTCAATATTATCGATTCGGATTTTAATTATATAAAGATTAAAGACTTTGATTCGGAAATTATATTTGACGTGTGTCGGTCGTGCGATTTTGAAATAAAAAAAGAGTTGCTTTTTAAGGCAATCTCGAAAGCATCGTCTTCGTTTTTCGATTCTTACAATACCGAAACCTATAATTTATTAAAATCTAAAAATTATAATGTTCCGCAGGCGGATTTGAAATTCAGAAAAATGAAAAACCTGCAAGGCAAGTGCGACATAACAAACGAAATAATTACGATTAATAAATTATTGGTTTTTGCGAGCGAGGAAATTATAAAATATATTTTTATACATGAATATTGCCACTTCATACACCAAAATCATTCGCGTGCGTTTTATGATTTGCAACGTGAGTTTTGCGAAAATTATAAAGAGTTGGATAATGAACTTCGGGGAGTTTTGCGGGTCTTGAATATGAGTGGAATTTTATAATAAGTTCGTCATTTAATTAAACATGTTCGGAAACCGCGTTTCCGAACATGTTTGTCGATTGTGTCACGGTGAAATATTAATTTTCACACAATATCATTTTAGAAATATGAGTATCCAAAATTCAGAAATAATCCCAGATTTTTTATTTTTTATTAATTTAAAAACTTAAAATTTAATTGATTGTAAAAACTTGAGTATATCCTTTATTTGTGTTGATTAAAACGTTATTGTTTGTGCCGTCCCAATCAACTTCAAAATCAAACGTTTCTCCGATATCTCGAAGTTTAAAATAATTATTATCGTCGATTCGATAAGCTGTAAATTGAACTTCTTTGCCGTCGAGGAAAATTCTTGAATTTGTGAGAACAGCGGATTTACTTCCTGCGCCTTTGCTTGTCATTTCTCCGCCGACAACGGTATACGCTTTGTTGTTTGTGAGCGAAATCGCATTTTGAGATTCGTTCCAACCGACATCGAATTGTTTTTCTGTTCCGCTTAAAATATAAGCAAGGTCGCGAAGTTTAAAATAATTATTGTCGTTGATATTATACGCGTCAAACGCAATAACTTCGCCGTTAATTGTAACTGTTGATGATGTCGGGTGTCCCGTTGCGTTTAACGGCGGTGGTGTTTGCACATTCGGAACAGACGGCGTTATCGGTGCGGTTTGAGAATTTGGTGGCGTTTGTGTATTCGGTGATGTCGGTGTGGCTGTGTTTGTTGTTGCCGTTGCCGTTGATGAAATCGCTATCCTAGAACCTCCCAATGCTATTTGTCTTTGACCCGATTGTGTGTTTTGTTGCGGCGTAGAAACAGATGGCGATTCTGCGCTCGGTGTTGTCGGATTCGTCGGGTTTGTCGTCGGTGGCGTTGTTGATGCTGTCGGAACTTTCATAATTCCAAAACCAACTCCGTCAACGTGAACTAAAATACCTTGGTTACCTTGCCAAAATTCAAATGAATCATGCTGACTAATAGAACCATTACCAAGTTTCAAACCTTTGAATGTAACGGGAACTATTTGTTCACCTTTTTTATTTATAATAATAAGATTTTCCCCTTTAGAATCTGTACTGACAACTGCAAGACCTTTGTTGAAATCTTCCATAGAAACAAAATATCTATTGGTTAAATAAAATTGCGGACTTATTACCCAATTATTATTTAAATCAAGGTAACCTATTTTTCCGTCAATTTTTGCCATAATTAATCCGTCACTATAATCACCCAAATCATCGTATATACACGGGAGCACTTCTCTAAATTCACTATCAACTAATCCCTCTTTATATATTCCCGCGCCAATATCTTTACGAAAAACCGTATATCCATTCACAAAACCCTCAATATATCCGTTGAAAACAACGTTCCAATTTGCATCAAGACATTTAGAACCATCCTCTGTACTTTTTAAAATATATCCATTTGAGTATTCAAGCCAATCTACTTTGCTAAATTCAAATTCTCTAAATTCGGTAACTGCTTTGTTGTTTACATCTATGAAACCGTATTTATCATCAAGTCTGGCACGATAGATTCCTTTTTCGTAATAACTACCATCCAACTCATCATACATAAAATCAATAATTACATTATTATTTATATCAATAAGTCCATACTTACCATTCTGCTTAGCAAAAAATCTGTTTTGGTTTATGTTGTTGTTGAGGAAGTCTGAACGTAAGTCATCATATGTGAAATCGATAATAGTTTTATTGTTAAAATCTATAACTCCATACTTACTATCTATAAAATCATATTCGTCCTGCTTACCGTCTTTTGAAGCAGCCGCATACCCATATTCAAATGTTAAACCGTCATCATACATAAAATCAATAAATAAATTCCCGTATATATCACGAGCGCCATATTTTCCATTTTCACCCCGCGCAGCACTGGAATAATGAACTCCTTCTTCTGTTCGACTTGTGCGATAGTGCGGAGAAAGTCCTAAATTAGAATACGAATAGAAAGGGTCAAAATTAGAACTTGGGTATACAGACCATTCCAATGTATTCATATCCTTTTTTTCCATTTCCAAATAATCAAAACGCAATTCGGGATTTACTTTATTTGATTCAGACGGTACATATTCACCAAATGCCGTAATCGGCACAGATGAAGCCAACATAGTGATAGCCAGAGCCAAGCTTAAAAGTTTTTTCTTCATATATTTAAAACCTACCTTTTTATAAATTTTCTTACATCTAATTTTTAGTTAAAGAAATTATCCGCACAGAATAGCGCGCTTACAGAATTGTGTATTTCACCTCCCCCAATATCAAAAAGTGTAAATTTTGATAGCCCTTTGACCGATAAAATATATAGTTCAATTTTAGGTTTTTTATTAACTATCATTTCCTAAATTTAAAATTATCAGCGAAATATTAATAACTATCAAAAATCACACCTTTTGAGAGTTATTTTTTTATTTCACGATTTAATTTTAATTATCAGTTCAAAACAGATTAATATATCGATAAGTAGGGCAACTCCCATAAAATGATTTTGTATTTGAAAATACATAGGTATAAATGCAAGAACTTTACTCTGACCGTTTTAGCGAAAAGTAAAACCTTTCAAGCAAAAATTCGTGCGACTTTAATTAATCTTTAGATGCCGAAAATAAAATTTCTGAAAAAGAATTGCTTATGCTTATGGAAGTTTTTACAATTTAAGGACTAGAGTTCTAGTTAATAATTTAGTTCAACTAAAATAATCCCCGAAAATTAATTCGGGAATTATCTTGGTTAAAATCATTTTTAAATTTGTTTTTTTATCAAAACCATACAGTTTGACAAAAAGCCAAAATTTCAAACCGATAACAATGATTTAAAATTAATTATTTTGTGCGTATTGATAAGCTACTAAAAGCGCATTTTGATGGGCTCTCGCAA
>JGI994J12354_10005899_pt1 | contig 10381 bp, 7 predicted proteins | sample IntmicLarv3ML3BL_FD_12354 | JGI IMG/M metagenome (IMG submission 12354)
CATTAAACACAAGGATTCGGTCAACAAGCTGCGTAATACCGAGACGGTGCGAAATCAGTATAGTTGTGCGGTCGCCGGTTATCCCGGCAAAGCCGCGATAAAGCTCAGCCTCGGCAAGCGGGTCAAGCGCGGCAGTCGGCTCATCGAGAATCATTATCCTTGCGTTATCACGGTATGCGCAGCGGGTCAGCGCGATTCTTTGCCATTCGCCGCCGCTGAGGTTATTACCGCTTTCGCTGAAGGTTCCGACGATTTCATCAAAGCCCGAGGGCTGCTCTTCAATGATTTCCCATGCGTTTGTGCGTTTTGCAAGCGCACTCAGCTGCTCATCGGTGAGATTTCGCGTGCTGTCCGAGACGGTGATATTCTCCCGGATGGTTGCTTCGTAGTGCGCAAAATCCTGAAACACGGTAGAAAGCGTGCGTCGTGTCTTGGACAAATTCTCATAAATATCCTTACCACCAAGCGTGACTCTCCCCGAGTCAGGCTTGTAAAGTGCGCAAAGTAAATTTACAAATGTGGTCTTTCCGGAGCCGTTTTCACCGACAATCGCGATTTTTTCACCCTCGCCAATTCGAACATTTACCCCATGCAAAACCTCAAGGTCGGTGTTGGGGTACGTAAAGCAGACATCGCTAAACTCAACCTCGTACTCTTCGCTGCGTGTGACATCCTTTTCACGTTTCTCGTAGTCCAAATCATCAAGGTAGAAGTAGTCGCGCATATATGACGCGTTACTGACAAACTGTGCCGCTGTTCCGAAAAGGCTCGCCGTCACCTCTTGAAGCTGCCCTGCCATAGTAAAAACCAGCATGAAGGAGCCTATTCCGGCGACCGGATTATCAAAGAGCTGCCGCGCAACGATCAAAAGAATGAAAATATACACGCAGCTTCTGAAGGCATCCGCAATCGAATTGAAAATAGCATGCTTCCGTGAAACGCGATTCTTGACCGTGATATATTTTTTGTTCCATGCTTTAAACTTGCTCTTGAGCCATGGATAAGCGCCGAAAAACCGTGTGTCATTGATTGATTCCGGCTGAACCGCTTCAAAAAAGTAGGCGCAGGTCATGAGAAATTCGAGTATCCAAAAACCCTTGCTTCTATATTCCTCATCACTGAAAAAATATGTAAGCACGACAGCGGGGATACATGCCGCGATCAGAATTATGACTATCCACATATTAACTGACCAGAGTACAATAATAATGCTGATGAACGTAATGATGCTCTGCAGCCAGCTTATAGTCGCACCCATACTTCCGGCGACACGCTGCCCGGCGTCCGTTGAAATGAAGCTTATCCGCTGCCTGTAATCATCGTAATTGTCGATGTACTTATACTCAACGTCGCAGGTGCTTCGCAAAATTCGCTCACGCATGAACATTTGAATACTGTACCCGTCGCGGGTTTCAAAGTAGCTTTGTATCGATTTCCATGCAAGCTGCACAATGTAGAAAACGGACAGGACGGCAAATACACCAAGCGCCGCTGAAAGCATTTCGCTCCCCTCTCCGAACACCTGCTGCACCTCGTCGGAAAAGCGGCGGATTGCAAGTGAAATCAGCATCGGCAAAAACGCCATAGGGAAACCGATGAGATTGACGATAATTGAAAGTGTACCGCGTGCTTTTACGCTTATTTTCAAAGCTTTTCCAAAGAGTCTAAAGCTCTCGGCAACGGTCAGCTTTGCTTTCGTTTTTTCTCTGTCCGATATTTTTACTATTGCCATTATTCACCGCTCCCTTCTGCTGCGTTTGCTGTGTCATACCATTGCGCCTGCTCGCTAAAGAAATGCGCATATTTACCGTTATTTGCCATAAGGTCGTCGTGCTTACCCGTTTCGGCAATCTCGCCGTCATCAAGCATGATGATTTTATCCGCCATTCTGGCAAAGCCGACACGGTGACTTATGAGTATAGCTGTTCGTCCGTCGAGCATCTGTTGAATGTTGCCATACTGCTCCATCTCGGCAATCGGGTCAAGCATACTCGCCGGTTCGTCAAAAATCAGGACCTCACGGTTTGACATGTGCGTCCGGCTTGACGCCACACGCTGCTTTTCACCGCCTGACAGCTCCGTGCCGCTTGGGTCCATAAACTTTCTCAAGAGCGTATCTGCTCCCTGCGGCAGCTTTGCGACAAGCTTCTCAGCACCGCCGCGCTTTATGGCTTCCTGAATTTTATCCTCATCGTTCATATCCTCGATAGCACCGACACCGACGTTTTCACGCAATGATGAGTGAAAAATATGGTAGTCTTGGAAGAAAACACCGATTTTACTGCGCAGGAAATCACCGTTGTATTCGTCAAATTCTCTGCCAAACAGCTTTACCGAACCACCCGACGGCTTGTACATATTCAAAAGCAGCTTGACAAGCGTCGATTTTCCGCTGCCGTTTGCCCCGACGAGCGCAACGACCTCACCCTTGTTAACAGTGAAGCTGATGCCTTTTATTGCGGGTTTATCGGCATATGCAAACGTTAGTCCGCTCACCTCAAACACGGTGCCCGCATCATCGGGAGCATTTGCAGCACCCTGCCCCGCAGGCTTTACAAGCTCAAAGAAACGTCGCTGCTTATCCAGTGAGATAAGCCCGAAATCGAGCCGCACGATGTACATCGCTGTCCCTGTGATGGTGTTGTAAAGGTTGAGGCAAAGCGTGAATATCACGAGGAATATATCCGGTGTCATTGTTCCCCTTGCGACACTGTTGACGCTGATTCCTACGGTGATAATCAGGAAAAGATAAAACCCGAGACCGCTGATGAAGTCACGCAGGATAGCGGATTTCTCTCTCTTAAACCACCGTTTTTGAATACGGTCATACGGCTTGCGCCACTGCGCAACGATTTCATCCGTGTTCTCAAAAATACGCGTTTCTTTGGCTCTTCCATGGTTTTCAGAAATTTTCTCGTAGTATTCGATTATGCGCTCATCTTGATAGTCCTCGGTTTGGTTATAGCGTGTTTGCCCCGCAAACATATAGCTGATGATAAAAATCACAACAATATAGACAGTTGAAATCGCAAATATAAGTTTCGACATCATAAATGCTGTAATAAGCAGTGCTGCGATACCAATGATTTTCGCAAAAATAAAGCATATGCCCTCGATAAATGCCCAGAGCGAATTCCCCTCAAGCCATGCAGAATGCCAGTTGTCATTGACCTCTTTTTTAAGGAGCTCTGTCATTTCAATATGCTGAATGTGCTCCATAATGTATTCATACATACCGCCAAAATAGGAGTCATACATCATCATTCGAACAAACTGCCCCTTCACCAGTGACGACAGCCCGATCGCGATCATCAAGAGCCCAAGTGAGATTATCGGTTTTACAACATCCGAATACCTATAAGCTCCGCCGCTCAAAAATCCGCTTAGAATGCTTAGTGTCTGTTTGTTGAATATCAATGCAACAGCCGGTAAAATCGCGAGCGCTCCGCACAGAGCAAACCACAAAAGCATTGAGAATTTGTCAATACTCCATGCGACTTTGAATCCCCACAGAATTGCTTTCAGCCGGTTTACTTTGGGTTTTTCTTTTTCCATTACGCGACCTTCTTTCCAATAAGATTGTCATTTGAACAGCTNGATNAATNTTTNAGTCGATAGAAACGGATACCCTATAGTCCTCACTGTTTTCGCTCTTATCATACCGCCATGATAAGCAGATCAGGAAAAAATCATCGTTGTAATTCATAATCTGTAATTCACTATCTGTTTATTGTATCACACAGTAACTGTGTTAGCAATCACAACCATCCGCTTTTATCAATAACACGGAGAAGTTGTTATCATGTGAGTGGTGAGGTGATTTGTGTTATGAACGCGTTGAAAACATTGCGCGAGGAACGGGGAATCAGTCAACAATTGATAGCTGCTCACATCGGAACAACGCAGCAAAGCATACATCGCTACGAGCATGGTTTGTATGAACCGGATCTTAAAACCGTGATGCAGATTGCAGATTTTTTTGATGTTTCTGTGGACTATCTCATTGGCCATACNGACATACGGCATAAATATGAAAAAATCGATCAATACGAGCTGAACGAAACAGAGGCTCATCTGGTCGACACATACAGGACGCTCTCCACAGCAATGCGGCAGCACCTGCTGGATTTACTTTGCACACTTGCCGAGGTTGAGAAAAAGTAATTGTTATTTTTTGCGAAAAATAGTGGTATGATGCATATTAAGAAATCGTTGGAGGTTAATTGCTTTGTCAAAGACAGTATTTCGCTATTTCTTTGATTTTATGGAAGGTCAGGAGAAATGGCTAAACAATATGGCTCAATCAGGATATCGGCTGGTGAAATGCGGTAAGCTTAAATATAAGTTTGAACCCTGTTCTCCGGGCAAGTACGAGTATATTATCGAATTTATTGCAGATAGGTCAACTGAAAAAGCTAAGGATTACAGACAGTTCCTTGAGGAAATGGAATATCGCACCTTCACCAGAAATGTAAAGCTGAAGGTCTCCATCGGAAGAGCCCGCCGACGCTCATGGAGCGGCGGAGACGGCGAGTCGTCTGACTCTTCCGGCAGCTATGATATATATAACAATGAATTGCTGATTGTTGAGAAACAGCCCGACGGAGAACCGTTCGAGCCACACACAAGCATTCAGGAAGTGAGTACCGCATTTATCACCATTCGCAATTCATTTTTAACATCGGCACTGCTGACCGGTTTTCTTGGCATTGCCGGATTAACATCCATCATCAACTTATCGATATGGGCAAGTGTTGCTTTTTGTATTGTATGTGCGATTTTTGTCTTTCCTGCAGTAAAACACACCCTTTTGGCGTTAAAGTATACGCAAATGTCGAAGGCAATTGAATAGGGTGTAGCATTTTCTGAGCATCATCGGACTATTTATTGACTCCTAAGCGCCGCGATCAATGTGTCTATTTCATCGATATTATTGCTGTCGCAAAAGCTAATGCGAAGCGTGCTGCGGACCTGCGCATCTGTGAGTCCGTAGTATTCCAACGCCTGTTTACGTTTGCTGTCGCTGCGCTCGTTAGATTTGCACGCCGCGCCGTTTGAGATGAATATTCCACGCGCGCTCATATTATGCACGGTGCTTACGGCATCAACCCCGGGCAGCGTAAAGCTCACAATATGAGGAGCGCAGCTCTTGCCGGTATTAAATATCGCATCCGGAAAATGCTTTGAAAGCTCTGAAATGGCATAGTCACGCAGCGTTGTCATATGAGAAGTATCGCGTGCGAGATTTTTAAAGGTAATGCTGGCTGCCTCGCCAAATGCCGCGGCAAGCGCAACGCTCTCAGTTCCGGAGCGCAATCCTCTCTCCTGCCCCCCGCCGAATTGTCTCGCAAATATTCTAACGCCATCCCGTATAAAAAGTGCCCCGCAGCCGGATATTCCATGAACCTTGTGTGCGCTTACGCTCAACAGATCAACCCCGAGCTCACGAGCCGTAAACATCAGTTTGCCAAGCCCCTGCACCGCGTCACAGTGCAAAAGCGTGTTCGGGTTTCTTCGTTTAACTATCCTGCTTATTTCACGAAGCGGGAACACTGTACCCACTTCATTTTGCACAAGCATTACGCTGACAAGCACAGTCTCGCTCGTTATTGACCGCTCAAATGCTTCCAAATCAAGATTGCCGACCACCATCGGCACATAGTCCACAGCATAGTCATGCTCTCGCCTCAGGTTACGCACAGTTTTTGTTACTGCGGAGTGTTCAACCGCGGTTGTGACAATGTGACGCCCGCGCTCAGCGTGAGCCGACGCCGCGCCGAGAATCGCAAGATTATTTGATTCTGTTCCTCCGGAGGTGAAGTATATCTCGCCCGGCAGCGCGCCGAGTGCTGAAGCAATCTGCTCTCGTGCAGCTTCAAGTGTAGCTTTACCGCACGCGCCAAAGCTGTAAATTGCAGAGGGATTACCCCAGTTTTCAGTCATGACTTCAGCTGCTTTTTGGATAGCTTGAGGATAAGGCTTTGTCGTCGCGGCATTATCAAGATAAATACTCATATATGGTTACCTCCGCAGTCAGGGCAGTCGCTGTCGCGTTCAATATCAATGCATTCACATGTGTTATTCCAAATGTCAAATGTGATCAAACCGGAGGATGGCTTACCAAGCAGTATCTTCATCGCTTGAGTGACCTGTAAAGACGAGACGATCATCGTAAGTGAGGCGAGAACACCGTTTGTAACGCAGCTTTCCCCCGTGCTGTTGTCCTCCGGAAAAAGACAGCGAAAACAAGCGCCGTCCGGAATAACGGGAAAAACAGCGCCTGTGCTGCCAAGCGCGGCACCATAAACCCACGGGATGCCAAGACGGCGGCAATGCGCATTCATTATATAGCGCGCGGTGATATTATCAGTGCCATCGATCACAAGATCAACACCGGATAATAGCTCACTGCAATTCTCAATACTCAATCGCTCAACACGCGGTTCAATTTCAATCCCTGAATTAACCGCGCGCAAATGTTCTGCGGCGGCAACCGCCTTCGGTACAGATGCAGCGGCATCCGCTTCTGTATAGAGCAGCTGCCGCTGTAGATTTGTTATTTCAGCCGTGTCGCCGTCAATCAAGCGCAGGCAGCCAGCACCCGCACGGGCTAGATTGTTGGCAGACGCAGAGCCAAGTGCACCGATTCCGACGACGGCAATCCGTGCGGAGCTGATAAGCTTCTGTCCGTCCTCACCGATTTCGCGAAACGCGATCTGCCGTGAATAACGATCATCCGCAACACCCAACCTCGCTCAGCCTCCCATCACGATTCGGCACAGATGCATAGTTCCGTCCTTTGTAAGCTTCGACTCCATTGTCACCGGTTTGCCGCCGAACAGCGGATACATAAGCGTGAAATTTTCTTCCGGCACAGCACTTCCGCATTGTTCTTCACAAATCGCAATCAGTTCCCGAACCGTGCTGCCCTCCGGAGCCAGATAGTTACCGTTCTCAAGCCCCGGTGTCAGCTCGTTTGCGACAAATTTCACTCTGATATCGAGCATTTCAATTTCCGAAAAGGTCGGCGATTACATTTTCCATACCGCCCAGTGCCTCAAGCGATTCACGGGTCGGCACACCTGTCTCCACATCCCAGCCGAGTGCCGCATAGTAGTTATCGGCAAGCATCTCATGGTTAATTACAACCCCTTCGTTCGGACCGTCCTGCATCGGAGGCTTGCCGACTATGCGTCCGGCAATTTTATGGTCGGCGCGGCGCATCCCCTCACGCAGGTTAAATGCGTGGCGCATCGCAAAAGAACGCAGGCCAAGCTTACGCTCCGCCTCACCGCTGTAATCATTTCCGGTCACAGCGCTCAGGAATCTCGACTTACACGCAGGCGGCATGCCGACATCAGAGAGCATGCAGAACCCTGCCATATTTGTAATCTCGGTTTCAACAACACCTGCAATATCTGCCTCGCCCGTATCCTTAAAGCTGTACTTAACCTCCGGCGGCTGCTCGGCAGCATGAGTAAAGCCCAGACCGCCTTTGACATGCCGCCCCGGCGTCGGGTCATATTGATAAGTCCTTGCAAGCCCGGGAGCACGGCGCGGGTCGTGCTGCGGAGCTTCGATGCCGTCGGCATCCATCAGGTATTCAAACCCGCGGTTGTAGTGCTCGGCGGCGGCGCGCGAACCGAGGTGCAACAGCTTCCCCATTTCTGTGCTCGACTTACAGACAGCCTCGGTCATCTGCACAATAGCTTCACCGTTGCCCCATTTGAGATCTATACCGCCGGTTTCCTCAAGTGTGAATAATCCGTTGCTGTAGCATTCCATTGCCCACGCAATCGTCGCACCAAGTGAGATCGTGTCAAACCCATATTCGTTTGCGAGGAAGTTACACCAGTTCACGACTTCCGCGTCTCCGTTGAGCATCATTGAGCCGAACATCCCGGACGTTTCATATTCCGGTCGTCCGGTTTCTTTAAGCGGGTACTTACCTTCCGGTATTTCGTATATCGCCCCGCATCCGAGCGAGCAGGCAAAGCATGCGAATTTTTTCTTCTTATAAAGCTTATCCATTGTCTGAGAACTGAGAGCTTCAATTTCCTTTTCTGTAAGCTCCGCAGGAAGCCCTCCCCAGTTTTTGATGCTTGCATCACCGCCCAATACAGAGCCTTCGTACAGCGCACCCGTACCATGATCGCCAAAAAGCTTAACCATAGTCGCTGCGATCGGCCCGTTTTTCTCCCAATCGACGACCTCCTTGTTAAGCGCAAGCACATCCTCTTTACTGTAAACATCGATCTTTACGTCACCGCGGCATACGACTGCCTTGAGATTCTTACTGCCCATAACGGCACCGGAGCCTCCGCGCCCCGCAGCGCGATGAGTGTCGTTCATAACGGCTGCCATATTTGACATGCGCTCTCCTGCCGGACCGATGAGAGCGATGCCCACGCGCTTGTCGTTAAGCTCTTCAATGATGGCATGCTCCGACTGTTCTGTCGTCAACCCCCACAGGTGCTTAGCCGAGCGTATCGATACTTCACCGTCGTCAATAAGGATATAAACCGGTTCATCGGCAATGCCCCTGACGAAAACGGCGTCATAGCCGGATTTTCGCAGCTTGGGTCCAAAGCTGCCGCCGCTGTTCGCGTCGTTCCAGCCACCTGTTACTGGAGATTTGCTGACTACCGTGTAGCGTCCGCCCATAAGCGGTCCTGTGGCGTTCGTAGGACCTGAGACAAAGCCTATAACACTTTGAGCATCAAACGCATCAACATTGGCAGGCATTTCATCGTACAGAATCTTTGCGCCAAGTGACGGGCCGCCCACAAAATCTCTCGCGGTGCTTTCGTCAAGGTCGCGCGCCTCCCACGAGCGTTTTGACAAGTCTACGAAAAGCAGCTTTCCTACATATCCATACATTTCTCATACCTCCAATATAGTACCCGGTCTCACCGGGTTATTATTTTATGAGACGCTGTGAAGGTCAATTCGTTTCCAAATTAACACGTGAGGTACGGCAACACGTCCTCAGGCCGAACCGCCATAGCGCAGCGAAAACACTAAACGCCTTAGAGCGGAACGGCACGGTATTACTTATTAAAGTATTTCGTAGCGTATCATGGGAGTTTCAGGCTGTCAAGCGAAATTCTTACTACTCCAAGCTTAGCTTTTGCATCAACTTCTGCATTAGCTTTTTCATTATCCCAATACCTCCCGTTCAGACAAACGAACAGCCCGTAACGCCGATTTTTCACTCTGAAAACTAAACTGTGATATCCTCAGCGCTCGCCAAGTGCGGTCGTCAGCCGTCCGAGTGCATCCGACAGCACCCATGTCGGGCACGCAAGATTGATACGTTCAAAACCACTCCCCGTATCGCCAAAAATGTATCCTTCATCCAGAAACAGCAGCGCCTTCTTCTTCATAAACTCTTCCATTTCCTTGCAGTCGTCAAAAAGCGCGTTGCAATCCCACCATTGCAGGTATGTCCCCTCAAGCGGAAAGACCTTGATCTGCGGAATATTCTCAGCAAAGTATTTTTCTGTAAAAGCCGCGTTTTTTGCAATGAGCTCAATCGCCTGACTCAGCCACTCTTCGCAGTTGTTATAAGCCAGCTCGCACGCCTTATAGGCAATGGCATTGAGCGCAAAGTGCGCGCCTGACACCATCTCGTGCTTGAATCGCTTTCGCAAATCCTCGTTTGGAACGAAGATATTTGAAACCTGAAGCCCTGCAAGTGAAAATGTCTTTGACGGCGAAGTGCACATTATGCAGTTATTCTCCGCATCCTTTGAAAGCAGCGCATACGCCGTGTGCTTATATCCCGGCATAATTAAGTCGTTGTGAATTTCATCCGACAAGACCAGAACATCGTTTTTAAGACATATCTCCGCTAAGCGGCCAAGCTCCTCTGCTGTCCACACGCGGCCGACGGGATTGTGAGGACTGCAAAAGATCAGCAGCTTGTTCTTGGGATCCTTAGCCGCTGCCTCAAATGCCGGCCAGTCGATCTCATAGTGTTTTTCACCAATAATCAGCGGCACATCAACAAGCGTGCGGTTAGAAATATCAACTGCCATCTTAAACGGATAATACACCGGGGTTAAAATGATGATCCCGTCGCCGGGGTTTGAGAACGCACGCACAGCGTGAAAGACAGCTGATACAACTCCCGGGCTGAGCACATTCCAGCTCATGTCGACATCCCATCCGTGCCGTCTCTTCATCCATCCTGTTACCGCGGCATCGTAAGCCTCCGTCGTCGTTGTGTATCCAAGTGAAACCGTGTCAACATTCAAATATTCACGGAGTCCCAATATGATTTCGGGAGCATTTTTCAGCTCCATGTCCGCTACAGAAAGCGGGACGATCCCCTCCGGTGTGTCGGGATTCGCCTGCCTCATCTCATTCCATTTGCTTG
>JGI994J12354_10005900_pt1 | contig 10380 bp, 10 predicted proteins | sample IntmicLarv3ML3BL_FD_12354 | JGI IMG/M metagenome (IMG submission 12354)
GTTCAGACGTGTGCTCTTCCGATCTGTACTGGCAGGTACTTTCTCGCTGGCACTCGCTTTCGCGGGGAACGACCTCGTAAACTTTATAGGGGTATTTATGGCTGGCTTCGAATCATATAATATCGCCGCGGCTTTTACGGGTGACATAGCGACACTCAAAATGTCGCAACTTGCCGAACCGGTACAGGCACAGCCTCTTATGCTGTTTATCGCAGGGGGTATCATGGTGCTTACTCTTATATTTTCGAAAAAAGCAAAAACCCTGTCTGATACCGAAATTAACCTGGCCCGCCAGGATGAGGGTATCGAAAGGTTCGGCTCCACTTCGCTATCACGGACTTTGGTTCGTAGCGCCCTTAACTTTAATAAGAAATACGAGAAATATATACCGGCAAGAATGCAACGATATGTTTCCCACCGGTTTACTCCGACATATGTCGACAAAAGCGAAAAGGCTCCTTTCGACCTGATCCGGGCTACGGTAAACCTTACGACCGCTTCGATACTTATCGCTATGGCGACTTCGATGAAACTTCCTCTTTCGACGACTTATGTAACGTTTATGGTTGCTATGGGTACCTCGCTTGCCGACCGTGCATGGGGGCGCGAAAGCGCGGTCTATCGCATTACGGGTGTGCTTACGGTGATCACAGGATGGTTCCTTACGGCATTCATCGCCTTCAGCGTAGCTTTCCTTGTCGGACTGGCGCTGATGTACGGAGGCAACTGGGTTATATACGCACTAACGATAGTGTGCGCATTGATACTGATCCAAAATAAATTCCTGTATGCCCGCCGCCAAAAGAAAATACAAAAAGAGGCCGCCCCTGTCCAGGATGAGCAGGGCGATATAATGGAAAATGCGAAAGACCAGGTTAGCGAAGCGATGCAGAAAATGACATCGATATACAGCCAGACTCTTACCGGCCTGTTTAGCGAAGACCGTAAACTGCTCAAGAAAATGGTGGCCGAGTCGGAAGAAATGTATCAGGCGGCGCACGAACGTAAACACAAAGTATTGCCGGTGCTGCATCAACTGGAACTTAATAATATCGACACGGGACACTATTACGTACAGGTGGCAGACTACCTTAACGAGGTGGCAAAAGCACTGGTACACATCACCCGCCCGAGTTTCGAACATATCAACAACAACCATGAGGGTCTTAGCCGCGAACAGGTGGAAGATTTGCGTATCATAAACCGTAACGCGATGGAGATATACACAAAAATCAACCATATGCTGCAAACGGACGATTTTTCGGAACTGGAAGATACTATGCATAAACGCGACGAACTATTTGAAATACTCTCCCAGGCTATCAAACATCAGGTGAAACGCGTGATGGACAACGATTCATCGGCAAAAGGCAGCCTGCTCTATCTGGAGATTATCAACGAGACCAAAACAATGGTCCTCCAATCGCGCAACATGCTCAAGTCGCAAAGGCATTTTGTGAGCGCAAACCGTGACAAAGGATTGGATATGATGGATGCCAATTAATATATTGGCTGACAAATCAGAATACGCAACTAAAAATACGAGCCGCTTATGATTTATCATCAATATTCTATTCGTCGGTAGAAGTATCTGCTACTGCCTGAGATCCGGATGATATCAGCCTGTCTGCCTCTAGTAGTTGTTCGAAGAATTCTTGGCCGAAACGGCGTACGATCGGCTCGCGGAGCGCTGCGTACAACGGCTGGTCGTGCTGCCGGCCAAGGACTTCGGCAGCACGGCAGATATTCCATCGGTGGTATTGGAGCCCTACGGTCCCGTTGCTGAATTTAACTTCGCGTATAGGATAGAGATGGCAAGAGATAGGTTTGCGGAAGGGAGTCTTGCCCTCGACCCATGCTTTCTCGATTGCACACCACGTTCCGCCTTCGCTCTCTATGGAGTAAGCGCATTCGGCTCCGTTAATCAACGTGGTAGTAAGGTCGCCATCGTCATCCAACACGGCAAATCNCTGCTCCATAACCGCCTCAANACCTTCGGGCTTCATATAGGGCTTATAATTTTCGTACTGGTCTTCGAGTTCGGTGCACTCCTCTATTTCGAGCGGNGCTCCGGCGTTTCCTTCNACGCAGCATTCNCCCCGNCATGCCGTAAGGTCGCACCGGAATCGTACCTTGAAAAGGTCGAGGCTTATTATTTTATCTTCTATCTGGATCATAATTGCGGTAAAATACCCTGGGGGCATATCAGGCGCAAAGATAATCAATAATCGGGTGCCCGAAAAATAGGCACCAAACGTTGCACGGCAATAGGTTTCTTAGTATATTCAAATAATAATAGGACGCGCCTCGGATAAATTTCACCCGAACTTTTAGTTCGGCTTCATTTATCACTCAGCTTTCACTATATTTGAACTTCAATAAATCACAATAATTATGATCCAGCGCAAACAGACACTCCACCTTCTTATAGTAGTAGGACTTCTGGTTTCGATGCTTTTCTTCGATCTCGCAACTTTCACCACAGGCTCGACGGGAACTACGGAAGTGGTTGCAGACCAAACGGACGGCTCGATTACCAAAAGCACTTTCAGAGAACAGGATACCGTAACACTCAATGTATGGGGTGTATATCAGAACGGAGAGAAACTTACACTATTGACGTATTTCTCAATACTTATGATCCTTGCCATTGTCGTGGCGGTGGTGACCATATTCCTCTACCGCCGACGGTGGGTACAGGTGAGAATGTGCCTGGGGCTAGGTATATTGGTATTGGGTATCCTGCTGTATGTCATTTTGTATACACACAGGTGGTCGGGAATGTTGCCCGGTTATGCGGTCAAATATTCGGTAGTGGATCTCTTCCCGCTGTTCGCCATCGGGTTTACGTATATGGCTTACCGTGGAATCGCCAAAGATATCGTTTTGCTGCGCTCGGTGGACAGGATAAGGTAAAGCCCAATAGTCCCTCGAAAAATGTTGAATAAAAAAGTAAGAATAGACTCTCGAAAGGTGTTGAATGAGAAGGCAAGAACAGTCTCTTGAAAAGTAGAGAGTAAGATAGACTCTCGAAAGATGTTGAATGAGAGAGTGCGGTTAACCGATGGTTAACCGCACTCTCTACATCTGAGAACTTCAGCCCTTCGCTTGCTTAGTCAACCTCTTTGAATGACTGGGCAAGCAAAATATCAACAAGAAACAGCTCGTAATCCTCACCCACGACCTGACTCATGCAAAATACGTCGTCGTTAAATGGGCTGGTTCTCATGGTTTGAGTGTAATTTTCTTCCATAGGCGGAATTTAAGGGTTAGTGATATTTTATTAACGCTGTCAGTTTCGTTTTAGTGTAGCAAATCGCCTGAAAAATGGATTTTTTAGTAAAAAAGTTACAATCGGGCAAAATGCTGCGCTGATCCCTCTAATAACGGTATATATCAGATTTATACGGGCCTTCGAGCGGAACTCCGATATAATCGGCTTGCTCCTTGGTAAGTTCGGTCAGTTTTACCCCTATCTGGGCAAGATGCAGCCGGGCGACCTCTTCATCGAGATGCTTGGGAAGGCAGTAAACGCCGACCTCGTAGTCGTTTTTCCACAGGTCGAGTTGCGCAAGGGTTTGGTTGGTGAACGAATTGCTCATCACGAACGAAGGGTGTCCGGTAGCGCACCCGAGGTTCACAAGGCGGCCTTCGGCCAGCAGAAATATCGCATTCCCCTCGGGGAAGATGTATTTATCTACCTGCGGTTTTATCTCGACGCGCTTAACACCCGAAGCGCCGTTGAGCCTGTCCACCTGTATCTCGTTGTCGAAGTGGCCGATATTGCAGACGATCGCCTGGTCCTTCATCCGCTGCATATGCTCGAAGGTAATGATATCGCGGTTGCCGGTAGTGGTGACGTAGATATTTCCTTGGGCCAGAGCGTGCTCGACTGTCGTAACTTCGAAACCTTCCATCGCGGCCTGAAGCGCGCAGATAGGGTCGATCTCGGTCACCATTACGCGGGCGCCGTACGAACGCATACTTGCCGCACAACCTTTGCCCACATCGCCGTATCCGCACACGACCACCACTTTGCCGGCGATCATCACGTCCGTGGCCCGTTTGATGCCGTCGGCCAGCGATTCTCGGCATCCGTAGAGGTTGTCGAATTTACTTTTTGTAACAGAATCGTTCACGTTTATCGCCGGAATAAGAAGTTCCCCCCTTTCCAGCATCTGGTACAGGCGGTGAACGCCCGTAGTGGTTTCTTCCGACACACCGCGCAGCTGCTCGACCGTATTATGCCACTTGGCCGGTTCGGATTTCAGGGTCGCGCGCAGAAGATCGAGGATAACCCCCTCTTCCTGATTGGACGGTTTGTAATCTATCGACGATGCGTCGTTCTCGGCCGCGTAGCCTTTATGAATCAATAACGTAGCATCTCCTCCGTCGTCGACAATAAGGTTCGGGCCTTTGCCGCCAGGAAAGGTCAGCGCCTGCATGGTACACCACCAATACTCTTCGAGTGTCTCCCCTTTCCATGCGAATACGGGGACTCCCGCCTGGGCTATCGCGGCGGCGGCATGGTCTTGGGTCGAGAAAATGTTACAACTGCACCAACGCACGTCCGCGCCCAGTTCGGTAAGCGTTTCGATAAGCACTGCCGTCTGCACGGTCATATGCAGCGAACCCATTATGCGAGCCCCTTTGAGCGGTTTTTCCCTACCGTACCTTGCGCGGAGCGCCATAAGCCCGGGCATTTCGCTTTGGGCGATCTCTATCTCTTTGCGTCCGAATTCGGCAAGCGAAATATCGGCTACTTTATAATCCTGATTCATATGTTTCGATTAATTTTTCTGCGTTTTTTAAGTCTTTTTCTATCGCTAGCCGGAGTTCGTCTATCGAATCGAACCTCTTTTCCGGCCTGAGGTATTCCAGCAGTTCGATCCGTATCTCTTCACCGTACAGCGTTCCTTCGTATCCGATGAGATAAGCCTCGGCGAGCGGTTCACCGTCACCTTCGACCGTCGGCCTGTTACCAACGTTGACCAGGGCGAAATACTGCCGGTCGATACTGGTTATGGTCACCCGGGCAAGGTATACTCCATTGACCTCAATCGACTGATTGTGAGGCATCCGAACGTTGGCTGTCGGAAATCCCAACTTGCCGCCGAGCGCGCGTCCCCGGATCACAGTTCCCTGTATAACGGTGTTTTTATCCATTTTATCTGCAAAGGTAATAATTTTGCATGACCGTTCGGCAGGGATCGCCTCTTATTTAATTGGCGGTATTGTGTTTTTTACGTATCTTAGCCTCCGGAAAATTCAATAAAAAGTGGCAAAGGAAAGAACTTCTCGAAAGGTATTCTACAGCATGGGCGAGGTCAGCGAAATGTTCGACGTGAACCCATCCCTTATCCGTTTCTGGGAGAAGAGGTTCGACATACTCCGTCCGAAGAAAAACGCCAAAGGCAACCGCCTTTTCACTCCCGAAGACGTCGAGAACCTCAAGATCATATACCATCTGGTGAAAGAGCGGGGAATGACCCTCGCCGGAGCCGAGAAGTATATGAAAGACAGCCGCCAGCAACTCAAACGTGACGTGGGGGTTGTGGAAATTCTCCAGAGGATACGGTCGATGCTGGTAGATATCCGGGAAGAACTGGACAGCGAGGCGAAACAGGCCGAGAACGAAATAATCATCCGCTCGGAACAGGTCGTTCACGAAGAACCGGAAGTCCAGTCGGACGTAATTAGCATTGAAGAACCTTATGATAACAATATTGATGGCGGGGATTTGCGTAAAGAAAGACCTCAGGTAACGGAGATTCTTTCGGACAAAAGCCAACCGGAAGAAATCGAAAATATTCAGATCGAAGATATCCTACAAGGTCGGGAAGAAAAGCAGGTTCCTTTGCCCGAGCCGGAGCTGGAGCCAGAGCCAGAACCGGAAAGACCCCGTTATATAGAACTCTCGCTGTTCGACTGATAATCCCTTAGAAATATGAAAGTCAAAGAGATCACCGCATTAATCGAAAATTTCGCTCCGCTCACCTGGCAGGAAGAGTGGGACAATAGCGGATTGCAGGTGGGTGATCCCGAGGCGCAGGTCAACGGCATACTGCTTACCCTGGACGTTACGCCGGAAAGTATAGAGATCGCCATCGAGCAGGGTATAACGCTTATAATCAGCCACCACCCGCTTATTTTTGGCTCCCTGAAATCGGTAACTCCCGCTACGCCCGAGGGACGAATTATCACAAAAGCCATCATAGCCGGCATTTCGATCTATTCATGCCATACGAATATAGACAACGCTCCCGCAGGAGTTAACCATAGGCTGGCCCGAATGATCGGCCTGGCGGACGTAAAAACCCTAATTCCGGTGGCGGAAACAGAGGTCGGATCGGGATGTATAGGAAACCTGCCCAAAACTCTTACCCCCGACCAGCTCACGGGATTACTTAAAGAGCGGCTCGGGCTCAAAATTATCCGGACAAATAAAAGCAGTGTAAAATCTATCCGCACTGTAGCCCTTTGCGGGGGAAGCGGCTCGGCGATGCTGGCCGGCGCAATATCCCGGGGAGCGGATGCGTTTATAACAGCAGACCTTAAATATCACAACTTCGGCGACGCTCCGGACGATATCCTGTTGGCCGATATAGGCCATTTTGAGAGCGAAGTACAGGTACTGAAAATATTTTATGAGTTAATTACAGAAAAATTTCCTAAATTTGCAGGCCTCACCGAGTTCGCTGATTCGAACCATGTAATCTATTATCTTTAACATCATATGGCAACCAAAAGCAAATCCAGTACACCTCTTGCCGATCTGTCGACCGAGGAAAAAATCGAAACTCTATACGAACTTCAGAAAATCGATTCGAAAATCGACAGCATCAACCACATGAAAGGCGAACTTCCGCTTGAAGTGCAGGATCTTGAAGATATCATTACAGGGCTGGACACCAGGATAGCCAACTATACCCAGGAAATCGACAACCTCAGCAAAGAAACCAAAGCACGCAAAGAGGAGATCGAAAATTCGAAAGTTCTTATCAAAAAATACGAAGAGCAACAGGAAAACGTGCGTAACAACCGCGAATTCGAAGCTATCTCGAAAGAGGTCGAATACCAAAAACTCGAAATAGAACTTGCCGAAAAACGCATCAAAGAATACGGAGCCGAATCCAAAGCCAAGAAAAAGCTTATCGAAGACGCCAAAGAACTTCTGGAAGGCCGTAAGATAGACCTTAAAACCAAACAGGACGAACTGGCAAGCATAGAATCGGAAACCGCCAAAGAGATCGAAGAGCTCCAGGCTAAATCCGAAGTGGCAAGCAAAAAAATCGACGACCGCCTGCTGGCAGCATACAAACGTATCAGGAGCAATACCCACAACGGACTGGGTGTGGTGACCGTAAGGCGCGACGCATGCGGAGGATGCTTCAACCGCATACCGCCACAGAGGCAACTCGATATCCGAATGAGTAAAAAAGTCATTATCTGTGAATACTGCGGCAGAATACTCGTTTCGGACTTGCTCGATCAGGAAGAATAAAACTAAAGACCACTTAGAGTCATAATGAAAAAAGTAAACTCACAGACAACCCCGATTTATAGAAATTCGGGGTTTTGTTTTGCCTCTCCCGAAGATATTCAGGACGCTATGGCAACCCCGTCCATCGACCGCGCTGACAGCCAGTGGACATATTCGCGTTACGAAAATCCCACCGTAGATTCGGCCGAGCGACGGCTGGCCGGGCTTGAAGGCGGCGGTTACGCCCTTCTTGCCCCGTCGGGCATGGCAGCTATCGACATTGCCCTGTCGATATTTCAGAAAGGAACCGGAACCAACAAGTGGATGTTCTTTTCGGAGCTTTACGGAGGAACCAGTAAATATATCAATAACGTACTGATCCAGCGGCGCGGGATAGACGCCGTGTGGATCAATACCGAGGCCCGGGTGTCGGGAACCGCAAAAATGCTCGAAAAGGCTTTTGCAGAACATAAACCCGACCTTATATATTTCGAAAGTATCACCAACCCGATGCTTACGGTCCCCGAAGCGGAAACCATCATACGCATGGCCCGCGAGGCCGGGGTCAGGGTTGTGGTAGACAATACTTTCGCATCTCCCTTGCTCTGGAAACCTTTGACAGACGGAGCTGACGTAGTAGTTCATTCCGCCACGAAATATTTGGCAGGCCACGGCGATCTGATGGCAGGATATCTGGCAACCAATGAGAAAGCCCTCTGGGAGTCGGCTCACGATTACAGGCAATTTTGCGGATATATCATTTCGCCGGATGATGCATACCGGCTTGAGACCTATTTGCAGAGTTTCGACTGCCGTATGAACTGCCATATTGGCAACGCACTGCGACTGGCACACTTTTTGACTTCTAATAATTCGAAAATCGAAAGTGTTATATATCCGGGATTGCCCGGCGATGCCTCGCACGCCAACGCAGTCAAGCTTTTCGGAGAAAAAGGATACGGAGCGATAATTACTTTTAAACTTTCGGGCCAGGAGCGCGTCCAAAGAAGAGAGAACCTTAAAAAGTTTGCCGAAATAGTCGCAGGACGGATAAATATAGTGCCGACGCTCGGTAATCCCGTCACGACGATGCTGCCGGTCAACGAGTACTGGATAGACAAAGCGACCGATGAAGGACTGATAAGGCTCTCGGTAGGAACCGAACCCTACGAAATAATAGAAAAAACGATAAAAGAAGCGCTGGATAGCATTTAGTGTATTTTGAATCTTCAAAGATATTTGTTATCTTGCCAATAGAATAACTAACTAAAAAGCATTTGCCTATTGCCTAAATCTACTCAATAATAACCAAAATCAGAGTAGAATGAACACTGAAACACGAAGCGATCAAGTATTGCTACACTCTTACCTCAATGGAGACAGTTCAGCGATTTCAACCTTAATTGAACGCCACCGGCGTAAGGTATATAATTATATACTTATGATGGTGAAAAACACTCACATTGCAGACGACCTGTTCCAAGAAACTTTTATTAAAGTGATTGGCAGCCTCGACAAAGGAAAGTATTCAGAAAACGGCAAATTCGCATCATGGGTGCTGCGTATCGCGCACAACCAGATCATCGACTATTTCCGCGGAAACAAACAATCGTTGTTGACAAACGACGATGTAGGTTACGATATTTTTAACAATCGCAAAATGTCGGAGCCCAATGTCGAGGAACAGTTGATAAAAGGTCAGGTGGAGGAAGAAGTCCGCAACCTGGTGGAGCATCTGCCACCCGAACAACGCGAAGTTGTGATCCTGAGACACTATATGGGTCTTAGTTTCAAGGAAATATCCGAACAGACCGATGTAAGCATTAACACCGCACTCGGACGTATGAGGTACGCGCTTATCAACCTGCGTAAACTTATCGAGGAAAACAATCTGTCGCTGGTATAATCCGGCCCCAGCCGTAAAGGCTAATTCTATAAGCACTTCCGTGTTTGGTCCCCGACCAAGCACGGGAGTTTTTTATTAGTGGGAATTGTGTTATATTTGAATAATTAAGATGCGCCCACGGCACAATTTCTGCTGTGAGATCGGCAAATTACACAAACTATATAATTAAGATACATTTGATATGCCCAATAACCTGATCCAGATAATCTGCGAAAACAATAACGCCTCGCTCTTCGTAAAAGAAGGAACCACTCTGTCGGAATTGCTCGATATGCTCGGAATCAATCAGAAAGAGCCTTTTCTGGCCGCATTCGTAGACAACAAAATACAAGAACTCTATTACCGGCTTTTCACCGCAAAATCAGTACGGTTTGTCTCTATCAAGGACACCGAGGGAATGAGGATATACACCCGTTCATTATTTTTCCTGCTCCAGAAAGCGGTTTTCGACCTCTATCCGGAAAGTAAAATGCGGATGATGCACTCTATCGGCCACGGTGGGTATTATTGCGAACTTATTCCGGTAAAAACCTTGACCGAGAAGGAGGTATCCGCCATAAAGGAACGGATGCAACAACTTGTACAACAGAAACTTCCGATCGTACGACAGGATATGTTACTGGCAGACGCCGAACAGTTTTATATCCAGCATGGGTTCCAGGACAAACTGGAGATGATGCGCACGCGGCCTCATTTTTTCGTTCCAGTCTATAACCTTGCCGGACTGCCTGGGAATTTCTATGGGGTGCTGGTCGAATCGACCGGTTATCTCAAAGCCTTCGATCTTGTCAAATTCGGTGACGGAATGGTTATACTGATGCCTGACAACGATAAGCCTACTCGCCCTCAGCCAATGAGGCTCCAGCAGAAACTTTTCGACGTTTTCAGGTTGAATAAGGAATGGATGAGTATCCTGCAGATTCCGAATGTCAGCACGCTCAACGAAAAGGTGATGAACGGCGAATCGAGCGATCTGATCAAGATCGGGGAG
>JGI994J12354_10005901_pt1 | contig 10380 bp, 8 predicted proteins | sample IntmicLarv3ML3BL_FD_12354 | JGI IMG/M metagenome (IMG submission 12354)
CCTGTGGTTGTGGACGAACTTCAAGATGTGGCTCGTGTTGCAGGTCACCCGCTTTTTAAACGCACAGCCGCTCTTCACGCGCTCAATCAAAAAGCGATTGCCAGAAGATACTCGAAAGAATCGGGAAAATCTTATAACGAATTAAATTTAATTATTGCTCACTTGGGTGGCGGCATTTCTGTGGGCGCTCACAAGCAAGGAAAAATAATTGATGTAAACAACGCGATTGAAGGCGATGGTCCTTTTTCTCCCGAGCGTTCGGGCGGTTTGTCGGCTATGCAAGTAGCGGAACTTTGTTTTAGCGGAAAATATACTTTGGCTCAATTCAAAAAAATGATGGTGGGCGAGGGTGGAATGGTAGCTCATTTGGGAACTAATCAATTTCAAAAAATAGAAGGAGAGATAATTCCTTCGGGCGACAAAAACGCGATTTTGGTACACGAAGCAATGGCTTACAATGTCGCAAAAGAAATTGGCGCAATGAGTACCGTACTCGAAGGCAAAATTGATGCCATTGTACTAACCGGCGGAATTGCGTGGAATCAACTAATTGTGGCTTCGATTGTCAAAAAAATTGAATTCTTAGCGCCGGTAAAAATTTATCCGGGCGAAGATGAAATGGCAGCATTAGCCGAAAATGGTTTTGCAGCTTTGCGTGGCGAAGCAACTATTTTGACTTACTAAAACGTATTCAACGATAATAAAAAAAGTGCCGAAAATTTTTTCGGCACTTTTTATTTATGTGTTTTTATGAACCTATCATAGCGCCCCATTTGTCGGGGGCTTCGCGCCACAGTTTTAGCGTTTCCACGTCTTTTGCTTCAATATAATTGCAAGCCAAAGCTTCGTCGATAAGCGCGTTGTAATTGCTCAAAGTATATAATATACAGTTGGCGTTTTCAAAATTATGACGAGCAATATCGAATCCGTAACTGAAAATTGCCACCATACCAAGCACGTCTGCACCGGCTTTGCGCAACACTTCTACCACCGACAAACTACTTTGTCCGGTCGAAATTAAATCTTCGATAATTACTACTTTGCTTCCCGCAGGTAATTCGCCTTCTACGCTGTTGCGCAATCCGTGCGATTTGGGAGTTGGACGAACATAGACAAAAGGTTTTTCTAAATTTTCGGCAACTAATATTCCGTGCGCGATAGCGCCTGTGGCAACGCCAGCAATTACTTCAACCGTGGGGAAATGTTGACGAACGGCGCGAATTAAATTTTCGTAAATAATTTTTCGCACTTCGGGATACGACAATGTTTTTCGATTGTCGCAATAAATAGGAGAGCGCCAGCCAGAAGCCCAAGTATAAGGTTTTTCGGCGTCTAATTTAACGGCGTTTATGGCTAAAAGTTGGCGTGCTATAATTTTTTCTGTTGATTCCATACAATAATTTAATTTGTGAAAAGCGCAAAATCCTTTACATTTGCGTATCTAATTTTATAATCTGTTATGTTTAAAATATTTTTCAACGACCGCCAACTTATACTGTCCGATAATTGGAACTCTTGTGCGGCGGATGTGAACGCTATATCTTACAAAGTTATAAAAAATTCGGAAATTAAAGAATTAGTCGCGCGGTTTCTCGAAAATCAGCAGTTGCGATGTCTTCATTTAGTTGCGGAAAACGCAACGAATTTATTTAACGAAGTAAGCCGTTTGTTCGAGCAATTAGGTGCTGCCGGCGGATTGGTACAAAATACTTCGGGCGAAATTTTAATGATTTTTCGAAACAATCATTGGGATTTGCCGAAAGGACGTTGCGAAGCCAACGAACGAAGCGAAGAAACCGCTTTGCGCGAAGTGGAGGAGGAATGCGGAATTGGCGGTTTGCAATTATTTCATTCTTTGATTACAACTTATCACATTTATCGCGATACGTACAATCCTAACGGAAATTTGGTGATGAAACGTACTTGTTGGTATTTGATGAAATACGAGGGAAACCAAAAACCAATTCCTCAAACAGTGGAAGGTATTGAGCGTGCCGAATGGATTCCGCAATCTCAAATTTCGACAATTTTACCAACTCTTTATAATTCTATTCGCGAAGTGCTTTTTGTGGCGGGAGTAATTTAAAGATTTTGATTTAGTGAGGCGAAATAGACAATTATTTTCCTATACAAAACTTACCAAAGATATTTCCTAAAATTTCGTCCGTCGAAATTGTTCCTGTGATGGATCCCAAGTGATACAAGGCTTCACGGACATCTTGCGCAATTAAATCGGAAGGAATATTATCGGAAAAACCTTTTTCGATACGTTGCAATGCTTCTTGTGTATGTTGCAACGCTTCGTAATGACGAACATTGGTAACAATAGTTTCGTTATTTGCCAGCGGCGAAAGATTAACTGTTTTTACCAATTCATTTATCAATTTGTCAATTCCTTGTTTGTGCTTTGCAGATATCGCGATTTTGGAAAATGTTTTGTTTGTGTTGATAGTAGGGCATTCCCCATTTTCCAAAGTGTCGCATTTGTTCATTAAAATTATCAAATGTTGCACGTTGGTAATATGCTCAATCACTTGTTGTAGGCTGATTTCAAACTTTTCGGGTTGCGTGGCATCGAGCAACAACAGCACAATCGAAGCTTTGCGAATTTTTTCATAAGTTCGTTCAATGCCAAGCTGTTCAATGGTTTCGTCGGTATGGCGAATGCCTGCTGTATCGATAAAACAAAATTTAATTCCGCCCAATTGAATAGAATCTTCAATCGTGTCGCGAGTTGTGCCGTGAATATCCGAAACAATTGCGCGTTCTTCGCCAAGTAAGGTATTTAATAATGTACTTTTTCCTACGTTTGTTTGCCCGACAATAGCTACCGGAACACCGTTTTTTATTACATTTCCCAAAGCAAACGATTGTAGCAATTGCGAAATTTTTTCTTGCAATTCTGCCAATAATTTTTTGAATTTATCACGATCCATAAATTCAACATCTTCTTCGCTAAAATCTAATTCCAATTCCATTAGCGAAACAAAAGTAAGCAACTGCTCGCGCAAATATTGTAAATCATTTGAAAATCCGCCACGCAATTGCTGTAACGCTACACGGTGTGCCGCTTCATTTTCAGACGCAATAAGGTCGGCAACGGCTTCGGCTTGCGCCAAATCCATTTTGCCGTTCAAAAAAGCACGTTGTGTAAATTCGCCGGCTGTGGCAATTCGTACACCATTTGCAATCAATATTTGTAAAATTTTTTCTTGAATAAAAACCGATCCGTGACACGAAATTTCAACCGTATCTTCGCCTGTGAAAGAATGTGGCGCGCGAAAAACGCTGGCTAATACATCGTCGATTTTTTGTTTGTTGATGTGCAATTCGCCAAACAATAATCGGTGCGAAGTGGTGTCAGTAAGTTTTTTTCCGGATTGAGCGTTGAAAATTTTATCGACAATAAAAATCGCTTGCTCTCCGCTTACGCGAATAACCGCTATTCCGCCTTTTCCGGCAGGAGTAGATATCGCTGCAATGGTGTCTGAAAATTTCAAAATAGAACAGCTCTAAATTTATTTAAAACTCAGTCTATTTAGTCAAAGCCTTTAAACAAACGACTCCAACGAATATTTTTCGGAAACTTTTTATACTTGTCGGTCGAAAACCAAACAAATGCAGGTTTTCCAACTATATGATCTTCCGGAACAAAGCCCCAATAGCGCGAATCGAGCGAATTGTGACGATTGTCGCCCATCATAAAATAGTAATCCATTTTGAAAGTATAAGTATCTGCCAGCTGATTGTTAATGTAAATTTGTCCGTCGCGTACTTCTAAAATATTATGCTCATATACGGCAATAATACGGCGGTAAATAGGCAAATTTGCCAAAGTTAAATTAACAGTTTTTCCACTTTTTGGAATCCACAACGGACCAAAATTATCGCGTGTCCATTTGTTGTCAGTCGTGAAAGGAAAAATAGATAAAGGCGAATCGGGATAATCGTGCGGAAAAACATCGTTGTTTTGTACGGCATCTACAACATTCGGTAAATTTTTAATTTGTATAAACGCTTCATCGGTTAGCGGCATATTTGGATAACCGGGCAATGTGGGGTCAAATGAAGTTTCGTTATAAGAAATATTCATCTTGTCCAAAACCAACGAATTGATTGCCGTTCCATTGGTGCGTACCGAGTAAGTATATTGTATTCCGGAAAATGCTTTTTGCGGTTCGCCGTTTACAAATACACGTCCGCCGCGTATTTCGAGAGAATCCCCGGCAATTGCGGCGCAACGTTTTACGTAATTATCTTTTTTGTCGGTTGGGCGCACAATAATCGGTCCCAACATTCTTTCCGTATTTTCTTTTCCGTTGAGGCGAACAAGTTTGTAATAATCTTCTTGTGGCATTTTCGTCAAAACTGTGTCGCCGTGCGGAAATCCGAATACTACCGCATCGTTTCGTTCTACTTGCCCAAATCCGGCTAAGCGGCGATAATCCCATTTTATCCATTCTACATACGATTTGCTATTGACAACTGGAGCTGTATTATGAACTAATGGCAACGATAGCGGTGTTTCCGGAACACGCGGACCATAAGCAACTTTACTTACAAAAAGATAATCGCCTGTGAGCATCGAACGCTCCATCGACGAAGTTGGAATCATATATGCTTCCAAAAAATACATACGAAGAAATGTCGCGGCAATCAGCGCGAAGATAAGCGCATCAACCCAATCGAGCCAAACATTACGTTTTTCTCCTTTTTTATATTCTTTTTTCCAAAAAGCCCATTTTACTTTTTTGGTAATATATAAATCGAACACAATGGGTAAACCGAATAGCCACCAATAGTTGCCCAACCAAATAACCCAAAGAAGATAACAAATAGCCACTACTCCGAATTTCACCCATTTATTAGTTCGAATGTCACGAATTTTTTGTATCATAATAATGTGAATAAATATTCTTACAAAGGTAGAAAAACTATTTAAAATAAAGCTTTTTTAGTTTCTATTTTGTAGCTTTGTAGCTTAAAATAGTTTAAAATGAAAAAAATAGTTTGTTTTTTAGCCGCGTCAATTATTACTCTTTCGGTTTGTGCGCAGATAGATAGAGATGTTTATGATAATTCTAATAAATACGCTCGCTTGTTGATGTATATTAATTCGTATTATGTAGATACAGCAAATGTGTCGAAGCTTACGGAAAAAGCGATTATCGCTACTTTGCAAAATTTAGATCCGCATTCTACCTATATTTCTGCGGATGAAGTGAAAGCTGCGAATGAGCCACTCGAAGGAAATTTTGAAGGAATTGGCGTGGAATTTAGTATTTTGAATGATACTTTAATGATTGTGTCGCCAATTTCTGGTGGTCCTTCCGAATCGGTTGGTATTCGTGCCGGAGATAGAATTATTGCGGTCGATAATGAAAAAATTGCAGGAATTGGAATTACGAATGAACGTATATTTAAATTGTTGCGTGGAAATAAAGGCACAAAAGTTGCACTGACAATTGTTCGAAAAGGCGTTTCCAAACCGATGGATTTTACGGTTGTTCGCGACAAAATTCCTATTTTTAGTGTCGAAGCTGCATACGAAGTTGAACCAGGTTTGGCATATATTCGTCTTGGTCGTTTTGCAATAAATTCGCTTGCCGAAATGGAAGAAGCGATGGCGAAATTTTCCAATCCGGTTACTTCTATGATTCTCGATTTAAGAACTAATACGGGTGGTGTGCTGAAAACAGCGATTGATTTATGCGATCAGTTTTTGCGCGAAGGTCGATTGATGGTTTATAACGAAGGAGAGCGTTGGCAAAAAACATTGGAAATAGCGACAAATAAAGGATTTTTTGAAGAAGGAAAATTAGTGATATTGATTGACGAACATTCGGCTTCGGCAAGTGAAATTGTTGCCGGCGCTGTGCAAGATTGGGATCGTGGAATTGTGATTGGTCGCCGTTCTTTCGGAAAAGGTTTGGTGCAACAAATGATGCCGCTTCCCGATGGCGCGCAAATTCGTCTTACGGTTGCTCGTTATCACACGCCAACCGGTCGCGTCATTCAACGCCCTTACAATGCAGGAAAAGTAGATGCGTATTACGAAGATTTATACAAACGATACGACAGAAAAAATGGCGAAATATATACCGATAATAAAATTGATTTTCCGGATTCGTTGAAATATACAACACTTGTTAATAACCGCACAGTATATGGCGGTGGCGGAATTATGCCCGATATTTTTATGCCGCAAGATACTTCGTGGTATTCGGATTATTATGGGAAAATTAATCGTGCCGGATTGTTCGGTCAGTTTGTAAATCAATATATGGATAAGGAGCGCAACAATTTGAAAAAACAATACAAACTTTTTTCCGATTTCGATAAAAATTTTGAAGTTTCCGATAAACTTTTCAACGAATTTACAACTTATGTAGAAGCGCAAAAAATTCCGCGTGATGAAAATGGTATAGCAATTTCCGAAAATTATATGCGAACTCAACTGAAAGCTTTGATAGCACGTACTCTTTGGGATACTAGCGAATATTTTGAAATTGTAAATAAACGTATAGATTCGGTTTATTTAAAAGCGATTGATGTGATAAATAATTGGGACGAGTACGAAGAAAAATATTTGTATTAACAAAAATTTTGCAAAATAATTTTTGTCGATAAGTTTGGAAACACCTTTAAAACATAGGATTTCGGAAAAAGTAAAATCCGGCGAACGTTTATCGTTTGAAGATGGACTTGCGTTATACGAATGCAAAGATTTGTTGTGGCTGTCGTCATTAGCGACATACAAGCGCAAAGAATATAACGACGATAAAGTTTTTTACAATCGTAATTTTCATATCGAGCCGACAAATATTTGTATTAACGATTGTGTTTTTTGTTCGTATCGCCGCCGCGAAGGAGAAGAAGAAAGTTGGGAACTTTCGTTGGAAAACATTCGAAAATTATGCGAATCGTACGTTGGCAAACCGATAACCGAAGTTCATATAGTTGGCGGTGTACATCCAAATCGCGACATTCATTTTTATGCTTCGTTGTTAGCCGAAATAAAATATTTACTTCCGCAAGTAGCGATAAAAGCTTTTACGGCTGCCGAAATTGATTATATGACGTGTAAAGCCGGAATTTCTTGGAACGCAGGTTTACAATTGTTGAAAGAAAACGGCTTGGACGCTTTGCCCGGCGGTGGCGCTGAAATTTTTGACGAAACTATTCGTCGTCAAATTTGCCCAAGCAAATCCGATGCGAAAACTTGGTTAGAAATTCACGAATCCGCGCACAATATAGGAATTCGTACGAATGCAACAATGCTTTTTGGACATATTGAAAAACCGGAACACCGAATCGACCATTTGTTTCGTTTGCGCGAATTACAAGATAGAACGGGCAGTTTCGATGCTTTAATTCCTTTAAAATATAAATCGCAAAATAATTCTTTGGGCGTTATCGGCGAAATATCCGCAATCGATGTGTTGCAAAATTTTGCGGTTTGTCGTTTGTTGTTCGATAATATTCCGCACTTAAAAGCTTATTGGCCAATGTTGGGAAAAGATGTGATGCAACTTGCTTTGCTTTTTGGTGCTGACGATATTGACGGAACAATTGACGATTCTACAAAAATATATAGTATGGCAGGCGCGGATGAAAAACACCCTTCTCTCTCGGCGGAAGAGTTGTGTCAATATGTGACGGCTGCCGGATTTCGTCCGGTGGAGCGAAATACTTTTTATGAGGAAATGGATAGTAGTAAGGATTGTTAAATTGATTTATTTCTAAAAAAACGATTATGAATGTTGCTTTAATTGAATTTGAAAACTCACACGATGAATGTTTATATACGCAAGTTGCGTTTTTGAGTAAAGCTAATCATAAAGTGTTTTTATGTTGCACGAATACTCTGTACGAACGGGTAAAACACTTTGATGGCGTAGAGCGTTTTATTTGTAAAAATTTTAATCAATTTAAATTTTTTGCATTTAGAAAATTTGCCAAGGAATTACGCGCGCTAAATATAGACCTTGTAATATTTAATACTGCAAGTGGAGATAAAGTGGCAAAATTTTTATTTTTTAGCCGCTTTTATAAATTTAGATATGCCGGCTTGATACACAATGTCAATAAACTGAATACTTCGAATACACAGAAAATTATTTCGCAAAAAATCAAAAAATATTTTGTACTAAATGATTATATTGATGTTACGAATGATAAAGTTGCTTGTTCCGCTTTTTATCCGATATTTTTTCCTCCAATTAAAATAACGCCAATCGAAAAACCTGAAAATGAAATTTGGCTTTGTATTCCGGGACAATTAGAATATAAACGTAGAGCTTATGAAGCCTTGTTCTCAGTAATTGCACAATATGGGCTTCCGGAAAATATACGCTTATTATTTCTTGGACGATGTATGCACTCGGAAGGAAATGGAGCAGAAGCGAAGCAGACGATTGCCGATTTAGGAATTGATAAACAATGTTTATTATTCGATAATTTTGTGTCGCTTGATGTCTTTTATGCATATATGCAAGTATCCGACTACATTTTTCCCTTGATTCATCCCGAAGAATCTGAAACGAAGGGTTATGGGAGTTATAAAGTTTCCGGCGCTTTTAATGCTGCTTTCGGCTTTAAAAAAATATTGATTTGCGATGAATACTACGCACGATATAAGGATTTTGAGGATAGTTCTATATTTTACGATCCGAAAAAATTGTATGAGATTTTTGAAAAAATAGCCTTGCCAATTGATGAAAATTTGTTTTACAAAAATCCTTTTTGGGATTTTGAGACACATCAACAAAAATTTCTGAGTTTTTTAAATCTTTAGTGAGTGTTTTTAATTTGCGGTTAAATATTCGATAACTAAGTTTTTGTTTTTTTCGAAATCGAATTTCTCTTTGACAATAGTGTAGCCAGCATCGCCAAAGGTTTTTCGCGTATTTGGTTGCGCAATCAATTTTTGAATAGCATCTGCAAAAGCTTCGTTGTTATTAAACGGAATTAAATAGCCGTTAGTTTCATCGAATACCAATTCGGGATTGCTGCTTACATCGAAGGCTACTATTGGATTTTTTGCAAGCATTGCTTCTGCCAGTACATAACCAAAACCTTCCCATCGCGAAGAGAGAACAAGCACATCGAGTTGGCGCATAAATTCGGAAGAGTTGTCCACAAAACCAATGAAATCAACATAATCAGAAAGGTTTTTATTTTTTGCTTGTTGCAATAATTCTTCTTTTAAAGGACCATTTCCGCCAATTACTATTTTACAATTAACGTTTCTATTTTTCAAAATAGCTGCAATATCCAATAAAATATCGATTCCTTTTTGATGTACAAGTCGAGCTAAGCAGCCCACCACAGGAATGTCGTGCGAAATTTTTTCTTCGGCGGTAACATTGGTGTTGATACCGTTGTAAATTACTTTTATTTTGTCAGCCGGAAATAAATCGGGATTTTTTTGCAATATCGATCGTTTGGTTGCTTCGGAATTAGCAAGTACATCGGTCAAACATTTTCCAAATAAAAAACGATTGATAAAAGAATTTTTAATTGGAATATCGCTGCCTCTGCGATATACGATTTTCGGGATGCCGGCTTGCTTTGCGGAAAATGCCGCTGTTTTCAAATCGGTAGAAAAATTCAAAACAACGATATCGAATTTTTCTCGTTTGAAAAATTTATAAAGCGTGTGTAATTTTAAAGGATTTAAAAAACTTAAATTGTGAATAGGAAAAGCCACCGTGCGCATTTTATTGATTGTCGCACGTTGTATCAGTTCGCTATTTTTATTTGAAACGATTGTAACATCATGACCGGCACAAGCAAATCCGAGAGCGTGGTCTAAATGCCATTTTTCGCCACCGCCCCAAGATTTAACAGTGTTGAAGAAACAAATTTTCATTATTAATTATTGCTCTCTGGTCGCATTTGCGGAAATAATAATACATCTTGAATCGATTGCGCTCCGGTCATCATCATTACCAAACGGTCGATTCCAATTCCCATTCCCGATGTCGGAGGCATTCCGTATTCCAAAGCGCGTACAAAATCCATATCAATAAACATGGCTTCGTCGTCGCCTTTTTCTTTTAATTTTGTTTGGTCTTTAAAGCGCTCCAATTGGTCTATCGGATCATTCAATTCCGAATAGGCGTTGCAAATTTCTTTTCCGTTTATAAATAATTCGAAACGTTCCGTTAATTTCGGATTGCTGCGATGCCGCTTGGTTAAAGGTGACAGCTCAATCGGATAGTCAATAATAAAAGTTGGTTGAATTAAATGATGTTCGCATTTTTCGCCGAATATTGCATCAATCAATTTTCCTTTTCCCATTTTTTCGTCAACCGCAATGTGTAATTGTTTGCAAGTTTCGCGTATTTGATTTTCGTCCATTTCCGAAATATCTAC
>JGI994J12354_10005902_pt1 | contig 10378 bp, 10 predicted proteins | sample IntmicLarv3ML3BL_FD_12354 | JGI IMG/M metagenome (IMG submission 12354)
GTTATGGATACGCACACAGCAGTTGCAGCGAATGTTTTTCGTGAGTATAGAGAGAGAACACAAGATAAAACAAAGACAGTGCTTGCATCTACGGCAAGTCCATATAAATTCGCGAAGCACGTGTTAAGTGCTCTTGATACGAAGTATGAAAATATTGAAGAGATGGAGACACTAGCATTTATGCCAGAAATTTCAGGTGTAGAAATGCCAAGTGCAGTACGTGATATTTTGGACGCAACAATATTGCATTCATGTGAATGTGATGTAAGTGACATGAAACGAACAGTAGAAAAAATATTAGGAATTGACAAATAATATGCAAAGGTGGAGAAATAATGGATAGAATATTTGGCTTCATAACGATTGCATCTGGATTATACTGCTTTTATGCAGCATTTCAAATGAAAGCGACAAAGCAATTAACACAAAGCGTGTTTTTTACAAAAGACTTAGAACAAAAGCAATGTAAAGACAAAGAGGGATATATAAAAGAATCAATACGGTTGATGCTAATTACAGGTGGTGTAACAAGCGTATATGGTGTATTTGATTTGATGAATGAAATGTTTCTTAAGCTAGGGTATTGGTTTGGAATAAGTATTGTTATATTTATAGGTTTTATTATCTGGGCAGCGCTTAAAGGAAAGAAGATGAATCAAAAATATTTTTAGAAAGTCAGTGTTTCGCGAGCAAGTATTTCACGAGACGCTAAGAGTAAACTAGAGATTTCAGCAGTGACGTCAGAAGTATCACTTAATGAAAAAACTTGGCAAACGAGGATAGAATCATTATAGGCAACGGGTTGTGTTGCATTTATCATTTCGGGCGTTTCGCTGTTTAAAGTGGTAGTAGGACGAGTGATACCATTTTGCATAACGCGAAGCTCCACAGTGGATACGGCACTTACAGAGGTGTCACGTTGCTTATTCGTGAAGTGATAGTAAATGCAAAGCACAGGATCGGCGCTTATGTCGGTGAGAACTTCGTGTCTATCGTAAATGATTTCAAATTGCTTTGTCTTAACGCTGAGAGAATCAGCAGTTTTAGTNCTTTGCTGTGAAGTGGTGCTTTCAGAGNAAAAAGTTTCTTTGATTTTTGGNGCAAAATACCAAATAGCACCAGCAAATAAGCCGAGACAAAGAAGTAAGATGAGAATTTTTGGCAAAGGAGACGGTTTACGTCTACGTGTTNGTTCTTCGNTGCCNGCATTTAGCATTTGTGCATAATTCGCTTTTACATTTTTTTCGGCTTTCNTGCGAACGTCATGCTCTGGTATGTTAGAGTAGCTAGATTTTGTCGATGAAGCAGTTTTCTTTTTCAGTTTACGTTTTGTCTTACATTGGTGACAAATTGCGATTTTATGATCATCTCGTACACGAATTTCTAATACATTTCCACAAGTTTTACATTTCATAGATAGGCTCCTTTTAGTTATACATACATTAGGGGAATTATTCATTAACATAAAATATATACAACAGAATAGCATAAAATGACAAAAAAACAAAGCATATAAAAGGTTTTGTTTTTATTATACGCGGGAGGTATGTTTCATGAAAAAAACAAAACAGCAATTTATAAGTTCTTGGCAAGCACTAGCGAAACCTCCCCCCCCCTTGGTGTGATACTGAGCTTTTTTGCCACGATACCAATTACACAAAGTCAGAGAATTAGTTTCTCTTCGCTTGCAAATGAGCTGATAGCACTTTTGTTTGGTCCAGTTGTTGGAAGTTTGAGTGCTGGAGTGGGCGATATTGTGAAATTTTTCCTAAGACCAACAGGAGGAGCTTTTTATCCTGGTTTTACTGTTAGTGCATTAGTTGCGGGCTTGCTATATGGTGTGATTTTATACAAACGTCCACTTACATTTCTTCGCGTATTGTTTGCAAATATTGCAGTTACAGTTGTTGTGAATATGACACTTAATAATATATGGCTGGCGAGATTGTATGGTAGTAATACTTTTTTTGGACATTTGATAACAAGGGCACCACTGCAACTTGTGATGATAGCAGTTGATGCGATTTTATTCTTTGGTATAGCCAAAGCATTGAAAAAAGCAAGGGTATTTGCAGCTTTAGAAGAATAAAAAAAAATGTTTTTTCTAAGAGCATGGCTGATATAAGCGAAATAGGATAGTGTCGTATGGAATATACGGTTTGACATTTTTTCTACTATTTGATACCATAACTAAAGTGCCATACATTAACGGTGCTAACATGGAGAATAATCATGCGAAAAAAACAAAAGAATATATATTTATTTGCAACGGTAGGGATACTCATTTTTTGTGGCATACTAGGTAACCTTAGTTATGCTTCTTCAGCGTCTCCAGAAAAAGAGGACGTGGTAGAAATTGAAGAAAATTTGCCTCATAAAGACTTTCGCTTTGTAACTGTGGAGAAAGTTGCGGGGTTTTTCAAGGCAGACTTGACAGTGTACGAAGAGATGAACGAGTCAAGCAAAGCAGTAGGAAGTGGCACAGAGGGTGGATTATGCTATGTACTAAAGCAAATTGGAGAGTGGATTTATATAGAATCAGGTGAAGTGAGAGGATTTGTTAAAGGGATTCATGTGATACAAGGTGAAGAGGCTAACAAACAAATCGAGGAATTAGCGACAGATGATGGACGTATTTCGATTGCACTTGATATTGATGAAAGTGGAAATATTACAGGAGATTATTTCGACACAAATCATGATACAATGTTTTTACTGGCATCACCATTGGTAGAGCCAAGTGAAAATAAAAATCGTATCTACACACAGACAACGACAGAGCGAGTTTTGATAGAGAAGCAACATTTACTTGCAAAGTCGGCAGTTAATATAATGGAATATAAAGATGAGGTAGCAAGAGTCTTGGGCGAGCTACCAGAAAATGGACTTGCATTTTGTATATTAGAAGAGGGCGAATGGTTGTATGTGGAATCTGGAAATGTCAGAGGCTTTGTAAAGGCACAGAATTTTTACGGACAAGATGAGTTTTTGCAAGCAAAGAAACCAGAAGAGGAATACGCAAAAGCAAAACAGCTAGTAGAGCCAGCGAACAATAAAAGTTTATACTATACATTTACATCGCCAAAAGAGGGGGACCCCATTCGTGGTGTTCGCGAGTCATTGGTGACTTATGCACAACAGCTTCCAGAAGCAAAACTTGGAGAAATGGAAAATGCACAAGCATTTATGCAAAGTGTCTATGCGAAGTATGGGCACACCATTCCAGCAACAAGAGAAGAGCAGTCAAACGAGGGTAAGGTAGTTGCGATAGGGCAAGTGAGAGCAGGCGACTTGGTGTATTGGACACATAACGGTGAACTTTCAGAACCAGCTATGTATGTTGGAAGTGGCATGATGATTGTATTTGAGAATGAAGAAAAGAGAGTTTCGCTCAGAGATATGAAGATGAGTGGGTCGATATGGGCGATTGATTTTTTGTCACCTCAAAAAGAAGAATACTTAGGGAAGTTCAAGCTAACAGCTTATTGTAAATGCACGCAGTGTTCAGGTGTATGGTCAGAATCACCAACAGCTTCGGGAGTAATGCCTGTCGAGGGAAGAACGGTTGCCATGTGGGGAATTCCATTTGGAACATCATTACTCATTGATGGAGAAGTTTATGTGGTAGAAGATAGAGGAACGCCTTATGGACATATTGATATTTATATGGACAAGCATGAAAGTGGTTTGAAGTTTGGTGTAAAATATACAGATGTAAGTAAGATATGGTAGGAGAAAAAATGGCCAAGAGAATAAGAAGTCTTGAAGAACTTAATAAATTATACACAAGCGAGATACAAAAAAAGCGAGAATCGACCCAAATAGAAGAGTTCCCAATAGAAAAAATTCAATTAAAAGAAACGCAATTAAAAGAGAACCAAACAGAAGAGACTCAACGAAAAGAAAACCAACTAAGAGAGTCTCAAACAGAAGAGCGCAAACGAAAAGAGACCCAAATAGAAGAAACCCCAATAGAAGAGATTCAAATAGAACCAACTGTAACAAGAAGAATTGCAGATGCAAAGAACAAAGTACGAGACAAGAACAAACGAAAAGCAGAAGTAGAGGTAATAAAACGGATTGTTGCAGTGAGTGCAGTAGCATTTGTCTTGCTAATCATGCTTTTTATTGTGAGTCGGAGAATTGGTGAAGTAGATGGCATTGTGCCAACGATATTGTCCGACGAAGAACGTGTAAAATGGCAAAATATGGAGGTGCAAGAGGGAAAACTCTACATCGAATTAAATAGTAAAATTGAAGTTAATGATAAAAATGCAAATATAAGGCTTGTCAATCCGATATATAGTGCTTATACTATTAGTATTCAGGTCTGGGAGAAAGAGGACGAGAATAATCTACTTTATGAATCAGAAAAATTGAAGCCAGGAACGATATTAGAGACGATAAGGCTTTCAAGAGCATTAAGTACTGATGAATATAAAGGTGTCGTAAATTACATTATTTATGACAACGAGGGAAATGAAAAAAGCACCTATCCCATTGATGTAAGATTAATTAAACAAAATATTGGAACAAATTAAAGGAGGAAGAAAACGATGAAGGGAATTTCATTTAGTACGGCAAAAAAGGGCTATTCGGTAGACGAAGTAGAGACTTACATAAATATGCTACAAAAAGGCTATGAAGAGATGGAACAAGAAATAGAAACGACAGAGGGCGTTATCCAAAATGCAAAGAAAGAAGTGCAGCATAAAGAACTTGAGTTAGGAATTGCAAAGCGAAAAGCAAGCGAAATAGAAACAGAATTAGAAACGACGAAACAAAAAGCAAGTGAAATGGAAACCGAATTAAAAGACACAAAAGAGCAATCTTCAAAATTCCAAGAAGAAAAACAAATAGATAAAGAGAAGATACAGGTGCTACAAGAAGAAATACAAACATTGAAATCTGCAAAAGAAATGGAGGGAAATATGCAGGCACAAGAAGAAGTGAAAGCTGAGTTAGAAAGCCTGCGCAAAGACCTTGAAAGTATTTCACTTGATAGAGAGGCTGCGGATAGAAAAGCACAAGCAGCAGATAAACGAGCAACAGATGCAGAACAAAAGATAAGAGAATTGAATATAAAGCTAGAAAAACAATCAGAAGTAACAAAAATAGATGCACCAACACAATTATCAGAATTGTTCCAAAGTGCACAAAGACAAGCAGATGAATATGTGGAATCTGTAAAAAGAGACATGGAAGAAAAACAGCTTGCGGCACAAGAAGAAATACAAAAGATTGTAGATGCGGCACACCAAGAGGCACAAGAAATACGTGAACAGATTAAGACAGAAAAAATTGAAGAATTAGAAAAAGAAAAAGCAGAATTTAAGAAAGAACAAGACGATTTTTATACGGAATGTGAAACAATTAGACAAGAGGCTCTTCGTGAAAGAAAAGGCGCTGAGAGTGAGGCAGAGGGAATTGTACGTCAAGCATGTCTAAAACTTTCATTGGCAGAAGAAAAAGAAAAGCTAATTATTACAAGCGCTATTCGCAGAGCGAAACGTATCAAAATGGATATGGAAGCAGAATATGAAAACGTTCAAAAGCAATTAGCTGAGGGCGTGAATAGAATGTCTCAATTATTTGAATATATTTCGGAGGTCGATCAAGTAAGTGACGTTGAAGAATAAGTTATACAAAGGAGTCTCGTAGAGGCTCCTTTATGTATGTGTAGAGTGTAGTAAGTGAGTAGCAGTCGGAAATGGCTTTGTACCTTGCGACATAATATAGAGTGTGGTATAATTAAAGCGATTATGAGCAAAGATGATGTCTCCGAGACCACTGAAAAGTTTGCTTGCAAAAGATAAGTGGATTTTTCAGTAGTTTCGGCAGTCTTTGCTCAAGAAAGATAAGAGGAGAAAATATGTTCAAGAAATTTGAAATGGAGTTAGCAGGCCGTACACTTAGAGTAGATGTTGACCGTGTTGGTGCACAAGCAAACGGAGCTGTATTAATGCACTACGGAGAGACGGTTGTACTTGCAACAGCTACAGCGTCAGAAAAGCCAAGAGAGGGGATTGACTTCTTCCCACTTAGCGTAGAGTATAACGAAAAGCAATATGCAGTAGGTAAGATACCAGGAGGCTTTAACAAGAGAGAGGGACGTGCGTCAGAGAATGCAGTGTTGACTTGTCGTGTCATTGACCGTCCAATGCGACCATTATTTCCAAAAGATTATCGCAATGATGTAACACTTGAAAATCTTGTAATGTCAGTAGACCAAGACTGTAGTCCAGAACTAACAGCCATGCTAGGTGCAGCGATTGCAACAGCGATTTCGGATATTCCATTTGATGGTCCAACAGCGACATCTTTGGTAGGTTTGGTAGACGGAGAATTTGTATTTAACCCAACAGCAGAACAAAAGGCAGTATCAGACTTGCACTTAACAGTTGCCTCTACAAGAGATAAAGTGATTATGATTGAGGCGGGAGCAAATGAAGTTGCAGAAGATAAGATGTTAGAAGCAATTTTTGCGGCACATGAATTGAATCAAGAAGTTATCAAATTCATTGATACGATTGTAGCAGAGTGTGGGAAAGAAAAGCACAGTTATACAAGTTGTGCAGTGCCAGAAGAATTATTTGCAAAGATAAAAGAAATTGTACCACCACAGATATGGAAGTGGCAGTATTTACAGATGAAAAGCAAGTAAGAGAAGAAAATATTCGTGTTATTAAAGACAAACTAGAAGAAGCATTTGCAGAGAATGCACAGTGGTTAGAAGTTTTAGATGAGGCTGTATACCAATATCAGAAAAAAACAGTGCGTAAGATGATTCTAAAAGACCACAAACGTCCAGATGGTAGAGCGATTGATGAAGTAAGACACTTAGCAGCAGAGACAGATTTACTTCCACGCGTACATGGTTCTGCAATGTTTACACGTGGACAAACACAGATTTGTACGATTACGACATTGGCACCATTGTCAGAGTCACAAAGAATCGATGGACTAGATGAGGCAGAAACGAAGAAGAGATATATGCACCACTATAATTTCCCATCTTACTCAGTTGGAGAGACAAGACCATCTAGAGGTCCGGGTCGTCGTGAGATAGGACATGGGGCATTGGCAGAGAAAGCATTGTTGCCAGTATTGCCAAGCGAAGAAGAGTTCCCATATACAATTCGTACGGTATCTGAAACATTTGAATCAAATGGTTCGACTTCACAAGCGAGTGCATGTGCATCAAGTATGTCACTTATGGCAGCAGGTGTTCCAATTAAAGCAGCAGTTGCAGGAATATCAGCAGGTCTTGTGACAGGCGATACAGAAGATGATTACTTAGTATTGACAGATATTCAAGGACTAGAAGATTTCTTTGGTGATATGGACTTTAAAGTAGCTGGTACACAAAAAGGAATTACAGCAATTCAAATGGATATTAAGATTCATGGATTGACAAGAGCGATTGTAGAAGAAGCGATTGCAAGTACGAAGAAAGCAAGAACGCATATCTTAAGTGTAATGGACGCAGCAATTAGCGAGGCGAGACCAGAAGTAGGTAAGTATGCACCGAAGATTATCCAAATGAGCATTAACCCAGAGAAAATCGGCGAAGTGGTTGGACAAAGAGGAAAGACCATTAATACAATTATCGACTTGACAGGTGTAAAAATTGACATTAGTGATGAGGGAAATATTTCTATTTGTGGAACAGATATGGATAATATGCTAGAGGCACAAAGAATTATTACGATTATTACAACAGACTTTGAGGCAGGACAAATCTTTGAGGGAAAAGTAATCAGTATCAAAGAATTTGGTGCATTTATTGAATTTGCTCCTGGAAAAGAGGGAATGGTACATATTTCTAAGATTTCTAAAGAAAGAGTGAATAAGGTAGAAGATGTATTGGCACTTGGGCAAGAAGTAAAAGTAGTATGCTTAGGGAAAGATAAGATGGGACGTATTAGTTTCAGCATGAAAGATGTGGCTGAATAAGAATACAGCATGAAAAATGTCTCTGGCATGAGAACGAGAATGTCAGGGGCATTTATTTGCACCAACATAATACAAGGAGACATATGGCAGAGTTAAAAAATGAAATAAAAAAAAGAAGAACCTTTGCGATTATCTCGCACCCCGATGCAGGAAAAACTACATTAACTGAAAAGTTTTTGCTGTACGGAGGTGCCATTAACCAAGCAGGGTCAGTAAAGGGAAAAGCAACAGCGAAACACGCAGTATCGGATTGGATGGAGATTGAAAAGGAAAGAGGAATTTCGGTAACATCTTCCGTACTTCAATTCAATTATGCTGATTATTGTATTAATATTTTAGATACGCCAGGACATCAAGATTTTTCGGAGGATACGTACCGTACTTTGATGGCAGCAGATTCAGCAGTTATGGTTATTGATGGTTCAAAGGGGGTAGAGGCACAGACAAGAAAGCTATTTAAAGTTTGTGCAATGCGAGGCATTCCTGTATTTACATTTATCAACAAAATGGATAGAGATGCACTGGATACTTTTGAATTATTAGATGATATAGAGAAAGAGTTGGGTATTCCGACTTGCCCGATTAATTGGCCGATTGGTTCTGGAAAAGAATTTCGAGGAGTTTATGATAGAAAAACAAAAGAAGTAGAATTATTTGCAGATACGAAAAAAGGGACGATACAAGGTGAAGTTAAGAAATTGTTGTTAAGTGATGTGAAAACGGGAGAATGGATTAGCGATACACAGCGAGAAACACTAGAAGAAGAAATGGAGTTGCAAGATGGTGCAGGTATTTTGTTTGAGCAAGCATTGGTGGATAAGGGAGAACTTTCACCCGTATTTTTTGGTTCTGCGTTGACAAATTTTGGTGTAGAAACATTCTTACAACATTTTCTGCAGATGACGACATCGCCATTGCCAAGAAAATCGGATCAAGGTGAAATTGACCCAATGGTGGAAGAGGACTTTACAGCGTTCGTCTTTAAGATTCAAGCAAATATGAATAAAGCTCATAGAGATAGAATTGCTTTTATGCGTATCTGCTCGGGTGAATTTGACGCAGGCATGGAAGTATTCCATGTACAGGGCAATAAAAAGGTTCGCTTATCACAACCACAACAGATGATGGCAAGTGAACGTAAAATGGTAGACAAGGCGTACGGTGGTGACATTATTGGTGTGTTTGATCCAGGAATCTTTTCGATTGGAGATACATTAACTGTGTCAAGCAAGCGCTATGTTTATGAGGGTATTCCGACCTTTGCGCCAGAGCATTTTGCAAAAGTGCGTCAAGTAGATACAATGAAGCGAAAACAGTTTGTAAAAGGAATCCATCAGATAGCACAAGAGGGTGCAATTCAAATTTTCCAAGAGTATAATACGGGAATGGAAGAAATCATCGTTGGTGTAGTTGGTATGCTACAATTCGATGTTCTAAAGTATCGCTTGGAAAATGAATACAATGTAGAGATTCGTCTAGAACCTATGCCACATGAGCATATACGTTGGGTTGAAAATACAGAGATTAACTTAGATAAAATAACTGGAACTTCAGACATGAAGAGGATACGAGATTTAAAAGACCGTCCGTTGCTGTTGTTTGTGCATGAGTGGAGCGTGAGAATGACGCAGGAACGAAATGAGGAGTTGATATTATCGGATTTTGGGCGTTCTTAGAGAATCGATAAATGCACTTTGCTTTTCATGGGTAGATTTGTTATAATAACAGCAAATAGAACTTAGGTTGTAGGAGGAAATAACATGGCGAAAGAAATTCGTAAAGCATATACAATACGAAAAGAAGAAATCGGCGAGGTAAAGATTGCAGATGAAGTGGTTGCAATTATTGCAGGGCTTGCAGCGATGGAAGTAGACGGCGTTGATTCTATGGCAGGCAATGCAACGAGAGAGTTGATTAGCAAGCTAGGAATGAAAAGTTTGTCGAAAGGTGTCAAAGTAGATGTTATAGACGGTGTGGTTATTATCTGCTTAGCTTTGAACCTAAAGTATGGCTGTGCAATTATGGAAATCTCAGGAAAAGTACAAGAAAAAGTAAAAACAGCGATTGAAACGATGACAGGCTTGCAAGTGGCAGATGTCAATGTAAAAGTAGCAAGTGTGGTAATGCCAGAAGAGGCGTAGGAATATTTAAAGAAGTACAAAGGAGTTTCGTAAGTGAAATTCTTTTGTACTTCTTTTTAATGCAATAAGAAATTACGTCCTATTATAGAAAAAACCTCCGGTGGAACACACTGCGGCGTACAATGTAGATGTCGCAAATTGCGACCGCCGCAGGCGAGAGAGTAGAGCGTTCGCTTGCGAAACTCTATTGTACTGCCAAACAATTTATTTCTCCTGTGTAATAACCTCCTCCAATAATTGCACATAACTTTTAAATGCCTCACGCCCTTTCTTCGTAAGCG
>JGI994J12354_10005903_pt1 | contig 10377 bp, 10 predicted proteins | sample IntmicLarv3ML3BL_FD_12354 | JGI IMG/M metagenome (IMG submission 12354)
TCCCATACAGGATTTTGCGCTTGTATGTGAGCCAGAGCTTCGGGCATATTGCAACGCTGAACAATGTGGGAACTACGGCTCTACATGGGTTTGCCCACCCGGCTGCGGATCCATTACAGAATGCCAGGCGCATGCGTCTAAATATCGGTCGGGGATTGTGCTGCAAACGGTCAGCAGCATACCGGGGTTTGAGAAAACAGCGGAGCTTCACGTGCTACAGACAGAGCATAATACGCGTTTTCTAAAACTCGCAGATTTTGCAAGGCGTGACGGAATCGGCATTCTGCCGCTTACAACGGGCGGATGCCTTGTATGTGAGTTCTGTACATTCCCGGGGATGCCATGCTGTGAGCCGGAAAGGCGGATGCACTCACTGTCCGCATATGGCATCAATGTTGAGCATCTCTGTGAGCGCGCAGGATTGGAGTATTCATTCAGACTGGATATGGTTTATTTCACAGCATATTTGGGATTTACTCGTTAATAGTTTTGCTATGTTGCAGAGACGATCTTGCGCAAGTATCCTCGCCGGCACTTTCCGTATTCCACCCACTCTTGACACTCCGGTGAAACAATGATAACATCGTTATGGGAATGTGTTTATGAAGTTGGAGATGATGTTATGGGCTATGATGCAGGACGAACCCACCAAGCCGTTTTGGACTACGCAAAGCAGGAGTTTATGGAGCATGGCTATCAAAAGGCAAATATGCGTAATATAGCCAAGAAAGCAAATGTCACGACCGGCGCGATGTACAATCATTTTGCCAACAAGGCCGTATTATTTGACGCGTTGGTACAAGCACCGGCCGAAGAAATGCTTACACAGTTTCAGGAAATACATAACCGTGCTAAGGAATACGTTGTGCTTCATGCAGCGCAAGATTTGAGAGAGATAGCGCAGAACGGCACCGATTGGATGCTGGATTTCATTTTTGAGCATAAGGACGCTTTCCGGTTGATTTTTTGTCGTTCGGAGGGAACGCGCTGGGTTTCTTATCTGGAAGGGCTCATAGAAATCGAAGAACAATCCCAGCGCTTTTATTATGACAAGCTTTGTGCAAACGGCGAACCGGTGGACGATTTTTTCCTGCATGTCAGTGCTGCCGCCGGATTTCAATACTTAGTTGAAATTGTTTCGCACAATTTATCATATGAGCGTGCAGTTGCTATAATGAACACCGTAAAGCGGTGCAGCGCAGCGGGGTGGAATGAATTGTTAGGGCTTCAGTTATAGCAGGCGTTTGAAGTCCATCGAGCACGCCCAATTTTATATTGTGCAACCTTTTGTGAATGCAGACAAGGTTGTATTGCAAAGGAAACAGCGCGAACCATTTTATCATCATAAATGCCCGTCGGTTTTAATTAGCCGGCGGGCATTGCCGTTTTCGTATGATAATTACATTGTCGCTGATTATATAGCCCCTTGTGCGGTATGAAGCCGTTTACATTTTATTTCGCATAGCACATTTCAGCATTGACATTTTTTGATAACGTTGTTATAATTGAGATTAGCTTTGGCTAACTTGTGGGTTTTTAATATTGCATTCTGTGTTCAACGGTCGAAGCAACCGAAAATAGCTATATATAAAATAGAATGAAGGAGATGTGGATTATGCAAATCAACATTATTTACTGGAGCGGTACAGGCAACACCGAGGCAATGGCGAATTTCATCAAAGAAGGCGCGGAGAACGCGGGTGCAACAGTTGCCTTGAAAAACGTGTCTGACGCAAGCATCCATGATATCGAATGCGACATCCTCTGCCTTGGCTGCTCGTCAATGGGGGCTGAAGTTCTGGAAGAAAGTGAATTTGAGCCATACATTGTTTCCATCGAAAACAGTTTGCAAGGCAAAAAACTTGCCCTGTTTGGTTCATATGGCTGGGGCGATGGTGAATGGATGCGCGACTGGGACGTGCGCATGAAAAACGCAGGTGCAGCTCTTGTTTGCGATAGTTTGATTGTAAACGAAATGCCAGAGGGTGGCGAATGCAGGGCGTTTGGGGCAAACATAGCAAAATAAGAAGGCATATGGATCTTCAATGATAAAGGCGGCGTATGGATATGGGCACAGAAGCAATTATTGAATTTAAGAATGTGTTAAAAAGGTATGATTATAAAAAATACCGCACATCTGACGTGTTCCGCTTTTTTGAAGACACGATGAGGGTAGGTTCGCAAAAAGCAGATTTCCTTTGTGATATTACCGTAATGGAATGCGATAGTATAGCTATGATACGGTTTGGGGAAATCGCCGCAAAAGGTTTTTTGCGGTTTCCGAAAAGAGTGGGGGAAATTGATTGAAAATCAACACATCCACACATTATGCCATCCGCGTGGTGCAATATCTTGCAGGAAAGAACAAAATCGTTTCGTCTACGGAGTTGGCAGGGGCTGTTAATGTTTCACAACGCTATTTAATGCAGATCATTGCAAAGCTGCGGGATGGCGGCTTGCTTAGACCAACCGTTGGAATGAGCGGAGGGTATGCGTTATTGAAAGCCCCCTCCGTCATAAGTGTATATGATATCATAATGTTAATGGAAGGTGTCGGAAGAGATGCGGAGACCAATCGCGCAGAAACTGATACGACTATGTATGCGGCGGCGATTCTCTTGCAGGAATATGTAAAAGCATATCTGCAATCCATTACATTTGACAAATTTTTGGCTGATGGCGCAAACGATTGGCAACTGAGCTTTTCCAAGATGATAAGCACACAGATAACGGAGTTGCGGCAACATTGTGAGAGTCGGAACCCGCTTGTAAGCCGGGAGTCCAATTAGTGCATTTGCAAGGCGTATGCCGGTGTAATATTTGTGCGCACTAGTGGCAAACCTGGTTAATATTTTTTAATAGAGTTAGATGATTCTAACTCGAACAAAGGAGATACCTCTATGAAGCCCATATTGGATCCAAGAACAAAGCTGTTGATTTTATTACTTATCAGCGTCATCGTAATTGCCTCACCCGATATGCGCACCGAATGGATTGGCGTGGGCATCATCGTGCTGACACTTGTCGGCATGGGCGCGTACAGGCAAGCGCTGCGCAGTGTGCTGATGTACGGCGGTATGCTCGCTGTGTTATACATCTGCGGGCTGTTCCCCGACAATGTTGTTTCGGCGTTTGTGCTGATGCTTGTCGTTTGTTTCCGCAAAATCGCGCCGCCGCTGTTTTTCGCAAGCGGAATGATTGCAACAACAAAGGTCGGCGAGCTTGTGTCGGCGATGCAGCGCCTGCACATCCCGAAACCGATTGTCATTACTTTTGCCGTCACATTGCGGTTTTTTCCTGCGGCCAAAGAAGAATACGCCAGCATCAAGGACGCTATGCGCCTCCGCGGCATCGGCGTGTCGGCAGTCAATGTCCTAACGCGTCCGCTTACGGTGCTGGAAAGCGTTCTGATTCCCATGATGATGCGCTGCGCAACGATTGCCGAGGAGCTGTCGGCTGCAACGGTGACGCGGGGAATCGAGAGCAACGGCCGGCGCACAAGCATAAACGAGCTGAAAATGCGCGCGTTTGATGGGTGCATAGCCGCCATATTTCTTGTGTTGACCGTATTCGTTTTTATGGGAGGTGTTCCGCTATGATTACGATAGAAAATGTCAGCTTCAATTATGGCGAAACAAAAGAGCAGTGCCTGCATGACATTTCACTACATATAAAACGCGGCGAGTGCGTTCTTCTCTGCGGCGAAAGCGGCTGCGGCAAGACAACGCTCACGCGGCTTATCAACGGGTTGATTCCGCATTTTTATGAGGGCGAATTCAGCGGCAAGGTAACAGTCGCCGGGCATGACATCGCCGAAACGCCGCCGGATGCGCTGGCGCATATTGTCGGTTCTGTGTTTCAGAATCCGCGCAGTCAGTTCTTCAACCTCGACACAACGGGCGAGATTGCCTTTGGCTGTGAAAACTTAGGCTTGCCGACGGCGCAAATTCGCGAACGCGTGCAGTCTGCGGCGAGAGAGCTTGGCATTGAAAGCCTGCTCGACCGCGACATCTTCGCGCTGTCCGGCGGCGAAAAACAGAAAATCGCCGTTGCATCAGCCTATGCGCTGAGCCCGGATATTTTTGTGTTTGACGAGCCGTCGAGCAACCTTGACCATTCTGCGTGTTTGGAGCTTGCAATGCTGATGAAACGCCTGAAGGCACAGGGCAAAACGCTCATCATCGCCGAGCATCGGTTGTACTACCTCGCAGAGCTGTTTGACCGCGTTGTGTATTGCAAGGACGGGCAAATTCAAAACGATTGGCCGCGGAGCGAGTTTTTGCGTTTTAGCGATATAGAGCGCGAGACGCTGGGGTTGAGAGCCTCGTTTTTGGATGGACTTTCACCTCAAAATGTTTTGCCGCCGCGTTCTTCATCGCTCCGCATAGAAGGGATGACCGCGCACTACAAACGCGGCAAGGAAATTCTGCAAAACGTCAGAATAGATGCCGCGCCGGGCGAGATTATCGGCATTGTGGGCAAAAATGGACAAGGCAAGTCCACCTTCGCTCGCGCGTTATGCGGTTTACATACCAAAGGCGGCGGCAATGTGATGCTAGGCGGCAAGCCAATGAAGCCCAAGGCGCGCGCCGGCCCGTGTTACCTTGTGATGCAGGAATCCGGCTATCAGCTTTTCACCGACAGCGTGGAGAACGAGCTGCTGCTTTCCAAATCAAAGAAAGACCGCTCATCCGATGAAAAGGTCAACGCCATTCTCACATCGCTGCATCTCACCGCGCTGCGCAGCCGTCACCCGATGAGCCTGTCCGGCGGCGAAAAACAGCGAACGGCAATCGGGACAGCCATGGCAAACGACGCACAGGTGCTTATCTTCGACGAGCCGACCAGCGGGCTGGACTTTGCCAACATGTGCCGCGTGGTAGAGGTGCTGAAGCAGTTAGCCGAAAGCGGCAAGATCATTTTCGTCATCACGCACGATTTTGAGCTTCTCTCGCGCGCATGCACCCGCGCCGTTCTTCTTGAAAGCGGCAGGATTACAGACGATTCTCCGCTGTATGCGGAAACGATAAAACGTATAAAGGAGTATTTCTCATGAACGCAAATAAGCTTAAAGCAAAAGACCTGATTACCACGGCGGTATTCACTGTTTTGACCGCCATTATTTTCTTTGCCGGGGCTATGATATTCGGAATGATTCCACTCACATACCCGTTCCTTGTGGGCATTATTGCGATTCCCGGCGGCATTGTTTGGGCGTATATGCGCGTAAAAGTGCCCAAGCGTTTCGCGATTGCGATTCAAAGCATTGTGACAGTATTGATTTTTATGCTGACGGGCAGCGGTCCGTTTTTGGTGCTTGGGTTTCTCGTCGGCGGCGTGGCGGCGGAGGTGATTTCGGGCATCGGAAAATACAAGAATTTCGCGCTTAACACAGTGGGATATGCCGCGCAAATGTTTTGTGTCCACGTTGGTGCGTTTTTAGTTGCCATTGTTGCGCGGGACTATTACTATGATTTCTGTGTGAGCGGCGGCATGAGTGTCGAGTGGACAAACACATTTCTCGAGTTCATGTCGTGGCCTGTTTTGCTCGGTTCGGGCGTGCTTGCCGTGGTTGGCGCTGTAATCGGGATGCTGCTCGGCAAAGCTCTTTTGAAAAAACATTTTACGAAAGCGGGGATGATATAAATGAACACAAATAAACTCAAAGCGAGAGACCTCATCACAACGGCCATCTTTACGGTGGTATTCGCGATTATCACATTCGTGTGCGTCATGGCAACGGGCGTGATAGTGATTGCCTATCCGCTGTTTGCCTCGGCAAGCGGACTGCTTTGCGGCATTGTGTGGCTGTATATGCGCCTGAAAGCGCCGAAACGCTTCACCATTTTGTTGCAGTCCGTCATCTGCGCGCTGCTGTTTTTCGTCATTGGCGCAGGGTGGTTCGTCGCGCTGGGAATCCTTGTCGGCGGGCTGTTCGCGGAGATGATTACATCATTCGGACAATACAAAAATTTTCGGCTCACGGTGATTGGCTATGCCGTATATGGCTTTTGTTTCCACTGGGGCTCGTTTCTGGTCGTACTGATCTCTCGTGACTATTACATCGAATACGCAATGGCGAATGGCACCAGCCGACAGCTTATCGACACTCTTTTGCCGATAATGAGCTGGCAATTTCTGCTTATCGGCAGTGTTCTGTGCGTTGTGTTCTCGGTTGTCGGTATACTCATCGGCAAGGCGCTTTTGAAAAAGCATTTCGTGAAAGCGGGGATGGTATAAATGAAGCATTTTATGAGCGTGCTCGCCTATGCGGGCGACAAAAAACCACTAATGACAAAGGCCACCGTGCTTTTGACCTTTTCCGTACTGTTTTCGGTTGCGCCGTTTATCATTGTGGGTATCGCGATAAACAGCTTTTTTGGTGAGACAGCGCCGCCGCTTTGGTGGCTGCTCGGCCTTACGGGCGGTGTCTTCGTCTGCCTTGCGCTGCGGAATATTTTGAACAGCGCGGGACTTGACGCTTCGCATAAACTCGCCTACTACACGCTTGCCGGAATGCGCCGCCGTGTTGCGGACAAAATGACAAAAATGTCGATGGGCGACATCAATGACTTCGGCACAGGCCCTGCGAAGAAAAACTTCGTGGAAAACATCGAGGAGATGGAGCTCATTCTCGCCCACGCAATGCCGGAGGGCATTGCAAACCTTTTGACCTTCGCCGTAATACTTACATCCATGTTTGTCGTGGATTGGCGCATGGGGCTGGCAGGGCTTCTTTCGATTGTTCTGGGCTTTATTCCGACCATGATGATGATGGTGGAAGGCTTCAAGCGTATGCACGCTTGGTATGGCGCGAACGAGACGATGACGGGGCGCATTATTGAGTACATCAGCGGCATGGAGGTCATCAAGGTTTTCGGCCAGCAAACCCGCTCGTTCCGCAAGTACAGCGAATCGGTGGACGCATACCGCGACGAAACGCTGGACTGGTACAAATCGGCATTTTTGCATATGACGAGCTACACGGTGCTGTTCACCTCGACACTTCTGGTTATGCTGCCTGTTGGTGTGTGGCTGTATCTCGGCAGCACGATGTCATTTTTTACACTGATTTTATCCTTGCTTCTCGGTATGAGCATCGGCACGCCTGCCATGAGGATTATATCGTTCATACCGCAGTTTCCGCAGCTTAAACACAAATCACAGAAGATAGAGAGCATGTTCGACCTGCCTGACGTGCCGCAGGGCACAAAAACCGCGCCGTCGGCACATGACGTAAGCTTCGAGAATGTCACCTTCGCCTACAACGACACGGAGGTCATAAAAAACCTGTCGCTTACTATGCCGGCAAACTCCATCACCGCCTTAATCGGTGAGTCAGGCGCGGGAAAATCTACGCTGGCAAAACTGCTGATGCGCTTTTGGGATGTGAAAACGGGCGCGGTCAAGGTCGGTGGTGTGGATATACGCGAGATTACGAGCGACGCGCTGATGGATTGTGTGAGCTATGTTTCGCAGGATAATTTCCTGTTTAACACCTCCATTATGGAAAATCTCCGCTATGGCAAGCCGAACGCGACGGACGACGAGATGATAGCGATGGCAAAAGCGGCGCAGTGTCACGACTTTATCATGGAAACGGAAAACGGCTACAGCACAATCGTCGGCTCTTCCGGCGATAAGCTCTCCGGCGGGCAGAAGCAGCGCATCTGCATCGCTCGCGCCATGCTGAAAGATGCGCCGATTATCATACTCGACGAGGCGACAAGCTTCACCGACCCGGAGAATGAGGACAAAATCCAGACAGCTCTGTCGCAGCTTATCGCGGGCAAAACGGTTATCATCGTGGCGCACAGGCTCTCGACGATTGTGGACGCGGATAACATTGTGCTTCTGCAAAACGGCGAGATTTCTGACCAAGGCAAGCATAACGACTTGCTTGCGCGTTCCGCGCTGTATAAGAAGCTGTGGGATGCACACATGGAGTCTATGGACTGGGATTTAGGAGGTGCGGCAAATGCTTAAATTTATTGGGCGAATCCTCCGTTTTATGGGAGCGGACGCATGGAAGGTCAAGCTTTCGGCTGTTTTTAGTTTCCTTGAAGGGCTGGCACAAAACGCACCCATTGTTGCAGCTTGGGTTGTATTTGTCAAAATCACAGAAGATACGCTGGCGGCAAGCGACATTTGGACGGCGTTTTTCACGATACTCGCCTCTCTTGTGGTGCGCTGGATACTGCGTTATATTTTCATTCGGCTGCAAAGCGATGCCTCCTGCCGCGTGGCGGGGCGTGAACGGCTGCGCATCGGCGATTTGTTTAAGCGCTTCCCTATGAGCTATTTCACCGAGGGCAACATCGGCAACGTGACGAGCGTTATTACAGGCGATTTGAGCTTTGCCGAGGACTATGGCATGATGAAGCTGGAGGATGTGATTAACGGGTTGATTTCCATCGTGATTGCCGCCGCGTTCATGCTTTGGGTGGATTGGCGCGTGGCGATTGTGTCGGTTGCCGGTTCTGCCTTGGCGATGATTGTGCTGAACGCGATGGAAAAAATCACGAAACAAAAATCCAAAATCCGCATGGAGCAGCAGTCGCGGCTCACAAGCGCCGTGCTGGAATACACAGGCGGCATTTCCGTCATTAAAGCGCTGCGCATGACAGGCGACGCGGCCGGGCGCATGGACAAAACCATTGAAGATGCCTGCACCCATGCCATTGATTTTGAACACAGTCTGGTTCGTCCTGTCACAAACTATCTCAACTGCTTCGCGCTGACAATCGCGGCGGCGCTGTTTCTTTCGTTCTGGCAGGCGTTCAATGGGCAGATGGACTTGGCGGTGGTCGTTATGCTGGCGCTGTTCGTTTTCCGCATTTATGCGCCTACGATGGGTCTTGTGACAGGCTCTGCCATGATGCGCGTGATGGAAGCAGGGCTTGACCGATACGAGGATTTGAAAAAAGTCCCCATTATTGATGCGGACGGCAAGAATATGGATCTGAAAAGCTTTGACATTACCTTTGATGACGTGAGCTTCAGCTATGAGGAAAAGGAAACCCTGAAAAACATCAGCTTCACAGCGAGAGAACACAGCATGACCGCACTCGTCGGCGCCAGCGGGTCCGGCAAGACAACGATTGCAAACCTTATCGTCCGTTTTTGGGACGCACAGGAAGGAAGCATCAAAATTGGCGGCACAGATGTGCGCGAGATGACCTGTGACAGCCTGTTACAGAATATTTCGATGGTGTTCCAGCGCGTGTACCTGTTTGGCGACACGATTGAGAACAACATCCGTTTCGGCTCATCAGACGCCACGCGCGAGGAGGTCATCGCCGCTGCGAAAAAGGCGCGTTGCCATGACTTCATTGCGACGCTGCCCGACGGCTATGACACCATCGTCGGGGAGGGCGGCTCGACGCTCTCCGGCGGCGAAAAGCAGCGCATCTCCATCGCCCGCGCGATTCTCAAGAATGCACCGATTGTCCTGCTCGACGAGGCAACGGCAAGCGTTGACCCGGACAACGAGAAGCATATTCAAGAGGCCATCAATGAGTTGGTTCGTGACAAGACGCTTATCGTCATCGCGCACAGGCTTTCGACCATTAAGCGCGCCGACCAGATTCTGGTTATCGACGACGGACACATAGTGGAGCGCGGCACGCATGATACGCTGTTAGCACAGGGCGGACACTACAAAAACCTATGGCAGCGGCGGCAGAATGCCAACAGCTGGAAAATCGCGAAATAATTTAATGGCGTTCGCAAAAAAGATATTTACATAAAACAGCGTAGAAGCAAGAAAATTATTCTTGTTTCTACGCTGTTTTGCATTGTAATTTGAAAACATTTGGTGCATAATAAATGTAATGTTTTCAAATACGCTGCTTTTGAAGGGGTGATGGATTGGAGCCGATTAACCGAATTGCGCAAGCGCGTCTTGATGCAGGGCTCACAACATCGGAGCTGGCCGTGAAACTGGATGTAGACAAAACCACAGTGAGCAACTGGGAATCCGGTCGCCGACAGCTTGCGCTGGATCGGCTGGTGCAAATTGCAGAACTGCTGAATGTCGGTGTGACGTATTTGCTTGGTCTTGATGAGCAGGTTTCGCCTTCTGCACCGGTGAGTCCCGCATCGCTCCCCGTACTGCACCGGACACCTGTGTGGATGCGCAGCCGCGGCTGGGCGCTTGTGAACAGTGCGACAGGAACGCTGGTGTTCGCCGATAAAAGCGAGGGCGCATTCTCTGACATACAAGAATCGATATATCTTGTTCCGCCGGTCTTTGCGCTCGGCCTGCGCGGAATTGGCGAGCCTATGAGCATCGACAACATGCGCATGGCAGACCGCGTGTGGGTGGAGCCGATTACGACAGATACCGAGCTGGGCGATGAGCTGCGTGGCTGGTAT